>Ga0307507_10003285_pt1 | contig 31807 bp, 8 predicted proteins | sample 7_EM_MG_FD_207223 | JGI IMG/M metagenome (GOLD analysis project Ga0307507, IMG submission 207223) | Populus trichocarpa ectomycorrhiza microbial communities from riparian zone in the Pacific Northwest, United States - 7_EM | ecosystem: Host-associated > Plants > Roots > Unclassified | place... | reverse complement strand
TAAATAATATTATTTTAGATAATTTAATATAATATAGCGATGGTTCTCTTCTACCTATCTACCTATTGACTTACCTACCTGCCTATCTACCTACCTGCCTACATCGCCTACCTGTCTGCATCGCCTACCTATTTGCATCTGCCTACCTATCTATATCTGCCTACCTGTTAGCATCTGCCTACCTGTCTGCATCTGCCTACCTGTCTACATCTACCTACCTGTTAGCATCTCCCTGTTTGTGCCTACCTATCTGTGCTACCTTGATTCAATCGATTGATTAAATCGTTTATAGTGTTCGCTGGCTAGTCGTTGTCGTCTGGCTCTGGCGACGGTCGTCTGGTTCTAGTAACGGTTGTCTGGTTCTGGTAACGGTCGTCTAGTTCTGGCGACGGTCGTCTAGCTCTGGCGACAGTCATCTGGCTCTGGCGACGGTCGTCTGACTCTGGCAACGGTCGTTTGGTTCTGGCGACGGTCGTCTGGTTCTAGCGACAGTCGTCTGGTTCTGGCAACGGTTGTCTGATTCTAACGACGGTCGTCTAGATCTGGTAACGGTCGTCCGGTTCCGGCGATGGTCATCTGGTTCTGGCGACGGTCGTCTGGTTCTGGCGACGGTTGTCTGGTTCTGGCAACGATCATCTAGCTCTGGTGACGGTCGTCTGGTTCTGGCGACGGTCATCTAGTTCTGGCGACGGTCGTCTGGTTCTGGCAACGGTCCTCTCCTACCTGCCTACCCACCTACCTACCTGCCTGCCTGCCTGCCTGCCTGCCTGCGTATGTCAGTATCTAATTCAATTCAGGGGAGGGGTCGGCCCAATTAAAGGCTCTAATTAATTCAGATCGTTCTCTATGGCCGTTCGCTAGCTGTACATTTGAACGGTAGTCGTCTAAGGTGCCCCCTTAGGAGGCCTTGATTTGATTCGGTGATGGGCCAATATCGAATTTGATTAATCAATTAAATCGTTCGTGGTATTCGCTGGCTGGTTATTCGAAAGATCGTCGTCTAGTTCTGGTAACGGTTGTCTAGCTCTAGGACGGTCATCTAGTTCTGGCGACGGTCGTCTGGTTCTAGCAACAGTCGTCCGGTTCTGGCGACGGTCGTCTGGTTCTGGCAACGGTCCTCTGCTAGCTGCCGTTCCAGTGCCTCCTAAGTTAGGGAGGATGTAAGGAAGGGTAAAAAATAAGGTGGCTGCAAATTGATGAAATGGGTTGATTGATTGTCTGGGCCCCTGAGGGCTTTGAGCTACGAAGAGATTTTACAGTGCACGTGACCTATGCACGTGACCTGTGCCTTAGAGAGAATACAGATTATCTGACAGATGCAGAGCTTCGTGTAGAGCCTCCGTACGCAGAGCTTCGCGCAGAGCCTCGTGCAGAGCCTCTGTACGTAGAGCTTCGTGTAGAGCTTCGTGCAGAGCCTCGTGCAGAGCCTCTGTACGCAAAGCTTCGTGCGGAGCTTCGTGTAGAGCTTCGTGCGGAGCTTCGTGCGGAGCCTCGTGCGGAGCCTCTGTCGCGGAGCTTCGTGCAGAGCTTCGTGCAGAGCTTCGTGCAGAGCTTCGTGCAGAGCTTCGTGCAGAGCTTCGTGTAGAGCTTCGTGCAGAGCTTCGTGCAGAGCTTCGTGTAGAGCTTCGTGCAGAGCCTCTTGTAATTAGCATATAACTTAAATAATATATTACATTACCTCAATTGCATATTAAGGAATGTATAAGTTGGTCAACTGCGTATTATTTAACTTATAAATATGTTAAATTGGTTAATTGCAGGTTAATTGCGTGTTGTTTAACTTTTAAATATGTTAAGTTGGTTAACTGCGTATTAAGTTAGTTAAGTTGCATATTAAGTTGGTTAATTGCGTGTTAAGTTAGTTAAGTTGCATGTCAAGTTAGTCAATTGCGTGTCAAGTTAGTCAAGTTGCATGTCAAGTTGGTCAACTGCATGTCAATTACGCGAAACGCGCTTAGTAAAGTCGACTTGAAACCCAGCCTGCGGATATTTTCCCAATGTACCTCTTTATTATATATAACGCTACCTAAGTCTCTATACCCCCTATAACTTTACCTACTTAATGCTTAACAAAGGGTTAGCGCTAAATAGCTTTACCTAATAGGAATTCCTACTATAGCGGCAATAATAAAAGCTATAATAATTAAACCTAAACTACTACTATAGGGTTTAATATACGCTATTCTAATCCCCTAATCTTTTAGGGTAACTGTAAGGAATATAGCCACTAGAAGATATAAATCTATAAAAAACTAACTTAAAGCGCCTACCTTTTCCCCACAGAAGATACTAAGATTGGCTATATTATTAGATAAATAAAGGTTATTGTTTGTATCAATTTAATGATACAAGTAAGTCATATCCAGGGGCACGAAATACGTATAGTATTGTATGCTCGTTTGGATGGTGGTGACTGTCAATTCTATTGAGGTAGACTACGTGGTCTATATACTGACGCGCCCTCCCCCATAATTAGTTATAAGCAAGTGGTTGGTGCACCACACGCGTAAGTACGCGTTTGGTACAACAGGTGCTATAATCATACACTGGCGGTACTTGAAGATAGACCCACTTATATATAACCTCCGTAATTGCTTTTAATAGGACTGTAAAACACAAAAGAAATACATAGGGAATCCCTCCTGAGGTACCTTCTAGGCTGCCTTCCAAACGGTGCTTTAAGCTGGCCGTAAGTCCTACTTATGGCCCGTAAAATGAACCGTACGGCCTTCCAACGGACTGTAAATGAACTATACAGCCTTCCAACGGGCCGTAAATGAACCACAAGTGCCCCGTTAGTCTCGTTCCACCCATTCTATAACCTTTAGATTAAGCTTATTTGTGTCAATTAGGGTTTTAAGAGCTTGACACGGCTTTGCCTTAGTCATAGCGTCCGCTGGGTTGTCTCCGCTGCTAATCCATTTGACCTCCGTAATCTCACGTCGTTCATAAGCCTAACGCAAGCACATTAGGTCAACTATAAGCCTCTTCTCCTGTGTCGTAAGTCCGTAAAAAGTGTTTCCTGTACTAGAACTAATATATCCGCAGGTGGAAGTTGCCTTATGGATGTACCTACGGAGGTTAGGTAATTCTCCGTCACAGGGTTCTTAGTTACGGGGTGCTTTCGGGGACGTCCTCAACCGCGCTTTACGGCATGTTTAATGGGTTTCTAGGGGACTTCTAAAGTAGGCAGGGGTGCTTCCAGTTCATCTGGTTCAGCAGGTACTTCTAGTTCATCTAGTTCAACGGCACAGGTATTTTCAGACCAAAAGTAGGGTTTTACGGACATGCTTCTAAAGTTAGTCAGTCCGCTAGGAAGTTATACGCAGCACATTTTATCTTCTACAGCTAGTAGACAATAAGGTCCAGTCCAGTTGCCGCTCTCACACCATATAAGGACTTCAGAATTAAGCGGGAGGTCATAAACTAAGGTCGTGTTAGGTCCGTTGCGGTAATATAGGGCGCTATTAACAGCTTATTTAGCCCATAATTTAACTATTTCGGCCATTACCTTCTATATTGCGGCTGCTCATTCCATAATAGACAGGATAGGAGGGCCTAGGTTGCTTATCCTTAGGTAGGCTCCGTAAACCAAAAGGGTGGGTACTAGTCCATTAGGGCCAGCGGTGTTATTAACGGCTTTTATAGCTATCTATAAAGCCAGTTTCTTTTAGATGTCCTTATACTCATCCATAATAATCTAATAAGCTCTCTATAGGGCTGGGTAAGCTCACTTAACAAGTCTAACAGACCAGTACGCCTTAACTAGAACGGCTTTTGTTAAAATAGCCATAGCCATAGTATACTGTTGGAATTCCTTGCTAATAAAGTTCCTACCAGCGTTGTGGGTAATATACTTAGGTGGTCCCACATATATGTTAATCTAGTAGGTCCATAAAATATCCTAAGTATATTTTATAGATATATTTTATAACTAATAGGCGGCTTAATAGCGGGTTACCTTATTAATTATGTATAATACTGGGCTGCCGTTAATATACATAATGTCTATATACACTAAGTGGTTAAAATTAAGATCCTTATAAAGGGTGAACTTAAATCGGCCTAGGGAACGTCCATATTTCTAGTAAAAGGAGCAGTATTTAGTTAGGTAGTTAATTACCTTCTTATTAACGTTGTTATATCCAGAGCATTTAAGGACTCTATTTAGCTTTTCAGCTAATAGGTGGCCAAAACGGCAGTGCAGGCGGTAGATTTCAGTACTGGTAAGGTAGCACGGGTTATAGTTAAAAGATTCCTAAATATAGGTCCGTAAAGTCTCTCCCTATATAAGGAATGGGTGTCCAAATCGTTATATAATTAGTAGGGTAATATGCTTGCTTCCTAGGGCAGTTGCAGGGCTAATTACGGTATCCATAACATTATTGTAGTAAACCTATAACCTATTTATGTCCGCAAGACAGAGTAGAAAAGGGGTATCCGCTTTTACTACGTAGAAGTTAACTAGGCCAATTAGGGTCTTAACTGCAACTAATCTAATTAATATGGTTAAGCCGATGCCAAATTGGACGTTTATGGCCCCAGTTTACATAATATTAATATCCGTATTGTTATTTACAGTAGTCTTATATACAAGGTATTATCCGTAACCTATAGTAGACTTCTTAGAGGCACCTATATCAATTATAACACTATAGAATTCTTTGGGGGTATAGCATTCTATAGTAATATATGCAAATAGGTCCTATTTGCGGTCCATAACATCTATAGCAGGTCCAGCAGGTGTGCTTACGGGCTGGTTTTTAGGTATAATTAAGTGTATAAAGGAGCAGTCGGCTAATACAGTTATAGTATTAAAGGCTTAGCTATCCATAAAAGGTCTAAAAGTAGTTAGGAACGTCTCTAAGATCTCCTATTCCTAAGTATTTAAGTCAAAGTCAATTATAAGGGCTTCCATTAACTTATTAAGGGACTCCTCTACTTCCTCTCCTTCGTATTCTAAGATAAACTGGTTAATTCATTTATCAAATCTCTTCTTAGACCTATTACATTCTTCCTAGGTATGCCTTATAGACCAACATCTTTCCTTACCACACATAAAGCACTTTTAGTTAGTTTATCTGCGGGGGTATACTTTCGTATAGGAGTTGCTGCGGGGGTTACAGGTAGGACTTAGTTAATGCAGGTACTGCTAGCGGTAGCGGCAGTCCGTAAAGTAGGCATCTAAGTCAGTTTGCGGGTTCTATAGGTCTATAACAAAGGCTTAAGTACTGCCTAACAGGTTTAAGACTTCGTACATTGCAATAGAGGACCATAAATCATTAATAAGGCCGGCTACGGTGTCTGTGGGCTTATAGTAGGCGTATTTACAGGGTTCTATTTCCTGGCAAGCCGTAATAAGTTTATTGTGTAGGAAGTCGTCCGTTTAAAGCTTAATATTAAGGCCGTGCTATAGGTACCGGAGGTCTTTTATAAGGATTTGCAGGCACTCTATAATCAATTTTTCAGTATTCTTATTAATTACGGTCCGTAACTTAATTGCATTCTATTAGGTAAGGATATCACGCTTATATTCTAGTCCTTTAAAGTAGTTATGTGTAGCCTTACATAGCTTATTAAAGGGAACACTAAGGGGGTTACTCTTAAGGTTAGTGTAGTAGTGGTCAAGGGTTAGGCCGTACAGCATAGTAGAGTAGGCTTGGCTAAACTCCTATTTAGGAATATTAGCCTTCTAATAGAGGTCCGTAAAGATGGTTAGTTTAAAGTCAAAGTTGTCGTTTTCACTGCTATACTTAGATTCATCAGTATAGAGCTTAGCTAGGTTGGCTAGCTCCTTACTATAGGTCTTTACTTAGGTAGTTTGCGGATCTATAACTTAAGTAACAGAAGGAGTTTAGTCCGTATTTTGGTTTACAGGGGTATTACAGTCCGTAGTTTAAGTACTAGGTGTACTTTAGCCCATAAGATTAATTCTAAAGCCACTTAGGTCTATAGAACAAATTTGGTTAAATAGGTCGTCTATAAGGCTAGAGATCCTATTAAGTTTAAAAGAAGCAAAGAGTCCGTTAAATTTAATATAATCTAAGATCTGCTCTTTAGTCCATTCTATTAGGTCTTCCTCATATAGTGTATTATACAAGGACCGTACAATAGTGACTTATTTGTCTTTTTTAACCCATACACCGTAGTTACAGAGGAGGGTTTATAGGTTACAGATAGTTATAAGGCTATAAGCCTTAAAGGTAGCTTCCGTAAAGTCCATAAAATCTTCCTTATACTACTCCCATATGTCATTATTCATAAGCTTAAAGTGTCCGTATTTAAGGATTTTAAATTAAATATAGTCGCTAACGTTGTTTATAGACGTAACATCAACTCCTTATCTCCACTTCTTTTAACCTTTACTAATTTGCTTGCTAATGTCTGCCATACTGTATAGTATAATATGTCTTATATAAGCTGTAACAGGTTAATAGGAGCTTATAATAGTCCGTAAAGTTAATTAACAGGTCTATAATAGTTTGCAGGAGGGTAGGAGGTCTTATAACGGTCTATAAAATTAATTAGCGGGTCCGTAACAGTTTAAGAGGTCTTATAATAGTCCGTAAAGGTAATTAACAGGTCCGTAACAGTTTGTAGGAGGGTAGGGGGTTTCTATAAGGGTCTAAAAAGAGGTCAGGGGTATTAAAAGAGGGTGTAGTAGGAATAGGGGTTTAAGGTTTAAGGTAAGGGGTTTCTATAAAGGTCTATATTTGCGTCTATTACACTTCCAGTAAACCGTACTAAGACTTAAATAAGTATATAGAGTTGGTAATAGTCCGTAATCCCCAACTTCCGATCTTCCAGCAGGTCATACTAGGATTGAACGGGTAGTCGCTGTCGTATATCGCTTAGGGGAGGTATTAAGTGATTACTAATCTGTGCGCGCTCACTAATCAGTGTTTATATCAATTTAATAATACAAGTGAGTTATATCCAGGGGCACAAAATACATATAGTATTGTATGCTCGTTTAGATGGTGGTGACTGTCAATTCTATTAAGGTAGACTACGTGGTCTATATACTAACGCGCCCTCCCCCCTAATTAGTTATAAGCAAGTAGTTAGTGCACCAAACGCGTAAGTACGCGTTTGGTACAACAGGTGCTATAATTATACAGTTATTCTATTTAATAGGCTTTTCGCTTAATAGGAGACTAATAGTCCCTAAAGGTAGTAGTTCTACTAAAAAGTCCTTAATAACCTTAACTAAATATACCGTAACTATAACCTAGTAGCTACTAGTTAAGCTAAACTATATATATCGGGAAAATATTCGCAGGATGAGATTCAAGTAGACTTTGTTTTTTGTGTTTCGCGTAATTGACATGCAATTTGACCAACTCGACACGTAATTGACTAACTTGACACGCAATTGACCAACTTGACACGCAATTGACCAACTTGATATGCAACTTAACTAACTTGACACGCAATTGACCAACTTGATATATTTAAAAGTTAAATAACACGTAGTTAACCTACTTAACAACTTTAAAAGCTAACTACATATTCCTTAATATGTAATTGACCAACTTAAAATTTAAATAACACGCAGTTGACTAACTTGACAACTTTAAAAGCTAACTACACATTCCTTGACATGCAATTAAGGTAATATAATATAATATTTTAAAGTTGTATGCCAATTGCGCAAATGAATTTTTACTATTTTTTTAGCCTGTAGTATGCTAGCTTATAATATATATTAGGATTAAAATAATTTTATACAATCTTATACAATCTTATATAATCTTATATAATCTTATACAATCTTATATAGTCCCATATAGTCTTATATAGGTTCTATGCTAGCTTAGCTGCTTTTGCTATTTGTTCTGGCTTCTATATAATAACGCAATGCGAGTTCCTTCTTTAAGAAAGTTGTCCGAGTATAGAGTATTGTATTGGTCCTAATTAATATAATTATTAACGTAGTACAAATCTGAATAAGAAGTAGCGGCTGGAACAATATACGCGCTTTATAGAATAGATGGTATTAAATAAAAGCGACTACCTCTAAGTACTTGCCTAGTATTTACGCTTAAGCGCGGCCACCTTTTTACCTTAACTATGCCGTGTGTTGGATGCGGCAGTCTATGATTTAATGGCTGAAGCAGCTCTACTATAGCTCCAGTATACTGTATGTATACACCGTACTTATCTAACCTTTTAATATCTAGAACAGTAATAATTAGCTAAAGCTGGCCTATAAGTCTTCTACCTAACGGCGTGCGGCCTTTTCTAATACGGTCGCCGTTATCTATATACTCTTGGACCTATACGTAATCACGCCTCTATTAGTTAAAACATTGCTAATTTGGTATGCAACGTACTACCTCACTAATTTGGCCCTTAAGGTTAGTTGTATTTTTTCCGTCTTATTTCCAATAGCGGATAGATAGATGTATTTTAATAAGCAGGCGCTTAACCTATAAGGGGTCCTTTTCTTTCTGGTCTATATTGGAGTTCTGGGCATGTTTGCCTTGTAGCTTTCGCCTGCACTCTTGGATAAATACCGTAATACCGTCTAGAAACCCTAGGATTTCGCAGTAGTTTGCTATATAAGATATATAAAGCTATGTCTTTAACCTAAGACGCCTCTGGATAAGATCTGTTGCCCTATTTATGTCTTCTAAAGGCTACCGAAGCTTTGTAACTGCTAAATGCTATATTAGTTAAGTAACCTACACCTCCAGACGCTGGGAAGACTGTGGTATAGAATTACTATTTGTAAAAGCTATTTCGTCTTCTATTACTAGTACTGCTACCTGTCTTAAATTGTAAGAGTAGATTTAAGATAGCAAATCCTGTTTATTTGTTAAGTTATAAAACGCCTTAATAATATAACAGTGTCCAGCTTCGCTATTTGCGCTAGTGTAGTACCCATCTGCGCATCTGTACAGGCGGATATTTTCCTTAAAATGTATAAGGGCATGGAATTTTAGTATATTAAAATGGCCTATATTAGAATCCTTTGCCTTTGGATGGAAACTTTAAAACACGCCTTTAAGCATATTAATTCGATATAGGGCGTGGTGTATATATTATAGTGTCTCCTCGTCATGGGTGTGATACTGAGCTATAATAATGAAGTTGTATACGGCTTTTGTAAAATGTATAGCATATGGTTCTCTGGATAATAGTAGTGGGGCTAGTATAGCGATAAGTTAACAAACTATGGCTTTTTATTCATTACCTATCTATTAAGTAACTTTATTAAATAACAGATTATTAAACCGTTTTAGCCCTATAAAAGCTGGGACTTGTCTAAAACGCTAATTAAGCTGAGCCTCCGTAGATATATTTGTTGTGGTTGTTTTTATCCCTCTTCTCTTTCTTTTTAGCTAGATAATATTGCCTACTAGTTTCTGTACCTATTTAATAAGTTGTATAACAATACCCTTTAGAAGCTAATATAGAACATCTACCATTATGCCCTTATGGATGTTAAATAGGCGATAGTGCTATGTAAAATATTCTACTAGGTGTACCTAGTTGTTTAAGGATAGAAGAATGTTTTCTAGTTACTGGCGTTTAATCTATTTTCTTGTCTCCTTATAGGTGCGTGGCGGGTATTGTTTCTTAGTTAAGTTCTTACGCTTTAGAGGGGGGACCTAGTATATAGTGTAGTACTATTGGCTTTTAACACCTATAAGTAGTACTTGTTCTTTATAGTCTGCTATTATTCCATATATAATTGGATAACATTGTCGTATAAAATTATCCGCATATTAAAGGTTTACGCCGCTTTCTGTAAGATGCTTAATTGCTATTGTATTTTAGTTAATGGGATATAGCGTTAGAATACTAAAGCAGGACTTATATTTAAGTATAGTTCTTATTGCCTTATAATATGCTTTACTTTTTATATTATTATTCTTTTCTTTAATAACTGGTATAAAGCTAATAAGGATATTTGTGGGGGATGTCTATTGGCGCTGAACTTGTCAGTTAAGATTACCGATGGTAAGATATACGGGCCAGGCCGATTTGTTGCTATAGTGCATTATTAGCTAGGTCTTATTAACTGCTATAAGTATAGGAACTACTATAGCACCGCTAGGAAGCTTGCCTTATGTCTTTTACTACTAGTTACCGCTGTATAGCTCATTATAGACTTGGTGGTTTTCGGTATTGTAGAGTCTCTTTGGTGCATATACTAGTGCATCTTTAAAGGGTTAATGGCTAATTAGAAAGGTAATTATATTTATAATATCCTAGTAAAGAATATAGTATTCCCTCTGCTTAGAGCCTTTAATGTTTAATTCTACTTTATACTCTAATTAGAGCCATTGTTCGTCTTATATGCTAAATAGAATAGCGGTAATTAGTTCTTCCCATTAATTTGCAGATTAGAAGCTGAGTAGGCCATAAAGTAGGCTAAAGCGGGTGTCTTTAAGCAGTGCGTTAACGTCTTCCTTTGTATAGCAAATGCAGTGTAGCTATATTAAAAAGGCGTAATTAAACTCCAAACGAAAAGGATTATATGGTATACTTTGGCTATTATCGTGTTATAATATGGTAATATCTAAAATTGTCTAGCTAACTTACTATATATTATTATTGGTCTTGTATGAAATTGGTTCACCCGCCTTTATATTCTTAGTTGCTTTAAATGTCTCTACTCTAAGTAATAATAATAACGATATAACGCTTTTCTAATGTGGTATACCGCATAGAGGTACCAGATGGGCATTCTGCTTATATTCTACCGCTACTAGAGCGTACTTGTTGGTATCTGTGTTTATACCATTTGGTTGCGATCGCGCGTTATCTAACTAGTAAGAGTGGTGGAATTAATCGCGAATTATGAGTAGTTAGGCCGCAATAAATGTGTAAGTGTTGTATCTCTCTTCGCGTGCTTTTTTGTAGACGTGTTAGTGGCTAAGTAGCTGCCTTTTGCAGCACCGTAGGTGTTGGTAAAGGCCGCTGTAACTCTTAGGGGTATAAAAACACTATAGATAGCTCCGCTGTATTGTTGCTAATTGTATATTAAATAATATGGTATTGTTTCTAGGCGTAAAGAGTGCGTGTTGTGGTACTAATGGTTAATTACCGGTATTTAATCTATGTAAGTGGCTTGGCTTTATGGCTGCTAAGAGTATACCTTTTATTTTCTTGCTAGAACTAGTTATACTGAAGCACAAGTATAACTAGCCTAACACCGAGTTTAAGGACTTAAAAGAGTCCAAGGTAGCCGAACTAGATGCTAAAGTATAAGTATAATTAGCTTAACACTAAGTTTAAGGACTTAAAAGAGTTTAAGGCAGCCAGAATAGACGCTAAAGCGCAAGTATAACCAGCTTGATACTGAGTTTAAGGACTTAAAAGAGTCTAAGGCAGCTGAACTATACGCTAAAGCGTAAGTGTGACTAGCTTAATATTAAGCTTAACACTGAGTTTAAGGACTTAAAGAGTCTAAAGTAGTGGAACTAGACACTGTGAACTAAAGACTTAATAGTACCTAAAAAACCTTTATCCGTCTAAACAACAATATATAGTATTTTTAGGTAATGGCTATAGGACTATAGCTACGGCGAAGATATTATTTACCACTAATGTTATAGAGCCCGACGATATTAGCTATCCAGACCTACGGATTCTATTGTTTCTATATAAGCCGTGGCAAAAAAAAAAGGGAAGATTAAGGGTAGTGCTAGTTAAGTTAAGATAATTAAATGGGTTAGTACTTGGAACTATAATATCTGGTTTTAGGTATATAGAGTTCTAACTAATATCCAACTTAAGCTGCCGCCTGGAAGTCTTATATTTGTTGTTAGGGTAACGCTAGAGGGCCAGGCCGGATAACGGGTATTGGTAATAATATAGATAATTTGAAGCCCGTAAAGTAACTAAATAAAAAGCCTATATCTTGTAGGCTAACTGCTTGTCTTTAATGGCTTTTAAAAGTTTATTTCTAGAATTCCTTTTAACATCTCTGGTTTCCTGTTAAACAGACATGTTAGTATAAGCCTATATACTACTAGGGTGCGGAGAGCTAAAATATAGTTAGAGCTCTTTAAATGATTTGCTAGAAAAGAATAGGTTATTTAGGTTAGCCTATAGATTGGCTAGCTTGACCTTAATATCCCACCCTAGCTTGCGAAGATTAGGGCCATCTCTACTTAGTATGCCACTGTTGATCTGCGTATTAGCATCTCCCTTATTTATAGTGGTTAAAAAAGCTTTAGGTGTCTAGTCTCTAGAAGGCATTATAATACGGCTTTTAAGAGAGCCCGCTCTGCGCTAGGGCACTAGACGCCATATTATAGGTAAAGCTTATAGTAGTTGTGTAAGGCGGGATACATTTCTAGGCAGTATGTGTTTAGAGAAATTGAGGCTAAGGCAAGCTTAATGTAGCTATGTTTTTGAAGACAAAGAGGCTGTGGTGTTAGTTTAGGCGGCTATGGAAGTTTAAAAGATTAAGTAAACAATGGTAGGAAATGGAAGAAAAAGGCGTGTAAATGAGAGTACAGTGTTACAGGGCTAGAGTGATAATAGCTGTGTTATAGATGGCTTGATATGCAATTTGGACTACAGGACTTATATACAAATAAGTCTAGTAAATATCTTTAATATAAAGCGTAGTAGCTATAAGTGGGATCTAGGATACTAGTTTTGGGTTGCCTATATAGTAGATGTAACAGCTTACCTAAAAAAAAGTTGCTTTATTAGTGATATAGCTTAAAAATGGGTTATACTTTAGGTGAAAGGGTATCCTAAAGCCTTATCTTGTGTTTGTGGGATAAAATACCATATTATATTTTACTTTGTTTTGTACAATCTCAGACTTTCTATAATGTCTTAGATTATCCCCTACCTCTCTCTACTATGCACTTTACCTTATCTTATACTTGTGGGATAAAATACTATATTATATTTCACTTTTTTTTGTATAATCTTGGACTTTTTATAATGTCTTAGATTATCCCCCCGCCTCTCTCTACTATGTATTTTACCTTACCTTATACTTATAGAATAAAATGCTATATTATATTTCACTTTTTTGTATAATCTTGGACATTTTTTAATGTCTTAGATTATTCTAAACTTGTTCCCCTACCTCTCTAGAGCTGCTTTACTAACTAGTTATAACATAAAGAATAGAATTATTAGCTCTCTTATTATTATATATGTAGTCTAGTTGCTTAAGTGTACCTATTAGGATATCTATTACCCTGTCTATAACTCTTTGGCTTTCTATATAATGTATATAATAACTGACGTTCTGAGGCTTCTACTGTGGATTACACTTGTTTTTATATGCCTTGCTATTTATATCTTGCAATTTTATTTACTTGGTTAGTAGCGCAAATCTTATATCTTATCTCGCTATGTACCTTTTGTTTTGTTTCTTACTTTAAGTCTTGTATTTTATTCTACTGCCTATATTAAAGCTTATATCTTATCCTACTTCTTGCATTAAGACTCGCATTCTGTTCTATTTCTTATATTGCTTTTATATCGCTCTTGTTAGAATCCGCTATTGTCTTAAATTAACACCATTGGCATACCTTTTTATTATAACTGTTAGGATTATCTTGTTAGATTATTTCTAATTGTCTAATATATTATCCGCTCTACTGTCTTTATAAGTTACTTTATACTATTTTGCATAAAGCTTTTACCTACTTATAAATATATAGGGTCCTTAACTATAATGGTGGCGCCACACCTAGACTCTAGTTGGTACTTAACTATTGTAACTAATAAGAACTTATTGCAAATAAGTGGTCTAAAGCTGTAGTAAGGACTTGCGATTAACAAAAAAACATATAAAGAGATCCTCTAATACTGTGCTAGCGAAATTAATAAAGCGTCTAGCGGTAGGTTGCTAGCGTCTAGGCCTATACAAAATGGAGTTAAGTGTATAGTCTTTAACCTTTTTAACACTAAGTATGGGCACATGTTTAAGAGATCCGATCTACTATTAGAGTTTAAAGCTTTCGCTATTACCGCTAAAAAGTCTATATAGCGACACGTAATAACTAACAGACGTAGAGGCGTAGAGGTTATAATGGCTAATATTATTTTAAAGTATGGCGCCTTGTCTTCTAGAGAGCAGTTTGTTAACTTATTTAGATTAAGGGCAACCTCTAAGGCTGCCTAGGTGCTTAGTAGTCTGTCTATTAAAGTCCTATAATAGCTAAATACCACACCTATACCATTCTATGAAATGAGCTTTGCTGTGTACAGTTACCTAAATAAAACGCCATTAAATAGGGCCCCCATTCTATACGGATTTGTATTAAAAACTAAGCATAAGTATCTAATGTCCGATTCTCTAAAGAAAGTTAATGTATATTACTGTAGATATGACAAGCTACAGGCTATAATAAGTGTAAACTTCTTGGCGGATAAATATAGGGATGGCTGGGCTATAGTAGATCTAACCACCGGTATACTAATTCTTAACTATATAAACCTGGCATTTAAGGTGCTTTCTGCGAAGAAGGCTGGACTTAATATAATTATAATTAGAGTTAAAAATCCTAATCGGATTACAAAGCGTAAGAGACTTTATAACTTATATAAGATTATATAATATTATATAGAGTTGTCTAACGTATGTTTACAGGTATAAGATTTAATAAGAGTAATTCTAAGTCCGACTCTAACCCTAATATTACACAACCGGTGCCGACTAGGAGAAGAATAGGTATACCTACCCTGGGTTAAAGTAGTTATAAGTAGTTAATTCTAGAGTCTACGCTACCTATATCTGAGCAGTTAAATCCAAAGCCTATATTAACCCTAAAGTTACCGCCACCTATGCCTACTGGTGCATTATTAGCTATATGGCCGGCTATAATTAAAACTGCTTGTAGCTGGACCCGTGGTAGTAAAGACTAGCCCCTACTAGATAAATTGGAGCTCTTAAAAGGCGTAGATCTAAATAAAGTATAAACATTTAAGACAATGCTATAGGATGAGATAAAAGGATGGTATAATAAATGGCTAAAGTCTAATTGCGAAATGTTTATTAATATATTGTTTAAGGATATGAATAATAACCCTAACCTAATTTGTATTAGGGAAATTAATTTTAACCATATATGGGAGCGCCGCCACTTTAACGCCTTAATTAACCCTATTTTAACTAATAAGGAACCAGAAGATAAGCATAAGAATGGAATTAAGAAGGTTAATTAGGAAGTTGATTACCTAAAGGACGTGCAAGAAGCACATATTAACCTAGTATTATGGGTAAAGGCGCTGCGGTTCCTTTTGTTTCTGTTAACTATTTATAATACTCTTTGAGACGCAACCTTCCACTTATATAGCATGAAAAAGGGTAAAGCTATATAGATATATTAGCTGCTTAGTGTTACCTATGCTCTTTATAATTGTGCAGCCCTAGGTGGGACCTTTCTTGCGGATATAATGGGTTTAGGTAAAATATTTTAAATGCTCTTAATCTGGTATACTAGCGTGTTAATAACCAAGATTAACCTTAACTGGCTTGATTGGGAAAATTAAGAAGGTAGAGATAAAAGTCTCTACCTTGCCCCTAGCATAGACAAACACCCGCAGCCCCCTAATGCCTAATGCCTGAGTTAAATAGATGGCATGCCATAGTGCTGTTGTGTTGAGGGAAGTATTACTAGAAAATTCCTTTACCGGCTAGTAGGACTAACTATATATATTACTAGATAGAATCTACTACCCTAAGCGGTTAAAGACGTTGAATTATGGTTTAAAACCTTAGAACTAAATAATTGTATTCCTGGAGGCAAACTACAAGTTCGTGTGTGCTATTTAGCTTTTATTAGGTCCAGTATAAAGAAGTACATTTTATAGATAAAGATAAAGATATTCTTAAACCTATAAAATGCGAAGGAGAAGGTAAAAAGGTCTGGTAGAAAATGGACCTAAGATCGGCTTTATATCTTATAATTATAACATCACAAACTTGGGCAATAACCTGGACCGCTTAGGAACAGCATAAGACTATTTTTAATCTCTATAGAGACGGTGGTCCTCGTTGTATTGTTAGTAGGATTTTTGCCGATAAGTTCTATATAGATAGGTTAGAGACAGGTTATCTAATAAAAATGGCTAAATAAGTGTATAATAATTAAGCAGTATTTCCTCACTTCTAACGCCTGGGCCTGTCTTATAAGGATAGCAATAGTAAAATAGCCTACTATACCTCTTGACCTTTAGTAGTGTTTACTTCTGGTATGCTAACTAGCGAAGGTTTTATGAGTCTAATTTCTACCTTGGAAATTTTTAGGGCCCCTAATTAGGCGGATTGCCCAAATATAAAATTAATTAATGGTCGCAATATTAAAGCATTAATTAAATATAAAAAGCTAGGAGTAGCTAATTGCTCTTCTCTTTCAAACAAGGTTATTATAGGCTTTAAAGAATGCTTCTCTTTAATTGCAAAGATCTTAATTATATGCAGGATAGGGGAAGACTGATGGTTTAATGGGAGGGTGATTAATAAGCTACTACTAGTTGTCTACTAAGACTGCTATGTAACGAACGATTTAATATTCAAGCTGTATATTAAGAAGCTCTGGCGTAGAGTATCCCTAGAAGCTTTCGAATAGCTAAATAAAGCTTTTGGACACTAGAAAGCTAAAGGAAGAAAAGGGGAAGAACCTATCTTTAATATAGATTAATTTCTGGAGGGAGCTGGTCGCTTATTAAAAATTTTTGCTATCTTTCCAGGCCTAGCTAAGATAGGAGATGAGTGGTAGGATACGTGGTGGAAGGATGAGAAAAAAGTTGGAACAAAGCTAAGGTGGACGGTTAATGAGTTTTGTAGTGAAAAATGGAATAAACCTTTAGACGAGAATCCGCTTTAGAAGAATTAGAGCACAATTACTAACTCTAGGAAACTGAAGGGAATTATAAAATATATTAATAAAGTACTTAAAAGGAATCCTAATAAGAGACTACTGTTTAGTAGTTATGAACTAGCGGCATATACGCTATTACGCCTTATAAGTTAGCTATTAGACTGGTGGTAAACTGTTACTAATAATATAATATAGTATTTCTATAAAAGGCTTGGCTAGTCTAAATATTTAACTGTTTACTAAATGGAGTCTAGGATATCCCTAAAAGACTAGGAAGACATCTATAAAGCGTTTTATATTCTAATAGGCGGTCTTTACCAGAATAACGTGGTCTAGTTTCTTATTATCAACCGAAGGGTTAGAGGAGAGGGTCTGAATTTGGTCTCTATATATAGAGTCCATCTGCTTAAACTGGCGATAATGGTAGATGTAGAGGTGCAAGTATTTAGCTAAGCTGCTAGATCTAGACAGCTAGCGCTAGTAGTTACTGCATTAACAATATATAGTATGGATAAGTAGAACCCAATTAATATGGTTATATTAGTGAGGCGTATAATAACTAAAAGGATAATAATTAACAAGTTCTATAAGGTGTTTAAAGCTCAACCTACTTAGTAGGCTGATGATAATGTAATGGAAATAGCGTAGCTGGTGCAGTTAGAGCAGCGATTACCTATAATAAGAATATGTCTTAGCATAATGCACACATATATAAACAATATGCAACTATTTAATATTTTGTGATATATTATCTTAATATTAACCACCATGTAACTAAACTTTAGAAAGTTTGAATTTGGTCTGGATTAATATTACTCTGGCTACTAACTACCGCAATACCTGTTAAGTAATCTAGCCTACAACCCTACTAACTCTTGTTCTTAATATACATTAACAACTCCTATTAAGGTGTATCCTTTCTACTAATAGACTATATATATATGCCATCTTTATTATTCCAAAAGCCTAATTGGTATATAAGAGGATCCTCCTATAACTAAAAGAGTTTGCTAAATCCACTTTTTTAAAAAGCGTTACTCTCTATAGATTAGGTATCCTAAACGTACTGTCCTCTATATAAACTCTTTGGATTTTGGCTTTATATATAATAAGATGTCTATAATGCGAATAAGGACTATATAATAGCTTATGCCAGGCCCGTTCGGTTCGTCCTAAATCTACTATATAGGGAAATTGATATCCAACTCCCTCTATATCTTGAATTGTTATAAGAAGCAAGATGGTATTAGAATAGACAAACTGATGTTTATAACTACCGCTTTCGTCTGCTAATTGCATAGTTGCAGCGTATATACAAAATCCCTAACGGCAAAGAAAAGCGTACCCTGATTATTCCATTTAATTTACCTCCTACCTTTTTCTAATAGGTGTAAGATATCGAATTAACCTATAATATAATGCTGTACTGGAATAATTAACAAACCTAGCTCTATTAGATAAATATGCTTAATAATAAGAACCGAAACCCTATTGCTATTAAGCCTATTATGCTGCAAAACAAAAGAGCTATTATTGATATTAGTATGTTTTAAGCGCACTTAATTAGCTGGCACTAATAGATATAGGTTAATAGACTATCTACCGCTTTGTGTCTGATGGTTCTAAGAATAATAGGGTAAAATATGCTATTATTTATTGTATTCCTACGGACTACAACATTTAATTTATTATAGGCTAGAAATTTAACCTTAAAGACAAGTGAAAGGTAGACTTTTAGGATATATTAGATATATTACAGATGAAACCTTTATATAGCCTATCCGCATTAGAATATATTAATAGTAATACTATACTATTAGATTTTGCTGTTAGGCATTAAAGTAACTAAGCAACCTTAAGTCTTCCCCTTGTTGCCTGGCCCTAAGCCCTATTATGTTACTAAGACTTATTGCATTATTAAGTCTCATTGCATTGCTATTAAGCCTTATTATGTTACTAAGCCTTATTGTATTGTTAAGTCTTATTGTATTGCCGTTAAGCCTTATTATGTTGCCGAGCCTTATTGCATCGTCGAGTCTTATTACGTCGCTGAGCCTTATTGTGTCGTTGAGTCTTATTATGTCGTTAAGTCTTATTACGTCGCCGAGCCTTATTGTGTTGTCGAGTCTTATTGTATCGCCGTTGAGCCTTATCACGTCATTGAGCCCTATTGCATCGCCGCCGAGCCTCCTAGCTAGATTAGGTAATTGGACATTGCGAGTGCGACTCCTAGGGGTAGTGGGTTTGATTCTTACTTATTGCGTATTAAAAATATTAAAAAAGAAGGTTGTTTCCTATTAAATTAAGCGTTAGCAAGGCTCTAAATTAAGCTTATATTTTTATATGTGTCTTATAACACCTAAAGTTATATATTTAATGAAATCTTAGCACTATATACTTAGCATATTAGCTCTTCCACGTTAAGTTTTAATTATGTTAGGCTAGCTCTAAATAGTAAGGGGCAGAACGTACCATACTACTATGCTATAAGGACTTTAGAATATGATCTTATAGATTTAACTAAATTATAACCCCTTCCTAAACCTTATAATTAAACTAGATTTTTAGGGATAGATCTTTATAGGGAATGTTTGGTTGTGACTTTAGGAGCTTAAAGCTCCTTTAAACTCCAAATTAAATTTAAAGCTTTATATACGCGCCTAATTAATAACTCCTTATAATATGGCGTCTCTGCCCACCCTGATTGCAACACTGCTATAATTATAGCTGTATGTATTTTATGACGCCCTTATTCTAACTTTTGTAATTATAATAGTACTCCTTCTATATGGGGTCCGTACTTAGCATACTAATATGGCAAGGCACGACGAAGCCAGTTGCTATACTATGTTGGCATTATAAAAGCTAATAAGAGAACCGTAAGTATGTAATGTTTTTTAAATAGGAAGGTATTTAACTATTAATAGATTCCCGTTATTGGAATACCTTATTTAGGTCCAATAGAATGTTAAAGCACTATAATACGTTATGAATAAGCCTTATACAGATCTTAGTTTAATTATGGCTATAGAGGTAGATGGCGGAATTGGCTCTATAGCTATAAGGCACGACTTTTAAGTAATAGAGGCCTAATAGGAGAGGTGTTAATTTAATTGCTTACTAAAATTAACTATGCGTTGTGTAAAGTTAAATTCTAAGCCTTATCTAGAGCCTTACAGAATAATTGACTTAATTTTAGATTTAACTGAGCCTTAATTTAAAATCTTGGTCGTTAGAAATTTAGGGTGTCTGCTACTGCGGTGGCAGAGGCACCTTAAGTTCAATACTACGCCAAGTATTATAACTTTCCTACAGTGACTAAGCAACCCTAAATTAAGGCAATTGTAGAACTTACTATACCACTGCGCCGCAAAGGCCCTTAGTTATAGTCTTATAAATTTAATTAAAATATAAACACCTTCCTAAATCTTATAATTGAATATTTCCACGTGCAACACTATGCTAAGGATTACGATATAATTGCTTAGATATAGCTTTACTATAATGTAACGGCTCTACGCTAATTAATTAATCTATGGCTCTAAAATCTAGATCTATAACACTAAAAACAAGCTCTAAGCTACTGATTTTACACTAGTAGAACGAAACTTGGCAAGAGATTTGGGTAGTAAAATTACTGCTAAAAGTTACTGCCTAGATCCTAGCTGATAAATACCTACAACCACAATCTTAGTAAATGGTAAAAAGTATATAGCAGTACCAAGACAATGGCAGGATAATATAAGACAATGATAGGATAATATAAGACAATAATAGGACAATATAAGACAATAATAGGACAATATAAGACAATAATAGGACAATATAAGACAATAATAGGACAATATAACATAATGGCAAGATAATGATAGGACAATATAATACAATGCTAGGATAATGCTAGGATAATAATAGGATAATATAATATAATGCTAGGATAATGCCAGGACAATGTAATATAATGGCGGGACAATGCTAGGATAATATAGGACAATATAACATAATAGTAGGACAATAGCAGGACAATATAAGACAATATAAAAAAATAAAATATAAGATATAAAAAGAGGGAGCCCTAATGCTTCCTCTTTTTTCTACCCCCACGGCCCTGGCGCCTAATGTAGTGTAATATCGTCTGTCTATATAAGCGATAGTATTAAGACGGTTACTTTAAGCAATATGCCTAGATAACTGGTCTAGCGCATGGTTTGTATAACATGTAACAATAATAGGGGGATCTCCTATTGTTATATTGCTAAGCAACGCCTTTAAAGCTATGTTTTTCTAGTGCCTAGAGGTCCTTAGATTATTATAAGACGCTTTATAAGAACTTGTTTTAGCGTAGTGGCTTTAAGCCCTATAGTAGTTATATCTGGCCAGTCTTTAAGAATGTGAATATTCTTAAATAAGGAAGTATTCTTAATAGCTATAATTAAGCTAAGATCCGTATAAGGCTTATTTATAACGTATTATGGTGCTTTAATATTCTATTAAACTTAAACAAGGTGTTCTGATAACAGGAATCTATTAATGGTTAGATATCTTCTTATTTAGAAAATATTGTACACTTACGGCTCTCTTATTAGCTTTTGTAATGCCAATATAGTATAGTGACTGACTTCATAAAATCCAGTTTGTTCCTTAACCATTGTCTATAATATAGATAAGTTAATCTTAATCTCTTTAGGTTTTAAAGAATAAGTTAACCTCTAGAGGATTCTATTTTAATGTAGCTAATAGTCTTGCCGCCACTGTTGCGAGTATATATTCTGTTTAAAAATTGTTAGTCTTGGGAGTTAAAGTAACTAGAGACCTAGTGACTAGTCTTTTTAACTAATTCTAACGGATTATCTTCCCTACTTTTCTAAGTAAGAACGCTACGCGGATTACCAGCCCTTAAGGTAAAAATATTACTAAGCTAATATAGACCTTGCAGATGTTAGGGGATAATTGCTTTAGAATTATAGCATGCTTACCTGTTTATATATACTAATTCTATTACCATATCTAAATTCTAGCAAACTAAAAGGGTTTGCTTTGATTTGACCTACTGCCTCTTTTAACGGTTTGATTGTATCTTCTTTTAAAAGATTGTACTAAGAGCTTAGATACTTCTTTGTTAAGCTAGATAAACCTAAGATCTTATTAACTTGTAGTGGAATATCTCCGTTTTCGCTAATAATATTCTGGCCCTTATTAGGGATATTAAGTATTTTAGTGGAGGTTAGGACCTCTAATTGTACTAACTAGGCTCTAATAGTTAAGGGCTGACTAGGCGTCTTAAAGTATTGATAAATATAGTTATTAGTACATGTTAAGCTGCCTAGAAGGGATTTATGTATATAGAACTATAGCGCCATAGCCTAGAGGCTGCATATGTAGTATTATATATAGTATAATACAATGGAGATAAAAAAAAAATTATATATATATATATATAAAAAGTATTGACGAATCTAGGTGCTGAATTGAGCTTGTTAAGATAGAGGAGATGTAAAATAGATAGGAGGAGGCTTGTAAGTCCAGGTAGTATAGTAAGTAGAGAAGCGTTTACTAATACGCTTATTTATTTCTTGTAAGACATTTAACTGATTGTTTTATATATAACTAAATAATATAGTTACCTGTCTATATAATCCTGTATATTGGTCTTGGTGTGTAATTAAGATGTCTTTCTTACTATATCTTCCTCAACGCTTTTGGAATTATGGCACTAATAATAGACCTAAGCTATAACACTAAAGACACTCTTAAGCGAGATCTTAGGGTTATGAATGAACAATATAATACAATCTACTATAATGTTGAAATTAAAATATCAACGTATAGGCTCCTTGGACAGCTACTACGCTCCCTTATAAGTAAGGTATAAATATAGTAAATATTAAATGAAATCTCTAACGAATTTCTATCTGTGTTTCTAGGTTTACCTAAGAACCTACGTACTAAATATGTTAAATAACTTGCCTAGCGCTGCAGCTATAACGCGACGTGTTAAATAAACAAAATGGCTCCTACTAGGTAAATTATAATAGGCAACCTAGTACTCCTATACTCTGCCATTACGTATTATCCACCAGCCGGTATACCAAAGGTAATAAGGTAGGAGGGAATACTAAGGTTATATAGAATAATAATAATACTAATCTGGTGGGCAGCTAATAAAGAGCCAATAATTATCCCTACCTGAAAGCTAGCGACTAGTAAGAATAACGCCCTAAATATATACGTTAATAATCTAAGCTTTAATATATTTATAGATATGCTAGGCTAGGATATTAACTTTAACCCTAAGAGCGAAACGCTTTACTACTATATTGGCGATAAGATAGCCAGAGGACGAATTCAGCTTGTAAACAAAGAGAAATGGCGTAGTATAGTTAAGGATATGTTTCTACAAGAAATAGATAGGTTTTTATTTATAATAGAACAAAGAAGAACAAGTAGGTTACTGCTTAAAGTTAATTCAGCGTTACTAACTTGTATTTACAGTCTGCGCTGCTAGCTAAGAATAATATAATTACTTACCCTCTATTTCCGCACCCTTGCCTTTACTAGACAACTCGCACTCTATATATATAAGAACAGGTAGAACTGGTAAATGGGTTAATACTAAGGCAATACTTAACCTATAGCTGTCCTAAAAAACCTCTCCTAGTTGAAAAAGAGCCCTTACTTTACGCCTTAACCTATAATAGAAAAGGCGAAGGCAACTATAACTGCAGTATGGATTATACGCCTTAAAGCCACTGCTTTATTCGGAATACTTACTAGTTTAATGGATTACCATATATAAAGGTAGACGGCTTAATGTTAGAGCCCTTTAGCGTGCTATTAGGCAAGGGAGTCTTAGAATAATGTAACCTAGGATATTCTTGTGACTTATCCGGCATTCTTAAAACGCCTAAGGGGATTGGATGATAAAGCTTAAGGTTTGCACCCGTTCTTTCCAGTAAACTTGTTAAGGTAATATATGTTAATACTGTCCCTGGCTTGCTCTTAGTATCTAATACCTAATTCTTATATCTATGCTTGCGCTTTCCTTACTATTCTGCTAAATTTAATTGCTATTGCGATATATATATAGGGGATAGGTTGGGCTTACTATAGGCTGGCGGGGTTAATGACACAGAAGAATAATGTTAGATGTTTATGGTAGAAATACTAGGTGTTGCATAAGGGTGTAGAATATGGTGATATAACTGTGTAAAAGTGTTATTGCTGTCCTATATACCGCCTGTGTCTACCCTAGCATTATTTATACTAGCGAGCTGTATGGATAAGGTAGATAAGCTTTGCTTTAAGTGTAAGACGGGTGTTAAACCTAGTATAGGTGGACTGGAATAAGGTATAGGATCTAAAAGCTAGCGCCCTAGGTAGGTAAAGTGGTTTAATAAGGTACCTCCCTATTAAATTTAGATATAAGCCTTACTAGCCTACTGCTTTTGTTGCTGGGATTAACGTTTAACCTTTTATACACGTATAACGTATCTGCTAAGGGATATACTAATAGAATAAAATAGTTTCGCGTATAATAGCAAATAGTACTAGATAATCTTTAACTATGCAATAATGTTTTCTTAACTACTAACTTGATGTAAGTTAATAGGTCGCGGTTGCGGCTTAACTGTAACCGGTTAGAACTAGTAGCTGATTACAATAAATGCACCCCTATTTAAGTTATTTTCAAGCACTATAGCAATAATACTCCTACTAATACTGCTATTAGTCTAATATATACTATACCAGTATATATTCTTTTAAGTTGTTAATCTATATACGCCCTAGACATTATAGAAACAGCTATAAGGTAACCTATTCTAGCTATAAGCTATACCTTCTGCTAACTAGGCAAATATAGGAGTGTTATTATAGCAGGTAAATATAAAAACGCGTTATTAAATACTTAAACTAGTAGTAAGAACCCTACTTTGAGTTAATATAGGATAAGGAATAAGGATAACTGGTATAATTAACCTTACGTCTCTACCTAGCCTACTGCTAGGAGTTGCCTATGTCCTAGCTAACGGAAGGAAGAACGCGCTAATAGAGAATAAGCATATGGAACCCAGCTAGAACGAGTATATAGAACCCAGCTAGAACGAGCATGTGGAACCTAGCCAGAATGAGCAATATTGTAACTCTAGTCTAGTTATATCTAGGTGCGGAGAGGAGCAGGTACGTAATAGACCCTATTAATGTTGAATATAATATATTAAGCTGGCTGATAATGTATAGAATGTATATAGCCGCCTCTGGCTAAAAAGGGTATTATCTAATAATAAGAATAGCGACTCTAGTCTAGTTGTATCTAGGCATAGAGAGGAGTAGGCATGTAATAGACCCTGTTAATGTTGTATATAATATATTAAGCTGGCTAATAATGTATAGAATATATATAGCCGCCTCTAGCTAAAAAGGGTAATCTCTAATAATAAGGATAGTAACTATGAGTCTATACCTGCTTCTTCTATAAAATGATAGCGACTAAATATTAATAAATCTACTAAATCTGTTGATGATCTGGTAGTAGAACTAGCTTAGTTAAAGACGTAAAGTCCTAATCTATTGGTTAAGGTAGGTTATACCTTTATGCATAACTAGAGTCTAACTGCAATACTTAATAGTCTCCTCTACTATTTGGCACTTGGCGAGCCCTAGTAAATAGAATACTCTCTTTACTATCTAACCGCCTACCGCTATAAAAAGCAGCATTTTTGTAATATACCTCTGGCTCTTAATAATTGCGTGTTGGTTTAAAATACTCTTCTACGCGCCTAATCTGTACCTCACCGTGTAAACAATTGCGTGCTAGTTTAAAATACTCTCCTATATGCCTAATCTGTACCTCACCGCGTAAATAATTGCGTGCTAGTTTAAAATACTCTTTTGTGCGCCCAATCCGTACCTTATCGCGTAAATAACCAATATTTGGCTTTACATTCTCCCTAATAAGCTGTGTTTGCCTAAACCCTAATATAGCTTTATCTACGAAACAAGTGACCTCCCTCTAATATAGAGTACACTAATCTAGTATTTGATCTGAAGGGGACCTGGATAGCACTAGGGAAAGTAAGGACAAGTTGGACTATAAAGACGATTTTAACCTAACTACCGCAATATAGGCAAGAGAAGAGTACCTCTGGACATTATAACGGCGATGTATAAAAGAAAACCCACCTAAGAGATATAAGCCTATATTTGCGCTTTGTAGGTCTATTTTACTAGTAAGGCTAGTAACTGACTTTGGGACTTGTGACGGGCATCTTATTAACCTATAGTTTGACCGCTTTCCAGGCCTTATTAAGGATATAATGAAAAAGGCATAGTTAGAAGCTATTTTAAAGCAGCTAAAAGTAGTGTAAAAAAAAGCTAATTGTATTCCTAACCTAGTGTCCGCTCATAAGGTATCTATATACTGGAAATATTGTATTAAATTGTCTATTAACAATCTTAATATTATATACAGCTATTTAATGTAATAGGGAACTTTAGGAACCACGCGATTATAAAGGCTTGTATAGTTGTAAGGGAGGTATATAGGCTAGGGTTTAACAATGTGCCCAAACTGATTATGGAACTACTAACTAATTACAATTTTATTACGCTGGATTATATAAAGGTATTTTGCCCGTGCTATTTAGTAAAATGCTAATAAGAGTTAATAGCTAAGTAATAACCGCTTCTATTCCAACGTGATAGTTGCTAGCATAGCTGGTATATTTTATGGTAGAGGAAGAAACGGCCTTGCCTAATTACCCTGCTCTTATAATATGTTCAAAAAGCTTACCGGCAACACTATTGCTTTTGTTTTAACAGCAATATATTATATAATTAGGGAGTATAGAACTGGATCTAAGGGAACGGACAACTTTTATGGCACTGTTGTTAGTGGTTAGTGTATATCTAGTGTTTTACTACCTATTATTATTCTCTAACCTGTTGTAGAAGCCTATGCCAACCTCTTAGGCAGCTAGAACCAGATGTTTAGAAAACGGCAATCTAGAATCTGGCTGCGGCTTTAGCCCGCGGTTATTAAACATACTACAGGCCTAATGCCGGATTAATTAACTATAGAAATTATTAAGGACCCGTATAAAGATAACCTTAATAACCTTATAGCGGATCTAAGCAATAATGTAAGAGAGAGGTTCCTTGTAAGCCTTAGCGATAATGAAACTGACGCGATTATTAACTTAGGCTATTTATTGGTGAGCTAGGCTATACTATCTAATCTACCAAGTCTGTCTTAAAGGGAGAGCTCTAGAGTAGGCTAGACTAGTCTACCAAGTCTGTCCTAAATGGAGAGCTCTAGAGTAGGCTAGATTAGTCCGCCAAGTTTGTCTTAAAGGGAGAGCTCTAGAGTAAGCTAGAAAATCTAGGGCCTTACTACTACTACAATATTTGCTAATTTAACTTTTGGAACTAGCTAAGTTTGTTAAATTTAGCAGAATATATATCCTCCGCCCTAGTGTACTACTTTGTCCTAAATATAGGAACCGGCGAGCCTAGGCCGGAAAGGTTTAAATCTAATAAGTTATTTATATAATTTAAGCAGTACTATAGCCTTGCAGAGGACAGCTATGGCTGGTATAGTAATGGAAAAGCAATATTAAATTTGATTGAGAATGAGGAGCAGTATATAAAGTTTGTAATATATGCTTTGGACTCTAGTATGGAGGAGCCGGTAGAGTTTTTGGTAGGAGATTAGGTGTAGGACTTTCCATACTCTCCTATAGGATGACTGCGGCTTCTTTATTGTATATACTAGCTCTTAATCTACCTTTCTTTCGGCCTATATCTGCTACTCTTAGTAGCTACTTTTTGGCTATATGTATGTGCTATGCTAGCAAAGCTAAATACTTATAGTATATTATTGTCGCAGGGAGAGTAGGAAAGGTCTTATGCTTTTAGAATATATTATAAAACAGTTGGGATATTATATTAAATTGTCTAAAACAATATAATGGATTGTATAAAGAAGTGTATATAATTTGCTTTGCTAGCCTTATAAATAGCTTTAAAGTAGCCTTTGTTTATTATCTAAAATATACTGTTGGTATAAAAGAGGTAGATGGCTCTAAATATAATTGTGGTTGCAGGTTGCGTGTCAAAAAAACACGACATAGGCTAGTCGGTTGAGTTGCCAAATGCCCTTAACTGCGCGCCAATTGCGTCAACCACCAACCATTGAGGCCATTGGTAGGGTATTATATTTTGCTGATGTACCCTAAAAATTAAGCTCTACTAAATTATTTAATAAGTTCTATATTAAATTTTAAAAATATACTAGAGTTCTTACCTAAGACAATACTAAAGACTAGGAAGATTTTCTTAAAAAAGTTACTTATTACCTTAATTACATAGCCACTAGCCACAATTATAACAATGTTTATAATATAGTAGCAGCCTAAAGAAGATTAAATAACAGCTAAACTAAATTACTACTATAAATCCCTACCTAAAGACCTCCCTATAGAAGCCCTTTAGACCTACTAAACTATAAACTCCTACTACCTTAAGTAATACTACTAGTCCTAATATTAACCTCTTTATACTAACCTTCCTATAGAAGCTACTAGATAAAGAGCGCAAGCTACTTTAAAAGCTACGGCGTTGCTATAAATACTATTAAAAAGGCTATTATAGCTATAGCCTAAACTGCCTAATAGCTAGGTTTAGTAGCTACTGTGTAACACCTAACCCTATACCCTAGACACTAAATATGTTACTATATATCATTACCGCATAAGATAAAGATATAGTAATAGCAGTAGAATTAGATATAAAAGTAGAAAATATAAAGTTCTAGCCCTAAGTTGCGGGTTAGGATACTTTAATAATAAAGGGATCTTTTCTAATTATAACTATATAAACTTAATAAAGAATAAAACTACATCCTCTATGGTAATAAAATAGATATAATAAACTTTCTAAAAGATAACGCCTCTATAAAACTCCATGGACTTTTACCCTTAGACTATAAGAAGTTTATAAAGCTGAAAAAAGAACTTACTAATAAGGAACTCTATAAACTCCTCCCTAAAATATACTATAACTATATTAATCTCTACTTGTAAAAGAGCGCTAATATACTCGCCCTATATTAACCCTATAACTATACTATTAACCTTAAATAAGGAAAAACGCTACTTTATAAGAGACCCTACCTAATATTAAAAGAAAAGCTTTTAGTTATAAAAAAGTATATTAGTAAGCACCTTAAAAAAGGGTTTATTTATTATAGTATATCCCTATTAACTACCCCTATTCTCCTTATAAAAAAGCTAGAAGGAGGTATTTGGTTCTATATTAACTATAGAGGACTTAATGCTATTATAATTAAAATTTTATACCTTATACCACTTATACATAAGACTCTTAAGCGGCTTAGTTAAGCTAAAATTTATACTAAACTTAATATTATTACCGCCTTTAACCGCCTCTAAATATAGGAAGGCAATAAATAGAAGACCACATTCGCATTACGCTTCGGTTAATTTAAATATACTATTATACCCTTTAGGGTATATAACGGTCCAGGCAGTTTTTAAAGCTATATTAATAATACCTTACGAAACTACTTTAATAACTTCTACTCTGCGTACCTAGATAATATACTTATCTATAGTAATAACACCTCTAAGTGTACTAAGCACGTTTAAAAGGTCCCATAACGCCTTAAGGATGCAGGACTATATATTAATATAAAAAGTATAAATTCTTAGTTATAGAAGTAAAATACCTTAAACTAATTATTACTATTAAAGGTATCTATATGGACCCTAAAAAGGTATAAATAATTATTAAATAGTAAACTCCTAACTATATTAAGGATATATAAGCCTTCCATAGTCTCACTAACTTCTATTAGAAATTTATATATAACTTCTTAGGCGTTATAGCACTACTTATAGCAATAATATAAATAAAGGGTCTTTCTATAAAAGAAAGAAAAATATATCTATATTTTACCTAGACACCTAAATATAAGAAGGCGTTTTAAAACCTTAAAGATACTTTTATTAAAGTACCTATCCTAGCTTACTTTATACTAGGATAGCAACTCTATCTTAAAACTAACTCCTTAAACTATATTAAGATAGGCGTCCTTTTCTAAATAGGTAATAACGGCCTTCTCTACCTAGTTGCATTCTACTTGTTAGTAACACAGGGTAAATCACTAGTACTACTTAAGTAGATATAGTGACGTTGTTTAATAATGCAAGATTTTTAATTGGAACGAGGAAGGGCGAAGAGCTTAAGGCTCCTCGCCACGCTAGTGCCGCGACGACACGTGACGACCGCTTGCCTTATTCCCAACACTAGCAACTTTTCTTTTGTAGTTGCTATCTATATACACTTGTAAATTACTACTATACAAAAATACTAAGCGAAGAAGAAGAAGAAGAATATTAAGGGTTAACGCGAAGGCGAGGGGCCGCTAAGGCGCTAGTAGTAAGCGAGCTAATAGCGATTTTCTATACTAGGTATGAAAAATCCTAATTAGCTAGTTAAAATTAGAGTCTATAGAATGTTATACTTTTACTCCCTTTTAACCTAACCTTTAACCTATATATATAGAGTGTTTATATTAATAAACGTTTCTAGAGCCTTATTTAGGTTTGCCTTTATTATTATATCTACTAGGTTATTTTGGCCATTAATCTATTAAATCTTAAAGAGTTTTTGCCGTTTATAGGATTGCTAAAGTACTATAATATTAATTATAAGGCGCTTCTCCTTTATAGTACTAAGCTTAACTAAGCACTTATAAAGGGAATATAAGTTAGTATATATAATTATAGGGATAATAGAAAGTTTAAGTTAATCTATAATTATCTTTAGGGTAGTTCTAATTATAATTACTATATTAACTCCACTAACCATTCTATATATCTCTAACGCTAGAACGCTTTAAGTAACGCGCTTACTCTTAATTAAGCTTTAATAGATAAGATTACTATAGATTATAAAGTTATTCTCTCTAGTAGATTTATTTGTAATAATAATCTTATATTCTAGCTAGGAGCTAAAATCTTTATTATTTATAAATAATCCATTAATAAATACAAAGAGCTTAGTAGTAGGAAGGTTAATAGGTATATAGAGTAGTCCCTAATTAAGATAGTTTATTTGCCAGAAAAGATGCTTATTTAGGGCAAGAATGTTATTCTTAGTTAGTTCCTGGTATTAAGCGGTAATAGAGAGATTAAAGAAAGCCTTAAGTTAATAGATAGAAGTAATATAAGCTCTGCAAGCGCGTTACTCCATATATCCTTACTTTAGAGAATTAATGTTAATAATGTTAATTTTCTTGCCTTAACCCTTCTAGTGTAGGGCAATGGAGTCCTTGTTTAGGGAGAGGATACATCTATTAAAGAGTAATAGTGTTATTAGGTTAAGCCTCTTCTTTAGCTTTACTATAAGATTTACCTTTACTAGCTTATCTTCTTTAAAAGCTAAGAATTGGTTATCTCCTAAGATAATTATATTATTGGTTTATATACTAATGATTTTAAATAGAGTTCCTATAGTTATAATAAGGAAGTAGGGGTTAAATATAGAAGTTGTTATTAAAAGCTTCTCTTTATAGTGCTTGCTATAGGTAGCCTACTAGTAAGTTCCTATCTCTGTAATTTTATATAATAGCTTAAGCACGACCATAATTATATCTTTAGGATATTAGTAGCGAATTTGTTCTAAAAGGTATACTAATATTAAGCGCTAAAGGTATATCTCTAATTAGGTATAGGTCTAAGTAATATCTTATAAATAAACTATTATTCTATTCTTTATTAAGGAGGGAGCTAGCGTAATAATAACTTATTAACTAGCTTATTAAATTAGTAGTAGTAACTCTTTAATTAACGTCTAATACGGATCCTACTGGCCCACGCAGACTACTCCGCACAGGGGGGAAAACTTATGTATTTACAGGAAGAAAACCCCTGTAGTTAGGGGAGGAAAAACCCTATAAGCAGCCTCAGTAG
>Ga0307507_10003284_pt1 | contig 31817 bp, 7 predicted proteins | sample 7_EM_MG_FD_207223 | JGI IMG/M metagenome (GOLD analysis project Ga0307507, IMG submission 207223) | Populus trichocarpa ectomycorrhiza microbial communities from riparian zone in the Pacific Northwest, United States - 7_EM | ecosystem: Host-associated > Plants > Roots > Unclassified | place... | reverse complement strand
AAAAGGGGGTTTTCCTGTTGTGGGGTGGCCATTGAGGTTGTGGTTGTATAACGCGTCGCGCGTTTTCACGATTTTGATGGGGTGGCCACATGCCCGCAATGGCCACATGCCCGCAGGGTACGTTAGAAGAAATCCACCCAATACCAAATAAGTGAGGTTTATTAGCTACCCCTAAGGAAATTAACCAAAGACTAAAAAGGATCCAGGCAGTAATTAAAAACGGGCTAAAAGAGTACTGCCCAGTCTTAAAACTAGGCCCCTATACATAACATATATGGTCTGCATAATACACAGTTCTTATTACCAGCCAATAATAAGCAAGAAGGAAATACACAAGCAGCTATAACCTTAAAGATAAGAGATAATACAAAGATATAAGAAACCAGTTAAAGAATACCCTAAAGAAAAAAGTAAGGAATAACTAGAGACGGTTTATAAATAAGTATACTTTTAACCCAAGCCTCCCCTATAATAAGGGCCTTTGGGCTATAGCAAAATAGGTAAAGAAAAAGGTAGGGCGCCTAGTAGAAGACCTATACTTACTACCCCTATAAAGAGTAGGGGAGTTATAGGCTACTAACAACAACAATAAAAAGGCAAAGATCCTTATAGAAAGGTTCTTCCCCTAACTGGCTTTAGCAGACCTTAGTGATATTATAGGTAAAACACTAGTGACTCGCCTAAGGGTTAACAGCGATATAATAATAGAGGAAATGGCTAGAACTATTAGCCGCCTTTTAAATAATATAGCACTAGAACTAGATAGGATTCTAAATAAGGCCTTAAAAACCTATAGACCACTTATAGCACCCTAGCTTGTAGATATAGCTAGGGCATGCTTTACTATAAGCTACTATCCACAACTTGGAAGATCTGTAATAACGGTTGTCCTATAGAAAGAAGGTAAAGCAGATTACTTAATCCCAAAAAGCTACCGCCCTATTACCTTAGAAAACACCCTTAGCAAGATCTTAAAAAAGGTAATAGCGGACTGTATAGTAGATATGGCTAAGGAATACACCCTACTACCATAAAGCTAAATAGGGATAAGAAAGAACTGCTTAATACTATTAGCTCTTATACTACTTGCTACCACTATTAAATCCGCATAGGCAATGCGAAGGGACTTTATAGTATTAATGCTTAGCCTAGATATTAGTGGCGCCTATAATAATATACCCTATAAGCGTCTCCTATACATCCTTAGGGTAAAAGGCTTCCTAAAATGGATTATATAATTTGTTTAAGGGTTTATAGGTTAGAAAGAAATATTACTAGTCTTTAGCGGATACTAGAGCCCCCCTATTATAGTTGTAATAGGAATACTATAAGGATTACCCCTCTTGCCTATACTCTTCCTTTTCTTTATAAGCAACCTGCTTAACTCCTTTAAGGAAGGGGCGACCTAGGGGATAGGCTTTATTAATGACATAAACCTAATTATATATAGGCTAATAGCTATAGAGAACTGCAGAACACTAGAGAAAGCTTATAATACCTATATAGAATAGACAAGATAATATAGAGTCCAATTCTTACTAGAGAAATACCAGCTAATCTACTTTATAAGAAAACGCAACTAATCTGTAGATCTCTAGCACATAATTCACATCTAAGGCTTTAGGGGTTAACCAGTTTAGGGCCTAAGGGTATTAGAAGTATGGGTAGATAGTAAGCTCTAGTGGAGCGTATATACGGCGTAAGTGGCCTATAAGGGCTAAGTATAGTACATCACATTATCTAGGATCGTTAATTTTATATAGGGTCCATACTTCTAGAGGTTACACCTACTATATATAGCAGTTGTCCGGCTAACCATAATATATAGGTCTAGTGTTTGGGCTATTAGAGAATCTAAGAAAGGCCCCCCTAAATTGCTCCTTAAACCACTCTAAAAGGTCTAAATAGCCTACCTCTGGAGTATAATAGGCGGATATAAGCGAATGGCTATAGTACTGCTTAAGAAGGAAGCTAATATTCCCCCCCCTATAACTATATATTAAAGCTACTGTAATATAAAGGGCGTAAAATAAACGCAACTTTAATATTATAAAGTATATTAAGACACGCCTAAATAAACTATAGAGGGACCCTAGGGCGCCCTATAGGAGAATAAGCTAATAACTCTAAAGTAGGGAAGACATATTAGAGAAACAGGTAAAGAAAGTAGAAGAAGAATAGTGCTGCTTTAGGGCCTAGGCCTATATAGAGGAGGAAGAGAGACGTGTAAGAGGCCAGTAAAGATAGTAACAAGAGAGAGAAAGGAGCTAAAGTAGAGCATAAAAGAATGCTAGGAAACCATCTACCATAATATAATACTGGCTGGGCTAATGCTAGAGAGGTGTATAGGAGTTAAAGGTATAAAGGCTAACTAAGGTAAGAGGAACTTAAGCCGTAGCATAGTTAACGCTATAGGGAGTAAACACTCTAAGGCTCTAAAAAGGCCTAATAAAGGCAGAAAATATAATGGCAATACTCTTAAGAATAGGAATAATAGGACTAAAAGACTGGCTCTACTAGGTGGGTGTCCTAGTAGGTAGCCTAAGATATAAATATAGCTGGCCAAGACAGACACCAAAACACGTAATACTGTTATGCCCCTTACACACTAACCAAGAAGTAATGCTCTTAGTAGCCAGCACAGAGAACTATAATACACTGCTCTTAATATAAAAAGGCCTTAAGGCGGTTACCCAGTAGCTTATTAGCCAAAATATACTAAACTAGTTCTGGGTTGCAAAGGAAATAGTAATAGAGGGTAGGGGGGCGAGCAATAGGCGCCCCCTAATGACTCTACAGTAGTAGAGTAAAGTTTATAATACTAGCGCGTCCGTAGGCTTGTTATGGTAGCAGTGGTTCCCAAGGAGGTTAAAAAGTAAGGTAGTAGAGCACTATAGGTGACTCGCAGGCGCCTTATAGGCGCTCCGCAGGCGAGTCCCAAAAGGCAGGGAGATGGATTATAGGGGTTTCTTAAATAGAGTTTTCTCCCTATATGTATATAAGGAGTAGTCCGCGTGGGCCCAATAGGGATCTAAATCAGACATTAAGCAATGAATAATAATAATATAAACTATATAAAAACTTAATGCCTAAATTTAAAGAAACTTAATAAGCCCTAAGGCCTATAAGGCTTTAATGGCAAACCCTTAATATATAGCAAAATAACGCACTACGCCCTAGTAAAAATGTAAATAGGTAAATACCTTAAATATATCTCCCTGTTTATTATACCCTTAAAGCAATATAAAGTTATACTTAGATATAGATAGCTAAAACAACACAACCCTTTAGTTAGCTGGGTTAAAGAAATACTAAAGTTCCATATAACCTACTGCTAAAGTTATTACTTAAAAAACCATTTGCCCTATAAATATGCACATAACTATTTAAATTTAATATAATATAAATTGCCCTTACTGTAAGCCTTAAACTAAAATAATAAAGCCACAACTGCTAATTATAGTAAAGACTATAAAGATCTTACGTTAAAACCTCTTAAAATTTATATAATATAGGCCGCGCCCTTTATCTTATTAGCAAAAAGATAAAATTATAAATTTTTTACTATAACTATGGAAGATATTAAAAAAGCACTAAAACTAAAATAGTATATTAATCTTTAACCTCTTATACCTAAAAAGTACCATAATTTAATTAACGAGTTTAAAAAATAATTTATAGACTAACTAGCCCCGCACTAAAATAAGTATAATTTTAAAATAGAACTTAAGCCTGGTATAATACTAAAGTTTAGTCTGCTCTATAGTATATTATAAAAAGAACTACTTGTAATGCAATAATACCTTAATAAGCATTTAGAAAAAGGATTAATTTGCCCTAGTTAATCTCTATTTACCTTACCTATACTATTTATTAAAAAACTAGGAGGAGGCCTAAGATTCTATGTTAATTATTAAGCTTTAAATATAATTATAATTTAAAACTAATATCTAATTCCCCTAATTTAAGAGACGCTTAACTATTTAATAAAGGCATAGTACTTTATAAAGCTTAATATAGTTGCTGCCTTTAATAAAATCCGTATACATAAAGGAGATAAGAAGTATATAGCTTTTTATACTTAATAGGGACTCTTTAAATACCTAGTAATACTATTTAGTGTAAAGAACGGTCCTAGTATATTTTAGCAATACGTTAATAATACACTTCGTGAATTCCTTAATGTATTTATTACTGTATATATTAATAATATTTTAATCTACTTATTCTTACTTTCTAAATATTAAAAACACGTTAAAATAGCCCTTAAACGACTATAAGATATAGGCTTATAATATAATATTAAAAAATATAAGTTCCATATATCTAAGGTTATATACTTAGGCTTAATTATATCCTATAATAGAATTAAAATAGACCCTAAGAAAGTTGCTATAATTATAAACTAGGAAAGCCCTAGTAATATATAAGATATTTAAAAATTTCTAAGATTTATAAATTTCTATTAATAATTTATTAACTACTTTTTAGAAATTACCTAGCCATTAGTAAACCTAATAAGGAAAATTTTAAAATTTAAATAGACTGCTAGATGCAAATAAGCTTTTAAAGACTTAAAATATTGCTTTATAACTACTCTAATTTTCACTTATTTTAACCCTAACCTTAAATATATTATTAAAATAGACTTATCCGATTATGCGCTTAAGGGAGTGTTATTATAATATAATAAGAACGGCGAGCTATATCTAGTAGCCTTTCTCTTCTAGAAACTCGTCCCTACTAAATTAAACTATAAGATATATAATAAGGAACTGCTTATAATTATTAGATATTTTAAATAATAGCATCCTAAGCTTAAAGGATTGTTGTTCCTAATATATGTGTTAATAGACTATAAGAACCTATAGTACTTTATAACTATAAAGCAATTAATATAGCACCAAATTTGTTAGGCCGAATACCTCTTATAATTTAACCTTAAGATTATATACTAGCTAGGCAAACTTAATTAGAAGCCTAATATATTAATATAATAATTATAGGACCTATCTATAAACGCTTTAGATAAACAAATTATAAATTAATTACGGATTTTACTACCCCTTAAATATTTTAAAAAACTATATCCTATATTCCTAGATACGGAACTTAATAAAAATAAATTAGAAGTTAATAAATAGGAAATAGAAATTAATAAGTTAATAGAATACAAATATAAGAATAATATATAGATAATAGATATAATAAAAGCGAGTTAAATAGGAAAACGACAGTATAAGGATATTATATTTGCTAAATGCGAGATTTAAAACAACCGATTATACTATTAATAGAAGATAGTAGTTCCAAATTCCGAACCTTTATAATTTAAGATACTTAAATTTATATATAACTCCCCTATAGCAGGGCATCCTGGCTATATAAAGACTTATAAGATTATTTAATAAGCATACTATTGGCCTATAATATACGACTATATACAAAAATACGTTTAAGTATATAGGATATGCGTACGTAGAAAGACCTCTTATATAAAAAAATAAGAAGTACTTTAACCGCTACCAATTTTAATACAAAGATAGCGCGATATCTTAATTAACTTTATAGTTAACTTGCCTAGCAGTAATAGGTTTATAAATATTATAGTACTTATTAACTACCTTATAAAAATACGATATATAATTTCTATAAGCTCTTGCTGCACCCGGCCCAAAAAGACTAAAACCAACCAAAAGAACCCTAAAAAACACCCAGAGAATCCCCCTGAGATGCATACATCGCAGGGGAGGCATACGTCGAACGACAGTGGTTCGCACTCGCGCGCGACTGCCAGAACCACGCCTAGCAATGGCCCTCTATAACAAGAACGGGCGAATACCATACCATAAAGCGGAAATACCTCTATTAAGAAGGCATCTGATAAAATATAAAGCCTATTGGACGCGTCTAGTATCCGCAATTGTAGGGGAGTAACCGTTAGCTATAACAAACTAATATAGCTAGCAGAATAGCTCCGCCAGTTTAGTAAACCTTAGGCGCCTCTCTAGCAAACCCTTAACTAAATCCTCTAACGGCTAAATAAAATTGAAAATAAATAAAACCCCTCTTTACCGGCGAACTGCACCTAGGCCGCCGTAGCTATGCTTCTATAGTATAGGGAACCTACCCCCCTTAAGATAATAACCGGGTATATAATTACAATATAACCAAACATAGAAAAAGTAGAGGGGCTTAGGGGATAATTAGAAACAGAAGTTCTTATAAAGATCCGTAAAGAGGTCTACAACGCTGTTACAGTCTAACACCTTAGGAGCGGAGATATTAGAGTTACCCTAAAGGACCAATAGGTAAAAGAGCGAGCCATAAGGGTAGGGGACAGGCTAGGAGAACGTATTAGTATAAAAGTGCTCTGTAAAGATTACTTAGTTAAAGTCCTAGCGGTTCCTATAAGCCTTAGGGTAGAAAGGGGACACTAGGCAGATAATACAGCAACTATATACAAAATAGTAAAACAAACGGAACGCCTTATATTAGGTTTTAAGATTACCCAAATCTAATGGCTTTAATAGGAAAATGTAAACTAAGTATATAATAAGAATAATAAGAGGATATAAGGGTTGCTAGAGACTTACTAGGGAGATACTAGCTAAACGCATAGCTCCCTTATTGTTAGTATATACATACTAGGAATACAAAAACTTCTTATCTAAAAAGGAATAATTATAAATAGCCTTATATATAACATAAGGCTCTACAACTATAGATTACGCCTAGAACGATGCTATTGCTATATATAATAGGGACACACCTAAACCATATACGCAGCATAGGTGTGCTGCGGCCACTATACAGGCCACTATAATATAAGACACTGCTTAAATTAAGACTAAATAAAATGCGCAAACTGCCACTAAAGCACATATAAGGCGTGGGAGAGAGAAGACTGTATTAAATATAGAAGACGGAAGGCAAGGGCTTAACAGCTATGGGAATAACTGCACGCTAGGTTATATAAATAGAAACAATAGGCTATAAGCTAAGGGGATATAGGTGCCTTCCTAGCGTTTCCTACCTTTAATACTAGGGGGCTAGGCCAGCTATCCCAAGCCTTAACAGGCCAGAAGCGACGCCGCGCGATATTACCAGACCAACTAGGGACTTAAGGGTTATAGGGGACATAAGGGAGAGGATGCCCTATAGAAAGACCCTTATAGATAGCTATAGTAAGCTTAAAACCAGGATAATTAAGAATTAGACTTAACGTGGTAAATATAATATTTATAGCCGACCCATAAAGGGCATATAGCCGACTAGTAAGATTAGGGGAAGAACCGGAGTTAATAATAGATTTAGACTTAAAAGCGCTAGTAGAAATATAAGACACGGGAATAGAAAGCTCTATATAAAATAAGTAGCGACTAGGGTGTAAATACAAGAGATAGAAGTTCTAAATATTCTAGAGAAAGTGAAAATAGAAGAAGCGAGGAATAAAGGAGAGATAAAGGACCCCTGCTAGGGGTCCGCCACCTATCTATTATATAGTATAACTGCGGTAATACAAACTACCGCCTTGTAAGGCCCCTACTAGATAGTCTAGACCTAGAGAAACACTATATCCTTGCTATATAAGAGCCGTATTATAATACCTACATATAATTAATATACTGCCCCTAAGGATTCCAGCTCCTATACGAACCAAAAGCAGCTATACGCGTATGTTTTATAATTAGTAAGGCTATCAGCCTGTCCTTATAGTTATAGCAGGCAGTTAACCCAGATATTACAGTTATAATAATCCAGATATATAGGGGACTAGTATAAATTATTAATATATATAACCTAAGAGTTAAAGGGGTCCTACAAACAGAGAATATTATATTGGTAATAAGCTTACTGGAAATTAAAGGCACAGAGTTTATCCTATTAGGAGATATAAACCTCTACTACCCGCGGTAGGGGGGTATCCATGTTGCTGCTAAATAATAGGCAGAGTGCCTACTAAGAGCTATAGATATCTGGGGCCTTAAGCTAGCCACCCCCCCAGGAGCAATTATATGGCAATAAGGTACTGCTAGAAGTATAATTAACCTTATATTTATGGACAAAGGCCTATACTAGAGACTTGAAAGGTGCAACTCTAAAGAAGAATAAGTACTTACCCTAGACTATATCCCTATCCAGATATAGCTAGATCTAGATATTAAGGCGCAACCAAATAGTAAAAGATACGTAATAAGGAAGCTTAAGATAGATAGTTTCCTTAATATAGTTAAATAACAACTTTAAAACCTAGAAGAAATCCACCTAGTACTAAACAAGCGAGGCTTATTAGCTACCCCTAAGGAAATTAACTAAAGACTAGAAAGGATCCAGGCAGCAATTAAAAATAGGCTAGAAGAGCACTGCCTAGTCTTAAAACTGGGCCCCTATGCGCGACACGCATAGTCCGTATAATGCGCGGTTCTTATTACCAGCTAATAATAAGCAAGAAGGAAATATATAAGTAGCCATAACCCTAAAGATAAGAGATGATATAAAGACATAAAAAACTAGTTAAAGAATACCCTAAAAAAAGAAGCAAGGAACAACTAAAGACGGTTTATAAATAAGCATACTTCTAACCTAAGCCTCCCCCATAACAAGGGCCTTTGGACTATAGTAAAATAGGTAAAGAAAAAGGTAGGGTGTTTAGTAGAAGACCTATACCTACTACCCCTATGAAGAGTAGGGGAAGTATAGGCCACTAATAACAATAATAAGAAGGTAAAGATCCTTATAGAAAGGTTCTTCCCCTAACTGGCTCTAGTAGACCTTAGTAACATTATGGGTAAAACACCGGTGACTCGCCTATAGGTCGACAGCGATATAATAATAGAGGAAATAGCTAGAACTATTAGCCGCCTTTTAAATAATATAGCACTAGGACCAGATGGAATTCTAAATAAGGCCTTAAAGACCTGTAGACCACTTATAGCACCCTAGCTTGTAGATGTAGCTAGAGCATACTTTGCTATAGGCTACTACCCGCAACTTAGAAGATCTATAACAATAGTTATCCTATAAAAAGAAGGTAAAGCAGATTACTTAACCCCAGGAAGCTACTACCCTATTGCCTTAGAAAACACCCTTAGTAAGATCTTAGAAAGGGTAATAGTGGAGTATATAGTAGATACGGCTAAGAAACACGCCCTACTACTATAAAGTTAAATAGGGGCAAGAAAGAACCGCTTAATACTATTAGCACTTACGCTACTTGCTGCCACCATTAAATCTATATAGGCGATATAAAGGGACTTTGTAGTATTAATGCTTAGCTTAGATATTAGTGGTGCCTATAATAATATACCCTATAAGCGCCTCCTATACATCCTTAGGGCAAAGGGCTTCCTAGAATAGATTATACAATTTATTTAAGGGTTTATAGGCCAGAAAGAAATATTACTAGTCTTTAGCGGATACTAGAGCCCCCCTATTATAGTTATAATAGAAATACCATAAGGATTACCCCTCTCGCCTATACTCTTCCTTTTCTTTATAAGCAACCTACTTAACTCTTTTAAGAAAGGGGCGACTTAGGGAATAGACTTTATTAATAACATAAACCTAATTATATATAGGCTAATAGCCGTAGAGAATTGCAGAACACTAGAGAAAGCCTATAACACCTATATAGAATGGGCAAGACGATATAGAGTCTAATTCTTACTAGAGAAATACCAGCTAATCTATTTTATAAGAAAATGTAACCAATCTGTAGATCTCTAGCATTTAATTTATATTTAAGGCTTTAGGGGTTAACTAGTTCAGGGCCTAAGGGTATTAGGAGTATAGGTAGATAGTAAGCTCTAGTAAAGCGTATATACAGCGCAAGCGGCCCGTAAGGGCTAAGTATAGTATATTACATTATCCAGGATCGTTAATTTTATATAGGGACTATGCTTCCAGAGGTCACGCCTACTATATATAGTAGTTGTCCGGCTAACCATAACATATAGGTCCAGTATTTGGGCTATTAGAGAAACTAAAAAAGGCCCCCCTAAATTACTTTTTAAACCACTCTAAAAGGTCCAAATAGCCTGCCTCTGGAGTATAATAGGAGGGTATAAGCGAACGGCCACAGTACTGCTTAAGAAGGAAGCTAATATTCCCCCCCTATAATTATATATTAAAGCCGCTGTAATATAAAGGGCGTAAAATAAACGTAACTCTAATGTTATAAAGTATATTAAGATATGCCTAAATAAACTATAAAGGGACCCTAGGGCCCCCTATAGGAGAACAAACTAACAACCCCAAAGTAGGGAAGATATATTGGAGAAACAGGTAAAGAAAGCAGAAGAAGAATAGTGCTGTTTTAGGGCCTAGGCCTATATAGAGAAGGAAGGGAGACGCGTAAGAAGTTAGTAAAGATAATAGTAAGAGAGAGAAAGGAGCCAAAGTAGAGTATAAAAGAACGCTGGGAAACCATCTACTGTAATATAATACTAGTTGGACCAACGCTGGAGAGGCATATAGGAGTTAAAGGTACAGAGGCTATCTTAGGCAAGAGAAACCTAAGCCATAGCATAGTTAACGCTATAGGGGGTAAATACTTAAGGGCTCTAAGAAGGCCTAATAAAGGCAGAAAATATAATAGTAACACTCTTAAGAATAGGAATAATAGGACTAAAAGACTGCCTCTACTAGGTAGGTGTTCTAGTAGGTAGCCTAAGATGCAAATATAGTTGGCTAAGACAGATACCAAAATATATAATACTATTATGCCCCTTACGCACTAACTAAGAAGCAATACTCTTAGTAGCTAGTATAGAGAACTATAATACACTGCTCTTAATATAAAAAGGTCTTAAGGCGGTTACCCAGTAGCTTATTAACTAAAGTGTACTAGACCAGTTCCGGGTTATAAAGGAAATAGTAATAGAAGGTAAGGGGGCGAGTATTAGGCGCCCCCTAATAACTCTATAGTAGTAGAGTTAAATTTGCGATACTAGCGCGTCTATAGGCTTGTTACGGCAGTAGTAGTTCCCAAGGAGGTTAAAAAGTAAGGTAGTAGAGCACCATAGGTGACTTATAGGCGCCTTGTAGGCGAGTCCTAAAAGGCGGGGAGATGGATTATAGGGTTTTCTCATTTTCTTAAATAGAGTTTTCTCCCTATATGTAAATAAGGAGTAGTCCGCGTGGGCCCAATAGGGATCCGAATTGGACGTTAAGCAATGAATTATTATTATATAATTTCTATAGACTTAATTAATGCAATATTAGTAGCTAAATATTTTATTAAGCATATCTTTAAGCTACACGGACTTCTTAACTTAATAATATTTAACTATAGAAGCTAGTTTGTTTTAGATTTCTGGTAAGCCTTATATAAATAATTAAGTATTTAAATATAACTCTTAACTGTATTCTATTTAGAGATAGATAGTTAAACTAAAATTGCAAACGCGATTATAGAATAATACCTATAAATGTACTGCTCCTACCTATAAGGCCACTGGGAAAAATGGCTGCCTTTAGTTAAGTTTACTGTAAATAATATAATAAACGTATTAATAGGCATAACACTGTTTTATATAACCTATAGACAAGACCCTTAACTTGGATTTAAACTATAACCTAAAATTAATATAATAGGACCTATGATTAAATGGATTTAGTTAATTAACATATATAATTTTACTAATTAAATAAAGCAGTTAACGGAACTATTATAAAGTAAATTAACGTACGCTTAAATGGTATAAGAATAGCATATAAATAAAGGACGAGCTCTCACATGGGACTTTAAGGAAGATAATATAGTTTACCTAAATATATAAAACCTGCGCACTTAATGGCCCTTAAAGAAACTCAATTGGAAGTTAATGAGCCTGTATTAAATTAAGAAGAAACTAAGCCTATACGCCTATAAGCTTAAACTGCTAACTAAGATAAAAATACACCTAATGTTTTATATAAGCTTATTGCAACCTTTAAAAGATAACCCTATAACTTGTAAAATTCTACTACTACTTCCTATAATTGTTAATAATGGTAACAGTTCTTACTCTGTTAACTTAATTAATAATATATAATAGAAAACACGATCTAAATAATTTAAACTTCTTATTAAGTAGGAAGGATATAAAATATAAACCTGGGAAACCTATAACTAAATTAAGGCCAACACGCCTTCCCTAGTAAAAGAATTCTATAAAGACTATCCTTTGCGGCTTGCTCTAGCTAAATGGATACAATATAAAGGTAAATAACTACTACCTAATATAAAGACATGAAATACAATAGCAGGAAACTCGAATTTAAAAAGAACTTAAAAAGTATTATAACGTTTATAACACGGTTACGTAACACGCAAGATATTAAGGAACTTTAACTGCCGGTCAAAGTTATCTAATTAGTTAGATTTGCCTTGCTAAGACTACTACCTAACGCTAAAATATAATCTATAATAAAATTATAAATTCTTAACTAAATTAAATTATTTTAAACCTTTGGCTAAAAGGGGGGGTATTATAATAGGACTAGCCTAGTTATAATAAAAATGTTTTAGTAAAATACTTAACAGATAAATTCTAAAGCTTTAACTAAATTCTGCTGAATTTTGCTAGCTTAATTAACTTCTGCTAAGTTCTACTAGATTAATTAAATTCTACTAAAAACCGTTAAAGACCATATGTATACATATGTACGCATTGACCACTAAGCCCCTAAATATTTAATTATATAATTCTCTTGTTATTCCTTTCTCTTTTTTACGCAACGTCTTGTACTCTACAAGAGCTATATACCTATAGATTTAGATAGAATTTATATTGTTTTTTTAAATCTTCCCTAAAGCCTCTTTGCGCCCTTATATCTACCTCTATCTAATTAAGTAAAAGCTCTATATAATATCGTAAACTTCTACTTAGCACGTGCTCCGTTTATACACCTATTATAACATAGTTTATATACTCTCTTTTTAGCGTTTTATTATTATTTTTAAGCCTTATATACCTCTAGCTCTAGAGCTTAATTCTAGATCTTAATAATTAATTTTAATTTGTCTAATTCTTTTTTTATTTAAGGCTTCTAAATATAATAAGGGCCTTTAAAGTTATATATAAAGCAACCCTAAAATATAAACTTAGAGTACCCCTTCTATTATTCTTATATACAGCTGCGTATATAGGCCTTATAAGGACGTTGCTATACTTAATAGCCCCCTTAATAGTAGCCTAAAACAATACTTATTTTATTTAACTAAATTATAGCCTTCTAATCTTCTAAGGTTTAATAACGGTAGGCTAGTATAAACTTATATTATTTAGTCTTTATAGCTGTAGTTAATCTAGTGTTACGGACAGCTTAAGTACGATGTTACGACTACTTGGAGAAGAGTTGGAGGAAGCTAGTTGGTTAATATAGGCACGGTCCAGGATAGATCCGGTGGAACCATGTGACGAGGAATGGTAGCTGAGGTCATATAGTGTGATCTATATAATCTATATAATCTATGTGATCTGTACAGAGCATATAGAGCACACGTACTTTACAGAGCGAAGGGATTTCTTAGGCGTATGGTTGTGTATTTAAAGGACCACAGTCTTTACCCAGATAGTTCTCTCTTTGTCGGGAATGAGGCAAGCTGCCGTCACGCCAGGCATGTTGCCGTCACGTGCTGACGTGGCCCTAGCGTGGTGAGGAACCTTAAGTTCCTCACCCCTTTCCTCATTCCTATCAAAAAGAAGAACAACCATCATACTATCTACGAACCGTAGCTACGTGATATCCCCTTATGTAACCAACACTGATTAGTGGTTAACTTCACTGTTATACCATAGAACAGCTAGGTATTACTAAAAAGAGACGAGCCACTATACCAGTGCTACTCGTGCTAGAGGAAGCTGTCTTTTAAGGTCAGAACTAGTCCTAAACCTTAAATAGAACTCTTCCACGAATCTAAGGATCTAAAAGGCCAGAACTGGTCCTAAGCCTTTCTAAGATTACGGATTCTTGCGTCTATCATATAGAACAACACGCTTTACGAGTCTTCGCGATTTAAGGCCAGAACTGGTCCTGAGCCCCACAATCGCAAATTCTCGTCACGAACGCGTACCAAACGACAAATATACATTACGAACGCGTACCAAACGACAATCCCTATACCAATAACACTTCCCTCCCTCCGAAAACATGGCTACGCCTACTTTAAATAACTGGAAAGACTCCTTACTACCAGGGGTAGCTAAGCACGCGAAACTTATCGATAAAGATTGGGACGAATTCGCCTTTAATATAATAACTTATACCACAAAATAAGTTAACGGCTTTCTCCTACACCATATTATATTCTACCGAAATAGATGCTACGCCGATTCACAACTATAGGAGTATTTTAGGGAGGATTTTGTGGGATGGACTACTAATACCTAGGCACTTAGCAACGTTAATATTATTTAGGATTTTTGAGACTTCCTCTATAGGAATGGGGTATACGTTGCTAAGAACGGTAACCTAATTGCTAGTAATATTTAGGCCGTTATTACTAGTATAGAAGAACTAATATGGACGGAAGCTAAGATTATACGTTAACTACAGAAACCTAAAAACAACCCATATTCTTTAGAAGGCAACTTTAATTCATATCAAAACCCCTAGAACGCTAACCCCCTACCTAAAGCTACTCTCCTACCTAGAGGTGCCCTCCTACTTAGAGTTACTCCGCCTCTACCTCCTCTACTCCAGCCAACCGGTAAGCCTTTACTATGAGAAGTTACGAATCTGATAAAGGTATATTCGGATAAAGAGAAGAAGTTTGGAGGAGAACTATACGATATACTTAGAGTAAAACTATAGGTCTTTTATAACTGTTGCAATAAGGTTGGAATTTAACGCCACTAGTACCATTACACTTTCTCTGTTATATTAAAGGGACGGGTAGTAACATTCTATTACGACCATATTACGGGTAAAAACTATAGCTTTAATATAATGCTTCAGCTTACCAGAGCCCACTTTAAGACTAATAAGAATCGCTAACTTTATATATCTAAATGGCGAGAGACTACGTTCCAGAGAGTTATTGCTTCCAACCTAATAAAGACTTGTTTAGAGTGCCTTCAACTACTCTTTAATAAACTCTAGAAAATCTAATATGGCCTTACTAAAACCTATTAAAATAAGAACAGCCTAAGGGACCAGGTTATCTTAGCATGCCGTGGCGTTTCTAAGTATAACTTGGCGCTATACAAACCTGTGGATACGTTTAAAGGAGTATATACTGAGCTACGCTCCGCCATAGGTACTATAATATAAACATAAGAATCTTAATAGCTTTATACCGAAAACCCTACCTAAATAAGTATTCCCGACTAATATAATTATAACTGGACTGATCGAACATATGGTGGCCGTAGTAGGGAATACGGAAGAGGGTACAATTAACGTTGACTATAAGGCAACCGTAGAGGTCCTTATGGAGGTTCATTTTGAAGTGATCGCCAGAAGAAGTGCTATGTTTATAAGAAGCTAAAGTGCTAGTTAACTAGACACTCCCTTAATAAGTAAAAAGAGGCATATAACAAGTTCCGTTAGAGTGTAAGAAACGTTGGAAATTATAAGGTCACTGCGGCCTACTTCCAAAGCTTCCTGGTTTAATATAAAGGCGTAAAAGACCTTAAGGGTGAGGTTAATGAGGTTAAACAGCTCCTTATAGATATAGAAATTAAGGACTACTCTCCTAACCAATACTTTACTAAGTATGGTAAGGTAAATGGTATACAAACTATTGGTGTTCTTAATGACCAATCTATGCTCCATTTTATTACGAAGTTAGATATCTTTAATAAGCCAAAGGAGAGCTCCGCGTTTTCCTTTAATAATAGATACTTGGCGAACGTCTTCTATGGTATTATACCGGATACTAGAGCCGCAGGAGTATCTATAGTAGGAGAACCTTAAGTTTGAGCCCTTTAGTAGCTTAATAGCTCTGTTTAGATTAACTAATTAACGGCAGGCCAACATATGATTCGCTTTAGTAAAGGTACTATGATCTCTTTTAATATAATTAGGGTCTAAACCCCCTTAGGATATATTACTTTCTATATTATTCCTACAAACACTCCGTTTTTATTTTGCATTAAAGATATAGATAAGTTAGGCGTTAGGCTTAACAACCTTAAGAATATACTTATTTAGGGAGACAATTGGGTGCCCGTTATACGCAAGTGGGGTTACCCCTAGTTGCTCCTTTATTAACTAGAAAAGAGTGTTGCTTAGAGCCACTTAACTAAGTTAGAATTACGCTAACTACACTGTTGTTTTAGCCACCCATCCGTTTATTAATTGCTTAGGGTTCTTTAGCAAGTAGGCCATAAAGTTGAGGTTAAGGCAATTAAGCATCTTATAAAGTACTGCTATTACTACTAAATGAACCAGAAGTCCCCTGGCCGATTTAAGTTTACCCTTAAAGATAACTACAACTTTAACTTCTGTATTATTGTTAATGTTATATATCTTAGCGGCAAGCTAGTACTTTAAATTGTTAACTTCTTAACCTCCTTCTAAGCCGCACGATTCTTAAAGGATATATTAGCTAGAAACGCATAGGATACCCTTTAGTTATGCTAGATTAATATCTACCTAGGACCCCCTAATTAAATCGTCTATAATATAGGAAAGAACTTCTTATCTATAGAGTTTCGATAATAGATAAAGGCAATAGCAATTAAGGTTAAGGAAGTCCCTATTAAGGCACATAATAGTATTGGAAAAGTGGAGCGATATTACACGCCATTACGCCGCGTATATAAGATTATCTCTTTAGAACTAGAGGACGCTAGTAAAGAACTTACCTTATAAATAGCTGTTAAAGCTATTAACGATTCTGCTGGCCTAAATGGACTCGTACCCATGTTACTAGTCTTCGGCGCCTACCCTTAAATAACTAACAATTCTCCACTATCTCCCTCCGTTGTATAACGAGCTAAGGCTATTTGCAAGGCAATGAAGGAGGTACGACGTCTCTACGCTACACGCCAAGTCAATGACGCACTAGGAATAAGAAATGGCCTAAATACCTTAACTACGCTCGATCTGCCACTCCAGTCTAAGGTACGCGTATAGCGTAAAAAGGGAGGATGGTTAGGCCTATATTAACTTATTATAATTAATAGCCAGACTTGCACTATTTAGATGCCTTATAGACCCACTTAATTCCGTTTAACTGTTATTAAGCCTTACTATAAAGATAACAGTTCCAAGCCTTTGCAGGATGCCTTAGAAGATGCCCTAAAGGAGAACCACAATTAACGTGCTTTAGAAGGCGACTACGATCCCAATATAATATTAGTAGATGCGCCACAACTACAACGCGGTAGAGGTTGCCTGAAGGGATTACAAAATCGCTAACATCTTATTGATTTTAAAGAGCAATTTATTGCCGCTATTGAAAATAGAGTTAAGTTATTAATAGCCTTTATAACAGCTAAGGAGAAGGATGACTTTGAACTCGTAAAATAGCTCTAAAAGGAAGGTTATATTATAACTTTAGGAGCTCCTTTCTAAGTATTTAATAAGTAGGAGATTGAGGGTCTTATTATAAGAGGAGTCTTTAAATTTAAGAAGTATAACCCTACTAAGTTCAATAGAGTTCGTATCTTTAAGTTAAAAATAGTTAATAAAATTAAGGGCAAAGCTACTAACGCCCTATTTAAGAAATCAAGGCTTGTCATCTAAGGCTATAATAATAATGGCAAGGAGGTAATTCTTATATAGTCTCCCACAATTCAACAAGCTAGTTAGTGAGTTATTATTGCGCTAGCTCCCTCCTTAATAAAGAATAGAATAGCGGTTTATTTGTGAGATATCACTTAAGCCTACACCTAATTAGAGACGCACCTTTAGCGCTTAATATTGGCATACCTTCTAGAGTAAATTCGCCACTAGTATCCTAAAGATATAATCATGGTTGTGCTTAAGCCATTATATAGAATCGTAGAGGTAGGAACTCACTGGTGGGCTACCTATAGCAAGTACTATAAAGAGAAGCTTTTAATAACTACTTCTATATTTAATCCCTGCTTCCTTATCACAACTATAGGAACTCCATTTGGAATCATCGGCATGTAAACTAATAATATAATTATCTTAGGAGACAACTAATTCTTAGCTCTTAAAGAAGATAAGCTAGTAAAGGTAAATCTTATAGCAAAGCTAAAGGAAAAGCTTAGTTTAACAATACTATTACTCTTTAATGGATGCATCCTCTCCCTAAACGAGGATTCTATTGCTCTGCGCTAGAAGGGTTAAGGTAAGAAGATTAATGTTATTAATACTAATTCTCCAAAGCAAGGATATATGGAGCAACGCGCTTGCGGAGCTTATATTGCTTCTATCTATTAACCTAAGGCTTTATTTAATCTCTCTATTGCCGCCTAATACTAGGAACCAACTAAGGACGACATTCTTGCCCTAAATAAACGCCTTTCCTGGTAAATAAACCATCTTAACTGGGGCCTACACTACGTGCCTATTAATCTTCCCACCGCTAAGCTCTTTGTATTTGTTAATAGATTGTTTATAAATAATAAAGATTTTAGCTCCTAGCTAGGATATAAGATTATTATTATAAATAAGTTTACTAGAGAGAATAACTTTATAATCTATAGCAACCTTATCTATTAGAGCTTAACTAAGAGCAAGCGCGTTACCCGAAGTGTTTTGGCGTTAGAGATATATAGAATAGTTGGCGGAGTTAATATGGCAATTGCAATTGGAACTACCCTAAAGATAATTATAGATTAACTTAAACTTCCTATTATCCCTATAATTATATACACCGATTCATACTCCCTCTATAAGTGCTTGGTTAAGCTTGGTACTATAAAGGAGAAGCGCCTTATAATTGATATTATAGCACTTTATTAATCCTACAAACGGCGAGAACTCTTTAAGATTTAATAGATTAATAGTTAAGATAACCTAGTAGATATAATGATAAAGGCAAACCTAAACAAGGCTCTAGAAACGTTTGTTAACACAAATACTCTATATATACAAGTTAAAGGTTAGGTTAAAAGGGAGTAGGAGTATAACATTTTATAGACCCTAACTTAAACCAGCCAATTAGGATTTTCTATCCCCGGGATGGAAAATCGCTATTAGCTCGCTTACTACTAGCGCCTTGGCGGCCCACCTGTCTTTGCATTATCTGCTAACTGCCGCATTGTCGCATATTGTTGCATATTGTTTGGTATTGCCGCATATTATTTGGTATTGTTGCATATTGTTTAGTATTGTCGCATATTGTCGTATATTGTTTGGTATTGCCGTATATTGTTTAGTATTGTCGCATATTATTTAGTATTGTTGCATATTGTTTAGTATTGTTGTACACTGTCTGGTATTATCGCATCCTGTCTGTTTGTCTATATATAGATGGCAACCACAAAAAGAAGAGTTGCCAGTGTTGGGAATAAGGCAAGCTGCCGTTACGCTAGGCATGTTGCCGTCACGTGCTAACGTGGCCCTAGCGTGGTAAGGAACCTTAAGTTCCTTACCCCTTTCCTCATTCCTATTAAAAAGAAGAACAACTATTATACTATCTACGAACCGTAGCTACGTGATATCCCCTTGTGTAACCAACACTCTTTATAATAAATCTTAGAATACAATTAAAGTTAATCTGTTAGGCAACCACTCTACCAGTTGTTATTACATTATTAACTTATTCTTACCTATATACCTAGCCTAATAATAGGACCCACCGTAGTTCCTGCTATAAGGTTCCGTTATATATTCACTACTAAGGTTACGGTATTAAACGAAGTTAAATAATATGCCACCTAAAGCACCAGTCGCGATGCTATCAACGGCAGCCACAACCTTAGGCTCAGGAGGAGATACCAGTATAGCAGATACGGATTCTCAGCTAGTTATAAGAAGTCAGTTATAGGAAATAATTAATCACTTATAGGATAATAGAAGGATACTTAAAGAACGCATTAATGGAATTAGAGCAGTAAAGATTAAGTTACCTTTAATTAAACAATTCTTAGGAGAGAAGTCAAAGCTCAAAGGATTTCTTACACAGATATACTTTAAGGTTGTACAGGAAGGAGCAAAGTTAGCAACATTGTTGGATTAAGTAGCCTATGCAGGATTGTTCCTAACAGGGAGGGCACTTAAGTGGTTTAAACTATATCTTACGGAGATATAAGCCAATAGCATAATAACTACTAACCAGGATATACGGTATATGTTCACCAGTTAGAATAGGTTTATAGAACGGTTAACGCAGATATTTAGAGACCTAGAGGCCACAACCACAGCAGAATGAAAGCTTTAGAACTTAGTATAACACACTTCAGCAATTAAGTATACCACACAGTTTTAAACGCTAGCCATACAGGTTAAGTGGAACAATAAGGCGCTTATAGCACAGTATAAATAGGGACTTAAGGCTAAAGTTTAGGACATAATTATCCTAATGGAAGATACGGAAAGTCTATAAGACTTAATAGATTAGTTAATAAAGATCAATAATAGAATCTATTAAAGGGAACAAGCTAAGAGAGGGTAAGACAGAGTTCCACAGTTATATAAGGTGTAGAGTACGCAACGACTAACACAGAGTTAAAAACTATAGAATAGCGCAGAGCCAATGGACCTAAGCAGTACCAAAGAAACCTAAAGATAGGAAAAGAAACTATAGAAACCTAGAGGTTAAGAATCTAGTAATTAAAGGACCAAGAAGCAGAGGCCAAACCAGGGATCTTAGCAGTAGAAGACGTTTAGGCGGACTTTATAGCAAAATTAGTGGTTTAGAGATGGAGCTTATATAAATTGCGGAAAATAAGGTCATTTCGCCAAAGACTATAGAGGTGGTTAAAGTAACTATATGGTAAAGGAAACAAAACCAGCAGACGGCACATATATATAGAGGGACAACGGTGTACTGCAAGGAATAAAAGAATGTTTAATTAACAGTTTTGCGTATTATTATAACAACGCATACCGAATTCATAAGGACGCTAAGTACGGCGCAAGTTATTAGCTATAGGAGCCATTATTATTTAAATTTAAAGGAACCAACAAACTAGCTTATAGATTGGACATTAAAGACAATAAGTTTAATATAGGCGAAGCATTTACTAATAATAAGGTAATAAAGGCAGCTTACTAGGAGTATACAAACCTTAGAGAAGTCAAAATAGAAGCAGAGACTAAGACCATTACAGAATAAGGTTTAGTAATGTCACGGGGCGCGGAACAGTGGCAGCTAAACGTATGTATTCGAGGAGTCTACAAGACGTTGCGCGATCGATCGTAAGGGTCGAGGGCGTAAGGAGGTGATGTACCTACGCGTAGCTGACGTAAGCTGTACGCGAGGTGTACGCGAGAGCACGGGGCTCTCCTATGGAGGCCCCTGCGGTAGGGTTCTGTGACACTACCCCCCCTCTTATAGAGGCGGAGCTCCGGCGACGCTGTGGTTACTATATACATGTAAAAGGGACGTTTGAGGTATAGAGAGAAAGAAAAAAGGGGGTATCGCTAAAGGTTTGCAAATAACGTTATGTAACAAGGCTTGGCACCTAAGAATCCAACCAATTAGACAACTTTAACTGCCAGTTAAAGTTCCTAGACATCTCAACAATATTCCGGTTACGTGATCGCACTTTGCCGTTATATAATGGCAATCTGCGGCAATCTGACGGCAATTTGCCCTTATGTGGTAATGTACAAAGGTTTAACTCTATAAGGGCTCCCATAGAGGGTTAGGCATGAAATCTCTACTTAAGCCCGGTTTCTGTGGGTTCGCGTAGTAAAAGTTACTAATTAGATCCTTTGCATTTTTGAAGTCTTTCTATAGTTGCTATTCTAGCTGATTTATATCGAATCCTATATAGATAGCTCTGTAGTGGAGCCGCCGTCCTCTGCCTTTGCCAAAGTATTTAGAGTTGATGATTCGTTTAACGGTCCACTCCTTATAGTTCTCGTCTTCGTTCTCGTCTCGGATTAGTACTAGTGGGGGTTTAGGCTATATTTGTCCCAGTAAGGGGTTAGGCTGGTAAAGGTGTAGTAGCCATGGGTGAAATATAGGCTATATCCCGTGGGTGGCTAGGGTAGGCGGAAGCTCTAGCTTATATACGGCTCCCCTATCAATGACTTATTTAATTGGATAGGGGCCGAGGTTCTTATAATTAAGTGACTTTATAGGCCTCTGCGTAGAGATATTATATGCATCTAGCTATACCCAGTCGCCCACACGCATCTCCGGTGGTGGCGTTCTATGACGGTCGGCGAAGTAAGCCTACTTTACTTAAGCCCAGGCCATTTCTCCCTTGCAGTAGTTGAGTAGATTTTTTATGCGGTCTGCATGCTGGTTAGTAAGTAGTATCTTAAGGCGTTTTCCATATGGCAGTTCTTTGTTAATAGGTTCTAGTGGCTCTATGCTAGATTAGGGGTAATAACCCTTATTTATAAAGAACGGGGTAAGTCCTATAGTGGTTAAGACGTGGTTATTTGCTATGAATTTACCTAGTAAAAGGTAATCTACCCAGTTATCTTAACTATAGGCAACTACCTATCATAGGTACGCTTTTATGCTGGCATTAGCGTTTTCTGGTTGCCCAGCAGTTTTGTAGTGGAAGGATGTAGATATCTTAACGGAGATACTAAGGCGTTGGCAGATTCGTCTCTATACATCGGAGCCAAACTGTGTGCCTTAGTTGGATGTAATTGAGTTAGGTAACCTATATAATCGGTAGACTTTGTAGAGGAAGGCGTTAGTAATGTTACTAACGGCTACACCTTCAGTTAGGACGTAGTGGCGCTCCTTTATAAGTTGGTATATTATTATAAGGATATTCTTGTAGGTACGGCTATGTTGTTTATAGGGTGGTAGGTTAACAACGAAATCTATAGCGATATCTGCCCATTGTTATATAGGCACTGGTAGAGGGTGCAGTAGTCCTTAGTACTTTGTATTAAAGGCCTTAGCGCGCTTATAACCCTAGCAGGCGCCTATAAAGTGTTTAACTAAGTCTATCATTTTAGGCCAGAAGTAGTATCGGCTAAGAAGCTTGTAGGTTCCTCCTCTGCCTAGATAGCCGCTTAATTGGAGGTTATAGGCCATTTGGATTAGTTGCTATTATAGGTTTTCTAAGTTAGGGATAAATAGGCGGCCTCTATAATAGAGCCTATTCTCTTTTACTTCTAAGGCTGCTATATTAATCTAGCCTAAGCTTTGGAGGTTAGTAGGCAGCGTATGGGCGCTAGCGGTCTTTATGGTAATAAGTTAGTGCAGTAATGGGTTAACAGAGGTGTTATATGCCGTAGTAATAAGCTTATTAATTTTGGGAGGTGACTCTAGTTCTGTGGTATAAAGCTGAGGTATAGTTGGCTCTGTTATAGGTAGCATATTTAGGGCCAAATTCCATGCTTTTAGGATTGTCTGTTGTTGGAACTAATTATAGGGGTTATCTTTAGACTAAGGAAGGTCTTGCGAGCGGCGTATTAGGCTATTAGGCTTAGTACCTTATACTCCTAGCCTGTATATAATTTTAAAGTTAAAACTAGAGAGGAACTCGTTCCAATGTGCTTAGCGTTAGTTTAGCTACTTTATGGTCATAAAGTACTTGAGGTTGCGATGATCCATAAGGACTTTAGTTAGTTGGTTGGGTTCTGCTAAAGAGAGTTCTAGGCGGAATTCTTTAAATGCTTATATAATTGCAAGGAGTTCCTTGTTATAGATCTTATAGTTACACTCTTATAGTGTAAGCTTAGATGAGTAGAATGTGACTAGGTAGAGAAGACCGTTGTTACCTATCTAGGAGAGGATGCCTGCGTTGACGTGGTCTAAGGAGTCGGTTTTAAGATAGAGTTGTCGTCCTGGTGTAAAGTAAGCTAGGATAGGTGCTTTAGTAAAGGCATTTTTAAGGTCTTGGAACGCCTTTTTGTATTTAGGCATCTAGGTAAAGCGTAGGTGCGTTTTCCTTCCTTTTACAGAAAGGCCCTTTATTTACATTATTGCTGTAAGTGGTGCTACTATGCCTAAGAAGTTATATATAAATTTCTAATAGAAGTTAGCGAAACTGAGGAAGGCTTATATGTCTTTAATGCAGTTAGGGGCTTACTATTTAGTAATTATGCATACCTTCTTAGGGTCCATGCGGATACCCTTAGTAGTAATAATTAGTCTAAGGTATTTTACTTCTATAACTAAGAATTCGCACTTCTTTAAATTAATATAAAGTCCTACGTCCCTAAGGCGCTGTAGAACCTTTTAAACGTGTTTGGTATACTTAGAAGGGTTATTGCTATAAATAAGTATATTGTCTAGGTATGCAGAGTAGAAGTCGTTAAGGTAGTCCTATAAGGCGTTATTAATATAGCTTTAGAAGGCGCCTAGGCCATTACATATGCCAAAGAGCATAATAGTATATTTAAATTGGCCGAAGCGTAATACAAATGTAGTTTTCTATTCGTTACCTTCCCGTATTCAAAGGTAGTTAAAGGCGGCAATAATATCAAGCTTAGTATAGATTTTGGCTTAACTAAGCCGCTTAAGGGTCTTATATATAAGCGGTACTGGGTATCGGTTCTTAATTATAATAGCGTTAAGTCCTCTATAGTTAATGTAGAATTAAATACCTCCTCCTAGCTTCTTAGCAAGAAGAATAGGGGTGGCTACTAGTAATATACTAGGACGAATAAACCCTTTATTAAGGTGCTTGTTAATATACTTTTTAACAACTAGGAGTTCGTCTTTTAACATTAGGTAGGGTCTTTTATAAGGTAGCATTTTTCCTTATTTAATGTTAATAGCATGGTTATTAGGTTGATGTGGAGAGAGTATATCTGCGCCCTTTTGTGAGCATATGTTAATAAAGTCATAGTACCTCTTAGGGAGGAGTTTGCGGAGTTCCTTATTAGTAAGTCCTTTTTTAAGCTTTATAAACTTCTTAAAGTCTAAAGGTGAAAGTCCGTAGAGTTCCGCAGGGGCGTTATCTTCTAAAAAGTCAACTATGTCTATCCTGTTACTGTAGAGGACGTGGTCCTGTTCTTTATTAAGCTTATATAGTCGTGATTAGGAAGCTGCAGTAATGGTCCAGCCTTTTTTACATGCTATGTGGTAGAAGGCCGCGGCACTTACGTAGTGGCAGTTGGTCATAGGTAGGGTAATAAGGGGTTTTTTAGGTTAATAGCCTAGAGAGTAGGTAGAGGCGGCTAGGCTATGCCCTAGGCAGGTCTCTCTACAGTAGTTAGAGTTAAAGGTTACTTCTCTTTTCTTCCAGTTAATAATAGGGTTGTATTATTCGAGCCAGTTCATTCCAAGGATAATAGGGTAGTTGGCGAGTGGTATAATATAGGCCCAGAGCTCTTCCTGGTGCCCATTTATATCTAGGTAGAGTTGTGCTATATAGGTAATCTTTTATGCGGTATAACTACCGTCAGCAAGTTGTAGGGCGCGGGCTTTAGTAAGGGGTAAGGTAGGTAGGTTATAAGTACACACAAATTAGGTATCTATAAATTTATTAGTAGCTCTATAATCAATTATAGAACAGCTTTTATATTGTTTTTTAGCAGTAGTTCCTACTATAGGTAAAACTATCTGCTTCTGTCTGTTTATCTTTACTGAGTTATCTATTAAGCAGGCCGATATATAGATCCCTCTATTATTAGGGCGTCCCAACCCGCAACTTAGGGCTAGGACTTGGCATTTTCCGCTTCTATTTCCAATCCTACTACTATTACTGCGTCCTCGTCTTGTACAGTAGCAGCGCGTAGCGAGGTGTTCAGTGTTCAAGGTATAAAGTTAGGTGTTAGGCGGCGATTACTAAATCTGGCCATTAGGCAGTTTGGGTTTTCATAATAACAGCCCTCTTAATAGCATCTATAGCAGCGCCCTAGCTTCTGAAGTAGCTCGCGCTCTCCGTCTAGGAGTTTACGTGGGAAGGTTGGTATAGAGAGGTTAATATTAGCTCTGGTACTAGTATTAGTAGCAGGCGTCAGTGGCTTAGTGTATATAGGTGTAGTAGGCCCAGGGGGCTTTTGTATAGGGGCCTTTAGGTAAGGGTTAGCAGTAGAGATCTAATTTAGCCGTCGTTTAATCTTCCGTAGGGCTGCTACCATGTTATGCACGTTATTGTAATTGTAACTAGCGGCGGCATAACTAAGGCAATAGGTGACCTTTTTAAGGAGATCTTCTTGGTCCTCAGTGTCGTCTTAGGTAAAAACTCCAGTATATTTCTAGAACTTGACATAGAACTTGTTGAATAATTTAGTAGGACTTATCTTTAGGGCGCGTAGTTTAGCTTAACTGGTGGCCACTAGGTCGTGGTCGCGATATATTAGGTCGAGGTTATTAAGGACTTCCTAGTTAGACTTCTACTTCCTAGGGCCATTAGTCTCCTATTAGGCGAAGAGTCTGTTAAATGGGGTACCCTTTATACGCCCAATAATATAACCAATCTTGGTATCCTCTGTGGGAAAAAGGTAGGCGCTCTAAGTTAGCTTCTTATAGATTTATATCTTCCAGTGGCTATATTCCTTGCGGTCTCCCTAGAAGACTAGGGGATTTAGGTATTATATATTAGACCCTATAATCATGGCTTAAGTTCGGTTGCTATTATAGGGGTTACTATTAGGTAAAGCTGCTTAACGCTAACTTTTGGCCAAGCGTTGGGTGGGTAAGGTTGCCGGAGGCATAGAGGCTTAGGTGGTGTAGTACATAGTAGGGGGGTGCTTGGCATTGTTACGGATGTGCTTATTAAGCTAAGACTATAGGTATTTAATTATGCCCTCCTTCTTAGTAACCTTAGTAATAAGTACGATCTTAGCTTTCTTTAATTGTTGGACGTCGCGCTTAGATATATAGAGGTTATCTTTAGTTTCTTAGCGTGTGTTATTAGTAAGTGCCTCACTAGCTTATAAGTCTTGGATAATATCGTGATCTTAGGCAGCACGTAGTTTAGCTTATATAAGCTTTAGGTGGTAGTTCTATAGAAGGTGGTAGTATTTATTAGGTTCTTGTGCTACCATTTATACAAATATCTTGGCGTCTTATATTTCGATCTTAATGGGTGGCTACCCTTTGGGTTACTTTTCCCTGGCTATATAATTAATAAAGGATAAAACGTTGCCGGTGTCTATCTTGTTAAGGTCGTCACTATAGCCACCTATACCAATAGGGGTGTACCCATCCTGCTAGGCTGGTTGACTTTCATCGTCTTTAAGGTAGTGCTGGGTGCTCGGGGGTACTCGTAGTTGTAACTCTTTTAAGCCGCTAGGTTTGCCTTTAGGGGTTAAGGCTAGGGTTAATAAATTAAATTCTCCTGGGATTAATTGGCGTCGTAGGTTGGGTTAGGGTATTGGGTTGCTCTTTAGACTTAATATAGTGGCTAGTAAGGAATATCGTCTTAATATTGTGGTGCGAAGGTTGCTCGTAGACACGCTGCTTCTGGCAGCGCCTGCAGTATCGTAGAGACGTGGAATTGGTCGTAGGCTAGGTGTTAGTAGTAAAAAAAGGCGCAACATAATGTCACAGGGCGCGGAACAGTGGCAGCTAAATGTATGTATTCGAGGAGTCTATAAGACGTTGCGCGATTGATCGTAAGGGTCGAGGGCGTAAGGAGGTGATGTACCTACGCGTAGCTAACGTAAGCTGTACGCGAGGTGTACGCGAGAGCACGGGGCTCTCCTATGGAGGCCCCTGCGGTAGGGTTCCGTGACAAGTAACGGGTATTATAACACCATTAGATACAATTTCCATTGCTTTATAAGACAATAGGAGTAACGTTCAGAAGAAACTAAGTAAGTAGACAACTGCTAGTGCTAGCTTATTACTCAATAAAGGTAAAAGGCCATAGGCTTAAGATTTTTAAGAAGAGATATAAAACACTTAAGATTCTTAAGACAAGATAAGACACACCTAAGGACCCACAACGGACGAAAACTAATGGGAAAGAGTAGTAACTTAGTTTAGTAACAAACAAATAAGTATAGGACGCAAGTTCAAGAACTACAGGTTTGGGGAACGAATAAGAACGTTAACAGAAAGCCAAGATTTTAAAAAACAAATAAGGTCCAAAGTAATCCTAGATAAACATAGTATTTAGCCTAAAGATTAAACAGTCAATATAAGGATTAAGAAGCGAGACGACTTCTAAGATCTAGCTATAAGACGCAGAAAATAAGAAACTATAGATAAGTTTAGGACAAGAATTATTATATAGCAAGAGCAGAAACTAGACCAGAGATTTAGCATATTAAACTATAAAAGGGACAGAGTACCTATACAAAGAATCACTAATAGGCTAAGTGCAGGGACACCCAGGGTAAAGTGGTTAAAAGAACTGGAATAAGAAGAGGATCTAGACATCTCAACCAGGTTTAAAGAAAGATATACTAAAGAATATTATAATACAGCAATAATAAGGTACTTTCTAATAGACAAACTATACACACTAAACCAGTTATACGGAAAGTGGTATAGGCAACAACATAATAACAAATAGGAAGATTTTTATATATAGCTAGACAAAAAGGTAGTTTAAGACCAACCCATTACAGAAAAACGCATAAGTTATATTAAAGGAGTGTTAATTATAACATTAAGGAACCTAGAAGAAGGATCTAGGGACTAGAGAAGTAAATAACAAATCTTAGTACCTACAGCAGAGATACCAGTGGTTAGGTTAACTAGGTATAGGTTTAAACTTAAAGATAAAGATAAGCTAAGAGTTAACCCAAAACATACAGCGCATTATACACTATTGTAAATAGCTTGTGTGGATAACACGTGCAACATATATAGAGCACTAAAAGATAAAAACCGGAAATACCTAGCAAGGATACATTAGGCACCAGAAAAAAAGCAGTTTAGGGACGCTAAGTATATATATAGATAGCACCCAGTAGAAGTATAAGGTTAGGGAGACTTAACACTTTAACTAGGAAGATTCCTTATAGAAAAATGCCTAGATGGACAACAGTAGTAGAAGTGCCCGAAGAATACTTGTCTATAGCATATAGAGGAAAAGAAACGAACTAAGTATTAGCCTAAGTTAGACTAAGTACAAACAGGATCTAGCAGTTAATAGTTAGGAAAAGGGGAGGCGTATAGGACTAGAGGGAACTAGTATTAGAGCCTTAGACCCTTAAAGGAATTTAAAAATAACACCTAAATTTATAAGTTAAGTGGCAAGATCAACAGTTCGAGGCATTAGTAGATAGTGAAGTAATAAGAAACCATATATCACCAAAGGCAGTAAAAAGGATGGGATTACTATATAGACAAAAGGAACACCTATATCCACTTATAACAATTTTAGGAGATTAGATAGCCTATAGGGGAGGTATTATTAATCTCAAAACAAGACCTATTTAGTTAACTATTAAAGGGAGACTAGTAAGAATATCTTTTAATATCCTACTATTGGGATAGGATAAGGCAATACTAGGGATACCTTAGTTATAGAAATATAATCTAAAGATTAATTAGGTTATAGGTCAAGTTAATATTAAGAACACTTAATAACGCAGAATGCAACAACAAGCCAAGTTAGTATAGTACTAAGTTGGAGCAATATATAAAGAGACTAAGTAAGGCTTAAGTTATATACCAAAGAGATACTATAAGTATGGTAAAAAGTTATAGTCACCAGAAAGTGAAAAGCTGTTAAAGCATATAGTATAGGACCATAAGATAGAATTAGAAGAGGGAATAAGTCTAAAGTTTTTTCCAATCTACAAACTTACTAAAGTAGAGTTAGTAGCGCTTAAAGAGTTTGTCCAGGAGAACTTATAAAAGGGATATATTAGACCATTATAGTTATTAGCAGGATATCCAGTATTATTTATCCCAAAGAAAAACGGAAAACTTAGGATGTATATAGACTATAGACAGTTAAACAGTATTACTAGGAAGAATAGGTATCCTTTACCTTTAATTAGCAAAATCTAAAACAGAATAGGCAATGCGCAAATCTTTACAAAGATAGATCTAAGATAGGCGTACCATTAGATTAGAATTAAAGAAGGCGACAAATAAAAGGCAGCTTTTAGGTTAAAGGAAGGACTATATAAGCTATTAGTTATACAGTTTAGGCTTATAAACATACTAGCAACATTCTAGAAGCGAATTAATAGTATATTAGGAGAATACCTTAATAAATTTATTATAGTATATCTTAACAATATTATTATCTACTTAATAAGTAAGGAAGAACATAGAGAACATATTAAATAGGTTTTAAAGAGACTACAAGAAGAACAGATACTAGTAGCAATTAAGAAATACAAGTTCTTTACAAGGAAGACTAATTTTATAGGATTTATTATTAAATTAGGAAAAATTAGTATAGACCTAAAGAAAGTTAAAGCTATAGTAAGCTGGCAAGAACCAGAGAATATTATATAGTTAAGATTATTTCTAGGGTTTTACAACTACTATAGGAGGTTTATAGCACAATGGTTAAAAAGCATTAAGCCGTTTACAAGGCTAACAAAGAAAGAGGAACTATAGGTTTAGGGTAGTAAGTAGAAGAAGCTATTCTAGGAACTTAAGGAGTTATTTACCTAAAAACTAGTCCTTAAGATCTATCAACCAAGGTTACATCAGGAAAATATTCGCAGGATAAGATTTAAGTAGACTTTAATTTTCGCGTTTCGCGTAATTGATATGCAATTTAATTAACTTAATACGCAATTAACTAACTTAACACGCAATTAACTAACTTAATACGTAATTCAACTAACTTAATATGCAATTGACTAACTTAATACGCAATTTAACTAACTTGATATGCAATTAACCAACTTAATACATAATTTAACAACTTGACATATAATTAACCAACTTAACACGCAATTTAACTAACTTAACATGTAATTAACTAACTTAACACGCAATTTAACTAACTTGACACGCAATTAACCAACTTGACACGCAATTTAATAACTTAATATGCAATTAACCAACTTAACACGCAATTTGATAACTTGATATGCAATTAACTAACTTAACACGCAATTCGACCAACTTGACATGCAATTAACCAACTTGATACGCAATTTAATTAACTTGATATGCAATTAACTAACTTAACAACTTTAAAAGCTAACTATATATTTCTTAACATGCAATTAAGGTAAAGTTATATGCTATATATTTAACTATTATATATTATCTAATATAATCTTATACAATCTTATATAGTTTTATTACTTAGAGGCTCTGTATAAGGCTCTGTATAAGGCTCTACACGAAGCTCTACATAAAGCTCTACACGAAGCTCTACACGAAGCTCTACACGAAGCTCTACACGAAGCTCTACACGAAGCTCTACACGAAGCTCTACACGAAGCTCTACGTACAGAGGCTCTGCACGAAGCTCTGCGTATAGAGGCTCTACATGACGCTCTGCACGACGCTCTGCACGAAGCTCTGCACGAAGCTCTGCACGAAGCTCTGCACGAAGCTCTACGTACAGAGGCTCTGCACGAGGCTCTGCGCGAGGCTCTGCGTATGGAGGCTCTGCACGAAGCTCTACACGAAGCTCTGCACGAAGCTCTGTATGAGGCTCTGCGCGAAGCTCTGTATACGGAGGCTCTACACGAAGCTCTACACGAAGCTCTATACGAAGCTCTACGTATAGAGGCTCTGCACAAGGCTCTACGCGAAGCTCTGTGTACGGAGGCTCTACATGAAGCTCTGTATTGGGTCCCCGCTATATTCCTGATAGCGTCTACACGTGTCTCTGCCTATGTAGCCGCCTTATTTTTTACCCTTCTTTTCTTCCTTACATCCTCCCTACCTAGGGAGGCACTAGAACGGCAGCCAGTAGAGGACCGTTGCTAGAACTAGA
>Ga0307507_10003283_pt1 | contig 31818 bp, 31 predicted proteins | sample 7_EM_MG_FD_207223 | JGI IMG/M metagenome (GOLD analysis project Ga0307507, IMG submission 207223) | Populus trichocarpa ectomycorrhiza microbial communities from riparian zone in the Pacific Northwest, United States - 7_EM | ecosystem: Host-associated > Plants > Roots > Unclassified | place... | reverse complement strand
GCATCTAAAGTACAACTCTATAAGCATTCATTACACACACACACACACACACACACACACACACACGTGTGTGTGTGTGTATTAAATTCAAGGACACACATGTCAATCCCTCCCTTTATAGGAAGGCATGAGTATATAATTATAGGTAAAGTAGTCTCATCTGTGGTTATATCATTTCGATTTTATTTTTACAAATAAACTAATGTCATTTTGGATATAAATTAAAAAAAAACATTAAAATCAAGTCAACCAAGTTGATAGGTTCAACCAGGTCAACTTTATTAAGTGTGGCTTAACAAGAAATGAAGATAAGAATAACAAAGGAAGGAGAAGAGAGAAATAGAGGAATGAGAGAAGGAATTGTTCTGTATATTCTTACGTGAACTTTATGTAATCCTGACAGTAGGTATACACTCCCTCAACATGCATTACACGATTTATTCTTCTGTTAACTAACTTTAACAACTTCTTTGCACGTGTATTAATGCCTACTGCCAGCTAGCTTCTTGAACTACCAATGAAGACTGTAACAATACTCCCTCCTTGAATGCATTCTTGTCCACAAGAATGTTCATTTATCCAATGTCATGAGCTGGGTATTGCACTTTGGAAATTGCATTTGAAGTTCTTTAAGATCCTCCTATATTGCATATTATGGAAAAAGGTTGGGCCACTGAATCAAACCCATTGTCATTGCCATGTTGTCTTTCTTCATCAATTTCCTATCCAGCATAGTTACAAGAATGATTTTCAGTCTTCCTTCCTTATCTGACACCGGTAATCTAGAAGATGTTACTGCTTCATCTCCAATATTCTTTTGAAGTAAAGACACATGAAATATTAGATGCACTAAACTTCTCTTTGGTAACCTTAACACATATGCCACTTTCCTAATCCTTTTACTAATTTGATAAGAACCATAATACCTGAGATTGAGCTTAAAAGTCTTCCTCAACGCAATACTTCTTTGTCTATAAGGCTGAAGTTTCAGGAAAACCCAATCACCTTCTGAGAATTCCCTTCCAGTTCTATTCCTATCAGTCATCTTCTTCATCCAGTGTCTCGCTACTTCCAGTTTCCTTTTCAGTGTCTGATTTATATTAGTCCTTCTTTGTAACACCTCTTCTACTCAGCTATGGTAGTGGCTTCTTGAGCAATTCATTCTCTCTAGGGAGGAGTATAACTATAAAGAGCTTGAAAAAGACTCATTTTCAAAGTTGAGTGCTGACTAGTATTATACCACCATTATGCAAGAGATAACTAATGATACCATCATTTGGGATAATGCATAGTCATGCATCGAAGATATGTTTTTAAGCACTGGTTCGCCCTTTCAATTGACTATCTGTTTGTAGGTGATAGGTTGTACTCACCATCAACCGAATCCCTAGCTTCTTAAACAATTCTTTCCAAAATATATTGGTGAAGACCCTATCCCTATCCGTCACAATAGCTGCTGGCAATCCATGAAACTTGTAAAAGTGATCTAAGAACAATTGCACAATATCTTGTGCTGTGAAGGGATGATCTAGTGCAATGAAATGCCCATATTTAATAAATCTATTAATCACCACCATAATAACATTTCTTCCTTTCAACTTTGGTAATCCTTCTATAAAATCCATTGTAATGGCTTTCCATGTGCCACTAGGAACTGATAGTGGTTGCAATAACCCAGGATAAATTACCTTCTCAACTTTGGCTTGTCTACATATTTTACATTTGTCCACAACTTTCTTCACCATTCTTTTCATACCAAACCAATAGAAATTCTCCTTAAGTCTTTTGTATGAATTTTGGATGCCAGCATGCCCACCAACATAGGAGTCATGTATAAATTTCACTAATTTGGCTCTAAGCTCCCCTTTCTGTCCCACTACTATTTTGACCTTATATCTCAAGACCCCATCTTCATAAGTGTAATCTGGTTCCTCTCTTGTTTTAGTCATCCTACCAATGATAATGTTTTGTATCTTGGAGTCATTATCATAGGATGCATGAACTTCTTCATACCAAGGTGGTAGAATCTTGGTCATTGCTCCAAGGTCGCCCTTTTCCTTGTCATGAACTTTATTGTTGCCCTTCCTAGATATTGCATTTGCAACAATGTTCTCCTTACCTTTCCTATATAGGATTTTATACCTTAATCCTAAGAGCTTAGTCAAACCTTTCTTCTGGATTGAAGTGTGAATTATTTTTTATCCAAAAGGTATTTCAAACTTTCATGATCTGTTTGTATTATAAATTGCTCTTATTCCAAGTAGTGTCTCCATCTCTCTACTACTATAAGGATAACCACGTATTCCTTTTCATTAATGGACAATCCCATGTGTTTAGGGCTTAAAGATTTGCTGAAATAAGCTAATGGTTTACCTTCTTGGCTTAATACTGCCCTTAGAAATCACATGCATCTGTTTTTAGAACAAAAGTCTTGGTGAAGTCAGGTAAGGCCAGAACTGGTGCCTCATACAAGGCTTTTTTTAAACTGATGAAAGCCTATTGAGCTTGGTCATTCTAGCCAAAACCATTCTTCTTCAGCAGTTCTATGAGGGGTTTACTGATGACTCCAAAATGTCGTATGAACTTCATGTAGTAACCAGCCAATCCCAGGAATCCTCTCAATTCCTTCAAGGATCGCGGTATAGGCCCACTATCAATAGCTTCAGTCTTCTTTGTATTAATTGCCACTCTTTCTATTGAAATCACATGCCCTAAATATTCCACCTGTTGTTCACCGAAAGCACACATTAGACTTATTGGCAAGTAATTGGTTAGCACTCAAAGTTTCTAGAACATTTCTTAGATGATCAAGATGTAGCTCAAAAGTAGGGTTGTAAATGAGTATATCATCGAAAAATACCAACATAAATTTTCTCAGAAAAGGCTCTAGTATGTTGTTCATCAGTGTTTAGAAGGTGGTAGGAGCATTGGTGAGGCCAAAGGGCATTACTATGAACTCATAATGATCTTGATGTGTCTTAAATGCTATTTTCTTTATACCTTCTTCATGCATTTTGACCTGGTGGTAACCCAATCTCAAGTCCAGCTTGGAGAAAAATCTGGAACCTTGCAGTTCATCTAGGAGATCATCTATAAGAGGGATGAGAAACTTGTTTTTGATGGTTTGATCATTGAGCTACTTGTAATCTATGCAAAATCTCCAAGTGTTATCTTTTTTTTTTTTAACAAGCAGGACTAGTGAAGCAAAGGGGCTAACATTGTGCTGTATTATTCCATTAGAGAGCATTTCCTTCACTAGCTTCTCTATTTCACCCTTTTGAATGAAGGGGCTTTTATAGGGTCTAATGTTTATTTGTTGTGAACCCGGTTTCAATGGAATTTTATGATCGGATCTTCTTGTGGGTGTTAAAGTTTTTGGTTCCTCAAAGACTCCAGCAAACTTTTCCAATAATGTTTTAATCTCTGCAGCTTCCATGATTGACCTGTCTTTTTCTTTTGTGTCTATTAAAAAGAACTAGCCTGCTAGTCCAAAGATCACATCCTTGAAGTTCCTCTGTTCCTTTATTACTGTTATCATCTGTAAGCCAACATCTTGAGAGATCCCCTTCAAATCATTATACCTTCCTTCTTAAATGATAGTCTCAATTTGATGAAGTTAAAGAGTATTGAAGAATACTTCTTTAACCAATCTACCCCCAAAACTATATCATGCCTTTCTAATTTCAGCACTCTCAAGTTGGCCTTGAATTCATAGCTTTGCGTAAACCAAGTAAATCCAGGACTATACACCTCACATAACATGACATTCCCATTAACCACAGTTACTGCTAACAATGTGGTTTTACTAGTAACAAAATTCAACTTCTTAATCATGCTTTCATCAATAAAACTATGCATACTACCACTATCTATTAGGATTATAAAGTCTCTTCCTTGACAATCTCCTTTAATCTTGATAGGTATTGTAGGTGTCACTCTTAGCTAGGACGTTTAATGATAGCCCAAATTCATCTATCTTGTTACTCTCTTTATCTTGATCTTGCAGTGTTCCTTCTAGTTCCATAATACCTTTGTTCTCCTCCTCCTCTATTCCCTATATCATGTGTAAGCCTTTAGCATTGCATATGTGCCCCGGCATATATTTATCACCACATTTAAAGCATTGTCCCAATATTTTTTGTTCGAACAATCTATCTAGGATTTGCTTCACATTTTCAGTCCTAGATTGACTAAAAGTTTTGGCTGGAACATTACCTCTAATTCTCCCATTGTTGAATGGAATGTTGATTCGTTATAGTGATTTGTTCTTCTTGGCTAAAACAATGTTAGATTCTTCTTGTCATTTGGCCTATTCAGATGCCATCAACACATTTAATGGTTTCAAGATCTTCAACATTGGTTTGATATCATCCTTCAGCCCACTAATGAAGCTAGAGACATAATATGACTATGGTAATGACGGATTAAGAGCACCCATCAATGATTTCAGTTCTTCAAACTTTTCTACATAATCATCAACGCTTTTGTCTTGTACCAGTTTATTGAACTCCTCAACAATGTCATCTTTACTACCAAACCTTCTGCAGATAGACTGGGAAAATTCTTCCTAACTAATCAATGTCTCATTCCCTCTTATTAACCCCTCAAACCAAACATCCACCCTTGCTTCCAGATAATATGAGACCAATCCAACCCACTGATGTACAGGTACTAAGTTGATCTTGAAATATTTTGCCCCTAGAACATTGACAATTCCATTCTTAGTAGTGGTATCTTTTATATCTTGTCCTACTTTGTTCTTGTCCTATCACATGATCTCCTTGATACTAATTCCTGCTTCCTGGCGATACTCCATCATACAAGGTATTCACCCCTGCTTCTCTACCAGTTTCCAGTGCAGCCAGAATACCTTTTAAATTAGCTCCAGTCTCCTTTCCCGCCATTTGATTAACCAAGAAATTTTGGAATTGAGAGGACAACGATTCTATCTGTAGAATCATCTGATCGATCTTTTTACCTTGCTCCAGCCAACGTTTTTTATTCTTTTCCATAGATTCTTACCATTCTAGGTGATGGTTTTGTAGCTGATTATCTAACTTTTTGCAGTGTTCTTCAACTGCCTTGAGTTTATTATTCTCCACCATGGTTCAATGAATTATACAGCCAATTGTTGTCTTAGTTCAGGCGCAGATACTAAATGTCAAGCTTGGCTTAATAAGAAAGGAAGAAAAGAATAACAAGGGAAGAAGAAGAGAGAAACAGAGGAATGAGAGGAGGAATTGTTCTATATATTCTTGCGTGAACTTTACAGTAGTTATATACTCCGTCAACATGCATCACATGATTTATTCTTCCACTAACTTTATCTAAATCTAATGCTTGTATTAATGCCTACTGCCAGCTAGCTTCTTGAACCGCGAATGAAGACGGTAAAAAACTTCCAAGTTAATTTAAAAGGTCAGGTCGACATGTTATAAATCACAAAGTACGGTTGAGATAGACACTGAAAGCTCTTGAGATCAGAACTAGCCTTCATGCCTAATGCTATGCTTTCATCTTCGGCTTCTACTGTCCCCCATTGAATTGAATTCCTTGATACTCGTCGTTTCATCTTCTAAGAACAGGCACTCTCTGTTATGAAGCGGGAAGAACAGTAGCGGGAAAATATAAAGACCTTCAAATCAAAAGAAGGCTGAGGCTACGACGACGCTTTGAACACCCTCCTTCAAAGCTTATACGCACCGTTTAAATAAATCAGTGGCACGCCAGGCTGATGTTAATTACTGTTTCCATTTTATTCTGTTAGTTGTTATTCTAGCAAGAGCCTCATGTGGCATTCTAGAATCCATTCCGTTTCCTATATCTGTAACTTGCATGTAACAGAGAACAACAAGAAAAATAATACAATCAACGTGTTCTCTTCCTTCTCTCTGTTTCTCTCTTCCATTCTCATACTCTTTTCTATTCTCTGGCCATTTAAAATGTCCCCATGCTAACTAGAAAAACCCTAACTATCCTAGCTACACAAATTAGCTCTCTCCCAATCGGTTCTCTCAGAATTCAGCTTGCAACACTCTCGTGCAAATAAGAACTACCACCTTCTTCGCTATTGTGACAGCTGCTTTATAAACTGCTAATCCAGGCCTTTTCATCATCAATACAAGCAAAGGAGTTACATGTAGTTGCTTAGCACTTTCCAACACCCTGACAGGTGTCTGCAAATGCCATACCTCCTATTAGGGGTGAGCAAAAAAACCGATAAACCGATTAAACCGAGAAAACCGGAAAAAAAATAACCGAAAAAACCGAACGGAAAAAAAAACCGAATTAACCGATTAAAAAATCACAAAAAAATTTTGGTTCGGTTCGGTTTCGGTTTCCAAAGTCTGAAACCGATTGAACCGAACCGAACCGAACCGGTTCAACCAGACCAGCACTTAAAAAAAAAAACAACTATAAATAGGATGCTTTTTCTAACCCTAAGCCAACTTTGCTCTCTGCATTCCCTAAACAAAAAAGTAGCCGCCCCTCCCCCCTTCTCTATGCATCTCTCCCTTCCCCTTTCCTTTCTCTCTGCATATCTCCCTTCTTTTTCTCTTTGCATCTCTCCTTTTTTATTGGAGAAGGAGACTGAGTTGGTGCAACAGAGTTGGATCGGTCACCATTGAGAGCGAGTTTAGGGTTTTTTCTTTACAGGTGTGTGGTGGCGGCTCCAAAACGAAGTGGAGGGAAGATTAAAGAGTAAAAAAAGGGGTTTTTTTAACTAGCGTGTAAGGGTTTGGCCCTTCCTCTTTGATTTGTTTCCTCTTGTTCAAATAATAATGTTTTGATGGTTTTACATTTTAATAACATATATCTTTTGATCTTTTCTTTGTTTTTTCTTCTCCAGTCAAATTACTTCTGTTCTTTCCTTTTGTTTTGTGTATCTTTTTGCTAAGTTTAATTCTTGGGCAAAGATCTAACAAAAAGAAAATCAGGATTAAATTTCTGGATATCATGCATGCCCAACCAGTTAAAAAAAAAGTCATACTTGTTGAGAAAACTAAGATTTCTCAGAAAATAAGCACAGAAAGCACAGATTTGTGAAATTAAAAATAAAACGAAAATAAGATCCTTGAAAAAATATGAACAATGAAAAAACCCAAAAATAATTTTCGGTTTAAATTGGTTTGGAAGGGAAAAAAACCGAACCGAACCGAACATGGTCGGTTCGAACCGGTTTTTGGTTCGGTTCAGTTCAAAAACTTGAAAAAAAATAATTTTAGTTTGATTGTTTTTTTTTTTCCAAAACCGAACCGAACCGAAAATGCTCAGCCCTACCTCCTACATTCACAGGGGCATCACTCAGTACTGTGGAATGCCTCTCATCTTTATCTTATTTTATATTTTTTTCAAATTTCATCAGCTAATATAACAACCATTCCCGTTTAAATTTTAGAATTCATGTTAAGCTTTGATGGATGTTGTGCAATATTTTTCATGTGATTTAACCTTCTATTTAAAATGAAAGAGCTAACCTTCTGAACCTGCTCATGGTTTGGAACTTGAATAAAAAAGAACGATACTGCTGGTAAACAACTACTAGCTAGCTCTACATTCTAACAAAGAAACCTAGCACTGAAATTGTATCATTGAGGTCGTGACGTATATTCAACACTCTCATCACCCCCAATCTTCTGTGCAGCTTCATCAAATGACATGCCTGTGGCTTCAGATGGGTATGGAAGCCTCACCCATCTCTCAGTCTTGAGCTCTGTAACATCCACGGCATACAACGCTGATTCGTCCAACATCCTTCCACACCAATTGCCTTACACCTGATATACTCTCCCTTACCAATCTCTTCTACTGGGCCGTCTACAAGCAAACTGCCCTGGCTTGCACTGGACAAATTATGAAGCACCAATGTCAACAAAGTCTGACAATCCTATACCAGCCTCGGGATCTTCATACACACCAATTTCTGATGTGTTTTGAAGGCCTCTTACACTTGATGTGATGTTATCTTCACCTGGGCTCTCAGGTGACTCGTGCTGCAATGCTTGTCCAACTTGATTTTCTGGAAATGTAATATCAACTTCCATTGGTGCACGAACATCCTTACCTGCACGAGCTAACCTTGCTTTACGATTGTTGAGCCTGTGATAGCAAAAAAATAGGCACTCATTAAAAGCATAACAAAGCACTGACCTATCTAATTAAACTTCTGTAGTACGGTAAAAAAAACTTTTCCAGTTTCAGCCTGCCAACCAGGCACTGATCTATCTAAGAAATTCAGTGGCATGAATAACGACATGCTGATTGAAAAATCAAATTAGTATAATGTGCGAATGGAAAAAATTCATAGATGCGTACAAATATAGAACTGGAATTTCGAAATAATTTCCCTGGAACAAAAAAATGGTTTGTTACCTAGAATGCCAATAGACAACTCAAATGATAATTGCATGGGTAGCAGTACTGGAAGATTATGCAAAGAGTCCTAGAATTAGCATTTAATACACCTCAATCTTTTCAGAGTTTGCATCCAATAAATCTTCTAATCTAATATGTAAGAAATAAAACGCCCTTGTACCAAGAGTCCTTGGGCACCTGTGATTTATTCCTGTCCTGTATAAGAAGCTTTCCACAAGAAACTCTGCAAAGTAACTACATGGAGAATCAACTTTTAAAAACTGAATGAAGAGACATTTCAGTAATAACCGAATTGTGCAATTATCTCCTCTTTTATAACATTAACAACTAAAAGAAGGGTAACATAAGAGTTCAAATAAAATTCTTTTCTGGGCAACGGCTATATTAGGCATCTATTTACAAGTGCAGTTGACCCACAAATAATTCCAGTAATGCCACGTTTCACTGCCAAGAAGTGGTAGAACAAGAAAATTCAAAAGCCCCAACTTGAACAAGACCTTGAGAATATAAACTTTTAATCTTTTCCTACACTATTAATTATGAAGAGAGTATAACCTCAAGGAGAGGGGCAAAAGTGTTTTTAAACCAAGGAATGCAAACTATCAGAGAAGGTGAAGCTTCTTACCAATTTTTCAGCTGTGAAGATGTAACTTCTGATCCCTGGAAAACACAATTAAACTTATTAAGCAAAATAAATAAATAAATAAATAATAAGCACAGGTGATCCTGGGGACACAAATAAAATTAACTGACATAATAAATAATTTAAAGGTGCATTTTTACATACATTGAGACTTAATTTATCAGCCCATGACTGTAACGCTGCTGCATTTCGCTGCATCTCAGGTTCATCTAGCAGGGCTTTCTCCATAAGTGCGATTTGATAGTCATTCATAATAGTTCGCTTCCTTTTTCTTGGCTGCTTTTCTTCAAAATGAAGACTTTCAGCTTTTTCACCATTTCGAACTCCCTGGCAGCCACTTCCTTTTATATGTGCACTTGATTTCAGTAAGTCACCATTCACCACTTGACCTACAAAAGTCTTTCCTCTAGTTGAACTTGTATCTGAACCACTTGTCTCAACATTATGAGAATCTCTATCCATCTCTCTTAAAACATCAGAAGCGCATGCACCAGATTTAGCTTTGTCTCCCCTCATCACATTAGCTTGATTCATATGCTCATTTCTGAAATTGTGCTTCTCCTCTTCTTGAATAGCTGAATTCTCTGACATTTCCTCCTTTTGAATATCTGTCCTGTTGTTAAGACTTGAAGGTTCCTTCCTCGCCATAGGTGATGAGGATGCCCTAGTGCTTTGAGCTTCCTACCAGGAATCAAATTTTTCTGTGAGAAAATGTAGGATTTGTAGAGAAAGGCAACATCAAGAAGACTTGAAATCCTTGATCAGAACCATTACGATACATAATCTTAAGAGTTTGACCCTCAATAAAATATTCTATAACTTCTAAAGTTTCAATAATTATATGATAATACTCCACTAAAAAAAAGTTATTACTCGGTTCTAAACTTTAATTTGGACTTCTGTCAAGCAATCTGTCTGTCACCAATAGCAAAGCAAGAAAATTCTTTTAGTGGAGTTAATTTATAACTTACGCCACATCAAAATATATTTTGATACACAATCTCCGTAAACTCTCAATATATCTAAAAAATTAAACAAATATGATTGTTAATGTAAACATTGTACTCTTCTATGAAATGTGTAATAATAGTAAATAAGTTTGATCAGATTATCATGAAAAGCATGGAGAACTCAAGAGCAAGAGTAAAAGAATCAACATAAAAGCTAAAGGGAAGATAAGCGATAAGTGCAATGTGTAATAGAGAATATATCAAAATGAGAGACAACATGAGTAGCTGAGATAAGTTGAGTCACATCAATTGTAATATAAAGAGATCATTAGTGAAAAATCATACAAATGAATACTGAGCAATACTTCCTCTTTAAGCGTATGCTGAACAGACTGCATGTTTGCTTTAATAGCATTTCATTTTTTTAGCTACTTGCATGTAAATCACAAAGCTTAAATCTGATAATCTCAGAACTTCTTAAATTAAAATACAAAATTGAATCTGCTTACATGTATTAATCTTTTCTGTTTAGTTAATATATTGGGTTCAATTTAAACAATAAAGAAGGCAAGTATTATAATACCTATATTTTCATTTTTCATTAATTCCAGGGGGGTCAATTGACCCCATTATTGTTTTCCTGGCTCTGCCCATGTTTGTCACCTTGATGACCAGTCACCAATAGAATCACACATCAAATCAAAATTGAGCTTTAATGTCAAATGGTACATCATCATACTATTGTAATAGATAATTGTGACAAATAAATGAACTTCCTTGTATTAAAAAATAAAAAGATTGAAATTCCAGTATTCACCTGAAGATGCTCATCAATACTGAGTCTGGAGAACTTATCCAAAGATATTGACCTCTCTGATTTGATTTCCTAAAATATTTTCAGTAGCAGAATGTTAGCACATTTAATTTGACGAGGAGAAGAAACAGGAAGTTGCTGAAGTTGGAGTGGATAGAGAAAAAGAAAAGATTATTAATCATTGAAGGGCAAAACCTTACTTGAACTTGGTTTTCTTCAAAATCAGCAGGATTAATCAATGATTGTAACTGGTTAAAGAATACTCTGCAATAAAATATAAATGAAAAAAATAAGCTATTTTACAACCAACAAATAGACAATAGTTGCTGAAAGATTGAAAAGATGCTTTAGACTCAATTAGTTGCACCCGCACCCTGAGTACAACACAGAATAGAAGCTTATTCTGGAATTTACTTAGACTCTGAGTACTTTCCCTTCCAAATGCAGCTTATGGTGCTGAATTTAATTTCATGTTGTCAGGCAGAGATTGACAACCACTCAAAGAATCCAGAAGCATACAAGGAATCGATACACTGCTATTATGCAGAATATTATGGGTGTAGATTGCTGAAAAAGGTACACCATATAAGCTATGTTTCACTGCTTTACTCAACTTTTGCTGACTTTTATAGAGGCATGTAAGTGGAAATAATGGAAATAAAGAGTTGGGAATTGGACCATCTCATTTAAAGTAATGTTTCTGACAATGCTTGCCAGCCTCTTCAAATTTTTGACAAAGCCCATTTTAATTTGTGTGCAATATTTTGAATTCTAAGATCAATAATATGAATTCGTTCAGCAAAGTCTCCCAAGCTATATGTTAGTGAAAAAGCCCATTTAATGAATAGTCTAAACAAAAAAATCAATCTTCTCTCTCCTTTTTTCCTTCTCAAAGTTAGCTTTTACCATTCGAGGATGATTCTATTCTTTAAAATTAAGCTAAAAAAAACAAAAAGAAAAGGAAAGAAAAGAACAATAACACTTTTAGTAAAACAGCCAAAAATGAAAATTATAGGAAGAAAGTAGCATGGTTGATGTTTAACTCACCTTAAGAGCTGTACATCCTCCTCATTCAAAAAGTTTGGAATTAAAGACTCTGCATGACTTAGCAATGAACCTACACATGCAAGTTACTCATGGAAAACCCCACCAACTTTTATGCATCATGTCTATTGAGAAAATCACGAGACTGATACTTACGAAGGTTCCTGCAAACTGTTACAGCTCTTTGAGCACCAGAAGTAAAAGAAAACCCAGGCAGTGATTTAGATGGGTCCATCCTCATGCACTCCAAAAACTTGTGAAGGAACAAGTTTCTTTCCTGTTCTGTGGACGAGAACAAAATTTTGAATTACTTAATCTATACAGCAGCCACCAGATCAATCATGATGAATATTTTGGAAGATTGTGAGAGAGAATTCACCTTCACAAATGTTTGGAACAAAACAGTGTAGGTTGGCAATTAGTTTCACAAATAATGAAGTTCTCTGATGCGCATACATAGCTTGAGGCATGTTACTGGGAATTAAAGTAATTTCTAAATTTATTGCATTTGACAGGTTCGCTGCTGCAAATGTGTCTAAAAACCACCCAGCTGCTGCAAATGTGTCATACTCCAGAGTAGCATCTTCTTCTCTTGGTGGAAATTCAGACGAACACCAGATTGATAAAAAATCTCCATGGGGGAGCGAAAAAATAGCGGTCATAACTTTGGTCTGTAGAGCATATTGATATTTGAAAATAAAAAAGGAAAGTCATGAATCTCTCTCCATGATGGATGCTTTGAAGCATAATGAGTTGGAAATACACAACATTTAAAAATTACATGCATTTTCAGTGGCTTTGCAATTTTTAACAACAGAGAACAATGAATTTTTTTGTACATTATGTAGTATGTGTCTAAACTTTAATGTTTTTCAGAGAAGATATCAGAGAAAGTCACTTAAAACAATTCAGCAGAAGTAGCATGGTGAAACTAAGTGAGAATCATGCCTGAGAATCCAAATGATTAACTTACAAAGCAAGTTGTGATAAAAGATCTGAAATTTGAATCATCTGAGAAGATATCAGCCAGACGCATAGCATTGAGTCGCAAAAGCCCCATGGGAAAAGTTCTGTCTGAACATGGACTAAGATGATTGGGATCTTTGCTAAGTGCAGCCTTCAGTAATTCAAGAATCTACATCAAAAAGTATTAATAGCAAGCATTAAAAACGAGGCTTCAAATGGAATAAAGAAATAGGAAACAGTGGGTTGAGACAAGTTTGGTTTGCGGATCACCAATAAATGAAACTGGCCAATATCTCTGCCACAAAATAGATCTATGTTCACGATTACTGTGAGTGGAAGGAGATTGTCAACTTTGCAAAACACTTTTGGTTTAGCAGATGTGCCAGGTAAAACAAATAAAAATTGTGGGTTGCATCACTCTGCCTCTCCGTATCAAAGCCCACTAATGTGCTAGCACATTTATTAAACTAACCTCTAATACTACAGACTTTGCCAAATCAAGACTCCCTGGAGAACTCGCTACCTCATCAAGGTAAGAGATGCTTTCTGCTTCACACAAATGCAATAGCTGCATAAAAACACATGGTCAACAGAATAAAAAATCAGGGATATTTAGACGAGCAAGGAAATAAGAAGTTATACAAGATAATGACGCAGCCTAAGCCTTGCCACTACATTAAAACTTACAATCGATAATACTTTAGCCTTCAGTCTAGATATTGCAGCTACAACAGTGAAAGAATCTACAAAAGGAGGTGTAACGTTTAAATTCAAGATGGCCCGCGCCAGAAAAAGAACACCTCCCCTTCCACAAAGTTCCTGAAATGGTATTATACACAGATATTTTACCAAAATAATGAAAAATGATAAATAACAAAAAGGATTATTAAACATGATATGTCCATGTAAAATATAAAAAGGAGACTTATAACTAGCATGGATACCATCATCAAGATCATTGATGCAAATAAAAGTTATAAATTATAAGGATTATTAAACATGAGATGTCCATGTAAAATTTAAAAGGAGACTTATAACTAGTATGGATACCATTGTCAAGATTATCGATGCAAATAAAAGTTATAAATTATAATAGCCTCCTGCAATATTTCACAATTGTTTCAACATTTTGTTTTACTGCTAGATCAAAATGCTAGCACTGAAAACCTCCATGTTTCTCCAACTGACTTTCCTGCTTTTTCACCACATACAATCACATTAACTAGATGCTTCTACTTCCGATTTGGTCCAGCAAGAAGAATTTCTCCATGTTATGTCAAACACAGAGAAAAACATCGAAGCTGGCATCTCTTGACATACAGCTTAAAACCAAACATATAGAATAAGATGGTTCTATTTTAGAAACCTTGTTCCTAAGAAGGCGCTCGCGAAACACCTTTTGCTGGCACAATGACTGAAGAATCTGTAAAGAAGCCTCACATTGTTGGCAGATATAGTTAACTATTTGTTCAGCTGTTGGACTTTTCGCATGAAGACCAGTATATTGATCTGACAGCTTGACCTGAAGAAATCTAATGGCTACATGAACAGCTCCAAAAGCTGCATCCATAAATATGTCAACCTATAAGAGAAAATGCATGATCAGAAAGTCCATAAATGTCTCTGCCTTCAGAGCTTAAAAGCTCAAAATAAAATGATAATATGATCAGAAATTGTTAATGAAACTGGAGTTTATAGATCAATCAAAATTTAGTGGTGAGAGTGTGGGAGTAGCAGTGGTGCTGTGTAGGTGTTAGTTAAAAAGAAAAGGAAATTTTGAATCGAATCTGGGTTTTAGTTCAGTTTATCTAACATCTCATAGCCTAAATTAATAAAATAAGGTTATCTGGGTCAACAGGAGGGAAAATTCCCTATCAAACCATAGCCTTGAACCCACATGTAACTGATATGCTGATTCCATGTCAATTATTAATGAACAAATCAGCTACTGACAGACATCCATATTTGAATTGATTATGCAAAATTTAGAAATAAGAAAAATCTACTGAAAAAATTAAAGACCATGCTGTTGATAGTTAAAAATAGCAAAGCTCAGCCAATAAATATGTTCTAAAAAAAAGAAAGAAATGAAAAGCTTTGCAATGATCCCATGAATATAGTAAACCCATTTCTCTTAAATATCCAAAATCATGTGGGAAGATTGTACCTTGGGGTGAGCAAGCAATACTTGAACAAGATCTTGCCATTGCAAAGATATACATCCTGACAATAAATGTAGACTGGATGCTACCAGTGCTGAATGCACAAGTAACAGAGAACATGAAATACAGTTTTCCTACATAACAAAAATAACCCTGGTAAACGTTAAGAGTTTGGGAAGTAACCCCTCAAGAGTTAAATACTAAGGAATACCTGTCTATAACCACTAAGAACAATTAGTAAATAAAACACCAGATCCAGCAGCTGCTCTGATACTTTAACATCATCGAGCAAAACCTGTATATATAACGCAAAAGAGCATCAGGAGAGAATGTGTTTTGCTTCAATATATCATTTCCAAATTTTTAAGAACATAAATATCTGAAGGTGAAAAGAACACATCACAGTTTCCAAGAATAAACAAAAAGATTGATCGTTTACAGAAGAACAATGGGTAACATCCAAATATAAGCCCCTTAAAAAAATAATTTCAGATACTGATAATTAAGAACCCAATGTCATAACTACCTCAAAACAACTTCCAAGTGCAAGGACTTGGAATAGCTTCAACACCACAAAGAAAAAATTTGATTAAAAAAATTCAAAGAAAAAACAAGACAGCTGCACAGAAAGACTACAATATCCAAACCACGGATTCAAGAACCTAAAGTACTAGGAAGATGGGGGTACGTGTTTTCAGCTAAAATTAAAATAGTGACCATTCCTATAATTTGCCAGGGTTCATAAACACATTGGAGCCTGACTTTAAATACACATCCCCAGATTTTCAAGAAATGTGTCAGTTCAATTGCTAAGCAAAACAGACACCAAAACTGATGCTACATAAAAAAGAGATAATAATAATAATAATAATAAAGACTAGGCAATGATTGGTAAAAGCAACCTGCTCAAGTTTACTGTTCCGAGGTGCTAGATCACATAAGGAATGCAAAAGCCGAATACCACACAACAAATATCTCAACAGTGATTCATCTCTATCAGATGACATAAGTACTGCAATAAGGTGTAAAGGAAGAAAGCCTGCCAGTTTTTCCACATCAATCTGATAAAAAAAAAAAAGTGATTTAAGATGCAAGACGGTGGTAAAATAAGAAAGCGTAAGTGTGATGATGATGAGTTTGTTTCCTGACCTTTATTGTAGATCCTTTTTCAGAATGAAAGTGAATTGTAAAATTTTCAGAGTCCCTTAACAATTTGTTAAGCTCCTGACAGCTAAGACCATGTAACTCTTTCACTGCTGAAATTAAATCAATGACCTGTTCATATAAGTAGACGCTTAGCCCTGTTAGAAAGAGGGAGTGGCTGAAGAGAAGTAAAACTGAACATGAAACACAGTTGAATAATTAAACAATGGAATTGATAAAAGTTTTTGTTAGATTAAGCAGAAGTTCAAGAAAATAAAAAGAAACAGAAGAGTTGGATGATTGAAAAATGAAATGATGAACCAAGTGAGCTGATCAGATACAATGAAGCAGAGATGATTTTTTCCATTATCCAACCAAAACAAATAAAAATAACAAAAAAACATTTTAGCTGAGTTAACAATGCTTACTTGTTCAGCCATAGATGGTTCTTCCTCAGCAACCTGCATGCAAGAGCCAGGACAAGAAAGCTGACAAGAAAAAAATAATGAACTACTGCGACCAGAACAAAAGACAGAGCATGGATGCTGGCAATAATATAATGCGCTCAAGGCTAGAGGGCAAGGGCAGACAAATGAAACAAGTACACGCCAATTCTTCAATGATAAGGAAAAAAGAGCTTATAGAGAAAATACCCCACAGTTTCCAACATAGACTATAATTCCCACATTTTTGGTAGCAGATAGCATTTCTGCTTCAAAAAGTAAGAAGTACCCTGGATAGAGAAAATATTGCAAAGTTGTGAACTTGCACTTGATATTCCATAAATGTGATAGTTGTAAATGAATTTAAGAAAAATTCTAACTCAAAAAAAGTACTTAATCACCTTAAAAAAGAAAAGGGTACCATTTTCTTCATAAAAAAACATTTTAAGCGATCACAAACTACTAAATAATTCTACTTAATGCATTGCAAACCTTATCTTATTACTTCATAAAGAAGGAGGAGCTAAAATTATAGTATTTTCAAGTAACGATCACAACATGCACCTCTTCTCAAGTAATTCTCATACTATAATTGTAATGAAAAACCATACAGTCCTATTTATAGAGCTTAGGAAAGCCTAACTCCTGAACTTTTTTGCAATGGCAATATCAACTTGTAGGAATCCCTAATCACTGACAGATCTAAATGTATTTAGTGTCTAATCTAAAAGGGAAGGATAACTCTCTCTATTTGAGGTCAACCTCATAAAAGCAGATACTTTGAATCGGTCTAAAACTTAAATCCCTTTTCTATCTCCTTTACAATCAATCAGATATTGAGGTGGAGCCCTATCAAACCAACCATGGAAGATACTCAAAGAATACATGCAAGCAACTCCACAACCACCGCATGCCTGAAAATGTAAATCCAGAACTACAAGAGGAAATATCCAGTCAAATGGGAATGGAGTTCGTTTGTTTTAGATGAAGATGCAAGACCTAGAAACCATGATGTGCCTAATCACTCCCTGGAACTCAATTAAGTGTCATTTGTGACTGTTAAGTAACTATATGATGATCAAGGAAAAGTAATATCAATTAGCTCTTCCAAATGGTATCTTCGAATTCAAAAATGTAAAGATTTTAAAGGCATGAACTTATTATTACGAGAGTTGAACATGCTTCAATAAGAAATAGGAAAATAAAAACCCTAGATTTCAATCTCAAAGTGAAGTGAACATTGAAAACCCTAAAATGCTATGGAAACAAATAGGTTACAGGGGATAAAAAGGAAAGGAAAATAATGTGAACAAAATATAAAATTCAAACAACAAGAGTGAATTAAAGAGCTAACCTTTTGAGCCGTATCAACGAGCTAAGCGCCAAAAGGAACCCAAAAAATAAATTAATTCATGATGGGGTTTCTTGGTTTGGGTTGGGAGGGTTGATAGAAACGTCCAAGTATGAAAATATGTGAGAGTCTGTGCTGTGTGTTTATAGGAGGATCGAAGGAAGACTACAGGCTACACACGTTGCTAATAAAAACCATAGCCTTCCTTTTCTTTTTCTCGTTGGTGGGGTGGAAAGAGACCATCGGATTGCTTGCTATGAGAAAGGGACTCTCTTTTTTTTTTTTTTTTAATGTTTGTTTGTTTGGCTAAAAATAGAACCAAGTAAATTTGTTGTCTAGTTACTCAGCTTTTAACTCGCATATAACCTAGTCCTGTATGTTTCTAAAAGTTATAACTCAGTCCTTTGACTGAGTTGACTCTTGTCTTTTTAACAGTCGATTGGCTTTTCTCCAGAGTGATGCAGGAAACATACCGAGTGAATCTGCATTAGACACAATGGCGAGTGTCACGGGATAAATTTTTTGCTCCACAAATAGATATGTGCAGCAGTCTAGTCCCCACTAGACTCAGTCTTTCCCTCACTAATTTTACTTGTATTTGCCTAACAACTAAGTGTTTCCCTCACCAAGAGGTTTCTCACACTCTCTAACATTACGTAGACAAGCGAAATACACAAGTGACGATACACAGCACCTAGCACACTGAGAATACAAGAAGAACTCTCAACCTTTATTTATCTCGTCAACAAAGGATTACACAATAAGAGTGTGTGTGTTGTGCATAGAAATCGCATGCTACACATACAAGGCTTTGCAACCTATTTATATACAAATATGTAAGCTACAAGGCACACCAATGATCCCTATTTTTCAGGACATAGTGGAGCACTTTCTCCCCCATGTTCTCCATGATCTTAGTGACCTATTTTCCAGCAAGTAGTGGACAGTTACTCCCCATGATCCCATGATCCAGCAGCTTGTAGAGTAACACATGTTCTGCCCCCACGTTCTGCCCCCATAATCTCATGATATTGGATGTCTATAACTGCCACTAACCCACGTTTTGCATGCCCACCTGGCAGCCCCAACTGCCAGTTTGTGTTGCGTCAATTATTAGGTCTCTCGCATGCCTTGGACAGTCTTTCGTCCAAATTTTAAATCGTGCCAAGTCGAACCCATGACTTACACAAGCTATTGTACGCTACCGAATTCGTATATGCGTGCAGGCTGCCACATGTTTGCGCTGCCGAATTCACATATGCGTGCAGGCTGCCTAATGTCTGCGCTGCCGAATTTGCATCTGCGTGCAGCGACAACCCCTGTTCTCGTCATCCTATCCCTCTGATGAATTTTCCTATCTGGCCTAGACAATCCATCATCTAGCCCCTGTTCGTCGAACAATCTACGCTGCTGATTTTCCCTAATGAACCTACAGCTGCACAAATATGCGCTACCAATTTATCCCATTGTTGGCATGACTGTCAGCACCCTTAGACACTGTTTTGGACAGCATACCGAAGTGTGCACCTCGTGCACATTTGACATTGTTACAGCAAGCCTTATTGTTTTAGCCAACTTTATGGATAGTTATCAATCGTCTCTATTCATATGACATATGATATGCACAACTTTACTCTTACTTTCTAAAATAAATATTAGTTCTAGTTTATCATTGTAAAAGTTTCTGTTTTCAAGGTGTTTAATGATAAAATGTCTAATATTAGTAAATGATTTGAGGCCTAAGTTAATATTTGACACTTTTTACATAGGAGGTGAATATCTTCCTGAAAACAACGATAAGTATATGTGTGTGTGTTTTTTATAAACAAGTGAGGTTAAGGTGAGAAAATGGTTATTGCTTCTGTCAAGTTAATCACAAAGCTAGTCATGAAATGTTTATATATTTCTCTGTTTCTTTCTTTATTTTTTGCATGTAGAAATTTCAAACAAAGCATCCATTGTTATCACCAATCTAAATCTAAAAAGAGTGTTATCTTATGTTTATGTTTAATAACTATTTAAATTCTATATTTTTATGGCAAGGTTTTAATTCCTCCATATCACATATTAACATGTAAGAAAGCAAATTTATTAGTTCTGTAGCAGGAACATCTCAATGATCTCTATGTATAATGCATTAAAAAAATCATCATCTAGTTTTATGGTAACTACAAATCATAAATGGTCTTTTAAAGATCTTGGACAAGAGGTTGATTATGTTAAAAGAAAGATGAAAAACACTCTAAAACATCCTACCAAATGGAAGCTTCTTTGACTTTGTTTTTAATGATATAAATATACCTATTGTGCTCACATACAATTTTTTATCTAAACTAATGCTTGCATTTGTTTGTAAGGTAAAGGCATATTAGGATCTAAGATAATGATTTGGGATCCAGGTCTAGCATTAAGGTCTAATCCTTACTTTTAAATTACAAGTGTTGTACTTGAAAGGCTTGTAATAATAAATTAGGCTTTGACCTCATTCAACTTAATTATGTATAAAATGGGCTTTAAAGCCAACACTAACTCTCAATGAGCATATATGAGATCATGTCAATCAATCCTATTAAACAACAATATATGGACACACAAAAATAGATTCACGCCAGTCAAATAAATTATCTTTTTTGAATTTTTGTTATTTAAAAAAAACAAATATTGAGGAGTCGTATATAGTTCCTATTATTTGCTTGTACACATCCTTGAACAATGATCAAATGATTCATTTATCTCAGGTTGACTTTACGAACAATACAAATAATTATTAAGTGATAAAAATGATGGAAAAACAAAAGAAAGAAAAAGATATGATATTTTTTAAAATAATCTTGAATGTAGAAAAATCAAATCATGCATCAATCATTTTTATTGTCCATACATTAAGATTCTTGAACAACGACCATAGGTAGTTCATTTATCCGGTTTAACTTTATAGACACAAATAACCATTAATTCATAACTAATATAAATTCATACATCAAGTCATACATCTAGAGAAATAAACCATGTGCAAGCACATACATGTCCACATAATAAATAAAAAACCAATAAATATATTACAAAGTTTCCAAAGCAAATGAGCTAACATGTTAGGGTTTAAGGTAGACCTTTGCGAGTCAGCGAAGTTAGTTAGAAATGGACTGAAGCTGCTTGATTGAAGAGGAACAGTGGCAGTGCGTGGTGGTCATATATGGGCAATGTACTAGCATATATGAGTCATGCATTTTTTTTAAAGTACAAAAAATCAAACAAAACAAATAATTTATGGTTGAAATTTGGGTCATACTTGATGTTTAGCTGGATTTGGAGACATTTGAAAGTTATGGAAAAAATCAAATGGAGAAACAGAGGTTGGGGTTTCAAGTCTAGTTCTTTTATGGTAGATCAAGTATTGTTTTGGGGTTGATTATAGGCTAAATTTCATGACCAGGATAGAGGTCATGATGGTCGTGATAATTGCAAGTATATGTTGTCAAGTGGTAGGAGCGACGGTGTGGAAAAACTGTTATGGTAGGGGATTGGTTTGGTTTATTGAGCTGCAAAAAAGGATATAGATGAGAGTAATAAATGTGGTTGCTATTGTTGTTGGCTTGGCTAACAACATATGAAGAAGGAAGATGAAGGAGCAGCTGGTGAAGATGGTACTGAATTTAGATAGTGAAGGCTGTTGTGATTGGTTTTAGATGAAGGTTATGAAGAGATGAGAGGGGTTGATAAGAAACCTAGAACCCACATGTAAGAAAAAACAAACCTAAGAAAGCTAAAATTAGATTTGGTTGATAAAAGCTTGATACAATGATTGCTTGAATTAAGATACCAAAGCAATTGGAATGAAACCCCTGCCTAACAATTACAAAGAATCATAAATGAGACATCTAAAGAAAAACACCATAACTATTGATATGAACCAAGTCATGTCTGAATTTGACCTTAAAATATATGCTGACTAGTTTTGCAAGATCAGACATATCTCTCAAATAATACAATGAAACGAGCTGAAATTGTACAAGGAGATACTAGACACGTATAACTATATTTTGGTAAAATTTCAGGTCAAATAGAGTTCGGAAACATACTATTTTAGAGAGTCAAAGAAACTAAACAAATCTTATTAAATCTACCAGACTAGACTTTTGTATATTGTTTGGGACATATCTAGAGTTACAAGTAGAATTATGATGTGATTCAAGTTGGACTGGAAACTAGACATCTTAATCTTTCCAGCCATATATGGTAGGCCTAGTAATTCAGACAAGAGAGAACGATGTGTATGGAGTTAGGACTGAAAATTTGCCAAAAATATGTGAAAATTAAAGATTCAAGCTACATGAAGGAATTTTGGCATGAAGACTTTGTTTTTATTTTTCTATTTTATTTATTTATTTTTGAATAATTATTTTTAATTTAGGTTTGTTCTAGCTCATTAGACATTGTTTAGGGGTTTATTTTATTATTGAACTTATATTAGTTAATTACTAGTTTAAGCTCATTAGCTTGCAATCCAAAAAGGATCCATTAGGGTTAATTAGAGGAGACTACATTATGTTTTTTAGCTGTAAATTTTAGCAGCAATTTGAAGAATAAACTTGAGTTTTCTCTTTTGTTTATTTATGGCAAAACAATCTTTCTTTACAAAGACAATGATAATACACTAACTTATCAAAAATTAACTGACTTCGTGGTGTCATTCACATACTTAGGGTTTTTAGATACAAGGTTATCTCTAGGTTCAAGTCTTTTTTCAATACATTTAGTTCTTAGGTACATGGTTACCTTTGGGTCAAGGTTTTATCAAATCTGATTTTCAGTTTTTTAGGTTGTTATTTACTTCATTAGCGGTTGGTTGACCACGTGATAAAGAGGTTTACATTAGTTGGTAACAGAGTTAGACTTAAAAAATCAGGTTATATCCTTTATTTTCTTCTTGTTAGTTTCGGTTTCCTTAGCTTTAGTCATCTTGGATTTGGTTTTCGATTATTTCATGTCTATAGCTTAGTAGTTTGTGTCTAGGGTTCCTAAAAAAAGCTGTTATTTTAGTTTGTTGCTATCTCAGAATATATCAGTAGCATAAAGACAAAGAAAAACATCCAAAAGTCTATTTTTTTTAATCCGCCACAATACATAAACAAGGGAGAATTTGGACCAAAACAATTCATAAAATTTTCAAATTTTATATACTAGATCTAGTATTCCTATTAGAACCCTATATAAAATTTAAGCTCATTTGGTGATTATTGTCTATAGTAACCAAGGTCAGGATTAAAAGTTGTAATAGGTCAGATTTGTATCAGAAGAGAATTTCAGGTCAGATAAGTTCACAAAATTCTAAAATTTTATATACTAGGTTTTAAGGTTTTAATAGCCACCTATATAAAATTTGAGGTTATTTGGAGTTCGTTTGCTATAGGAACTAAATTCAATATTGAGACTTGTTGTAACGAGTCTAATTCATGTCAGTAATTCAAACTTGTTTTATTACTGTTATTTTTCAATTATGACAGTATAATAACATCATAATTGATATATTTAGGTGTCATTTAATTTTTTTTTATATAACCTTTGCATCTTTTTTCTTTCTCATCTTAAAAAACATCCATTTTTCATACAAATTCGTTTGTTACTTGCGAAATTGTAATTGTAGTTTCATCTTTGCTTGTTTTCATATTTCTCTTGCTTCTTGAGTCATATACACACATTTAGATACACTATTAAAGACGTTATATTTGGTGTTAATTTCAGTTCCGCAAGAGTCAAATAAAGGTGAGACAGGAGGAAAAAAGCGTAGCGAGCATATTTGAGTGAAAAATCCTATTTTTGAGTGAAACACAAGAGGAGCGTAAATACATGAGGGAGTGGGTGAGTAATATAATTTCTTGTCAACTAATCAATTTTTATATTCAAAGATGTTGGAGGCAAGCAACAACATGGCACCATAAAAAGGAGACAATTACAATGTAACTCAATTACGCATTATAAATCAACAGATGAATCAAATGTCCAAAGAATTTGGAGATAGGTTAGAGAAGCAACATGTTAATGATCATGGTAGGGTTCAAATTAGGTCTGAACGAAGAAAATTTAATGTTACGAGGGCTGTTAGGTGAGTTAACAATAATATGGATGAGTTTGTGGCTGATAATACGTATATGAATGATGTTGATTTTGAAGATGTGTCCGTAGGACATGAGAAACATTTTGGATAGTAGCGGAATTGTTAGTTGATGGGGGAAACATATGGTGATAATCTTGGTCAGAAGGATAATTATAGGTACCAAGACCATAATGCTGAGTTAGGTGGAGATTTGGATATAATTAAGCTGAAAATACTAGCTTTTCAGGAGAAGAATGATCTGGAAGTTTATTTTGAATGGTAGAAGAAGTTGGAGTGAATTTTGTAATGTCATAATTATTAGGAGCCCAAGAAAATCAAGCTTGTTATGATTGCTTTTACTGACTATGTCATTGTGAGGTGGGATCAGTTAGTGACAAACCACAAGATGAATTATAAGAGGAAAGTTGATACTTGGGATAAGATGAAATCCCTTGTGAGGAGGAGATTTGTTTCTAGCCACTATTATAGAGAATTGTATCAAAGGTTGTAGAGTTTGAGTTAGGGTATAAAAAGTGTTGGTAAGTACTTTAAGGAGATGGAACTTGTTATGATTTGAGCCAATATTGAGGAGGATAGAGAGGCTACTATGGTTAGATTCATAATATAACTCATATTATAGAGTTCATCATTGGAGGAGATGGTGTATATGGCCATGAATGTAACACCCTATAATTTCTACATGTAAACTAGTTTCTTTAAGTCTTAAACTCAAGAAAGTTAGGAATCTTTTTCTAAAAACTTTGCTAAAAATTCAACAGGGTCTCCTTTGTATCTTGGATATCCCAAGTGTCGACATTAATTTAATCAAAATCAAATACACTCCTTATTCTCAAATCCACACAAATTCATTACCATAATTTTGATCCAATCATCATAGATCACATCTCATTATATTCCACATTCCTTTATTCATTCTCAATCATCCATAACATTTCAAACTTTTATTGTTTACATAATAACAATAATAATAATAAAACATCATAATAATTAATAATGAACTTTACAACAACTAACATTAAATATGTTTATATGGTATGAAACTAATTACATTGATTCTACATAAAATACTACTACATGAATAATATATACCTAAGACTTTAGTTTTACAAAATTTCAAGAAACATGTAATTTTACATCATCATAATAGCTAGCTAATAATTCTAGTTAATTTAACCCGAAAACCTCTTGGTTACATAGAAAAATAAGATGTTTATAGTTACAACACAAAAGTTTGATCATACATCCCACTAATTTATAATTATCTAAGTCTAACAAAAGTAACAACTGAAGACTACTCCTGACGAGTCTGTAAGGTACCTGAAATATAATCAACATTTCTTATTAAGTCTTAAAGCTAGTAATTTATTAAAACTTCAAGAAATTCTAAATATTTTGTCTAGATCATATTACAACCATTTCTTATAAACATTTAATAATTTCTCATTATGTTTATTCATATAATCCCAAGCAAATCTTCTAACACTCATGACAAAACAAATAATCCCGACATTTTTGTATAGAAGCCAACAATCTAGAATTCCCTCATGAATACTAAATACTTCAATAGTCCAACTTGATTACAATTCAATTTGGCATTCTTCTTTAGAATTCAGTAATTCAGTATTTCTTAACAACTACTAATCAATCTGACGAACCCATCTTGGTTTCCAATTAGTCCGACTTTTCTATTCGAAAGCTAATAATAAGGCATTTCTTAACAAATATTAATCAATTCGGTGAACCCATCTTGATTGTCAATCAATGTGGCCTTCTCATTCGGAAGCCAATAATCCAATAGTCTTTAACAAATAGCAATTAATCTGGGGAACCCGTCTTGATTGCCAATCAATATGATTTTCCCATTCAAAAGCCAATAATCCGGTATTCATTAATGAATACCAATCAATCCAATGAACCCATCTTCATTACCAATCAATCTGGCCTTTTTATTTGGAAGCCAATAATCTGGTATTCCTTAATGAATACCAATTAATCCGATGAACCCATCTTGATTGCCAATCAATTTGGCTTTCCCATTCAGAAACTAATAATCTGGTATTCCTTAACGAATATCAATTAATCATTTCGATATACATATCTTTCTTTCCATTTATGTAACTCATATCAGCTTTTGCATTTCACATACAAACTATTACACAATTAAAACTAATCAAGCATTTTTATGAGGTATCGAGTACCTATTTCAACAATTGAATGTAACATTCCTCTCCCAATTCCAAGTTCCTACTTAAAACTCTCAATCTCTTTCCATCATGTATGCATACATTTTTTTTACTTCATAAATCAACATCTTCCTCACTTTCCTTTACATATTTAATCTTTCTTAATTCAATTCCAACTATAACATCACGAATCAGTTTTCCATAACAATCATTCATGGACATATCATATTTTCACAACTCGTATCAATTTCCTAACAAACTTGGTCCTTCTCAATATACATTATCCTACTTTTCACAACATAATTATCTCATTACACATAACACTTTTACAAGAATTGATAAAGGTTTAAACAATATTTAAAACATTCTTAAAGTCAAGGTGTTGAACACCTACCTGCTGTCAAAACTCGAGCAGTACCTCCTTGCTACTACACAGCTCTTGTGACCTCTCTTGGATCCACAAGCATACCATGTTATTTCCTATTCAATGCACATTCCATATAGAAATAACCTAAGTTGATTTCTTTTAACTTAACTATCATCTACAATTTAACTTACATTGAATTTTCATTTCAAATTTTCATTCAATCCTTTTTCTTATTTTATTAAAAAAGAGAGACTTTTATAATTCACACACACTTGCATACCCAAATTTCATCCTTACAACCTCTACCAATTAAGTCTTACATCAAGAATAATTTTTAAGAATGTGTTTGTTTTTGTGGTAATTCTTATGGTTGTGATTTCACAAAAGTGATTTTGAAAAAATCACTTTTATTTTGGTTGGTTTAGATAAAATGTGTGTTTGGTTAAAATTATTGTTTGAATTGTTTTGATCAAAAGCATGCCATGATATGTTTAGTTAAAATTGTGGTTGGAATTGATGTTGTACATAAAATGACTAAAAATGACACAAATTTATTTCTTATGTTTTAAATAACAAAAATAACAAATAATAGAAACAATAATCGACATAAAAAGAAATTGTTCACTTTTTAAAAATAAAATATACATTATTGCCCTATCAAACTTGCTGCAATGTCATCACGAACATAATCCATACGTGGAGCCCTCTGGTGTCCACGTGTTTGTGATCGTGGAACCACATCGGTTAAAATATCATTAAGAACAAAATCAGGATGACGATCAAACTCATTAAATGCAACATCTTCGATTGATTTTCTTCTAATGTAATTATGTAGTGCCATTGATGCGACAACAATTTGAACTTGTGTTTTGTATGGAAACACAGGCATGTTTTGTAAGATTCTTCACCCTTTTTTTTTTCAAACTCCAAAAGTACATTCTATTATAGGCCTTTGAACTTGTGTTTTGTCTGAATGATCTGTTGACAAACAATAGTGCATTCTATAAGATTTTATAATTGGATCTCCAATCGGTAAGAAAGTGAGAATGTGAGATGTCTGTGAGGTTAAATGAAAGGCAAGAACAATAGAAAGAAAGGTAAGACACGCTGGAGAGAAGGGCAAAAAGATGGATGAGAGAAGACATTGGTGAAATTTAATGACAAGGTTATTTTCGATAATAGGAAATTCAATGGTTAATGGTGTCGGTGCACTCTCTGTGCAGTTAAAGTTAGTATTCAACAAGAAAGAGCTCTCAACAGCTCTTAGTGAAACGCGCCTTGAGAGAGAAACAATAGATATAAGCTCTCCTTCCTCCCGGGAATAGTTTCTTTTGTGCATGACGCCAATTGAAATTTGAATTTCCGGTTACTGTAGCTTCCCCCCTCCTGCTTTTCTTCTGCTTTCGCTTTCCCCGTGGCCAAGAACAAGCGCAAGCCTACTTCACGCCGACCCCCTGTGCACTCTCAACAACAGCTTCAGGTTGACTTACCTGACAACTCTGTTCTTGCATTGCCAGCACCACCCCCTCCTCCTCTCCCCCCTTCCCTCTGATACCTACCCCCCTCTCATAGCGGTGGCCGGTGGGTCCAGCCCTGACAAATACTTGATATATGTTGATGAAGGGTCTGTCCCCTAACAGATCATCTCTTCCCCCTCTACCCCTGATCATGTGCTAGTGGAGGACTGTTCTGATGAGGATGATTATGATGAAGATGAAGTGGATTATTCTAATTCTGGAGGGAGTTCCAACGTTTTTCTGTTCCCCTGTGCCGTCTTCTACTGACAAGCAATTGGAGGTAACTCTTAACAATGTATCAAGGGTTTCACCCTTGTATGGTTCTAGGAAATCAGCTCTGCTTGTGGCTACTCTAACGAAGAGTATAACCTCTCCAGTGCCTGTTCTTCAAAGCAACACTTAATGTCTCGCTGTAGTTGACCCTGTCATTCCAACTTTAGTCTCCTCTCATGCAGATGCTTCTCATTCACGTACTTCTCAATCTCCAACACCCATTGAGAAATGGCAAGATTTGTTTGCTTCCAACCGCAATACTATCTCTGGTCCTAAATTACTGCATTTCTTATCTCCTTGCTCTGACTTGCCTTGTGACTTGTCATCTGAAGATTTAGACAATAATTATGATGTTTGGCAGTTATGTATTGTGGGCTATGTTGCTGGTAAGTCCCCTGGTTTTAAGGTTTTGAGTAATATTATCTCTAGTACTTGGCGATGTGAAGCCTCTTTGGCTATTCATGAATCTGGCTGGTTAGTTTATAGATTTAAAACTGTTTGATGATAAACTGGTTGTTCTTGCTAATGGTCCTTACTTGGTGTATGGCCGGCCTCTGATCCTCAAGGCTATGCCAAAGTATTTTGATTTTGGGACTGATGAGATGTCCTGTGTTCCTGTTTGGGTGAAGTTTCCAAACTTGCCGCTCAAATGTTGGTCTCCTAGATGCCTCTCTAAGATTGCCAGCAAGCTAGGCAAGCCTATACAAAGTGACCAGCTCACTTTTAACATGTCGAGAATTTCCTATGCTATAGTCCTTGTGGAATTGGATCTACTTGCTGATTTTAAATCTTCTATTGTCATTAACTTGCCAAATGGTGCCACTCTGAATCAACCGGTGATATATAAGACACTGTCTAGATTTTGCAAGTTATGTAAAGTCCTTGGGCACAACACTGGAACTTGCTCCCCTCTTATTGTTTCAGCAGCGACCAAACTTTTGAGCAGCAAAGGTAATCCATCTACAGCTGTAGAAAAGCCTCGTAGTGTCTTTGATAGTCTAGGGCCTGTTATAGAACCTAGTCTGGGCAGTGCTTACGGCCAGGTTGTTGAGCCATCACACAGTACTGACCTCATGGCCACTAAAGTTGTTGTTGGCTCTGGTGCATGGGAAATTGTCATAAGCAAAAAAGCAAGGCGAGCTACTGCCAAACCTGTGGGAGTCACAATCCCCACTGATCAGGGTTCCACCATCCTCTCTAAAGGCACTCATCTTCAGGAGCTGTTTGTGCCTCTGCTTGTAACCCCTCATCCTAAATAAAGGCAAAGAATCAGTCAGGACATCCCCATGTAGGAACGGTCCTGCGGTGGTTACTACTGGTGCAACCACTATGCATGGTCAGCGAAGGAACACATCTCGAACATCTGGGAGTGGTAGGGGTCCCCCTCCACCCCCTTTTATGTAATGTTACTATTCAGTTGGAATGTCAGAGGACTCAACAGTCCTCTAAAGCAGCATAAGTTGGTTCACCTCATGTAAAAACATAATTTTGATGTATGTGGTCTCCTTGAGACTAAGCTGGTTTCTTCTAAGCTTTAGTTTATGCACCGGTTTCGGCTGAAGCGTTGGAAGTTTGTTTCAAATGTGGAAGCTGCTGGCACTGCTAGAATTGTTGTATTGTGGAATCCCTCTACTGTTCATATTGATCTACTTGATTTTGCTCCCCAATCCGTTCATATTTATATTCAATGTTTATCTACTCATCACGCTTTTGCTGCTTCTTTTGTTTATGGTTATAATACTATCATTGGTCGTAGAACTCTTTGGGATAGTCTCAAATCCTGGGCTCCAACTAGTCCCTGGCTTGTCTTGAGGGATTTCAATTCCATTCTTTCTCAGGATGACAAACATAATGGTGACCCTGTCTCCTCCTATGAAGTCTCTGATTTCAGAGCATGTTGTGCAGAGCTGGGCCTTTCTGATTTGAATTACACTGGCTGTCATTATACTTGGTCTAATGGGAATGTTTGGACTAAAATTGATCGTGTACTGGTCAATCCTTTATGAAGCTCTCTTCAACTTGGATCCCATGTGCATTTCCACCCTCTAGGTGCTTTCTCTGATCACTCAGGAGCTCACATTCACATTGGCAGCAATCGTCCCCTCGGACGTCGTCCTTTCAAGTTTTTTAATATATGGGTTGATCACCCTGAATATGTTGGCTCAATCTCTCATGGATGGCAAATCTCAGTTACAGGTTCTCCCATGTTTGTTTTATGCAGGAAACTCAAATCTCTGAAGCACCTTCTAAAGACTCTAAACAAGTTGCACTTCAATCACATTTCAGAAAGAGTTGCTAGAGCAGAGGTTAACTTGGACCATAATCAATGCCTCCTACATGATTCCAGAGATGATATTTCTCTCCTGAACAGGGTCAATCAAATGAAGCTGGATCTTTTTAATCTCAAATCTGCTGAGAAGGCTTTCTTTTCTCAGAAGCTCAAGTGCAATTTCCTCAAGGACAGTGATAGAGGTACAAGCTTCTTTCATGCTTTGATGAGTCACAGACACCGGAAAAGCTTCATCCCTGCCATCTAGTGTAGCAACGGGGAACTTACTACCTCTATAGATGAAGTTGGTGCTGAATTTATTCACTTTTATCAAAGCCTACTTGGCACTTCATCGACTATTTCTCCAATCAATGAGGCTATTGTTCATAGTGGCCCTTGCCTTGATGTAAATCACTCTGATTTTCTTTTGGCTCCTGTCTCAAATGAGGCAATCAAGGAAACCCTCTTCAGTATTGGAAATGATAAAGCCCTTGGTCCTGATGGCTATTCCTCTCTTTTCTTTAAGAAGTCTTGGGATATAGTCGGCGCTGATTTCTATGCGGCAGTTCAGGATTTCTTTTCCTCTGGACAGATTCTCAAGCAGATAAATCACTTTATTATCGCTCTGGTCCTGAAATCTGCTAATGTTAACTCTGCCAATGATTTTCGGCCTATATCATGCTACAACGTGATTTACAAAGTAATCTCTAAAATTCTTGCAGGAATACTAAGTCATGCCCTTCAGGACATCATTGGTCCAGTTTAGAATGCTTTCCTTGGTGGGCGAAATATGATTGATAATATCAATTTAGCCCAAGAACTTCTCAGGCAGTATGGTAGGAAGAGGACTTCCCCCCGGTGTCTCATCAAAGTTGATTTCAGGAAAGCCTTTGATTCAGTGCAATGGCCATCTCTCAGAGATCTTCTTTATTTGCTGGGTTTCCCTCAACGGTTTGTCCATCTGGTGATGCTTTGTGTGGAAACTTCTTCTTTCTCGGTTGCTATTAATGGCAACCTTTATGGTTTCTTTCCAGGGAAGTGTGGAGTTGGGCAGGGTGACCATCTTTCTCCTTATCTATTTCTAGTCTGCATGAAGTATCTCTCTCGTATGCTGAAAATGGCATCCCAACATCCAAATTTCCACTATTACCCGAAATGTGCATTTCATCATATATGTCACCTTGCTTTTGTTGATGACATTC
>Ga0307507_10003282_pt1 | contig 31825 bp, 13 predicted proteins | sample 7_EM_MG_FD_207223 | JGI IMG/M metagenome (GOLD analysis project Ga0307507, IMG submission 207223) | Populus trichocarpa ectomycorrhiza microbial communities from riparian zone in the Pacific Northwest, United States - 7_EM | ecosystem: Host-associated > Plants > Roots > Unclassified | place... | reverse complement strand
GCCTCCAAGTAATAAGACTATATAATAGTTAAATATATAGTATATAACTTTACCTTAATTGCATGTTAAGAAATATATAGTTACTTTTTAAAGTTGCTAAGTAGGTTAACTGCGTGTTAAGGAATATACAGTTAGCTTTTAAAGTTGTTAAGTAGGTTAACTACATATTATTTAACTTTTAAATATGTTAAGTAGGTTAACTGCATGTTATTTAACTTTTAAATATATTAAGTAGGCCAACTGCATATTAAGAAATATACAGTTAGCTTTTAAAGTTGCCAAGTAGGTTAACTGCGTGTTAAGAAATATATAGTTAGCTTTTAAAGTTGTTAAGTAGGTTAACTGCGTGTTATTTAACTTTTAAATATATTAAGTTGGTTAATTGTGTGTTAAGTTGGTTAATTGCGTGTCGAGTTAGTTAAATTGCATATTAATTACGCGAAACGCGAAAACCAAAGTCTACTTAAATCTTATCCTGCGAATATTTTCCCGATGTGAGGTAATGTAATATATTATTTAAGTTATATGCTAATTATAAAAGGCTCTGTATAAAGCTCTATATAAAGCTCTATATAAAGCTCTGCACGAAGCTCTATATGAAGCTCTATACAAAGCTCTGTAGAAGCTCTGCACGAAGCTCTGCGTATAGAGGCTCTATACGAAGCTCTATATCTGTTAGATAATCTATATTCTCTAAGGCACAGGTCACGTGCACAGGTTATATATATTGTAAAATCTCTTTGTAGCTTAAAGCCCTTAGGGGCCTAGGCAATTAATTAACCCATTTTATTAATTTGCAGCTACCTTATTTTTTACCCTTCCTTATATTCTCCCTAACTTAGGAGGCACTGAAACGGTAGCTAGTAGAGGACTGTTGCTAGAACTAGACGACCGTTGCCAGAACTAGATAACTGTTACTAAAACCAGATAACCGTCCTAGAGCTAGATAACTGTTACTAGAACTAGATAACAATCTTTTAAACAACTAGCTAGCGAATACCACAAACGATTTAATTGATTAATTGAATTTAACATTGGCCCATCACTAAATTGAATTAAGGCCTCCTAAGGAGGCACCTTAGACAACTACCGTTTAAATATATAGCTAGCGAACGGCTATAGAGAACGATCTAAATTAATTAGAGCCTTTAATCGGGCCGACCCCTCCCCTAAATTGAATTAGATACTGATATATATAGGTAGGTAGGTAGGCAGGCAGGCAGGCAGGCAGGCAGGCAGGCAGGCAGGTAGGTAGGTAGGTAGGTAGGTAGGCAGATAAGTAGGTAGGCAGATAGGTTAGTAGGTAGGTAGGTAGGAGAGGACCGTCGCTAGAACTAGATAACCGTTGCCAGAACCAGATAACCGTCACCGGAACTAGATAACCGTCGCTAGAACCAGACGACCGTTACTAGAACTAGATAACTGTTGCTAGAACTAGACAACCGTCGCTAGAACTAGACGACTATTGCTAGAACTAGACGACCGTTACCAGAACCAGACGACCGTCGCTAGAGCTAGATAACTGTCGCTAAAACTAGACAACCGTTGCCAGAACTAGACGACCGTTACTAGAACTAGATGACCGTGGCTAGAACTAGATGACCGTCGCCAGAACTAGACAACTGTTGCCAGAACTAGACGACCGTCGCCAGAGCTAGATAACAACGACTAGCCAGCAAACACTATAAACGATTTGATTGATTAATTGAATTAAGGTAGTATAGACAGGTAGGCAGATGCAGATAGGTAGGCAGATGTAGATAGGTAGGCAGATGCAGATAGGTAAGTAGATACAGATAGGCAAGTAGATGCAGATAGGTAGGCAGATGCTAACGGGTAGGCAGATATAGATAGGTAGGCAGATGTAAATAGGTAGGCAATATAGACAGGTAGGCAATACAGATAGGTAGGCGATGTAAGCAGGTAGGTAGATAGGCAGGTACTATAGGTAAGTTAATAGGTAGATAGGTAGAAAAGAACCATCGCTATATTATATTAAATTATCTAAAATATTATTATTTATTTTACTAGCCTTATAAATAGCTTTAAAGTAGCTTTTATTTATTTAAAATATGCTATTAGTATAAAAGAGGTAAATAGCTCTAAATATAATTATAGTTGCTAAATGCGCAGATTACTGGCAGGTTGCGTATAGGTTGCGCGTAGGCTGCGCGCAGGCTGCGTGTTAAAAAAAATATAATATAGGCTAGTCGGTCAAGTTGCTAAATGCCCTCAACTGCGCGCCAATTACGCTAACCACCAACCATTAAGGCCATTGGTAGGGTACCATATTTTGCCGATATAGGAGCTACTAGATAATTTAAAGAACGCTATAGGAAAGGTATAGGAGTATTAGAAGAGAACGGGTTAGGCAGCATTAATAAAGAAGAATTGTGTCATAGGACGTAGGCAATGGCTACAGAGCGTATGTATTCAAGGAGTCTACAAGACGTTGCATAATCAATCATAAGGATTGAGGGCGTAGGAAGGTAATATACTACGCGTGGCTGATATAAGCTGTACGCGAAGCGTACGCGAGGGCACGGGGTTCCGCTAGGGAGTCTCCCATAGAGGCTCCTGCGGCGGCGTTCCGTAACACTACCCCCCCTCTTATAGAGGCGGAGCTCTGGCAACGCTGTGGTTACTATATACATATAGAAGGAACGCTTAAGGCATAGAGAAGGAAAAGAAATAACGCTAAAGGGGTTGGTGGTGTGGAGTTCTGCCGGCTCTAATTGTTAAATGGACTAATTAGGATTTTCTATCCCCGGGATAGAAAATCGCTATTAGCTCGGTGGAAGGCAGTAAGCTGAACTAACATCTTTACAGTCCGCAGCGTTATTGCGTAATAAGGCTTGGCACCTAAGAATTTAATTAATCAGATAACTTTAACTAGTGGTTGAAGTTCCTGGACATCTTAACAATTTTTTAGTTATATAATAGCAATCTGCGGCAATCTAACGGCAATTTGCCCTTATATAGCAGTATATAATAATTGAACTCTATAAGGGCTCCTATAGAGGATTAGGCACGAAATCTCTGCTTAGGCCTAGTTTCTGTGGATTCGCGTAGTAAAAGTCGCTAATTAGGTCCTTTGCATTTTTAAAGTCTTCCTATAGTTGCTATTTTAGCTGATCTATATTAAATCCTATATAGATAGCTCTGTAGTAGAGCTGCCGTCCTCTGCCTTTGCCAAAGTATTTAGAGTTAATAATTCATTTAATGGTCCACTCCTCGTGGTTCTCATCTTTATTCTTATCTTGGATTAGTACTAGTAGGGGTTTAGGCTGTGTCTATCCTGGTAAGAGGTTAAGCTGGTAAAGGTATAGTAGCTATAGGTAAAATATAGGCCATATCCCGTGGGTGGCTAGGGCTAGCAGGAGCTCTAGCTTATATACGGCTCCCCTATTAATAACTCGTTTAATTTAATAGGGGCCGAGGTTCTTATAATTAAGTGACTTTATAGGCCTCTGCGTAGAGATATTATATACATTTAGCTATACCTAGTCGCCAACACGTATCTCTGGTGGTAGTGTTTTATAACAGTTAGCAAAGTAGGCCTACTTTGCTTAAGCCCAGGCCATTTCTCCCCTATAGTAGTTAAGTAGATTTTTTATACGGTCTGCATACTGGTTAGTAAGTAGCATCTTAAGGCGTTTTCTATATGGCAGTTTCTTATTAATAGGTTCTGGTGGCTCTATACTGGATTAGGGGTAATAACCATTGTTTATAAAGAACAGAGTAAGTCCTATAGTAGCTAAGACGTAGTTATTAGCTATAAACTTGCCTAGTAGGAGGTAATCTACCCAGTTATTCTAGCCGTAGGCAATAACCTATTGTAAGTACGCCTTTATACTAGCGTTGGCGTTTTCTGGCTGTCCCGCAGTCTTATAGTAGAAGGATATAGACATCTTAACGGAGATACTAAGACGTTAACAGATCCATCTCTATAGGTTAGAGTTGAATTATGTGCCCTGGTTGGACGTAATAGAGTTAGGTATCCTATATAGTTAGTAGACTTTGCGAAGAAAAGCATCTGCGATGTTATTAACGGCTATACCTTTAGTTAGGATGTAGTGACGTTCCTTTATAAGTTGGCATATTATTATTAGGATGTTCTTATAGGTATAACTATGCCGTTTATAGGGTAGTAGGTTAGTAATAAAGTCTATAACTATATCTGCCCACCGCCGTATAGGGATTAGTAGCGGGTATAGTAGTCCTTAGTACTTAGTGCGAAAGGCCTTAGCACGCTTATAGCCGTAGCAGGCGCTTGTAAAGCGTTTAACTAAGTCTATTATCTTAGGCCAGAAGTAGTATTGGCTAAGGAGTTTGTAAGTTCCTCCTCTACCTAGGTAACCGCTTAACCGGAGGTTGTGGGCCATCTAGATTAGTTGCCGTTATAGGTCTTCTAAATTGGGGATAAATAGATAGCCTCTATAGTAGAGTCTATTCTCCTTTACTTCTAAGGCTATTATATTAATTTAGCCTAAGTTTCGGAGGCTAGTAGGTGGCTTACGGGCACTGGCAGTTTTTATAGCAATAAGTTGGTATAATAATGGGTTAATAGAGATGTTATATACAGCAGCAATAAGCTTATTAATTTTGGGGGGCGGCTCTAAGTCCATAGTATAAAGCTAAGGTGCGGATGGTTCTGTTATAGGTAGTATACCAGGGGCCAGGTTCCTTGCTTTTAGGATTATCTACTATTAGAACTAATTATAGGGGTTATCCTCTAACTAAGGAAGATCTTATAAGCGGCGTGTTAGGCTATTAGGTTTTATGCCTTATACTCCCGGCCTGTATATAATTTTAAAGTTAAAACCGGAGAGGAACTTATTCTAACGTGCTTAGCATCAGTTTAGCTACTTTGTAGTTATAAAGTATTTAAGGTTATAATAATCCATAAGGACTTTAGTTGGCTGGTTAGGTTCTACTAAGGAGAGTTCCGGTTAGAATTCTTTAAACGCTTATATAATTATAAGGAGTTCTTTGTTATAGATCTTATAGTTACACTCTTATAGTGTAAGCTTAGATAAGTAGAATGCAACTAGGTAGAGGAGACTATTATTACCTATCTAGGAAAGGATGCCTGCGTTGACGTGGTCTAAGGAGTCAGTTTTAAGATAGAGTTGTTGTCCTGGTATAAAGTAAGCTAGGATAGGTGCTTTAGTAAAGGTATTTTTAAGGTCTTAGAACGCCTTCTTGCAGTTAGGCGTCCAGGTAAAGTATAGGTACGTTTTTCTTCCTTTTACAGAAAGGCCCTTTGTTTATATTATTGCTATAAGTAGTGCTACTACGCCTAAGAAGTTGTATATAAATTTCTAATAGAAGTTAGCGAAACTAAGGAAGGCTTGTACGTCCTTAATGCAGTTAGGGGCTTGCTATTTAGTAATTATACGTACCTTCTTAGGGTCCATATAGACACCCTTAGTAGTAATAATTAGTCCAAGGTATTTTACTTCTATGACTAAGAATTTGCACTTCTTTAAATTAATATAGAGTCCTGCTTCCCTAAGGCGCTATAGGACCTTTTAAACATGCTTAGTATGCTTAAAAGGGTTATTGCTATAAATAAGTATGTCGTCTAGGTACGCTAAGTAGAAGACGTTAAGGTAGTCCTATAAGGCGTTATTAATATAGCTTTAGAAGGTGCCTAGGCTGTTACATACGCCAAAGGGCATGATGGTATATTTAAATTGGCCAAAGCGCAATGCAAATGCGGTTTTCCATTTATCGCCTTCCTATATTTAAAGATGGTTGAAGGTGGTAATGATATCAAGCTTAGTATAGATTTTGGCTTAACTAAGCCGCTTAAGGGTCTTATATATAAGCGGTACTGGGTATCAGTTCTTAATTATAATGGCGTTAAGTCCTTTATAGTTAACGCAGAATCAGATACCTCCTTCAGGCTTCTTAGTAAGAAGGATGGGGGCGGCTGCTAGTAATATGCTGGGATAAATAAACCCTTTATTAAGGTGCTTGTTGATATACTTTTTTACAACTAGAAGTTTGTTTTTTAATATTAGGTAGGGTCTCTTATAAGGTGGCATTTTTCCTTATTTAATGTTAATGGTATGGTTATTAGGTTAATATGGGGGAAATATATCTGCGCCCTTTTATAAGCATATATTAATAAAGTTGTGGTACCTCTTAGGGAGGAGCTTGCAGAGTTTCTTATTAGTAAGTCCCTTTTTAAGCTTTATAAACTTCTTAAAGTCCAAGGTTGAGAGTTTATTAAGTTCTATAGGCATGTTATCCTTTAGGAGGTCTACCAGATCTATCCTATTACTATAAAGGACGTAATCCTATTCTTTATCGAGTTTGTATAGCTGTAAGTAGGAGGCTGCTGTAACAACCCAGCTTTTCCTTTATGCTATATAATAGAAGGCTACAGCACTAACGTGGTAACAGTTAATTGTGGGTGGTGTAATTAGAGGTTCTTTGGGTTGATATCCTAAGGAGTAGGTAGAGGCGGCTAGGCTATGCCCTAGGCAGGTTTCTCTGTAGTAGTTGGAGTTAAAGGTCACTTCTCTTTTCTTCTAGTTAATAATGGGGTTATGCTACTCAAGCCAGTTTATTCTAAGGATAATAGGGTAATTGGTAAGTGGTGTAATGTAGGCCTAGAGCTCTTTTTGGTGTCCGTTTATATCCAGGTAGAGTTGTGCTATATAAGTAATCTTTTGTGTAGTATAACTACCGTCAGCGAGTTATAGGGCGCGGGCTTTGGTAAGGGGTAAGGTTAGTAGGTTATGTTTATGCATAAATTAGGTATCTATAAATTTATTAGTAGCTCCGTAGTTAATTATAAAACGGTCTTTATATTATTTTTTAGCAGTTGTTCCTATTATAGGTAAAACTATCTATTTCCGTCCGTCCATTCTTACTAAGTCATCTATTGAGTAGGCTAATATGTAGATCCCTCTATTGTTAGGGTGTCCTAGCTCGCGACTTAGGGCTAGGACTAAGCATTTCCTGCTACTTCCGCTGCTGCTGCTTCTTCATCTTATACGGTAACGGTGTGTAGCGAGGTATTTGGTGTTTAAGGTATAAAGTTAGGTGTTAGGCGGCGATTACCGAACCTGGCTATTGGGTAGTTTGGGTTTTCGTAATAACAGCCTTCTTAATAGCATCTATAGCAGCGCCCTAGCTTCTGAAGTAGCTTACGCTCTCTGTTTAGGAGTTTACGTAGGAAGGTTGGAATAGAGAGGTTAATATTGGCTCTGGTAATAGTATTAGTAGTAGGCGTTGGTAACCTAGTGTATGTAGGTATGGTTAGTCCGGAGGGCTTTTATATAGGAGCCTTTGGGTAAGGGTTAGTAGTAGAGATCTAATTTAGCCGTTGTTTAATCTTCTATAGGGCTGCCACCATACTATAAACATTATTGTAATTGTGACTAGCGGCAGCGTGACTAAGACGATAGGTGACCTTTTTAAGGAGGTCTTCCTGGTCTTTAGTATTGTCTTAGGAGAGAACTCTAGTGTATTTCTAGAACTTAATATAGAACTTATTGAATGACTTAGTAGGACTTATCTTTAGGGCGCGTAGTTTGGCTCAACTAGTGGCCACTAGGTTATAGTCGCGATATATTAGGTTAAGATTGTTAAGGACCTTGTAGTGGGACTGCCACTTCTAGGGGCTATTGGTCTCCTATTGGGCGAAGAGTCTGTTAAATAGGGTACCCTTTGTACGCCTAATAATGTAACCAATCTTGGTATCCTCCCTAGGAAAAAGGCAGGCGCTCTAGGTTAGTTTCTTGCGGATTTGCATCTTCTAGTGGCTGTATTCCTTACGGTCTCCCTAGAAGACTAAGGGATTGGGGTATTATGTATTAGACCCCATAATTATGGCTTAAGTTTAGTCGCTGTTATAGGGGTTGTCCCTGTTAGGTAAAGCTGCTTAACGCTAACTTTTGGCTAAGCGTTGGGTGGGTGAGGTTGCCGGAGGCGTAGGGACTTGGGTGGTGTAGTGCGTAGTAGGGAGGTGCTTAGCATTGTTATAGATGTGCTCGTTAAGCTAAGACTGTAGGTATTTAATTATGCCCTCCTTCTTAGTAACCTAGGCAATAAGTACAATCTCAGCTTTCTTTAATTGTTAAATATTGCGCTCAGATATATAGAGGTCATCTTTGGTTTCTTAGCGTGTGTTATTAGTAAGTGCCTTACTAGCTTATAAGTCTTGGATAATATTATAATCTTAGGCAGTACGCAGTTTAGCTCGCGTAAGCTTTAGGTGGTAGTTCTGTAGAAGGTGGTAGTATTTGTTAGGTTCTTATGCTACCATTTATGCAAACATCTCAGCGTTTTGTATTTTGATCTTAATAGGTAGCTGCCCTTCTAGTTGCTTTTCTGTGGCTGTGTAATTAATAAAGGATAAGATATCGCCGGTGTCTATCTTGTTAAGGTTGTTGCTGTGGCCACCTGTACTAATAGGGGTGTACTTATCCTACTGGGCTGGTTGACTTTTATTATCTTTAAGGTGGTGCTGGGTGCTTGGGGGTACTTGTGGTTATAACTCTTTTAAGCTGCTAGGCTTGCCCTTAGGGGTTAAGGCTAGGGTTAATGAATTAAATTCTCCTAGGATTAATTGGCGTTGTAGGTTAGGTTAAGGTATTGGGTTGCTCTTTGGGCTTAACATAGTGGCTAGTAAGGAATATCGTCTTACTATTGTGGTGCGGAGGTTGCTCGTAGATATGCTGCTTCTGGCAGCGCCTACAGTATTATAAAGACGTAGAATTGGTCATAGGCTAGGTGTTAGTGGTAAAAAAAAGGGCGCAACGTAATGTCACGGGACGTAGGCAATGGCTATAGAGCGTATGTATTCGAGGAGTCTACAAGACGTTGCGCGATCGATTGTAAGGATTGAGGGCGTAGGAAGGTGATATACTACGCGTGGCTGACGTAAGCTGTACGCGAAGCGTACGCGAGGGCACGGGGTTCCGCTAGGGAGTCTCCTATGGAGGCTCCTGCGGCGGCGTTCCGTGACAAATTGCTAAAGAATAAATTACCTAAGGGGGACTTAAGAGGAGCACCTGCTGAGGTATTTGGAGTTGTTTCCCTTGCTATAGGAAGAACTTCTGTTCTTTCATTACTAAGTTCCTAAAGGCCTTATTTTACAAGTTTTTACTCCTTAGAACGCACCTTCTTATATACCTTCTTAAGGTAAAGGAGACAAGCATAAGCGTTTTAATAAGCCTTAAGGGCACAACGCTCTTTATTATAAATGCGAGCTAGACAAAGCTCATTATTGTACTAAAGTTAGTGAATTTTGGCCAACGCTACTAAAAGTTTATTGTTAAGCTTTGCAGCGGTAGATTAAATATAGGACCCTAGCGGTAATTAACAAGGGTACTTAAAGGCTATTAAGAGTAATAGGATGTGCATATTTAGTATTAGAAACGGAACGGACATTATAGGACAACCACATGTTCGCTCGCGTACACTTAATATAGGAGGAAGGTTGCCAGTTAATAGGTGACGTAATTATAACACAGATTAATCCCTCTTTCGCACAATAAGAACAGGAAGGCATAATCTTACCCAGTAACAGTATAATAGCGGCGGTACAAGACCTACGCTCTACTAAGGAAGAAGAAGGAGCTTTTGGCATAATAAGTAATAATATTAACTAAATTAATTAAACAGACATCACACCTCTAATAGACAACTTAGAGATATTAGGAATCTTTAAGGATAAAGATAAAGAGGAGGGAGATAGTGTTACGGACGCTTTAAGTACAATATTATAACTACTTAGAGAGGAGTTGGAAGAAGCTAATTAGTTAATATAGGCATGGTCCAGGATAGATCCGGTAGAGCTATATAACGAGGAATGGTAACCAAGGTCACGTAATATAATCTGCATAATCTATATAATCTATAAGGTCTGTAACGCAGAGCAAATAAAGCAAACAAAGTGGATAGAGCAAGGACTTTCTTAGGAGTTAGGATGTGTATTTAAAGGACCATAGTCCCTACCTAAATAGTTCTTTTCTTATAGTAAATCTCAGAATATAATTAAAGTTAATCTGTTAGGCAACCACTCCACCAGTTGTTATTTATTACTATTATATTGTTGACCTTATTTAATATCTACGCACCTAGCCTATTAATAAGTCCACCGTAGTTCCTGCTATAAGGCTTTATTATATACTAACCTTATCCTTATTAAACTAGAAAATAAAGGGCCTAAACTAAATAAGTTAGCGCTATATATAATTATATTAATAATATAAGGGAAGTAGAATTAGTACAGCAAGGTTAAGTATATAGGCTATATGTAGAACGCTAACCCTATCCTTTACTCCCTCTTTATAATAGCCTTTTACTTCTTTAACTACTAAGGTAAAGATAGCGCTAAGAGCTTTTTATCCTTTTAGCAGCTAAAGGACTACTATAACCTATATATCTTCCCTAGTAGTATTAAAGTACCATAACGGCCGCTAAGCTATTATATTGTGGTGGTGTGATTTGGCCCCCTAGATTTAACATCTAGATTAGGCGTAGCTTCGGGAGAGCCTAGGCCTTTTATATATTTTATATAGATTGGTCTGGAGCCCTTAGAGTCTTTAATAACTCCGACAGGGCTAACAGACACACAGTTTCTCTTTAATATATTCTTTTCTTCTCTTCTTACTAACCGCTTCCCTACTGCCTAATTATAACTAACTAACTAACTGACCACACCATAACTTCCTATCTAAGAGAGACCATACCCTCCCATATATTTTATGGCATTCCACGTAGGGATAATAGCAAGCTCTTTAGATTAGAAGTCTAGTGCTATATATACAGGAGACGCATAGGAACGATCTGGAACTGCGAAAGAACTAATGGACAGAAAAAGGACGCGCGGAAAGGGAGGCAGAGAAGCACAGGTATATTAGCGACCAGTGCGCAGCCATTACTATAGAAATGAACCAACGACACTTTCAGTCTCTATACAGGAACGGTTGGTCTCCATATAGGAACGGTTGTCAGAGAACAGCGATTGGAATACGAGTGCGTAGCGCAGTAAGACAGAGGATAAAAGAAAGGACTATAGTACGCCAGGAACGGCAGAGAAAAGTCTTCTATATTTCGTTTACTATATTTACAACGGTCTATACAATTATTCTTACGTTTATAGGAGCTACCTTTAAATTTATAGGAATAATGGCGATAGCACCAGTAAAGGGATTGTCAGGGATGTTAGGTCCATTCTACAATAACAGTAAAGGTGCTAAAAGGGGAGAGGAAAGTAAGTAGCCTGTTAAACCACAAGTCTCTCCTAAACTAGGGGATGCGATACCAACCCTAACTCCCATAATATCAGGGACCGACAACTCTTAACAGATAGAGGATAAGGGTCACAAGGTCCACCTGCCTGTCCCTAGAGAATCTATAGGTCTACTACATCCCACTAGACCACCAATAGAACAAGATAAGGTATATGTTATGGCCTAGCCTATACCAGCTCCAGGAACTTCTAGGACCCCTTACTTTACAGGACAAAACGTATTACAATTCGTTGAATAGTATAAGCGACTATGCATCTGACATTATGTTACGGACAATAAAAAGCATTAAGGACTTCCAGAGTATTATAACTATTAGATAGGGATATAGATCTAAAGCCTACCTAAGTTTGTAATTGGCAATTGAATAGAACTTATAAGGAAGCTTAGGACAGACTACTAAGGAAGTAACTACTTTTAACAAGTCAAAACGGTAGAATTCTTGGAAGCTTATATACTGCAGTATAGGAACAATCCACCTAGCAGTATACGTAAATACTATAGGCAGTTCACGTTAATCTCCTAAAAGGTTACTAAGGCTAGTAATTTAGAAAACTGTAATTAAGGGTACTGGTTTGCAAGGGGACTCCTATTTAAATATTAAAGACATGCCATAACTAAAACAGGAGCCGACCCAGATAAATAAGAGTCTTTTAACTTCTATTTAATAAGGAGAGCTATAAAAGACAGGCTTAATTCGCATAAAGGCGCAGATTAATTATTAATAATAAATCCTAAGGAGCAAGGCCTTTATTAGCTAGTTGGACAATTCTGTAATTAGTAACCAGCCGTAACCAACTAAAGAGATACTGCCCTTCGACCGCCTATAGTCTCTCCACTAAGCAAGTCGGCAGGTACCTATTAAACGACTTAGGAAATAGACCCCAAGCTAGAGAGACTTACCAATTAACTCCAGAAGCTTAATCTTGGGACGGTTGAATTAGCGGGCGTTGCATCTTTAATGCTGTTCCTAGACAGGATTCGCCAAGATCTAACACAGTATACGCAGCTCCTAAATAGGGCGTTAGTACAGCAAGAATAAATAGGCCCGCGACCAGCACTAAATAACAATAGACTACAGCCGCCCTATAAGGGAGCGCTATAAGAACGATATAAACCAGGCCCAGGAAGGTATAGAGGGCTAGGAAACTTTAGCATATACCCAGCACAAGCTTAGACGTATTATAGATACGGGGGTTCCCACCATTTTATTAATCAGTGTCTATAGCTTCAGGAATTGGTTCATCATGATTTCCTATATATAAATAAGAACAACCAAATCTATACTAGAACACGAGAGCGCCCAGGAAATACAATTCTATATTTGCTAAGCAATAATCAGATTAAGTTCCTTAAAGACTAGCTAAAGCAGAACGCGAATATTAATCCTAGTGCTCTAGTAACAGGCGTCCAACTAAAGGCAGCTTTAGTAGAGCTCGTAGAAGAAAGCGACGCTAAAAGTAAGAAAGAACTCAGCAAGTCTTAGGAGGATGTGTACTAAGTGGAGTCAATATACGTTAATTCGGTAGGAGCCGCAACCCAGTTGCAGCCTACGCTATAGTTATATAATCTTAGGAAACCGCAAGGGGAAGTAAGAGTAATAAAACCGCCTTTAAAACCATCTGGTCAGCAACCGGCAGTAGTTCAAAATGTATAACTAGGAGGATATATCTAAATCATACTACGGCCCTAGCAGCAAGCTCCTCAACCACTATCAAGCAATAATAAGATTAATAAAATGGACTATACTAAATAGCTAAGACAGACAGAGCAAATAGTAGATACAATAATAATAGCTAAAGCACTATAACCAAAGCCAGTTAGGATAATAGATATACTAAAGGGAAACGTCCTAAGCCCAGCCGTAATAGCGGATAAGATTTTATCAAAAACCATTAAAGTTACGGTTAGTAACTGCCTTATATACATACCTAAGGTTGTAAGGCTATTCTTTAAGCCTCTCCTGCTACCCCTTATAAAGCCTTACCAACAGAAGCAAGAGGATATTAAGGCATCTGTATTATTAGCACACCTAGCATTCCATACTAATCAGGCTGGCTTAACAACTGCTAAAGTGGACTAGATTAAACAAGAAGTAGGATTTATCCGGTTTTAAAGACAATGCCTAAAAGTAGAAACACGGATAGGAGACGGAAGGGCTAAATGCTTAATTAACTCTAGAGCGGAGCTTAACCTTATTAAGGAAAGCGTGGCTCTATAATACGGCTTACTAATATTAAGTCTGCCTCTATAACTATAAGGTGCACATCTAATGTCTACCAATAGGACTCAGTCTGAGTTTATTGGATTGGTATATGCGGTCCCTATAGTAATAGGTAACGTCTTAATATCTACAACGTTTATTACTGTAGGAGAAATGTCATATAAGGTAATACTTGGTAAGCTATAGTTAGTAAGGGCTAAACTAGCAACAAAACGCACCGCAATAGGTTAGGTATCTTGTATTATTTAATTAGAAGATAGCAGAGTCGAAATAAGGTTCTTAACGTCCTATAAGGATATAATGTTCTTTAAACCAGATAAAGGTATTAGCATAAATAACAGTTTAGGAAACGTATAACTAGTGCAACCGCTAGGATCATATCCGGGGTTACTTATAACCCGGCGTATTAGGATAAGAAGGATATTAAGATCAAAGAGGAGGGAAATAAGGTGCGGCTCCAACACGGACGCTTACCATTTTAGATATCCGCTAGACAGAGCCATCAGCAGAAAAAAGACCACAATATTAGATAGAGAGAGCTTAACAGCAAAACATTAAAGAAAGTCCTAAAGAAACACTTAAGAAAGAATTAGAAGCCAGTATTTAAAGCAAAGGCTGGGTCCCTTATATATTAAATATCAAAGACAACGGATTTATTTACAATATAAATAGAAAGCTACCAGAGCAAGGCCTAACAAAATGCTATAAACATAGCAACTGCGTATAAACAAAAGGCAGACAAGGTCCACCTAGTTAATTCATCAGCACCAGATGGAACAGTTATAAAAGGTATAATAGAATAGCAAGAGGTGGCCTTGCGTAGACAGAAGGCATCAATCCAAGGGTTGCCTCTTAGTCCGTATAATTATTTCCTTAAGCCGTGATACACTAAGCTGGCCCACAGTACACGACTAAAGCTAGAGCAATTAGAGCGCATAATTATAGGGGATATTCAGCTAAGAGAATAAGAGATCTTTAAGGCCATGCTGTTTAACCAAGAAGAGACGCTAGCATAGAAGTTCTCTAAGATAGGTCGCGTTAGCAAAGATATAACTCCACCATTAAAGATCAAGACTGTGCCGCATAAAGTATAGTAAGTACCAAACTTTCCTGTACTAAGGGCCCTACAAGGAGAAGTAATAAGCATATTACAAGAATAACTAGCTTAAGAAACTCTGGAATATTATAAAAGCCTATATAGGAATCCATGGTTTCTTATAAGCAAGAAGGAATATAAGAAGTACCAACTAATTAACACAGCGATAAATATTAACCGAGTAACTATTAGGGATGCAAATCTGCCGCTATATACTAATGAGTTTTCCAAGGAGTTTATAGGGTACAAGGTTATATCTCTAGTGGACTTCTTCTCTAGCTATAACTAACTGGAGCTTAATATAGAAAGCAGGAACCTAATAGCTTTTATAATACCTCTGGGGCTTCTATAACAAATAACAGTACCTATAAGAGGCATAAATTTAGTAGCCTAGTTTGTAAGGACAATTACTAAGATCCTAGAATAATATATCCCACACCATACCTTGCCGTTTCTGGATAACATTACAGTAAAAGGCCCATAGATAGTGTATAATAGAGAAGAAAGTCTTCTAAGCATGCGCAGATACATTCTAGAACACATTATGTGGCTAAACAGAGTGCTTACAGATTTGGAACAAGCTAAATATATAATCTTAGGCGCAAAGTCTCATTTCTGCAAAGACAAGATTATAGTGGTTAGTTACCACTGTAATAGCAAGGGACAATATCTAAAGAAGTTAAAGGTCGCAAAGATTGTTTACTAGAGAGACTATAAAGACGTTACGTCCGCCTAAGCATTCCTAGGAGTTGTCATATATTACTAAATATAGGTAAAAGACTTCGCAATTAAGGCAGAGCCAATCTTCCAACTGCTACAAGTAAACGTTCCATTTATATAGGGCATAGAGCAGATCACCGCTATAAAGACTCTAAAGCATACCATCACTACTATACCTATATTAGTTTAACTGGATTATAGTAAGAGGGCTAGGCTAATTATTCTCGCCATTAACAGATACAAGAATGGATAGGGGTGTGGCCTTATATAACTAGATATACAAGGTCGTCGTCACCTATATCAATATAAGAGCGGCATCTAGTCTTAAGCAGAACAGAAATATAACTTAAAAAAGCTTAAGTGTTAGGCATTACTATATACGCTAAAGAAGTGTTGCGTGTACCTATATAGCATTCGCTTTACAGTTAAGACGGATATAAGTACCTTAGTTATATAACTAAATTATGCTGCCACTAATTTACCCAGAGCCTTAATAATAAGATAGCTAGCGTAGATCTAGCTGTGGGACTTTAATGTCAGATATATACTAGGGAAGAAGAATAGCCTAGCTAATAGACTTTCGCGACAGCTACCTAATAGTAAATAACCTAATAAGCCGACCGAGGATATTAAAGAGTTTATTAACTATAAGCTAAGTGCCTTGGAATATATAGCTAGCCCTCTTAAAATGGAAGCGGGTCTGCTATTAGAAGACTTATATTTAAAGGAATCTTAGAGGATTGTAAAATAGCTAGTGACCTTACGGCGTCTAGAGAAGATAAATACCAAGGAATTTAAAAAGTTTAAGTAGTATATACTAAGGTTCCTAGTGTGTAACTAATAGCTCTTCCGCTAACAGTCTAAGAATATACCAATATAAAGGGTAGTTGATAACGAGACTACTTAGCAGGAGATTATTAAAAGCCTTTATAATCAAAGTAGACATTATAGACGGGAGGGAATGTATTAGAGGGTCTTAAATTAATACTAGTGGCTAGGGCTATAGGATCAAATATTATAGCATATTAAGTCATACTTATAGTGCCAACAGCAACAGCCAGGATAGGAAGAAGAAGTGATGTACCCTATATAGGAGTCCACCTTATAGCAACAAGTAACGGTAGACATTATATTTATACTGCTAAACTGTCTTAGGTTCCGATACCTGGCTATTGCTTAAGAGTACGTATCTAGATAGGTAGAAGCCTGGGCCCTTCAGAATAAAGATATAAAAAGTATAGCAAAGTTCCTCTATAAAGACGTTATCTGCTAATAGGGAGTGTTTAGATAGCTCTCTATAGATAGTAGAGGAGAGAATGCTAACATTACCGCTGCACTTACGGAGCTTTATAATATTAAGAGGGTTGTGGCTTCTATATATTACCTATAGTTATAAGGCTTTATAGAGCGAGGTTACAAGCCTATAGTAGACGCTTTGGCAAAGATAGAAGGCTTATAGCTAGACAATCTTTATATAGTCTTATAGGTAGATAGAACGACTATTAAGAGGTCTATAGGAATAACACTAGCAAGGGTTATATATGGATATAAGCACGTCCTTCCTGTTAAACTCTATATACCTACCTAGCAGACGCTGCCTTAGGAAATAGTCCGGACCACTATAGAGCTACTAGCACTTCGCGCAAAGCAGTTTAACTAAAGAGATATAGATATATAAGAAGCTATTACATATATAAAATAACTAAGAGTTATAAATAAAGAGTATTTTAATAACACCTACTGTATTCACCAGGACGGATTTAGGGTTAGAGATATGGTTATGCTTTATAATACGCAGCTTAAGCAAGACTATTCTAGTAGTTATAAGTTAGATCTAAAATGGCTGGGCCCGTTCTATATACGTAAGAGTTACCCTTATAAAGGATAGTACTTAATTAAGGATCTTAATAGTATACCGTTTCGCGATTAAACTCTAAGGAATAGATTAAAGAGGTTCTATTAATAATAGATATCTAAGGTCTATTAGGAGAACCAGCTTGACCAATTAGGCGGAACTATACTATAAGAAATAATAGCAGAGCCAGAGCCTAAGGAGGATATTATACAAAATCCACCAGTATCGCAACGCCGCGTATTTTAAGAAGTGCGCGTTCCAGAAAGATTATTTAATAAAACTAAGTATAAAATATTTAACTAAGGGACAGTCAAGTTCTAAGGTAGGGGAGGGGATATAGATAACAGCTACGTAATCCTAAGGTAAGGATAGAGGAATGTTTACACATAACTATCTAGTATTGTTCACTGTAAAGATATTAGTTCCGCTTACTGCCTTTACTAAGCTAATAGCAATTTTCTATCCCGGGGATAGAAAATCATAATTAGTTTATTTAACAATTAGCGCCAGCAGAACTCCATACCGCTACCAGATTTGGTGGACCATTTATATTAGGAAACCCTATTAAGAACTTCACCTTTTCGCCCTTAATAAACCTTAAAGATAACTGTAATTAGCTAAAGTATAAACTAAGTAGAATTAACAACAGCACACTTATTATATCTTTGTTTAGTAGACCACTGGTACTATATAAAGGAGCTAAGCAATAGATTAATAATGTCCTTATAGAAGTCAGAGGCTTTACAGTTAATTAGTGTTGTATAGTGCTTATCCAAATCTATAACAAGATTCTGCTCAAAAGAGAGAACTATGTAGATACTGCTAGTATAGTAGTTAATTTCGTTAATTATAATAATAGGTTGCAAGCATCTCTAGGAAAGGACGCGTTCTTAATAATCTTTAAGGACATCTCTAACATTAGTAAGATGGTAAAAGATTAAAGGAATTAGTGTAATAAAGCTAGAAAAACCATCTAAAAAGCCTAGGGACAGGATGTTCTTAACGGACTACTAAAACATATAGTCTCCTACTACTTCCTTTCTACTGCCTAAAAGCTTACCATCCACCTACTTTATGAAGTAATAGCGCAAGTTAATAAAGCCCTGGTTAAAAGGCTCGATTATCCAAAACGCGGCATTAAGAACACTACTTAACTATAGCCAACTAACTTCGCGCTCGCGCCTAAAATGTTAGGAAGAGCAATATTAGATTAGGTAGTAAATAAGCATAGTTTAGGGAGATACTTAACTAGCTTTCTTGTTCCAAATAAGGACCTACCGCTAAGAAGTAGGAGACTAACTACTATAGGACTAGAGGTTACTAATGTTAGAATTAAACAAGCGGGAGAGAGCTTGGCTCTTGCACTGTAAGCGTATTTATAATATACTTCCAATATAATAAATCCCTTAGCTTTTTAGCCATTAACACCTATTTAAGGAGGAGGTGTTAGTATTATACCAAGCCTATCCCAGTAAGGATTACCTATGTTAGTGGACTCGCCTTTATCATCTATAAATAAAAGCATTCTTGCGGCTAAAATGCCTATTGGCTTACCCCTATAGCTGCTAGTATTCTCTTTAAGGAGGAATCCAAGGAGAGGACTTACGGTTGCTTATCTAGAAGTAGGAGGGCTAGGAGTGGAATTACTGTTTAATAAAAATGTTATTAAGCCAGGAGATAATAAAGAATACATTAAGAAGGCCGTAGACGCTATAGTGATACTCCGCGCGAAATAAGGATATAACTATAAGGATGACATACTAGCTCATTTTAAGGCGTCCCTAAACTAAACTACTAAAATCAAACCGACTAAGGTTATGAAGCTCTTACGCAGTTAGTATAGGGCGGCTGGTTTAAACCTGGAAATATATAAGGTCTACTAGATGCACACACAAGCCATAGGAGGGCGTATAGGTTTAGCGATAAAGGGTCTAAACTATGCCGCGCTATATTATAGACTCTGTTTAATATATCACACTTATAATCACTTAGGCACTATAAAGATAGACCCTACTACGTACTCCTGGTTTTAAAAAGCTTATAGGCCTCTAGTTCTATCTAACTCCTTAAAACTATACAAGTTCATTTATAACTCAATACTAAGGTTTTCCTATAATAGGGAGGCTTTACTTAATTGGATACTGTTACTAAACGACCAAGATATATAGCAGCGAGAAGAATCCGTGGTTTTAAGCATGTTTAAATAGTAGTGGGATTCTAGCATCTTAGCAATAATTAATAAGGAAATGCGTATATATCGCTATTATCAGCGTCTGATTAATAGGCGACCAAATTATAGCTAGTTAAGAATAATAGTCCACGGTCTCTACCAACAGCTAATAAGATAAGAGTCACAAGACCCTTAGTATTATCGCCTCTATTACGCTCTTAGGCCTAACAGCTGGTGGCAACTCATTTCCTACCCTTATTATGCAAAATTCGCGGTTAAAGGAGACTCTATAGCTTTCCACTATATTAACGTCAATATTCCCTCGCTCTTTAAAAGTGGATATAGTGCCAATATAATCTAAGGGAGCGTTTCTCTGGATAATAAGACTAAGGATAACTGCACAATTATCCTTCCTGGCATATATCATTACTTAGAATTATAGTAGGCAGATTTTAAAGCGCGAGGGTCGGCCAAGGGCGACGGATTTGTGTATAAAATCTCAGACCATAACTAGACTGCTGAGGACGTAGAGAAATATACAACCAACTAGGTAGCTCAGCTATGTAAAAAGGGAGATATGCGCATAACTATGCCTCACCTTCCTTATAGAGTGAAAGGACCTTTAACTGGGACCCAGTAAACAATGCTACTATAGTTTATTAGTATTTAGGACGATTATAATAACCTTAAGGTCACTAAAGGAGGTACTTAGACAGAGTTGGCAGATGCGCACTAAGACTTAAGAGCGCCGCCCCATACGCTATCTAGATATACCAATCTCTACAGCGCAATTCTATATCGCTTCCCTACAGCAGTTAAGCTTATAGCTGCTAGCGCTCTATCCAACGCCCTTTTTAATAAACGACGATGGGATTCTCTAATAGTAATTCAAGATTATAATCTTCTTCTTACCGGTAATAGGAACAAAGTTATAAAATAGATACATTCCTATTATCTAAAGGCCGTCAAGAACTACAAGGATACGTTTCAGCTTATACATATAACTAAAGTGGAGCGCTTTAACAGCCGCTTATACTTTTACTGTGTTAACAATAAAATCAAGCCTTTAACTATTATGGTAGATCCAAGTAGAGTACCCCTAATTATTATAGAAGGACAAAGTCATACGGAGCTACCTAAAGAATTATAGGATAGAACCAAGCAAGTGGAAGGATATAAAAGAGCCATGTTATCCAAGAGCCGCCAGTCTGATATATCTCGTACTGCTTAGCCAGGCGGACAAGAACGGTCTCGTTTAACTAAAACAGAGTCTCCTTATTCACCATTTTAGGTTTGTGGTAAAGGCAAGGAACGTATACAATTACCTACTGCGCCTTCGTTTTAAAGATAAGGAGTTTTAGAGTTTCGGAAGTTGTTAGGGGACAACGACTTAGGTAGGGGAGGTATATAGTAGTGTAATTTAGCCCCCTAGATTTAACATCTAGATTAGGCATAGCTTTGGGAGAGCCTAGGCCTTCTATATATTTTATATAGATTGGTCTAAAGCCCTTAGAGTCTTTAATAACTCTAATAGGGCCAACAGACACACAGTTTCTCTTTAATACACTCTTTTCTTCTCTTCTTACTAACTGCTTCCCTACTGCCTAATTATAACTAACTAACTAACTGACCACACCATGACTTCCTATCTAAGAGAGACCGTACCCTCCCACAATATGTAGTTTAAATAAAATATAAAGATATTTTAAGGGATAGAAATTTACTTAAAGGAGAAGACCTACAGTGCCTATAAGTAGAGTGTTTAGTATACTAAGCTTAGCGGCATTAAGGAGACCTAAATTAGATAGGCTAGACGCTAAAATATAGACACAATAACAAGAGCCTACCTTAGCTACCTACCCTATATATTTATACGGTTAATTACCGGCTTTCTAAAGAAAGGAAAGGGCTACTTTCTTCCCTATATATAGAAGGTGCTAAAAGAGGCCCTTTATTTAAAAAAAAAATGGCCTAAAATTAATATCTAGCTAAAATATATAGAGGCCTACTACCTAGGTAGGGCCGATAATAAGGTTATACGGCTTAGGATTTTTACGCCTCCTCTATATACTTAGGGTAATCCTATATAAGTAGTTCCCACTTTACCCCCTATAAAAAGACCTCCTTTTTAGCTATAATAAGTACTAAAGGTTTACTACGCGGGTAGAAAGCTTACTAGCTAATATAGTTATGCTAAATAAGCTAATAATACGGAAATACTAGTCCGCCTATAAGGCCGTAACTAAGCTAAAATATAAGGCTATAATTTTTAAGATAAAGGGGGTTTAATTACGTATATAAATAATTTTAGAACGCCTTAGCGAGATAAAAAGGTTATTAGTATTATTTATACCTATATAGATTTAGTAAGGAAAGATAAATATCTAAATAGGGCCGATAAAGTCTATATATTTACTTTTAGACAAGCCTGCGCCGTCTACTATACCACCTACTTAGCCGTCTATAATATCTATACTACCTACTTAGCCGTCTATAATATCTAAGCTATTTATAATATCTGTACTACCTACTTAACCATCTACTATATCCGCATCGCCCCTATTAGCGTAGGTATAAGTTAATACTTAACTATTTCTCCTATTTATTTTTAACCTATAGGCGCCGCTAAGGAAATATAAAATGCTTTAAGGCGGTAATCTAGTCTTCTAGCTTTAGACTAAGTAGACTTTAGGGCTAGTAGGTAGGCTATTAATTAAAGCTCTTAATTACTACTAGGGAGTATACTAATAGGTTAGCGGTGAGGCTATATTCTATAGCCAATGCTATAGAATAATTAAGGATATAAGATAGCGCGTAGAAAACGGTATAGTAAGAGATAAGAGATACGCTATTAACCAGCTGGAATAGCCATAAGGCTAGCATTCTTTAGATTAGCTTTATAAGAATATCTAATTACGTTAGGAAAAAATTTACCAGCATTTTTGCGGCATTTGGCGGCATTTAGCAGCTAAATACGCATTTCGCGCATTGTAATGTGTAGCGTATGGTATTGACTAAGGAGCGGCATACTACCGCATTTAATAGTAACTAATAACGCAGTGTAGCTAATTGCGCATTTATAGCTACCTAAGTAAGTAGTGCCTTTATTCCATTAAGCTTTTTTTATACTTAATACGCAATTAATATATAATGCCCTTTTCGCGCATTCTATATATCTTACTTACTTTAAATAATAAATAAGCGTTGCTCTTCCTATGTACCTAATAGTAGCTAGCCAAATAAATATTATTATTTTAGATAATTTAATATAATAATAGTTCTCTTTTACCTGCCTATTTACTAACCTACTTACCTACCTACTTGCCTACCTATCTGCCTACCTACCTACTTACCTACCTACCTACTTACTTACCTACCTATCTACCTGCCTGCTTACCTACCTATCTACCTACCTATCTATCTACCTACCTATCTACTTGCCTACCTACCTACCTACTTACCTACCTACTTACCTATGTTACAGACAGCTTAAGTACAATATTACAACTACTTGGAGAAGAGTTAAAGGAAGCTAGTTAGTTAATACAGGCACGGTCCAGGATAGATCTGGTAGAACCATATAACAAGGAATAGTAGCTAAGGTCACATAATGTGATCTATATAATCTATATAATCTATATAATCTATAACAGAGTAGACAGAGCATACATACCTTATAAAGCGAAGGGATTTCTTAGGCATATAGTTATATATTTAAAGGACCATAGTCCCTACCCAGATAGTTCTCTCTTTATAGTAAATCTTAGAATACAATTAGAGTTAATCTGTTAGGTAACAACTCCACCAGTTATTATTACGTTATTAACACTATTCTTACCTATATACCCAGCCTAATAACAGGACCCACCGTAGTTCCTACTACAAGGTTCTATTACACATTCACTACTAAGGTTATGGTATTAAATAAGGTCAAACAATATGCCACCTAAAGCACTAGTCACAACAACGTCAACGGCAGCCACAACCTTAGGGTTAAGAGATACCAGTATAGCGGATACAGATTCTTAAGTAGTTATATAAGGTTAGTTACAGAAAATAGTTAATCACTTATAGGATAATAGCAGGCTACTTAAAAAACGCATTAATAGAATTAGAGTAGCAAAGGTTAAGTTACCTTTAATTAAACGGTTCTTAGGAGAGAAGTTAAAGCTTAAAGGGTTTCTTACGCAGATGTATTTTAAGGTTATACAAAAAGGAGTAAAGTTAGTAATACCTACGGACTAGGTAGCATACGCAGAACTATTTTTATTAAAAAGAGCTCTAGAGTGGTTTAAGCCTTACCTTATAGAGATACAAGCAAATAGTATAACACCTACTAACCCAGATATACGGTATGTGTTTACAAGTTAGAACGGATTTATAGAATAGTTAACACAAATATTTGGAGACCCTAAAGTAACCACAACAGCGGAACAAAAACTTTAGAACTTAGTACAACGCACTTTAGCAATTAAGTATATAACGCAGTTTCAAACACTAGCCATATAGGTTAAGTAGAATAATAGGGCGCTTATGGTATAGTATAAGCAAGGACTTAAGGCTAAAGTCCAGGACGCAATTATCCTAATAAAAGATGCAGATACTCTAAGAGAGTTAATAGACCAGTTAATAAAGATTAATAATAGGATCTATTAAAGGGAATAAGCTAAGAAAGGGCAAGATAGAGTTCCACAGTTATATAAGGCGCAGAGTACGCAACAATAGACACAGAGTTAAAAACTATAGAATGGCGTAGAGCTAATAAACCTAAGTGGTACTAAAGAAACCTAAAGGTAGGAAAAGAAACTATAAAAACCTAGAGGTTAAGGATCTAGTAATTAAAGGACCTAGGAGTAGAGGCCAAACCAGGGATGTCAGCAGCAGAAGATATTTAGGCGGACTCCATAACAAGAAAAATGGTTTAAAGATAGGGCTTGCATAAATTATGGAAAATAAGGTCATTTCGCCAGAGACTGCAGAGGCAGTTAGAGTAATTATATAGTAAAGGGAACCAGGCTAGCAGACAGCACATATATATAGAGGGATAATAGTACACTGTAAGGGACAAAAAAATGTTTAATTAACAGTTTTATATTTTGTTATAACAACGTATACTAAATTCATAAGGACGCTAAATACAGCGTAAGCTATTAGCTATAGGAGCTATTATTATCTAAGTTTAAAAGAACCAACAAACTAGCTCACAGATCGGATATTAAAGATAATAAGTTTAATATAGGCGAAGCGTTTACCGATAATAAGGTAATAAAGGCAGCTTACTAAAAGTATATAAACCTTAGAAAAGTTAAAATAAAAGCAGAAACTAAGACCATTATAGAACAAGGTTTAGTAACGGGTATTGCGATACTATTAGATACAATTTCCATTACTTTATAAAATAAAAGGAGTAATGTTTAAAAGAAACTAAGCAAGCAGATAACTACTAGTGCTAGCTCATTACTTAATAAAGGTAAAAGGCCATAGGTCCAAGACTTTCAGAACGAGGTAAGGAAGGCTCTAGACTTATAAGGTGTAATAAGAACAGCTCTAAAACCCACAACAAACAAAAACTAATAGGAAAGAGCAGCAACTCAGTTCAGTAACAAACAAATAAGTATAGGATGCAAGTTTAAGAACCAAAAGTTCAGGGAACAAGTAAGCACATTATTAGGCAACCAAGATTTCAAACAATAAATAAGGGCTATAGCAGTTCCAGGTAAACCTAGTGTTCAGCCTAAAGATTAAAAAGTTAATACAGTAATTAAAAAGCAAGACGACTTCAAAAATCCAGCTACAAGACGCAAAAAATAAGAAACTATAGATAAGTTCAGGATAAGAATTATTATATAGCAAGAGCAAAAGCTAGACAAGAGGTTAGCTATGCTAGGTTATATAAGGGACAGAGCACCTATATAAAGAGTTACTAATAGGCCAAGTGCAGGGACACCTAGGGTAAAGTAGTTAGATAAACTAGAGTAGAAAGAGGATCTAGGGATTCTAACTAAATTCAAAGAAAGATATACCAAAGGATATTACAACGCAGCAATAATAAGGTACTTTCTTATAGACAAACCATACACACTAAACCAACTATATGGAAAGTGGTATAGACAATAAAGCAATAATAAATAGGCAGATTTCTATATATAGCTAGACGAAAAAGTAGTCCAAGACTAACCTATTATAGAGAAACGTATAAACCACATTAAAGGAGCATTAGTTATAATGTTAAGAAACCTAAAAGAAGGATCTAGGGACTAGAGAAGTAAACAACAAATCTTAGTACCCACAGAAGAAAGACCGACAGTTAAATTAGCTAGATAAAGGTTTAAACTCTAAAGTAAAGATAAGCTAAGAGTAGACCTAAGTCACTTAGCGCATTATACACTATCGTGGATAGCTTATATGGATAACACCTATAACATATATAGAGCACCAAAAGACAAGAACTAGAAGTACCTAGTAAAAATATATTAGGCACTAGAGGAGAAGCGGTTTAGAGACACTAAGTATATACACAAATAGCACCTAATAGAAGTACAAAGTTAAGGGGACTTAACACTTTAACTAGGAAGATTCCTTATGGAAGAATACCTAAAGGGACAACAGTAGTAGAAGTGCCTAGAAAACACTTATCTATAGTATATAGAGGAAAAGAAACAAACTAAGTATTAGCTAAGATTGGACCAAGTATAAGCAGGATCTAGCAGCCAACAGTTAGGAAAAAGGGAGGCGCATAGGACTAGAGGGAACTAGTATTAGAGCCTTAAACCCTTAAAGAAATGCAAGGATAACACCTAAACTTATAAGTTAAGTAGTAAGATTAGCAGTTCAAAGCATTAATAGATAATAGAGTAATAAGAAACCACGTGTCACTAAAAGCAGTGGAAAGGATAGGGTTACCATACAGACAGAAGAAACACCTATATCCATTTATAACAATTTCAAGAGATCAGATAGCCTATAGAGAAGGCATTATTAATCTCAAAATAGGACCTATTCAGTTAACTATTAAAGGGAGATAGGTTAAGATGTCTTTTAATATCCTACTATTAGGACAGAATAAGGCGATATTAGGAATGCCTTGGTTATAGAAATATAATCCAAAAATTAATTAGGTTACAGGTTAGGTTGATATTAGGGATACTTAACAATATAAGGTGCGACAGTAAACCAAGTTAGTATAGTACCAAGTTGGAGCAATATATAAGGAGACTAAGCGAGGCTTAAGTTATATACCAAAAAGATACCATAAGTATGGTAAAAAACTATAGTTACCAAAAAGTGAGAAGCTGTTAGAACATACAGTATAGAACTATAAGATAGAACTAAAAGAGGGAATAAGTCTAAAGTTCTTTCTAATCTATAAGTTTACTAAAACCAAGTCAGTAGCACTTAAAGAGTTTATCCAGGAAAACTTACAAAAGGGATATATTAGACTATTATAGTTATCAGCAGAATATCCAGTATTATTTATCCTAAAGAAAAACAGAAAACTTAAAATATGTATAGATTACAAACAGTTAAATAACATTACCAGAAAGGATAAGTATCCTTTACCCTTAATTAGTAAAATCCAAGACAAGATAGGTAATGCAAAAATCTTTATAAAGATAGATCTAAGGTGGGCGTACCATCAGATTAGGATTAAGGAAGGTAATAAGTAGAAGGCAGCCTTTAGGTTAAAGAAAGGACTATACAAGCCATTAATTATACAATTTAGGCTTATAAACACGCTAGCAACGTTCTAGAAATAAATTAATAGTATATTAGGAGAACACCTAGATAAGTTTATTATAGCATATCTTAACAACATTATTATTTACTTAGAGAATAAGGGAGAATATAGAGAACATGTTAAATAGGTATTAAAAAGACTATAGGAAGAACAGATACTAATAGCAATTAAAAAATATAAGTTCTTTATAAGGAAAACTAATTTTATAGGATTTATTATCAAACTAGGAAAAATCAGTATAGACCTAAAGAAAGTCAAAGCTATAGTAAGTTGGTAAGAACCAGAGAATGTTATACAGTTAAGGTCGTTCTTAGGGTTTTGCAACTATTATAGGAGGTTTATAGCACAATAATTAAAAAGCATTAAGCCGTTCACAAGGCTAACAAAGAAGAAGGAACTGTGGGTTTAGGGTAGTAAGTAAAAAAAGCTATTCTAGAAACTTATAGAGTTATTTACCTAAGAGCTAGTCCTTAAAATCTATTAACCAAAGTTAGAAACGGTTATTAAGATAGACGCATTAGACTTTACACTAGGAGTATACTTACTATAAAAGCACCAGGACGCATAGCATCTAGTAGCATACTATAGTTAGAAAATAACACCACTAGAGTTAAACTACGACATCTATAATAAGGAGTTATTAGGTATAGTTACAGCACTTAAAAAATAAAGAGCATTTTTATAAGGCACAGAGAAACCGTTTATAGTTAAAACGGACTATAAAAACCTTACTAGATTCCTAATAATAAAGGAACTCAACTAAAGACAGGTTAAATAGGCGGAAATGCTTATAGAATACTATTTCGAAATTCAGCATACCAAGGGTACAGATAATACACAAGCAGACGCTCTAAGTAGAAAGGCTAAACTACAAAATAACAAAAAGCCATTAGGAGCTTTATTGCGAAGGGATTAAGACAGATTAATTAGGTATAATTATCCAAAGATTATAGCAACCAAGGAAAGTTAGATTTATAAATTACTAGAGAGTAATTAGATACAAAAGATCTAAGAAGTATAGGTAGAGAATCCAGACTTAAAGCAATACAAGAATAGAGAAGCAACATATATACCTAAGTCTATTACAGAAGAATTTGTTAAGGAGTTCTATAAGGGAATAATATAAAAATATAACAGGTCTATAAAACTAGTGTTAAGACTTTAGAAGGAGTACATTATTTAAGGAATCTAGGGATTAGCAAGATAAGTTACAAAAAAATATCTAGATTACCAAAGAAACAAACCAACAAGGCATAAGCCGTATAGAGGGCTACAACCTATCGAAACACCAGAAAGACTATAGGAAGTTATATTATAGGACTTTATTATTAAGTTACTAAAGTTAAAGGATCCTATTACAGGACAAGATTATAACGCGATCTTAGTAATAGTAGACAAGCTAATAAAGTGGGGATACTTTATAGCATACACTAAAGAGATATCAGCAGAAGACGTCGCTAGAATCTATATAAAGGAAGTATTTATAAGACATAGAGCACTAAATAAAGTTATATTGGATAGAGATCTAAGATTTATAGCAGTATTTTAGGAAGTATTTCTAGCAGAACAAGGGGTTTGCGCAATAACCTCTACAGCGTATTATCCGCAGACAGACGGACAAACGGAAAGACTAAACTAAATACTAAAACAGTATCTAAAATATTATATTAATCACACACAGAATAATTAGGTATTGTTATTACCAGTTATATAGTTTACATACAATACAACACTATAAGAAGGAATAGGGACATTACTATTTAAGGCAAATTATGGGTATAAGCCAAGAACGTCGTTATTGCCACATTAAGTAAAGAAAACGAGTAGCACAGCTAAGCAAAGAATAGAGATATTAATAAACCTTTATATAAACCTTATAGAAACAGCCAAGCTAGTATAACAAAGGATAAAAAAGTACTACAATGCTAAGAGATCTAAGGGACCAGATCTAAAGGAGGGAGATAGAGTATAGCTACTACACAAAAATTTTAAAATTTAACGACTAAGCAAGAAGTTAGATCACGTTAGACTAGGACCTTTTAAAGTCAAGTAAAGAATTTCATTAGTTACATACAAGTTAAACCTACCAGCCAAAATAAAGATCTACCCTATATAACATATCGCGATGCTAGAACCAGCATATAGAGATATTAAGCCACCAGTTTACAAGGCAGACATATACAGAGGACAAGAAGAAGACAAATAGCAAGTTTTAAAGATTATTAGTCATAAGAACGTAGATAATAAAACATAGTATAAAGTAAAGTGGATAGGCTATAGTAAGACTACCTAGAAACCACTAAGCAACCTAAAAAACGCTATAGAAAAGGTATAGGAGTATTAGAAGAAAGTAGGTTAGGTAACATTAATAAGAAAGAATTGCCAAAAAATAAATTACCTAAGGGGGACCCAAGAGAAGCAATTACCGAGCTACTTAGAGTTATTTCCCTTATAGGAAGAGAGCTAGTCCTTTTATTACTTAGCTTAGATAGACCCTGTTAAACTAGCTTCTACTCCTTAAAACAAACCTTCTCACATACACGTTTAAGACGTTAAAGACGAGCATAAGCTAGATGTTAAGCTTTAAGAATATATACGGACTCTTCTAAGACATATTAAACCTTAAGCAGCATAGAGGCCAGTTTACCGTTAAGTTTTTTAGTAGTAGATTAAACACAAGACCCTATAATAAGTTACTTAGGGAACCCAAAGACTGTTAAAAGTTATAGGACGCGCACACTTAGCGTTAGAGATAGAGCGGACGTCGCAGGATAATTAAACGTTTGCTTTAGTGCACTCTAAATAAAAGGACGGTTGTTAAGACAAAGGGCTTACTAGCGCAATATAAACCAACCCCTCTTTTACATAGTAAGAATATAGAGACGGCATTATCTCACCTAGAGACAAGATTGCAGCAACGGTACAAGACCGGCGAGCTGTAGAAGAAGAAAAAGATACTTTAGGTATAATAAGTAAGGATATTAACTAGACTAATTAAACAGACATTATACCTCTAGTAGATAACTTGGAGATGTTAGGAATCTTTAAGAACGAAAATAAAGAGAAGGGAGATAGTATTACGGACAGCTTAAGTACAATATTATAACTACTTAGAGAAGAGTTAAAGGAAGCTAGTTAGTTAATATAGGCACGGTCTAGAATAGATCTGGTAGAACTATATAACAAGGAATAATAGCTAAGGTTATATAATATAATCTATATAATCTATATAATCTGTATAATCTGTAACAAAGTAGATAGAGTATACGTACCTTACAAAGCGAAGGGATTTCTTAGGCGTATAGTTATATATTTAAAGGACTATAGTCCCTACCCAGATAGTTCTCTCTTCGTAGTAAATCTTAAAATACAATTAGAGTTAATCTGTTGGGCAACCACTCCACCAGTTATTATTATATTGTTAACACTGTTCTTACCTACATACCCAGCCTAATAATAGGACCCACCGTAGTTCCTACTATAAGGTTCCGTTATAACCTACCTACCTACCTACCTACCTTTATACCTACCTACCTACCTATCTACCTACCTACCTATCTACCTACTACCTACCTACTTACCTACCTATCTATCTATTTATCTGCTTACCTATTTATCTATTTATCTATTTGCCTGCCTACTACCTACCTACCTATCTACCTACCTACCTACCTATTTACCTATCTACCTACCTATCTACCTACCTACTTACCTATCTACCTACCTACCTACCTATCTACCTACCTGCCTATATTAGTATCTAATTTAATTTAGAAAAGGGGTCGGCCCGATTAAAGGTTTTAATTTAGTAATAGGCCGATATTAAAGCTCTAGTTCAATTCGATTAATTAATTAATTAAATCGTTTATAGTATTCGCTAGCTGGTTATTTAAACGGTCGTTATCTAATTCTGGTAACAGTTATCTAGTTCTAGCGACGGTTATCTAGTTCTGGTAACAGTTGTCTAGTTCTAGTAATAGTTGTCTAGTTCTAGTAACGGTCCTTTACTAGCTGCTATTTTAGTACCTCCCTAGGTAGGGAGAATATACGGAGGTCACTATTTAAAGTTCTTATACCTTCCTAATTAGGAAGTTAACTTACTAACTCTATTAATATATTATTAAATAAATATTTTTCTATTTTTCTATAAAATTCTATAAGTATTGTATAAATTTTAAATTAAAATTAGTATATAATTAATAGTATTAAGGTAGTTATTATAACTTGAAATTTATTAAAATTTATTAGTACTATAATTTACGCAGCCGGTATTGTAGTTTACACAGTAGTGCTAAAAATTATACACTTATCGGGAAAATATTCGCAGGATGAGATTTAAGTAGACTTTAATTTTCGCGTTTCGCGTAATTAATATGCAATTTGACTAACTTAATACGCAATTAACTAACTTAACACGTAATTAACTAACTTAACACGCAATTCGACTAACTTAACATGCAATTAACTAACTTAACACGCAATTTGACTAACTTAACACGCAATTAATTAACTTAACACGCAATTTAACCAACTTAACATATAATTAACTAACTTAACACGTAATTTAACTAACTTAATATACAATTAACTAACTTAATACGCAATTTAACTAACCTAATATGCAATTAACTAACTTAACAACTTTAAAAGCTAACTATATATTTCTTAACACGCAATTAACCTACTTAGTAACTTTAAAAGGTAACTATATATTTCTTAACATGCAATTAAGGTAAAGTTATATAC
>Ga0307507_10003281_pt1 | contig 31826 bp, 9 predicted proteins | sample 7_EM_MG_FD_207223 | JGI IMG/M metagenome (GOLD analysis project Ga0307507, IMG submission 207223) | Populus trichocarpa ectomycorrhiza microbial communities from riparian zone in the Pacific Northwest, United States - 7_EM | ecosystem: Host-associated > Plants > Roots > Unclassified | place... | reverse complement strand
ATAAGCTATCTATTCTATATATTAAACTATTAGCTTAAGTAGTTTCTCTATAGGTATATTTAAAAAGTTAGCTAGCTTTATAGTTATTAGGTATATATTAAAGTAAAGAAAGAGACCTAATTATAGATAATTATCTTTTATAGAGCTATAGCTTATTTAAGAGCTATAGCTTACCTTATTGCTATATAATTAAGCTAGCTCTAAGTAGAGATTATTTAGCTATTAACTAAAGAGCTGCTAAGACTTAACTATATATAGTTATCTCTTTAAGATTAACCGTATATAATTAAGTCTTACCCTACTAGTAAACACTCTTTTCCTACCCTAAATTAGGCCTTTTTTCCTACTAGGTTTTAGTTATAGGTTAAGGTTTTTATTAAAGCTACTTAGCTAGTCTTTCTCCCTATTTCCCTATATAAGTAAGGCTTTAGTACTACTTACCTTTTTATATATAGAAATTAATTTATTTAGGTATATAGGCTAGGGGCCAGCCCTAATAAAAGGGGTAGTAATACAAGGGATTTTTTAGCCCCTTACTTAGATATATATCTAGGGGCTCTTAGGAGCTACTAAGGCTAGCCTTTAGCTAGCCCTTAGCACTTCCTTATAAGCTCCTTAAGCTAATAGCCCTTCCCTCCTTATTAGTTTGTCTCTCTATTAGGGTATTACTATACCTACTCTTTACTATATTATCCTCTTCTATTAACTCTTTTTATAACTTATACTTAGCTTACCTACTCCCTACTATATACCTAGGTAATAGCCTTATAAACTAAGTATACCCTAAACTTATAGTAGAACCTAGCTATATAGCTTTCTATTTAATTAGCTATAGGTTATATAACTAGTACTATAAGAGTTATAGATTGTACTAAGCCACTATAAGCTATTCTTATATTACTTATAGTCTAGTTTAAAGGATTTCTAGCCTTAAACCGCTTAGTATATACCTTAATTTAGTAGAGGCCTTAGTTAATAGCTAGGTAGTAATCTATAAGTCCTTTTAATATCTATATAGTAGTAAAAACTAGTAGTATAGATTACTATAAATCTAAGGTAAGCTTATTAAAGAGGTCTAATTATAGATATTTTTTAAAAAATATTTAGACCTAGTTAGCTAGGTATATAAAGCGGGTCTAAAAGGCTAAAAGGTATCTATTATGTTTATTAGGGCTTTATAATTAAGGTTGGCATTCTATACCTTAAATAGGTCCTTATAAATGGAATATAGGTAGTTAATTATCTTTTTTTTTATAAAGAAAGGAGCTTATTAAGTCTTAAGCATATCGCGGATATAGGTATATTTAGGTATTTCTACTAATATAGTTAAAGATAGAGACTATTTTTGCTAGAGTAGTAGATAATAATCTATATTAACGTTAAGCTTATTTAATAATTAAAGCTTTTGGTTATTAAATATGGAATTAGTCCTATTTATAAGTAATAGGGGATTTATAACCTTTATAGACTGTAATAATATTATATTTTAGGCTAGCACCTTAAGGCCTATAGTAAGTTTATTTAATAAGTTATTACTAAATATAGGGGTATCTCTAGTTTTAAATAGTTCTTATAGCCGTTTAATTTTAGTATTAGTTACTATAAGCTTTTTTTAGGGATTTAAAATAGTAACTATTTTGTTATTAGAGGTATTTAAAGGTCCTATAGCTACTTTACTAGCTACTATTTTTTTTTAGTATAATAATAGGGGCGTTAGGTAATTTCTAGTAGTTTCTTTTAAGGTCCTATTTTTAAGGTCCTATTAATAGTCTTTTAGTATAATTTTATATTCTTATTTTATTTACAGTTTATAGATATATTTAAGTTCTTTCTTTAAAAGAAATAATAAGATCTTTAGATAATATTAGTAACTTAGTTAATTAAGGTATATATATAGGAGGGAGGACGTATATTAGCCTATATAATTAGATTATCTATTAATAGGGATCTAAAGCTAGAGAAAGGAAAGGGGAAAATTATAATACTACTTAAAGTAGGGGTTTTATATAGTTCCCTATTATTATAATACTTATAATAGGCTTTTCTTAAAAGGTATCTTAGCTAAGATATAGTTAGATAGATAAGGGGTAAGCGGTTTTATTAGTATTATAAAAGGAACTAGTAATTATTCTTTAAATAGAAAAGGTTAAAAATAAATTATTTATTAAATATATATTTTATATTTTATATTTAAACTACCTATAACTCTTATTTAATACTATTAATTAGATAATTATATATTTTAGTTAAAAGCCTTACTAGTCTCTTATAATAGTATAAAATACTTTATACTAATACTTTACCTATAATTATATATTTAGCAGAAATTTAATATTATAAATAAATTATAACCCTATTATATATATTATATTTAATTAATGGCCGTCGAAATCGGACTCTGCACCTATACGTGGTAACGGCTACGAACCTAGGTCTTCGAAGTTCAGACCCAGAGCCAACGCAGAGACGTTGCACAGCGTGCGGACAGGACCTGGTGGTGGTTGTAGGCGTTAAGGGCGGTGGTGAGAAATTTTTGGATGGTGAGATCTTGAAAACCACTACTGTTGGCCCTCTACAATACGACGACTACTACGCTGTTCTCCTATCCAGGGCACCTGTATAATCCAACATAGATGCTCAGTATTCGATAACATCCCCTAACCCCTAGTTGAAGGCATTAATAACCTTATATTAATAAACGAGCGAACGAACGAACAAATAAGCAAATATACGGCCCCTCCTAACCCCTAGGGCGATCGCCCGCGGAGTATGCGGTCACTCACCATACTGCCATAATACTACTAAAACCAGCAGCCGAATAACCCCGTACGGTTTTCCTTGTCTCCTCTTAACGGAGTGGTGCCCTTAGAGAGGGCCTAGTAACTAGGGCCTAGGCACAAAAGATACCCAGACACACACACACATCCCGCTTTCGGCTTTCAGTATTAGGATGGTAGAACGGATAAATCCCCCTTACGCCTTCGATAGGCCTTAGGGGGGGGGGAGGCAAGGCGTATATGGCAATGGTTAACAAGAGATAGCATATAGGGGGTAGTTAAGATACGGGACACAACTACAAGCACAAGCACACGGCAATTAATTGGCAAGGCCTAGCTAGGACGTAGTGAACCCTAGCTTTGGATAAGCTAGAGAAGGAAGCAGTGGTTCCTAAGGAGTTCAAAACATCCAAGGAGGAGGACATAGCTATAGGCCCGCAGGGCCGCTGCTACGTGCAGGCATGGCAATTCGGGGTTTTTTATCCTACTGAGGTGGCTCATAGGGTTTTTCCTCCCCTAATATATCAGGGGTTTTCTTCCTGTAAACTTACAAGTTTCCCCTATGTACGGAGTAGCCTGCGTGGGCCGCATAGGATCCGTATTAGACATTAAGCAATAAATGAATATAATATTTAATTAATATAAAATATAGTTAAAGGGACTTAAAACTTTTAGTTAAGTAATTCTCTAAATTTTAAGAGACTACTTAGGCACTATATAAGTGCTATAAACTAGAGAAGTTTATTAGAATATCTAAGAAAATAAAAGGGGGTATTAAAATTTTTAATAACCTCTAACGCCAGAGAAAGAAACCCAATTTTATAGATTATATAGGAAAATCCTCTAGGAATCTTAGAGAATCTAAAAATTCCTCCTTAGAATAAACTAAGGAAAATATAATTAAGCAAAAAAGACAAAAAATCTATATATTGTTGGTAAAACCAAGATACTAGACTATGCTACTTAGAATCTAAATCTTTAGGAAATTTATAAGGAGCTAGCAAGATTTATTAGTAAATTCTAAGAAAAATAAGCTATTTTATGTACCTAGTTAAAGACCGCCCTAGGACTTAATTTTAGAAACCTTCTTAAATGCAGCTATATAAGCACCATTAATATTTAAATCTTAATAGAAAATTTAAGAAATTAGCTAATTTTACTTGGAAAAAATATATATTAGAAAAAACGAGAATTAAATACCTTTTTAACTAAGAAAGTACTAAAAAGAATCTTAAAAAAGGAAAGTAGGTAAGACCTATATCTTCCAAATACCTTAGGCATTTAATTATTTTTATTAAGGTTGGAATTTCCCTAAAAAAAAAATTGGTTTTACTAAAATATATAAGAAATAAACTAGATTTCTCACCTCTTAAAGACCCTTCTTTGTATACTAAAGCTTAAGAATGGATTCTTAGGTAAAGTAAGAAATTAAATTATAGGTATTGGATTTTTCGATAATATACTTTATAATTGTGGCTATAAGGAAGTTTCTTAACTACCTTAGTGCCATTAATCTTACTATTAGTAGGCATTTTCTAAAAAAATATTAAATTAGTTATTTCTTATCTAAAAAATAGTAAAAACTTACTATATTCTAGATGTGGTAGGTATAGTACCTAGGATCTGCGTTTTTATATCCCTAGAAACCAGCCCTAAAATATTAGAAAAACTAAGAAAAAAAGTAATATTTCTTACCTTAACTTCTCCTTAAAGTCTTTGTCTTAATCCTTTTAGATAGAATTAGTATATTCTTAAAGCCACTAAGAAAAAAATGTACCTTTAACGGCTTCCCTAATAACTATCTTTTCTAGTATACTGCCTTTTTAGTAGTAGTGATGGCAGCAGCACTGGCAAGTCTAGTATCTAAATTTTAAAATAATTCTTAGAAAAAATAAGAAAATAATAAAAAGGAAATAGATAAAACTATAAGTTAATATAGTATAAGACCGCATATTAAACGAAAAACCTAAAATTTTAAATTTAAATTTAAGTTGTTAATTTAAAGTTAATATCTTAAAGTAAATAAGAAAATGGTAAGCGGTATAACATAGAACTAAGAAAGGAAAAATAAATCTTTTTAAATTTTAAAATATAGTGCTAGAGGCCTTTTTTTTCTGAAAATATATGAAAATCATATAACTTAAAAAATTACTTACTTTGGAGGCATTTTGAAGGCTCTAGAAGAGCAGTGGGGTTGTAAATCTAGTTTATAAGTTAGTATATAACGTATATAGCTAATATAAAGCTCTAACTTACTTGAATTTGGCTCATCGATTGAGCGTTAAGGAGTTTGAGGTTAAAGAGCTCGATCGAGAGTGAAGTTATTCTGGGGCGCCAAGCCCTCGCGTATGCTAGGCCGTTTCGGGCCTGGCGCCCCGACCCCGTCCGCGCCTGGACGGTTACCCTACGATAGGAAGTTATCTTCAACTAGAAAATCCAATACTCTCCAGGCTCCAGTCCCGAAACGCATCCAGTAATACCCCATTATTAAACATAAGTCAGCTTTGAATTTCAGTAAATAGACCAGTTAGAATTATCCACGTAATAATTCAAACAAATAGTGGGATATTCGGCGATGTCACGATAACTCAACCAATCAAATCCCCTAAGCCAAAACATTCTCAGAACAAGCCGAATCGAAGGTATCCGATGCACTCGAAGACACCAGTCGTGGTAGTAGATGGCTTTGCTAATATTACAATATTTCTTTCCTTGTTGGAAATCGAAACATCCGGGAGGGGATACTCATAACTAAGAGAGATGAGGTGAATTGAATTCAGGGCTTGCACTTCAGTGTTGAAAGCGCCCCAGCCTAGCCTATCCCCGGAGTCATCGAAGATTATACATGTTAGCCCACAAGCCTGGCGATACGCGGTGAGACCTAGAGATTTGTCGTGGGGAAAATCCCTATCTTCGCTGCTCAGCCAATAGGAGTTGCACTCATGGTCCATGTACCCTAGGGGACAGCTGACGCTATCGTCCCAGGTGGGGGCTGCACATTTGACCTCTGCTGCGGGTTTCATTCTCACTGTTGTGGATAGCCTGACGGCATGACGGTGATTGGGCTGCACGTTCGTCTCCAGCTCGTTCTAGGAGATGAGAGTAGATGGAATACTTCACCCACGGTGGATGCCCACGACCAGGATATGGCCCCCACTGAGACAGCAGCTATCGTCGCGCATTTTCTGGTGCTCTCTTGCCAAGCCCTCGAGCGCAGTTAACCGGTCCGTATCATACGTGAGATAGCGCTTGGGGAATTGCTCGATTATCGAGTCCCATCGTGTTTCTCGAGTGGCAGTGAAAACGGGGTCGTTTGGGCCTGCTTCGTCCGGTTCAACGGTTTTGCATGCCCGGCAGATTGTGCTCTTCAAAATGTGTATCATCCTGGGTGAGAGCAACCATTCTTGAGTCGTCCAGCCTCGCGTGTTTAGGATAGTGGGGTCCAGGATTGAGTCCAGGGAATTTAGATCTTCCCCATCTATGCCCTAGCTCAATTTTAGTGAGATAAAGAAACTGCCGGAATCCTCGCGGCTTTGGGTTGTAAATAGTATTTCTATTAGAGCGGGAAGTGAGGGATGATCAAAATATAGCCTTTAAGTGGAATTCTCAGCGTCTAAAGTCGCGACTGTCAGTCGAGCCTGCTGGTAATGGTTCCCATTACAGTAGACTCCCGTAGCTAGTCATCGTTATCATCTTGGATGATACAAAGCGAATCTATCCAGAGATACCGGATATTAACTGTACAGGTGACAACTATTGCATCACGAAAGCTCCTTGATAGCAGTGATCTATTTGGACCGGAGCCGATTCGGCGCGTTTAGCTGGAGCCGATTTTCATGGCGGTGGATCCGGTGATTTGATTGGTAGATTTTGAGGCTCTGGAGCTCTTAGTCGCGGACGATTTCTACATACAGCACCCAGGCGCGTCCGGTGGTTAGCGTGTTTTGTCAACCTTCCCCTAAACAGCAAAAATACCAAAATTTCCCCTACAAAAGGGCCGTGCGGGACCACCGGAATTTATCTCGGTCCCAGACGATCAGCCAATTATAAGCTGCTTACATAACAGATTAATCATCTTATATTGTTGTCGTCTGGTACACAGTTCGGAAATTTGTTAGTCCCTCGCGCCAATTTATATATAATTCTTATACAAACTCGCGCACCATACTGAATTTTTAGCCATTAATCAATAATGAACTAACGCCTTTATAAACAATTGGCCAACATTACGTTCCAGAGCTTTGCAGGGCGATTCTAACGCTGCCAAAATTATTGCGAACGGCCTGGTGGTTACCGCTACGTTTCGCCTCAAATATTACCGCCAAAACAGTAAATATTCAGCCAGAGCCATCAACCATTACCAATCCTTAACGTTTGACCTCCTATATTAATATTTATAGTAGATAAACACCTAAATGGCTAATATATTGTATCTAGATTAATTCTGTGCTTTACTACCTACTTTATTGCTCCTCCGCTGCCTGCACAAACGCCTACACAAAAGCCTGCACGAACGCCTGCACGAACGCCTGCACGAACGCCTATACAAAGCTCTATATAAAGCTCTGCATGAGGCTCTGCTTGAAGCTCTGGTCGAGGGTCTGGTCGAGGGTCTGGTCGAGGGTCTGGTCGAAGCTCTGCTCAAAGCTCTTCTCGAAGCTCTGCTGAAGGCCCTATAGAGCTCCAAAACTCTACTAACACGCAGCACTAATATACTAGGAAGTCTCACAATCGTTTCTACGAACGTCTCTACAATTGCCCGTACCGTTGTCCGTACAAATGTCTCTACAAACGTCTGCGCAAACGTCTGCACGAACGCCTGCACGAAAGCCTGCACGAACGCTTGCACGATGTGAGGGCGCGAAGAGGCTTCGGGGAAGATTCGAAGGAACAATATAAATTCTATCTAAATCTAAGGGTATATAGCTCTTGCAGAGTACAAGACGTTGCGTAAAGAAGAGAAAGGAACATAGGAAACTTGTAACTAAATATTCGAGGTCTTGGCAGCAGACGCGTGGGCACGAGCCCACGCGGATTTTGATAGGTTTCGACCAAATTCCATTACGTCAGTGGAATTTGGTGGAATTTGATCGACTTGGCAGAATTTGGCAGAATTTGATCAAAGCGTCGGAATTCATCTGTCGAGTGTTTCACCGAGACATTCCTACTGTAACTGGGCTAGTCCCGTTACACACGAAAGCCTACACAAAGCTCTATATAAAGTTGTTTACAACGCCTTCAAAAACAAGCCCAAATACAAACTCTACATAAAGCTCTGCACAAGGCTCTGCTTGAAGCTCTGCTTGAAGCTCTGCTCGAAGCTCTGCACGAGGCTCTGCTCGAAGCTCTGCTCGAAGCTCTGCTCGAAACCCTATATAGAGCCCTAAAGCTCTACTAACACGCAGCACTAATGTATTAGGAAGGTTCTATAATTGGCCATATAACCACCTATATAATTAATTGTTATATAATTGTTTTTATAGATAGCTTTATAAATAGCTCTATAAATGTTATATAATTACCTATATAAACGCCTATTATAAGGTAATAAGTATTTAATTTAGTACTAGATATACTATATAGAATAATATATATACTAGTTATAGTTAGTTACTAAGGCACTTAATACCTATATAATTAATTAAATGCTTATAGGAACATCTTTATAAATATCTATATAATTACTTATATATATATCTATACCCTTACTATAAAATAGCCCCTATAGTATAGTATAATAAAAGTATAAAATTAATAAAGTAAATATATACCTATTAATAGCCCTACTAAATAGCATAGTTTATAAAGTCCTTTCTTAAGGATTAATTAACGAGGCTCTTAATTAGGGGCTATATAGCGTAAATAATATAAATAAATACTAGTATATCCTAAGGTTTAGTGCTATTACCAATTCCTTTTCTTTTCTTTACCTATATACTGCTACCAGAGCTATAAGGGGGCACTACTACAGTATTTAGGTTTATTAACGACTCTAATATACTAACGTATAGTAAAACTATAGAGGAGAACTATAGAACCGTAAAAAGGGCGTATAAAGTATATAAAGTATATATAATATAGGCACGCTAATATAGAGTAGTATTTACCCTTAAAAAGTACTACCTTGTCTACTTTATAAGGAGCTATAAGAAGTTTAATATAAAGATTATAGTTAATATATATAGCTTTATAAAGGGCCTAGTTAGTAACCTACGTGTATTAGAAGTATAGGTTAGCTTAAAGATTAAATAGAGGCTACATATTAATATTATTAAAGTAAAGATAGTTATTTAAATAGCTATACTAACCTAGTTTATAACCTTTATATAAGGCTCCTCCTCTAAAAGGCGTGGAAAGTATACTCCATTATAGTCTAGCTAGTAATACTATATAGATATAGCACCTAATACTTACTATTAGAGTAGAGAAAGTCTAAGGAAATAAGTAAAACTAAGCTTAGCTAGCTAGATATAGTATAGAACTTATACCTCTGTACTATTATAGAGGTATATAAATTAATACTAATAGTAGTACTTAAGTATAAAATAGGGTTTCCGCTACTTTAGGTATACTTAAAGAAGCTAGTTATAGCCTATATAAAAAAAATAGGAGGGGCTAGTAAGAGGATATATTAAAAGGGAGTATAATATTATATAGGCTATAATAGCCTACTAGCGCCAGCTTAGAATAAAACTACTAATATAGCCTACTAAATAGGATAAGCTTAAAAGAATAGTGGCTACTATTTTAGGAATAGATATATAGCTAATAGACCTAAATAAAACGTAGTATAGGAGGAGTAAAGGGCTGGGGTATAAGAAGTATTTAAGAAGTAGTAGAAAAGGAAGTAGGAAAAATACTAAAGTATACTTACCTACTATATAATAGCCTAGTATTATAGTACCTTTTTATTCTTTCTTATACTAGTTTAGCTGTTTCTCTAAGATATACGTGAAGATTTATTAAGTTCTCCATTTTTTATTTAGCTATGCTACTCATTTTCTTTACTTATTATAGCAATAACAATATTCTTAGCTTATACCCGTAATTCGCCTTAAAAGGTAACGTGCCTATCCCTTCCTATAGTATTATATTATACATAAACTGTGCAACTGGAAATAATAATACCCAATTATTTTATATATAATTAACATAATGCCTTAAATACTATTCTAATGTTTAGTTTAGTCTCTCTATTTGTCCATCTATTTGTAGGTAATATGCTATTAACATTACTGCTTAAACCCCTTATTCGGCTAAAAATACCTTCTAGAATACTGCTATAAATCTTAAATCTCTATCTAATTGTAACGGAACCTTGTAGCAGGAACTACAGTGGGTCCTATTATTAGGCTAGGTATGTAGGTAAGAACAAATTAACAACGTAATAACAACTAGTGGAGTAGTTGCCCAACAGATTAACTCCAATTGTATTCTAAGATTTACTACAAAAAGAGAACTATCTACGGTAGGGACTAAGGTCCTTTAAATACACAACCATACTCCTAAGAAATCCTCTCTTATATGTAAGGTACGTGTTGTCTATATTAAACATAATGTCCCTTCCGTTTAACATAGTTAACGCGTTTAATACCACGTAACCTTAGTTACTATTTCTTATTATATAGTTCTACTGGATCCATCCTAGACTATACCTATATTAACTAACTAGCTTCCTGCGACTCTTCTCCAAGTAGTTATAACATTGTACTTAAAGCGTCCGTAATACTATCTCCCTTCTCTTTATTTTCGTTCTTAAAGATTTCTAACATCTCCAAGTTGTCTACTAGAGGTGTAATGTCCGTTTAATTAGTCTGGTTAATATTCTTACTTATTATACCTAAAGCCTCTTCTTCTCTTTCTTGGGTTGAGCGTTGCCTTTATATAGTCTCCTCCATACTATCGCTAGGTAAGGTAATGGCGATCCCTTGCTCTTATTGCGCTAAAGAGGGGTTAGTGTGCGTTATGCTAGCAAGTCCTTTATCCTAACAACCCTTCTCTTGCTCTGAGTGCATTAAAGCAAATATTTAATTATTTTGCGATGTTCGCTCTGTTTCTAACACTAAGTATACGCGTCCTATAACTCTTAACAGTCTCTGAGTTCCCTAAGTAACTTATTATAGGGTTTTATATTTAATCTACTACTGTGAAGCTTAACGGTGAGCTGGCCTCTACACTGCTTAAGGTTTAATATACCTTAGAAGAGTCCGCACGCGTCTTTAAAGCTTAATGTTTAGCTTACGCTTGTCTTTAACGCCTTAAATATATTTATAAGAAGGTCTGTTTTAAGAAGTAGAAGCTTGTCTAACAGGGTTTATCTAAGCTAGGTAATAAAAGAACTGGCTCTTCTCCTGCAAGGAAAATAACTCCAAGTAGCTTAGCAATTGCTCCTCTTAGGTCCCCCTTAGGTAACTTATTCTTTGGCGATCCTTTTTTATTAATATTACCTAACCTGCTTTCTTTTAATACTTCTATACCTTTCCTATAGCGTTCTCTAGGTTGCTTAGTAGCTCCTAGGTAATCTCATTGTAGCCTATCTACTTTACTTTATACCACGTTTTGTTATCTACGTCCTCGTAACTAATAATCTTTAAAATTTACTATTTGTCTTCTTCTTGTCCTCTATATATGTCTACCTTATAGACTAGTGGCTTAATATTCCCATATGCTAGCTCTAGCATTGCGATATATTATATAGGGTAGATCTTTATTTTAGCTGGTAGGTTTAACTTATACGTAACTAATAAAATCCTTTACTTAATTTTAAAAGGTCCTAGTCTAACATAGTCCAACTTTTTGCTTGGTCGTTAACTCTTAAAATTTTTGTATAGTAGCCACACTTTATCTCCCTCCTTAAGATCTAGTCCCTTAGATCTCTTAGCATTATAGTACTTTTTTATTCTTTACTGTACTAGCTTGGCTGTTTTTATAAGGCCTATATAAAGATTTATTAATGTCTCCATTCTTTGTTTAGCTGTACTACTTATTTTCTTTACTTAATATAGTAATAATAACGTTCTTAGCTCGTACCCGTAATTTGCCTTAAATAGTAATATCCCTATTCCTTTTTATGGTGTTGCATTATATGCAAACTATATAACTGGTAATAATAATACCCAATTCTTCTGTGCGTAATTAATATAATGCCTTAGATACTGTTTTAGTATCTAGTTTAGTCTTTCTGTTTATCCGTCCGTCTACGGATAATACGCTGTAGATATTACTGCGCGAACTCCTTATTCTGCCAAAAATACTTTCTAAAATACTACTATAAATCTTGGATCTCTGTCTAATATAATTTTATTAGGTGCTCCGTGTCTTGCGAATACTTCCTTTATATAGATTCTAGCAACATCTTCTACTAATATCTCTTTAGTGTATGCTATAAAGTATCCCTACTTTGTTAGCTTATCTACTATTACTAAAATCGCGTTATAATCTTATTCTATAATAGGATCTCTTAACTTTGGTAACTTAATAATAAAGTCCTATAATATAACTTCCTATGGTCTTCCTAGTATTTTAATAGGTTATAGCCCTCCATACGGCTTATACCTTGTTGGTTTGTTCCTTTAGCAATCTAGACATTTCTTTATAACTTATCTTACTAGTCCCCAGATTCCTTAAATAATGTACTCCTTTTAAAGTCTTAATACTAAGCCTATAGCTCTATTGTGTCCTTATATTATTCCCTTATGGAATTCCTTAATAAACTCTTCTGCAATAGACTTAGGTATATACGTTACTTCTCTATTTTTATATTGCTCTAAGTCTAGATTCTCTATCTATACTTTTTAAATCTTCTGTATTTAATCACTTTCTAGTAATTTATGGATCTGACTTTCTTTGGTTGCTGTAATCTTTGGATAGTTATACCTAATTAATCTGTCTTAATCCCTTTGCAACAAAGCTCCTAATAGCTTTTTATTACTTTATAGTTTAGCCTTTCTGCTTAAAGCGTCCGCTCGTGTATTATCTATACCCTTGGTATACTGAATTTCAAAATGGTATTCTATAAGCATTTCCGCCCATCTAACCTGTCTTTGGTTGAGTTTCTTTATTGTTAGGAATCCTGTAAGGTTTTTATAGTCCGTTTTAACCATAAAAGGTTTCTCTGTGCCTTATAAGAATGCTCTCTATTTCTTAAGTACTATAACTATACCTAACAACTCCTTGTTGTAGATGTTATAGTTTAACTTTAGTAGTGTTATTTTTCAACTATAGTATGCTACTGGATGCTATGCGTCCTAATACTTCTATAGTAAATATACTCCTAGTATAAAGTCTAATACGTCTATCTCAACAACTGTTTCTAACTTTGGTTAATAGATCTTAAGGACTAGCTCTTAGGTAAATAACTCTTTAAGTTCCTAGAATAGCTCCTTCTATTTACTACCCTAAACCTATGGTTCCTTCTTTTTTGTTAGCCTTATAAATAGCTTAATACTTTTTAACTATTATGCTATGAACCTCCTATAGTAGTTACAAAACCCTAGAAATAACCTTAACTGTATAACGTTCTCTAGTTCTTGCTAACTTACTATAGCTTTAACTTTCTTTAGGTCCATACTAATTTTCCCTAGTTTAATAATAAATCCTACAAAATCGGTCTTTACTATAAAGAACTTGCATTTCTTAATTGCTACTAGCATCTGTTCTTCCTGTAGTCTCTTTAAGACCTATTTAATGTGTTCTCTATATTCTTCCTCATTCTCTAAGTAGATAATAATGTCGTTAAGGTATACTATAATAAACTTATCTAAGTGTTCTCCTAATACACTATTAATTCGCTTCTGGAATGTTACTAGTGCGTTTATAAGCCTAAATTATATAACTAATGGTTTATATAGTCCTTTTTTTGACCTAAAGGCTGCCTTTTATTTGTCGCCTTCTTTAATCCTAATCTAATAGTACGCCTATCTCAGATCTATCTTTGTAAAGATCTTTATATTACCTATCCTATCTTAGATTTCGCTAATTAAGGGTAAAGGATATCTATCCTTTCTAATAATGCTGTTTAACTGTCTGTAGTCTATACACATCCTAAGTTTTCCGTTTTTCTTTAGGATAAATAGTACTGGATATCTTACTAATAACTATAACGGTCTGATGTATCCCTTGCGTAAGTTCTCCTGGATAAACTCCTTAAGCGCTACTAACTCCGTTTTAGTAAGCTTGTAGATTAGAAAGAACTTTGGACTTATTCCCTCTTCTAATTCTATCTTATAGTCCTATACTGCATGCTCTAATAGCTTTTCACTTTCTAGTAACTATAACTTTTTACTATACTTGTGGTATCTCTTTAGTATATAACTTAAGCTTTGCTTAGTCTCTTTATACATTACTCTAACTTGGTACTATACTAACTTAGTTTACTGTCGCACTTTGCGCCGTTAAGTATTCTTAATATTAACCTAACCTGTAACCCAATTGATCTTTGGATTATACTCCTGTAATTAAGGCATTCCTAATATCACCTTATCCTGTCCTAATGGTAGGATATTAAAAGATATTCTAACTGGTCTTCCTTTAATAGTTAACTAAATAGGTCCTATTTTAAGATTAATAATATCTCCTCTATAGGCTATCTGATCTTCTGAAATTATTATAAGTGGATATAGGTGTTCCTTTTGTCTATATAGTAACCCTATCCTTTCTACTGCTTTTGGTAATATGTGGTTCCTAATTGCTCTACTATCTACTAACGCTTTAAACTGTTAATCTTGCCATTTAGCTTATAAATTTAGGTATTAACCTTAAATTCCTTTAAAGGTCTAAGGCTCTAACACTAGTTCCCTCTAGTTCTATACACCTCCCCTTTTCCTAACTGTTGGCTGCTAGATCTTACCTATACTTAGTTTAACTTAGGCCAATACTTAGTTTATTTCTTTTCCTCTACGTACTATAGATAAGTGTTCTCTAGCCACCCCTACTACTATTATCCGTCTAGGTATTCTTCTGTAAGGAATCTTCCTAGTTAAAGTGTTAAGTCCCTTTAACCTTATACTTCTACTGGGTGCCATTTATATATATACTTAGTATTTTTAAATCGCTTTTCCTCTGGTGCCTAATATATCCTTACTAGGTACTTCTGGTTCTTATCTTTTAGTGCTTTATATATGTTATATATGTCATCCATATAAGCTATCCACAATAGTGTATAATACGCTGTATGTTTTGGGTTAACTCTTGGTTTATTTTTATCCTTAAGTTTAAACCTATACCTAGTTAACCTAACCACTAGTATCTCTACTGCGGGTACTAAGATTTATTGCTTACTTCTTTAGTCCCTAGATCCTTCTTTTAAGTTCCTTAACATTATAATTAACGCTCCTTTAATATAACTTATGTGTTTTTCCGTAATAGGTTGGTCTTAGACAACTTTTTTATCTAGCTATATATAGAAATCTTCCTATTTATTGTTGTGTTATTGCCTATACCACTTTCTATATAACTGGTTTAGTGTGTATAGTCTATCTGTTAGAAAGTACCTTGTTATTACTACATCGTAACATCCTTTAGTATGTCTTTCTTTAAACCTGGTTGGGATATCTAGATCCTCTTCTTATTCCAGTTTATCTAACCATTTTGCCCTAGGTATCCCTATACTTGGCCTATTAATAACTCTTTATACGGGTGCTCTGTCCCTTATATAACCTAGTATAGCTAACCTCTTATCTAGCTTTTGCTCTTACTATATAATAATTCTTGTTTTAAACTTATCTATAGTTTCTTGTTTTCTATGTCTTATAGCTAGATCTTTATAGTCGTCTTACTTTTTAATCCTGGTATTAACTATTCAATCTTTAGGCTAAACACTATATTTACCTAGGATTGCTGACGTTCTTATTTATTCCCTAAACTTATAGTTCTTAAACTTACGTCCTATACTTATTCGTTTGTCTATAAACTAAGTTACTACCCTTTTCCACCGGTTTTCGTCCATTATAGGTCCTTGGGTGTGTCTTATTTTATCTTAAAAATCTTAAGCTTCTCTTATCTCTTCTTAAGAATCTTAAGCCTGTGGCCTTTTGCCTTTATTAAGTAATAAGCTAGTACTAGCAGTTGTCTACTTACTTAGTTTCTTCTAAACATTGCTCCTATTATCTTATAAAGCGATGGAAATTATATCTAATGGTATTATAACATCCGTTACTAAACCCTATTCTGTAATAGTCTTAGTTTCTGCTTCTGTTTTAACTTCTCTAAGGTCTGCATACTTCTAGTAAGCTGCCTTTATTGCCTTATTGTCGGTAAATGCTTCGCCTGTATTAAACTTATCGTCTTTAATATCTAATCTATAAGCTAGTTTATTAGTTCCTCTAAACTTAGATAATAATGGCTCCTATAGCTAATAGCTTGCGCTATACTTAGCGTCCTTATAAATTTGGTATGCGTTGTTGTAACAATACACAAAACTGTTAATTAAACATTCTTTTATTCCTTACAGTGCACCGTTATCCCTTTATATATATGTGCTGTCTGCTAGCCTAGTTCCCTTTACCGCGTAGTTACTCTAACTACCTCTATAGTCTCTGGTAAAATGACCTTGTTTTCTATAATTTATATAAGCCCTATCTTTAAACCATTTTTCTTGCTATAGAGTCCGCCTAAACGTCTTCTACTGCTAAGATCCCTAGTTTAGCCTCTACTTCTAGGTCCTTTAATTACTTAATCCTTAACCTCTAGGTTTCTATGGTTTCTTTTCCTATCTTTAGGTTTCTTTGGTACCGCTTAGGTCTATTAGCTCTACGCCATTCCATAGTTTTTAACTCTATATCTGTTGTTGCATACTCTGCGCCTTATATAACTATGGAACTCTATCTTGCCTTTTCTTAGCTTATTTCCTTTAATAGATCCTATTATTAATCTTTATTAACTAATCTATTAACTCTCTTAAAGTATCCGCATCTTCTATTAGGATAATTGCGTCCTAGACTTTAGCCTTAAGTCCCTATTTATACTGTGCCATAAGCGCCCTATTATTCCACTTAACCTATATAGCTAGTGTTTAAAACTGCGTTATATACTTAATTGCTAAAGTGCGTTGTACTAAGTTTTAAAGCTTTTGTTCCGCTGTGGTTATAGCCTCCAGGTCTCTAAATATCTATATTAGTCGTTCTGTAAACCTATTCCAACTGGTAAATATATACTATACGTCCTGGTTAGTAGTTGTTATACCATTGGCCTATATTTCCGTAAGGTATAGTTTAAACCACTTAAGTACCCTTCCTGTTAGGAATAATCCTGCATAGGCTACTTAATCTAATAATATTGCTAACTTCGCTCCTTCCTGTATTACCTTAAAGTATATCTATATAAGAAATCCCTTAAGCTTTAACTTCTCTCCTAAGAACCATTTAATTAAAGGTAGCTTGATTTTTACTACTCTAATTCCATTAATATATTCTTTAAGTATCCTATTATTATCTTATAAGTGATTAACCATTTTCTATAACTAACCTTGCGTAACTACTTAAGAATCCCTATTGTCTATACTGGTATCACCTGGCCCTGAGGTTGTGGCTGCCGTTGACGCTGTTATGACTGGTGCTTTGGGTGGCATGTTGTTTGATCTTGTTCAATACCATAACCTTAGTAGTGAATGTGTAATGGAACCTTGTAGTAGGAACTACGGTAGGTCCTATTATTGGGCTAGGTATATAGGTAAGAACAAATTAACAACATAATAATAACTAGTAGAGTAGTTGCCCAATAGATTAACTCTAATTATATTCTAAAATTTACTATAAGGAGAGAACCATCTACGGTAGGAACTGAGGTCCTTTAAATATACAACCGTACTCCTAAGAAATCCTCTCTTGTACGTGAGGTACGTGTTATCTATATTAAACGTAATATCCCTTCCGTTTAATACAGTCAACGCGTTTAATACTACGTGACCTTAGTTACTATTCCTCGTTACATAGTTCCACTGGATCTATCCTAGACTATGCCTATATCAACTAACTAGCTTCCTGCGACTCTTCTCCAAGTAGTCGTAACATTGTACTTAAAGCGTCTGTAACACTAATATAATCTTTATTAGTGCTCTATGCCTTATAAACACTTCTTTAATATAGATTCTAGCTATATCCTCTATTAAGATTTCTTCTATGCATGCTACACAGTAGCCCTACTTAGTTAACTTATCTACTATTATTAGGATTGCGTCGTAATCCTATCCAGTAATAGGGTCTCTTAACTTTAGTAGCTTTATAATAAAGTCCCATAATATAACTTTCTATAGTCTCTTGGGTATTTTAATAGGTTATAGCCCTCTATACAGCTTATACCTTATTAGTTTTTTTTTTTTAGCAATCTAAACATTTCTTTATAACTTATCTTGCTAGTCCCCAGATTCCTTAAATAATATACTCCTCTTAAAGTCTTAATACTAAACCTATAGCTCCATTATATCCTTAAGTTATTCCCTTATAGAATTCTTTTATAAACTCTTCTATAATACTCTTTAGTATATACGTAGCCTCTCGCTACTTATACTGTTTTAACTCTAGACCCTTATCTTATGCTTCTTAGATCTTTTATAACTATATACTCTCTAGTGTCTTATAAGTTTAGCTTTCTTCTCTAGTTACTATAATCTTAGGATAATTATACCTAATTAATCCGTCTTTATCTTTGTGTAATATTACGCCTAATAGTTTCTTATTGTTTTGCAACTTTACCTTTTTACTAAATATATCTACTCTCACATTTTTAGTACCCTTGGTATACTAAATTTTAAAATAATATTCTATAAGCATCTCTGCCCATTTAACTTATCTTTGGTTAAGTTCTTTTATTATTAGAAACCCTATTAGGTTCTTATAGTGTTACGGCGCTGGTGGAAAACGGTGGATCTTAGCAGACATGGATTATAGTAGACGCGAGTTACGTAACTTAAGGACCACATAAAATATCGAGCGGCGCTGCTATTCTTCTCCTTCCTTTCTCTAGCTTTGGATCCTCGTTTATAGACTACCAATTGTATAGGCTTGCGCGTCCCTCTTGCCGTGCTCGTGCCTTAATTAACTAAGTCGCTAACATTATCCAAAGCTTATCTACTCTTCTTCCGGAGAAGGAACTTAAATATATCTATCTACAAGACCACAAACAGGATAAGGACACAGAATAGGACCCTAAGGACATCACTAGGACCACAAGGACAGGACAGACCCAAAAACCAAAAGAATATAAATAGAACGCGAAACCTAAGAATAGGACACGCATGGACCAGAACCCCTAGAAAATAAATAAATACTAGAAATTACCCAATACCCCTACTACCATGCCAAGAAATACAGCAGCTGGCAAAGCCGCTATAGGACCCACAAATACCTCTAATAGTGAAACAGTCGCCGTCTTAACCCCCTAGGAAGAGCTTGCAGCAGCTAATATCGAAATTAAACGGCTTTAAGAGCTGCTTAAAACTAGAGACACCCCTGCACCTAGTAAGGAGTTATTAGACACCTAGAGACTTGCTATAGTCCTTAAGACCCTAGCCTAACGTACAGCATTAGCATTGTTGCGGTCCGCGAAGGTTGCGGACCCCCTATTACTTACAGACGGAACTAACCCTATATTCAACAATTGGAAGCTTCAACTATAAGACAAGCTTAAAGTTAATATAGACCACTTCCCTACTACCCAAGCTAAAATGGCCTACGTCTTTAGCCGTACTGGCGGGGACGCATAGACGTATCTACGTCCGTAATACGCCCAGGACTTGGCAAACCCCTTCCTCTCTAAAGAAGAGATAGTTAACTACCTGTCTTCTATTTATAAGGACCCCTTTAAGACATAGAACGCCCGCCTTAATTACAAAGCTCTTAATATAAAGACGACGGAGACCTTTTTAGCCTTTTAGACCCGCTTTCTGTACCTAGCCGGCTAAGCCTAAATTCCCTATAAAGACCTAATACTAGACCTCTTTAATAAGCTTACCCTAGACCTATAGCGCGCCGTACTGCCAGTTTTTACTACTATATAGACGCTAAAGGTACTTATGGACTACTGCCTAGCTATTAGCTAAGGCCTCTGTCAAATTAAGGTATGATTTAAGCGGTATAAAGCTAGAAACTCTCTAAACCAAACTATAAGCACTTTATAAACGGCCTGTAATACCCTAGCACAATTTATAACTCCTACGGCACCAGCTATATAGCCCGCCGTTAATTCAGCAGCTAGCCGTGCAGCTAGTCCTACTGCGGGTCTGGCGCATACTTGGCCTATATATAACGACCCCTATAAACAGGCCCTTAGCAATTAAGGAGCTTGCTTCTTATATGGCCAGAAAGACCACTTTGCAAAGGATTGCTAGATAAAGGTAAAAACGGGCAAGGTTCTGTTGATTTAGGAGGATAGTATGGAGTTAAAAAAAGAGAAACCCTAGAGAAAGACTTCTCTCTAGGGTTAAAAGGGATTAATATATTATATATTAATCTAGGTTAGCTAGTTAGTGGAAGAAGCTGCACTATCCCTTATACCTTATTCCGTAATAGATATTAAGTTTTAACCTCTGCTTTGGCTAACTCTGGAGCAAATGCCTTTGCCTTAATAGATACTTAGTGTGCTGTAAAGCTGGCTAACTTTTTAAATGCACCCTTTAAAGGACTGCCCAAACTAATTCCTATTTGCGGGTATAATAGACGGATAGAACTACCTATTATAAATATTTTACGGATTTACCTCTGTGTAGATAGATAAAGGTAGTATAACGTCCCCTTTCTTATTACGGACCTAGGAAGCCACGATATAATCTTAGAAAGAAAATAGCTAGCCTATCTAGGCTTATAGCTTAATATATGGAGTAGACGGCTTATCTAGCCCAAAACCCTACCCCTAATACCCTCTTTTATAAAGGAAATCAGCATTACAATAGAAAACCTTGTGCGGCTATAGATAGACACTATTTACCAGGCTGATGCTATGTGTAGGGACCAGGCTTTTAAAAAGAACGTATAGCTTAACCTGCAACGGATCTATATACTACGCCGCCCCTAGACTACCTATGTTATGCCACCCGCACTAGAGATTAAAAAAGTTAGTAAAAAGCTAGTGGAGCTCCCTATAGGGAACTCAAGCCCTATACAGCTATAAAGAATAGCAAGGAGTATTGGACGCTATATAGAACGTATAGACCGGAGGGATAACTTGCGGAAGATGGAATAGGAGCTAAGAAAGATTATAAACCCTAGGCCGCAAAATACGGCCTAATAATAGTCCATAAAGAAACCTACGGGCCTCCCACTAGTTAATATCTGCTGTATTAGCGCTGTAGGATTCTACTAGAACTTAGTTTAACCTAATACTATTGCCTTTACCACTAGCTTATATAAAATTAATTAAATAATTAAGGAAAAGGAAAATAAGCTTAGTAAATAGAAAGGCAAGCTTATAAACAAGGAGCTAGTAGAATAGAAACTACCCTATTAATACTAGAAATTTAAGGACGTGTTCTCTAAGGCAGTATTAGATATACTCCCGCCTTACTAACCGTATAACTATAAGATTAAGATTAAGCCAGATAAGAAAGATATACTTAGCTATAGCCCCCTTTATTAGCAGTCTACTGCCAAATTATAGGCTATAAAGCAGTACCTTATTAATAACCTAAATAAGGGCTTTATTAAACCTAGTTAAGCCCCTTTTAACTCGCCTATTTTCTTTGCTAAAAAGCTAAATGGAGGACTTTGTTTCTATATTAACTACCGTAAACTAAATAATATAACCCGCAAGGACCGCTACTTACTGCCCTTACTTAATAAGACTTTAACCCAAATAAGTAGAGCTAAGACCTTTACTAAGCTCGATATCCGTTAGGCCTTTTACCGGATTAGGATAGACCCTAAATCGGAAGATTTTACTATATTTTGGACCCGTTACGGAATATATAAATATAAAGTACTTCCTTTTGGACTGACTAACGGACTGGCTACGTACCAGCGATATATAAATAATATACTCTTTAACTACCTTAACGACTTCTGTACGGTCTACCTGGATAATATTATAATCTACTCTAAGAATAAGTTAGAACACAAGGAGTATATTTATAAAGTCCTACAATAGCTCCGCGAGGCTGGTCTCTAGGCCAATATTAGGAAATTGGAATTTAGTATTAAGCGTATAAAGTACCTAGGTTTTATTATTAGTATAGACGGAATTAAGGCCGACCTAGAGAAAACGGCTGTAATTAACTAGTGGACACCCCCACGGACTATAAAAGGGGTGTAATTATTTCTAGGTTTCTGCAACTTCTACTAACGCTTTATTAAGAACTATAGTAGGATTGCCTAGCCTCTTAACCGCCTTACTAGGAAAGACTAGCTATTCCACTTTAACGCCATATATATGCAGGCCTTTAATAAGCTTAAAAAACGGCTGGTATTAGCTCCCCTACTTACCCACTTTAACCTAGAACGGCCCTTGATGCTAGAAACTAATGCCTTAAATAGCGCGATAGCCGGCGTTTTCTCCTAAAAGTAACTAAACGGAGAATAGCACCCTGTTGTATACTATTTGAAGACTATGATAGATGCCAAGCTAAACTACTATATCCATAATAAAGAAATGCTGGCTATTATCTCTAGCTTTTAGTAATGGCGTATATAGCTAGAGGGGACCCCTAAGCCTATTAAGGTGGTTTTAGACTATAAGGCCCTAGAATACTTTATAATAACCAAGGCCCTTACGGCCTGGTAGGCACGCTAGGCGGATATCCTATCTTAGTTTAACTTCTTAATTATATATAGACCAGGCGCTACGAACCGTGCGGATACTCTTATAAGGTGTAAACAGGACCTAGGTAATTAGGCGGCTATAAAGATTTTATTACAGACCTAGATACTACTATAACTAGAGCACCTTAACCCCTAAATATAGGCAGAGCTAAATATAGACCCTTTAGATGCTAAGATATGTCCTATTAACTCTATGGAACTTAGCCTTATTAATAAACTGCTATAGGTAAACCGTACAGCCCCTTCTCTATAGGAGTACCGCAAAAAGGTAAAGGATGCTACTAGCCTATAGTCCCTTAAAAACGGACTGCTTAAGCACCAGGAACGGCTGGTGGTAGTAAAGAAACAGAATTTACGGACCTAGTTTATTGCTAAAGTATATACCTAGGTCTCTATAGCCTACCCCAAAAAGAATAAGACCTGTAAGATTATTAGTAACCATTACTACTAGCCCAGAATAGTTACGGATATTAACCGCTATATATAGAACTGTAATAACTACTATAGGTTTATAATTCTATAGGACAAAACCCTAGGACTATTAAAGCCACTTCTAATACTAGAACGCCCCTGGTAGTATATCTCTATGGACTTTTATAAGCTGCCTACGGACCGTGACAAATATAATATGGTAATAATCCTAGTTAACCGCTTTAGTAAGCGCCCGTTCTTAATCCCCTATTATAAGGATATTAATGCTAAGGAGGTAGCCTAACTATATATCTATTATATCTACCGAATTTACGGACTACTAGATACTATTATATCCGATTATAGGCCGCAGTTTATATTAGCCTTCTGGAATGAGTTTACTTGGATCCTTAGCATTAAGCTAAAGCTTTCCACAGCATACTACCCCCAGATAGACGGTTAGACGGAGATTATAAATTAATACTTAGACCAGAGGCTCTGGCCCTTTATTAACTACTTCTAGGATAACTAGGGCAAACTACTACCCCTAATAGACTACGCCCAGGCAACCCTACCCTATAACTCTACGGGATTTGCACCTATTTAGCTAGAAATAGGATACTTACCCTATATAAGCTTTAACTGGGAAAGACCGGAGGGGCTATAGACCGTACGTAAAAAACTGTCTTATAAGGAAGCCTAGCAATATGCTAAATGCTTAGAAGAAGCTTGGACGGTAGCCTATACAAATCTAAAAAAGGCCTAGAGATTAATAGAACAGTAGGCAAATAAGCACAGGCGCGAGCCTAACTTTACTATAGATAATAGGGTCTGGGTTATAATAAAGAACTAAAAAACAGAACGGCCTAGCCGCAAGCTAGACTATAAGATAGTAGGACTATATAAGATCCTTAACAAAGAAGGCAACTTATATAAGGTTAAGCTCCTAGACTTAATTAAAGTCTATCCTATCTTTTTGCTGGATAAGCTACGGAAGGCTGCAAATAACCTACTACCTAGACAAAAGAATAAGCCTCCCCTGCCAATTTAAGTTAATGGCGATGATGAATGGGAAGTTAACAAAATACTAGCCTATAAACTAGTATAAGGAACGCTACAATACCGTATCTAATGGAAAGGCTATAATCTAGACCTAACCTGGTACCCCGCCTGGAACTTTATAGGCTGCCCCTAGAGACTTAAAGAATTCTATAACTAATACCCTAACGAACCCGGACCTCCAAAGTACCTTAACGAGTGGATGGAGTGCTGGTATAGCAAAGACAATAGGCTGCCTATTGAGCATAAAGACAAGAATACCCCATGGACATAATATGGACATACAAAGCCTAAGGGCAGGCTTTTTCGGAGGGGGGGGGGTAATGTTACGGCGCTAATAGAAAACGGTGGATCTTGGCAGACGTAGATTATAGTAGACGCGAGTCACATAACTTAAGGACTGCATAAAATATTAAGCGGCGCTGCTATTCTTCTCCTTCCTTTCTCTAGCTTTGGATCCTCGTTTATAGACTACCAATTGTACAGGCTTGCGCGTCCCTCTTGCTGTGCTCGTGCCTTAATTGACTAAGTCGCTAATATATAGTCTATTTTAATTATAAATAGTTTTTCTTTGCCTTATAAGAATGCTCTCTATTTTTTAAATACTGCAACTATACCTAATAACTCTTTATTATAGATATTGTAGTTTAACTCTAGTGGTATTATCTTCTAACTATAGTACGCTACTAGATACCATATATTCTAGTACTTTTATAGCAAATATACTCCTAGTATAAAGTCTAATACATCCGTTTCTATAACCGTATCTAACTTTAGTTAGTAGATCTTAAAGATTAGATCCTAGGTAAACAACTCCTTAAGTTCCTTAAACAACTTCTTTTACTTACTATGTAAGGGATATTATTGCGGTCACCTTAGGTTGCCCTTAGGACAACCCCCAAACACCCCTTGGACGTCCGTCGGTTATATGCCGGAGGCATATACCTATAGTATATAGTCTCCACAATCCCTAAGGCCTTACCTCCTTAAGGATTCGTCTCTCTTACCAATCTATCCTATTCCACAATTGTGTCCTTATAGCCCCCTATCTATAAAGTCCCCTTATATTTAAATCCTTCCTACTCTATTTGGAAGGGTAGCTGGCTTTAAGGACCAGATTGTTTATTTATATCTTTTATTTATATCTACTATCCTCCCTTAAAATCTCGCAATAACCTAAATAGAAACTCCATAAACACCTTATAAAAAGGCGTCGCTCTAAGGCAGGAAGGTCCCTCTAACAGTAAAAGATTGCGATAATATAAACCTCTAGGCAAGATGGCCGAATAAGCCCTAATACCTAGATGCACCAAGAGCTTAAAGACTCTCGCATACCTACGGTTACTAGCAATACTAAGGAAAACGCAGACACCCTCTATAATGGTTACAACACAGCTAAAAAGTAGCCGGAACCCCTCCGGCCCCACTTAGGCCAATTAGAAGATTAAGCGCTAGAGGCAACTCCAAGATCTTCCCCTAAATTAGAAATGCTAGAGGAATACACTAATATACCCAACTAGGGACCCAACCGGAACCCTCCCGGAAGACCACCAGCTTATAATTAGCATAGTGGTAATGCATAGACTGCTTATAAGCTAAGCGGGCCTACCCCTTTAGGTAATCTAACCCAACTACTAACTTAAGACTTAAGCCTTGTAGGGAAACCCGTATTAGCTACTAGTACTAACACTACCTCTATAGCTAGAGCTTCCCTAGGCCCAAGGTTAGAAAGTTAAGAGCCCCATACCAATTTTCTCTAAGGAGGATATTAGAAAGCTGCCGCAAGGCTCTTGGAAGCTATACGGGAAGGAGCCACTAATAAATATATTAGAAACCTTTAGGGGTAGGTCTAGATCTAGCAGAGCTTAATCTAGGCTAGATAAAATCTTTTATAACTTGGCCAAGGCTAAGGGCCTCCTAGGGGCTACCTATTACTTACCTAAGGAGGTGCGGAAGACTTAGAGAGGTATCTATATAGTAAATAGAAAAAGGATATAAACTAACTAGCTAAGGCCTTTAGTAGTCTAGAACTCCGCCATAGACCTAACGCCCAATAGTTGGATAATTAGGTTTGTGAAATAGATAACTTCTTTAAAATGCTAATAATACAAGACAATACCAAAGAGTATACTTAATAGATTATTAGTAAGATTAAAGATTAATCCCTAAACTAGATCGCACTAAATTAGCTTAATAAAGAGCAAATTACTATATAGCCGCAGCTGCAACCCTTCCTAAAGAAATGGACTTAAAATCTGTATATTGTATAATATAATAATGCAGAACTATTTTAGAATGGGACATAGCTTAACCGCTATAATTTCCGCCAGTTTATAAACTTTATAGAAACTTATGCTTAATTAATAGATCCAGAGCCCTTTAAAAACAAGGATAGTAGCATCCACAAAAAGGAGAAGATTAGTGTCGGTATCACTTCCGGTGATACGTAATGCTATTGCAATAGTATGGGTGGTAACTGATTTTAATTGATGCTTATTAATTCTCCTATTCTACAGGTGGAATTTGGTGGATTTCTTAAGCTCGCTTAGCTCACGTAATCAACCCCTTTTAACTCGCGTTCGTAGGCAAGTTGCCGCAAATTGCCCTAGATTGCCGTCACGTGATAGCAATTTGCAGTCACATGACTGCAAGGACGCAACCTTGATCAGACACTAGGAGTATTTAGTTTTTAACGGTACTTAAACACGCCACCTACCAAATTCCACTACTTTCCACCTGTTAAATTCCACTACTTTCCACCTATTAAATTCCACTAAATTCTGCCAAATGGCTGAAGTAACCAATCACAATTTTCCATACCCGGCATAGAAAATCGCCATTGGCTTGCTTAGTACTAGCGCCTTAGCTGCTAGCTCAATATCTTTACACTCTCTATTCCTGTCTTTCCATCTTCTCCTCTCTCTACCCACTCGGTAACCTATAGCTTAATTATATTTATATTAATTAGGTCCTTTAACACTTAGCAAGGTTTTAATTTTATTATAGCGTCTATAGGGTTACTGCCTCCGTTAATCTATTTAATTTCTGCTATTTCTCTTCTCTTATACAATTGTTGTAAATACATTAGGTCAACTATAAGTCGTTTCTCTTATATTGTCCTAAGTTTAACTAGGCAGTTATATAGAGATTTTAAATCAGTATAAAGGGTAAGCGGTAGTCGTTCAAGTTGTAGGATTTTCTTAATGGTTGCTTTAATCGCAGCTCTGGTGTCAAATCCGTAGGCTATACCATATGGTTTAGATGCTAAAATGCTTTATATAACTCGCTTGCATTTAATAGATAACCAATAGAGGATATTAGCCCTATTGTCCTTGTCCGTGAGTATAATAACAAAGCCAATCTAAGAAGAGAGGTTGTAGTTATTGGCAAAGGACGAGTCTGTAAATATCATTAGTTTAAGAGTGCTTATATCAAGTCATACAAAGCAAAGTCCTTAGGAGGGATTATTAATTTGCCATTACAGCCGCTTGTTAAGCTGCTTCGCATATTCTTCCTTTAGGTTAACAACTTATGCTATAAAGGAGAGGTTAAAGGCAGCTTCTAGTTAATAGACTATGGCAATATAGGCTCCTTTTGCTCTTTAGGCAACATACTAGTCCTTTAGTGTAACTGCCTTACAGACTTCCCCTCTAGAGCTAGTTAGGTCTGTAGCCTTTATAGTAACCAACTTTAGGTTCTAGTATTAACATTCCTGAGTAAAGGCTATTAAGTCCTTTTCTTGCCTAATACAGCCTCTGTTAAACTTAATTAGGGTATTTAGCGTAAGCTTCTCTCTCTCCTTTATTAGAAACTTTACTTCCTAAAGCCTAGCTTCTTTAGCCTCCGTAAAGGTTTTATTAGCAAGAAATAGTATATTATTAGTCTGCAGTCCTACAATTCTAAAGCTGTTGCTATTTATGTATAATAAGTAGGGGTTATATGTTAACTAGTTCATCCGTAGCTTATTAAGGTAGTGGCGGTAGTATATATTAAACTAATAGTTGCCAGCTTCTGGGACACTATAGAGTAGTTTAATAACTCTCAGAATTAATCCATTCTTTAGTTTAAGTTCTAGTGGTAGGCATATAAAGAAGTCTCTGTTTAGGTAGGTACTGGACTATACATAAGCTTGTAAGATATCACGTAGGTATAAAGAGGCTAGTCTTCTTTTATTTCCTTATAGGGTTGCTGTAAGTGCTAGGATAATTCTCTAGCTAACACATTAAATGGTTAGTAATTGTGTTAAGACCAGATCTTTGCCATAGTTATTATAGGCTTATACAACTAGTCTAGACTTCTTAAAGGCCTTATTTATTCCAGCGTTCTTAATCTTATTAACAAACTAGGAGTTAAAGATTCTAACTCCCTTTAGGACGTCTGCTGTATTAATAAACTTAAAGATACCTTTCTTAAGTAAACCGTTTATCTCCTTACGTTAAGACTCTATAAATAACGGTAAGGTGCACTTAAGGGTTATAGTATTAGGTTCCGTCGGGCTGTTTTTAATAAATATTAATACATCCACAATATTTTGCTGGGACTTTATTAGCGATCATTATATCCGTTTTAATCTTTAGAGGGGTGCAGTAGTTATTAGTTCCTTAGTTAATTCCTTAGTTAGTTCTTTAGTCGGTTCCTTAGTCAGTTCCTTAGTTAGTTCTTTAAACGGCTCCTCCTCTGATTCCTTATTAGGTTCTTCTAGTTTAGGTTATAGGTATGGCTTTACTATTATGGTCCTAAAGTCAGTAGGTCCACTAGGGAGTTATACCTTATATATTTCTCCGTTAATTCCAAGTAACTTAAATAGGCCAGTCCATCTGCCGCTTTGTCCAGTATTGCCTTTACGCTATATAAGCACATCTAAGTTAAGGGAGAGGTTATAGATTGTGGTAACAGATGGACTATTTCATTGGTTCAGTATATTGTCAACTTGCTTCTTTACCCTAATCCTTATAATCTCCTCTATTACCTTCTTTATAGCTGCCGCTTGCTATATAATAGAGGGTGCTGATAGGTTGAGTTCGCTTATATAAGGGTAGGCACCAAAGACAAGAAGTATTAGGACTAAGCCATCTAGGCCAGCTGTGTTATTAGCGGCCTTTACCGCCATTTATAAGGCTAGTTCTTTGGTTATTCCTAAGTCCTATAGCTCCTCCGTAATTATCTAGTATACTTAGCATAGTATTAGATAAGCTCTTTCTACCATTCTAATAGACCAGTAAGCTTCCACTAGGACGCTCTTAGTTAATATAGCCATTGCTATAGCATGCTATTAAAACTCCTTGCTTGCAAAGTTCTTCCTAGCATTATAGGTAATATAGTTAGGTGGTCCAATATAGGTGTTAATCCAACATAGTTATAGGATGTCCCAGGTATGTTTTGTGGAGATATTGTATAGCTATCTCACAGCTTAAAATCTAGTAGCTTTATTAATTACGTGGAGAATAGGACTCCCGTTAATATACATAATATTAACAAAAATGGAATGGTTGAAATCGGAATCTTAGTCTTCTTATAGTGTGAATTTAAACTATCTAGGAGACTTACTATGTTTCTAGCAGTGGGAACAGTACTTAGTAAGGTAGTTAATAGCCTGCTTATTAATATTATCGTGGCCAGAGAGTTCTAATACCTTATATAGCTTGTCTGCTAATAGATATCTAAAGCAACGGTAGAGTCGGCGGAGTTTAGTAGTGGTTAGGTAGCAAGGGTTTTAATTAAACAAGTGGGTTATAAATAACTGCAGTAACTCTTCCTATAATAGGAAGGGGTGACCAAATCGGCAAACTACTAGCACTAATTTTGTTAGGGTAACTAGGACGTTCTTAAGGTTATTATAATAGACCTTTAGTATATCCATATCTGCGAGGCATAGTAGGAAGGGTATATTAGCCTTTATAATGTAAAACTTAATGTTGCCAACTAGTGTATTAACTATAACAGAGCTAATAGAAGAGGTAGAACTAATACCAAACTAGATGTTAATAGCGCCAGTATTACAGGGCGGAGGCAGTGGCTATAGAACGTATATATTCAAGGAGTCTACAAGACGTTGCGCGATCGATCGTAAGGATCGAAGGCGTAGGAAGGTAATATACTACGCGTGGCTGACGTAAGCTGTACGCGAAGCGTACGCGAGGGCACGGGGTTCCGCTAGGGAGTCTCCTATAGAGGCTCCTACGGCGGCGTTCCGTAACACTACCCCCCCCCTTTTATAGAGGCGGAGCTCCGGCGACGCTGTGGTTACTATATACATGTAGAAAGAACGCTTAAGGCATAGAGAAGAAAAAGAGATAATGCTAAAGGGGTTAGTGGTATGAAGTTCTACCGGCTCTAATCGTTAAATGGACCAATCAGGATTTTCTATCCCCGGGATAGAAAATCGCTATTAGCTTAGTGGAAGGCGATAAGCTAAACTAACATCTTTGCAGTCGCGGCGATATTATGTAATGAGGCTTAGTACCCAAGAATTTAACCAATTAGATAACTTTAACCGCCGGTTAAAATTCCTAGATACCTTAACAATTTTCTAGTTACGTAATGGCAATCTACGGCAATCTAACAGCAATTTGCCCTTATATGGCAGTGTATAACAGTTGAACTCTATAAGGGTTCCTATAGAGGATTAGGCACGAAATCTCTGCTTAAGCCCAGTTTCTATGGGTTCGCGTAATGAAAGTCGCTGATTAGGTCCTTTGCATTTTTAAAGTCTTCCTATAGTTGCCATTCTGGCTGATCTATGTCAAATCCTGTATAGATAGCTCTATAGTAGAGCCGCCGTCCTCTACCTTTGCTAAAGTATTTAGAGTTAATAATTTATTTAATGGTCCACTCCTTATAGCTCTTGTCTTCGTTCTTGTCTCGGATTAGTACTAGTAGGGGTTTAGGCTATGTCTATCCCGGTAAGGGGTTAGGCTGGTAAAGGTATAGTAGCTATAGGTAAAATACAGGCTATATCCCGTGGGTGGCTAGGGCAGGCGGGAGCTCTAGCTTATATACGGCTCCCCTATTAATAACTTATTTGATTTAATAGGGGCCGAGATTCTTATAATTAAGTGACTTTATAGGCCTCTATATAGAGATATTGCGTGCATCTAGCCATACCTAGTCGCCAACACGCATCTCTGGTGGTGGCGTTTTATAACAGTTGGTAAAGTAGGCCTACTTTGCTTAAGCCTAGGCCATTTCTCCCCTATAGTAGTTAAGTAGATTTTTCATGCGGTCTATATGCTGGTTAGCAAGTAGCATTTTAAGGCGTTTTCTATATAGCAGTTTCTTATTAATAGGTTCTAGTAGCTCTATGCTAGATTAGGGGTAATAACCCTTATTTGCGAAGAATGGAGTAAGTCCTATAGTAGCTAAGATATAGTTATTGGCTGTAAACTCGCCTAGTGGGAGGTAATCTACCTAGTTGTCCTAGCCGTAGGCAACAACCTATCATAAGTACGCCTTTATACTGGCGTTAGCGTTTTCTGGCTATCCCATAGTCTTGTAGTGGAAGGATATAGACATCTTGACGGAGATACTAAGACATTAACAGATCCGCCTCCATAGGTTAGAGTTGAATTGCGTGCCCTGGTTGGATGTAATGGAGTTAGGTATCCTATATAGTTAGTAGACTTCGCGAAGAAAAGCGTCTGCGACGTTGTTAACGGCTATGCCTTTAGTTAGGACGTAGTGACGTTCCTTTATAAGTCGGCATATTATTATTAGGATGTTCTTATAGGTACGACCGTGCCGTTTATAGGGTGGTAGGTTAGTAATAAAGTCTATAGCTATATCTGCCCACCGCCGTATAGGGATTGGTAGCGGGTGCAGTAGTCCTTAGTACTTA
>Ga0307507_10003280_pt1 | contig 31828 bp, 22 predicted proteins | sample 7_EM_MG_FD_207223 | JGI IMG/M metagenome (GOLD analysis project Ga0307507, IMG submission 207223) | Populus trichocarpa ectomycorrhiza microbial communities from riparian zone in the Pacific Northwest, United States - 7_EM | ecosystem: Host-associated > Plants > Roots > Unclassified | place... | reverse complement strand
AGTTTGTTTAGGCGTATCTTGATATACTTTATAATATTAGAGTTGCGTTCCTTTTACACCCTTTACATTACATCGGCTTTAATATATAGTTATAGGGGGGGAATATTGGCTTCCTTCTTAAGCAGTGCTGTAGCCGTTTGCTTATACCCGCCTGTTATACTCCTAAGGCAGGCTATTTAGACCTTTTGGAGTGGTTTAAGGAGTAATTTAGGGGGGCCTTTTTTAGTTTCTCTAGTGGCCTAAATGCTAGATCTATATATTATAGTTGGCCGGATAACTGCTATGTATAGTAGGCGTGACCTCTGGAAGTATAGACCCCATATAGAATTAACGATCCTAGATATGGCGATATACTATACTTAGCCCTTATAGGCCGCTTACGCCGTATATACGCTCTATTAGAGCTTACTGTCTACCTACACTCCCAATACCTTTAGGCCTTGAACCGGTTAACCCCCAAAGCCTTAGATATGGATTATATACTAAAGATCTACAGATTGGTTACATTTTCTTATAAAATAGATTAGCTAGTATTTCTCTGGTAAGAATTAGACTCTATATCGTCTTGCCTATTCTATATAGGTATTATAGGCTTTCTCTAGTGTCCTATAGTTCTCTGCGGCTGTTGGCCTGTATGTAATTAGGTTTATATTATTAACAAAGCCTATCCCCTAGGTCGCCCCTTCCTTAAAGGTATTAAGCAGGTTGCTTATAAAGAAGAGAAAGAGTATAGGTAATAGAGGTGATCCTTATAGTATTCCTATTATAACTATAATAGGGGGGCTTTGGTATCCGCTAAAGACCAATAACGTTTCTTTCTAGCCTATAAATCCTTAAACAAACTGAATAATCTATTCTAGGAAGCCCTTTGCCCTAAGGATATATAGGAGACGCTTATAGGGTACATTATCATAGGCGCCGCTAATATTTAGGCTAAGTATTAATACTATAAAGTCCTTTCGCATAGCCCATGCAGTTTTAATGGTAGTAGTAAGTAGTGTAAGTGCTAATAGCGTTAAGTAATTCTTTCTTGCCCCCATTTGGCTTTGTGGTAGTAGGGTGTGTTCCTCTGCCGTATCTACTATATAGTCCGCTATAACCTTTTTTAAGATCTTGCTTAGGGTGTTTTTTAAGGCAATAGGGCGGTAGCTTCCTGGAATTAAGTAGTCTGCTCTACCTTCTTTTTATAAAATAACCGTCGTTATAGATCTTCTAAGTCGCGGGTAATAGCCTATTATAAAGCATACTCTAGCTACGTCTATAAGCTAAGGTGCTATAAGTGGTCTATAGGTCTTTAGGGCTTTATTTAGGATCCCATCTAGTCCTAGTGCTATATTATTTAAAAGGCGGCTAATAGTTCTAGCTATTTCTTTAGTTGTTATATCGCTATTAACCCTTAAGTAAGTTACTAGTGTTTTACTAGTAATATTACTAAAGTCTACTAGAGCCGGTTAAGGGAAAAATCTTTCTATAAGGATCTTTGCCTTTTTATTATTGTTGCTTGTGGCCTATAGTTTACCTGCTCTTTATAGGGGTAATAGGTATAGATCTTCTACTAAGTATCCCACCTTTTTCTTTACCTATTTTGCTATGGTCCAAAGGCCCTTATTATAGGGGAGACTTAGGTTAGTAGTATGTTTATTTATAAACTATCTCCAGTTATTCCTTACTTCTTTTCTTAGGGTATTCTTTAGCTGGTTTCTTGTGTCTTTATATTATCTCTTATCCTCAGAATCATGGCTGCTTATATATTTCCTCCTTGCTTATTATTAGCCGGCTATAAGGGCCGCGCACTATACGGACCATACATGTCGCGCATAGGGGCCTGGTTTTGAAACCGGGGAGTACTCTTTTAGCCCACTTTTAATTGCTACCTGGATCCTTTTTAGTCTTTAATTAATTTCTTTAGGGGTAGCCAATAAGCCTCGCTTATTTAGTATTAGGTGGATTTCTTCTAGGTCTTAGAGTTGTTATTTAATTATATTAAGGAAGCTATCTACGTTAAGCTTCCTTATTACATATCTTTTACTATTTAGTTACGCCTTAATGTCTAGATCTAGTTATATCTAGATAGGGATATAGTCTAAGGTAAGTGCCTATTCTTCTTTAGGGGAGCACCTTTTAAGTCTCTAGTATAGGTTTTTATCCATAATTATAAGGTTAATTGTACTTTTAGCAGTGCCCTATTGCCATATAATTATACCTAGGGGGGTAGCTAGCTTAAGGCCCCCGTTATCTATAGCTCTTAGTAGGCACTCTGCCTGTTAATTAGCAGCAATATAGATGCCCCCCTACCATAGGTGGTAGAGGTTTATGTCTCCTAGTAGAATAGACTCCGCGTATTTAGTTTCTAGCAAGCTTATTATAGATATAATATTCTCTGTCTATGCTACCCCTTTAACCCTAGGGTTATAGACATTAATAATTTATACTAGTCCCCTATATATCTGGATAGTTATAACTATAATATCTAGGTTAACTGCCTACTATAACCATAAGGCAAGGCTGATATTTTTGCTGATTATAAAGCATACGCGTATAGCTACTTTTGGTTCATACAGGAGCTAGAATTCTTAGGGGCAGTATATTAATTATATATAGGTATTATAATACGGCTCTTATATAGCAAGAATATGGTGTTTCTCTAGGTCTAGACTATCTAGTAGGGGCCTTGCTAGACGGTGGTTCGTATTGCCGTAGTTGTACTATATAATGGTCAAGTAGCGGACCCCTGGCGGGGGTCCTTTACCTCTCCTTTACTTCTTACTTCTTCCGTTTCCACTTTCTTTAAAATGTTTAGAACTTCTATCTCCTGTGTTTGCTCCCTAGCTACTACTTATTTTATATAGAGCTTTCCATTTCTGTATCTTGTGTTCTTATTAGCCTTTCTAAATCTAAGTTTGTTATTGCCTCCGGTTCTTCCCCCGTTCTTGCCAGTTAGCTATATGCCCCTTATAAGCCAGCTGCGTGTGTTATATTTGCCGCGTTAAATCTAATTCTTAATTGTCCCGGCCTTAAACTTACTGTAGCCGTCTATAGGGGTCTTTCTACTGGGCGTCCTCTTTCTTGTATTCTATGTGTCCCTTATATCCCTGTTCAGTCTAGTAATGTCATGTAGCGTTGCTTTTGGCCCATTAAGGCTTAGAATGGCTGGCTTAGCCCCCTAGTATTAAAGGTAGGAAACGCTAGGAAGATACCTACGTCCCCCTAGCTTATTACCTGTTGTTTCTATTTATATAACCTGGCGTGCAGTTATTCCTATAGCTGTTAAGCCCTTTCCTTCCGTCTCCTGTATTTAATGCAGTCTTCTCTCTCCCACGCCTTATGTGTGCTTTGGTAACAGTTCGCGCATTTTATTTGGTCTTAATTTGTATATTATCTTGTATTGTGGGGGCCTACATAGTGGCCGCAGCATACCTATGCTGCGCATGTGGATTAGGTGTGTCCCTATTATATATAACGATAATATTGTTCCAGGTGTAGTCTATAGTTATAGAGCCTTGTGTTGTATATAAGGCCATTTATAATTATTCCTTTTTAGATAAGGAGTTTTTGCATTCCTGGTGTATATACGCTAATAATAAGGGAGTTATGCGTTTGTCTATTATCTCCCTAGCGAGTCTCTGGCGCCCTTTATATCCTTTTATTGTTCTTATTATATACTTAGTTTGTATTTTCTTATTAAAGCTATTAGATCTGGGTAATTACGAGTCCTGGTATAAGGCGTTCCGTTTGTTTTACTATCTCCTATATAGTTGCTGTATTGTCCGCCTAGCGTCCCCTTTCTACCCTAAGGCTTATGGGAACCGACAGGACTTTAACTGGGTGATCTTTATAAAGCACTTTTATGCCAATACGCTCTCCTAGCCTGTCCCCTGCCCTTACGGCCCGTTTCTTTGCCTGTTAGTCCTTTAGGGTGACTTTAATGTCTCCACTTCTAAGGTGTCGGACTGCGACGGCGTTATAGACCTCCTTGCGAATCTCTGTAAGAACTTCTGTTTCTAATTGTCCCCTAAGTTCCTCTGCCTTTTCTATATTTGGTCGTATTGTAATTATATGCCCGGTTGTTATTTTTAGGGGGGTAGGTTCCCTATACTATAGAAGCGCAGCTACGGCGGCCCAGGTGCGGTTCGCCTATAGGGGGGGGTTTTGTTTATCTTCGATTTTGTTTAGCCGTTAGAGGATTTAATTAAGGGTTTGCTAAAGAGGCGCCTAAGGTTTGCTAGACTGGAGCTATTCTGCTAGCTGTATTAGTTTATAATAGCTAATAGATGCTCCCCCATAGTTCCAGATACTAGACGCGTCCAATAGGCTTTGTATTTTGTTAGATGCCTTCTTAATTAGGGTATTTCCGCTTTCTGGTATGGTATTCGCCCGTCCTTGTTGTTGTTATGGGGGGCCATTGTTGGGTATAGGTCTGGCGGTTGCACGCGACTGCGTACCACCGTCGTTCCACCTGTGCCTCCCCTGTGATGCATGCATCTCAGGGGATTATCAGGGTGTTTTTCAGGGTTCTTTTGGTTGGTTTGGTCTTTTTGGGCCGGGTGCAGCAAGAGCTCCAACAGGTCGCACGTCCTAGAGGTAGATTATAGTAAGGTGGAATAGTTTTATATACGACATATTCTACGTATATATAGCTGTTAAAGTATATAGTATAGGACCACGAGATAGAATTAGAAGAGGGAATAAGTTTAAAGTTCTTTCCAATCTATAAGCTTACTGAAATAGAGTTAGTAGCGCTTAAGGAGTTTATCTAGGAGAACTTATATAAGGGATATATTAGACCGTTATAGTTATTAGTAGGGTATCTAGTACTATTTATCCCAAAGAAAAACGGAAAACTTAGGATGTGTATAGACTATAGATAGTTAAATAGTATTACTAGGAAGGATAGGTATCCTTTACCCTTAATTAGCGAGATCTAAGATAGAATAGGCAATGTAAAGATCTTTATAAAGATAAATCTAAGATGGGCGTACTATTAGATTAGGATCAAGGAAGGCAATAAATAGAAGGCAGCCTTTAGGTTAAAGGAAGGACTATATAAGCTATTAGTTATATAGTTTAGGCTTATAAACGCACTAGCAATGTTCTAGAAGCGAATTAATAGTGTTTTAGGAGAATACCTAGATGAATTTATTATGGTATACCTTAATAACATTATTATCTACTTAGAAAATAAGGAAGAATATAGAGAACACGTTAAATAGGTCTTAAAGAGACTATAAGAAGAATAGATGCTAGTAGCAATTAAGAAATGCGAGTTCTTTACTAGAAAGACCGATTTTATTGGATTTATTATTGAACTAGGCTAGCTTAGTATAGATCTAAAAAAGATTAAGGCTATAATAAACTGGTAAGAACTAGAGAATATTATGTAGTTAAGATCGTTTCTAGGGTTTTGTAATTACTGTAGAAGGTTTATAGCGTAATGGTTATAGGATATTAAGCTATTTACGCGGTTAATAAAGAAAGAAGAACTATGGATATAGGGAAAGAAGTAATAAGAACTGTTTAAGAGAATTAAAGGGTTATTTACCTAGGAGCCAGTTTTTAAGATCTATTAACTAGGTTTAGAGACAGTTGTAAAAACGGATGTATTAGACTTTGCACTAGGGGCATGCTTTATATAGAAATATTAAAATGGATGGCACCTAGTGGCATACTATAGTTAAAAGATGACACTACTAGAGTTAAACTATAACATCTATAATAAGGAGTTGTTAGGTATAGTTATAGCACTTAAAGAATAGAGAGCATTCTTACAAGGCATAGAGAAACTATTTGTGGTTAAGACGGACTATAAGAACCTTATAGGATTCCTGGTAATAAAGGAACTTAACTAAAGATAGGTTAAATAGGCGGAAATGCTTATAGAATACCATTTTAAAATTTAGTATACTAAGGGTACAGATAATGCACAAGCAGATGCTTTAAGCAGAAAGGCTAAACTATAAAGTAATAAAAAGCTATTGGGAGCTTTATTATGAAGGGATTAAGATGGATTAATTAGGTATAATTATCTGAAGATTATAGTAACCAAAGAAAGTCAGATCTATAAATTATTAGAGAGTAATTAGATATAGAAGATCTAAGAAGCATAGGCAGAGGATCCAGACTTAGAGTAATATAATAATAGAGAAGTAATGTATATGCCTAAGTCTATCGCAGAAGAATTTATTAAGGAATTCCATAAGGGAATAATATAAGGACATAACGGAGCTATAGGCTTAGTGTTAAGGCTTTAAGAGGAGTATATTATTTAAGGAATCTAGGGACTAGTAAGATAAGTTATAAAGAAATATCTAGATTGCTAAAGGAATAAACCAATAAGGTATAAGCTATATAGAGGGCTACAACCTATTAAGACACTAGAAAGACTATGGGAGGTTATATTATAGGACTTTATTATTAAGTTACTAAAGTTAAAAGATCCTATTATAGGATAAGATTATAACATAATTTTAGTAATAGTAGATAAGCTAATAAAGTGGGGATACTTTATAGCATACACTAAAGAGATATTAGCAGAAGATGTTACTAGAATCTATATAAAGGAAGTATTCGCAAGATATGGAGCACTAAATAAGATTATATTAGATAGAGATCTAAGATTTATAGTAGTATTTTAGAAAGTATTTCTGGTAGAATAAGGGGTTTGCGTAGTAATATCTATAGTATATTATCTGCAGACGGATGGATAAATAGAAAGACTAAACTAGATACTAGAACAGTATCTAAGGCATTATATTAATTACGCATAGAATAATTAGGTATTGTTATTACTAGTTATATAGTTTATATATAATGCAACACTATAAGAAGGAATGGGGACATTACCATTTAAGGTGAATTATGGATATAAGCTAAAAACATTATTATTGCCATATTAAGCAAAAAAGACGAGTAGCGCAGCTAAGTAAAGAATGGAGACGTTAATAAATCTTTATATAGACCTTAAAGAAACAGCTAAACTAGTATAAGAACGAATAAAAAGGTACTATAACGCTAAGAGATTTAAGGGACCAGATCTTAAGGAGGGGGATAAAGTGTGGCTACTATATAAAAATTTTAAGAGTTAACGACTAAGTAAGAAGTTAGACTATGTTAGACTAGGACCTTTTAAAATTAAGTAAAGAATTTTATTGGTTATATATAAGCTAAACCTACTAGCTAAAATAAAAATCTACCCTATATAACATATTGCAATACTAGAGCTAGTATATAGGAATATTAAGCCACTAGTCTATAAGGCAGATACATATAGAGGATAGGAGGAAGACAAATAGTAAGTTTTAAAGATTATTAGTTATAAGGATATAGATAACAAAATATAGTATAAAGTAAAGTAGATAGGCTATAGTAAAACTACTTAGGAACCACTAAGCAACCTAAAAAACACTATAGGAAAGGTACAGGAGTATTAAAAAAAAGTAGGTTAGGTAATATTAATAAAGAAGGATCGCCAAAGAATGAGTTACCTAAGGGGGACCTAAGAGGAGCAATTACTAAGCTACTTAGAGTTGTTTCCCTTATAGGAGGAGAGCTAGTCTTTTTATTACCTAGTTTAGATAAACCCTATTAAACTAGTTTCCACTCCTTAGAATAAACCTTCTTACGCACTTTCTTAAGACAAAGAAGACAGGCAGAGGCTAATAGTCGGGCTTTAAGGGCATGCTATTAAGTAGCTATAGCCTTCTGCTCTGCTTTCTGCGAACGACAAAGCTTATCTAAGGCGCTTAAGAGCTTACTGTTAAGCTTTGCAGTAGCAGATTAAACATAAAACCCTACTATAAGTTACTTAGGGAACTTAAAGGTTGTTAAGAGTTACAAGACATATATACTTAGTATTAGAGACAGAGTAAACATTGCAGGACAATTAAATGTTTGCTTTAGTGCACTCCAAACAAGATAAGGGTTGTTAAGATAAGGGACTCGCTATTATAATATATACTAACCCTACTTTCATATAATGAGAATACGGAGACGGCATTATCTCACTAAGTAATAGTATGGCAGCTATAGTGCGAGTATAATATTACGCTTATAAAGAAGAAGAGGCTTTAGGTATAATAAGTAAGGATATTAACTAGACTAATTAAACGGATATTATACCTTTAGTAGACAACTTGGAGATGTTAGGAATCTTTAAGGACGAAGATAAAGAGGAGGGAGATAGTGTTACAGACGCTTTAAGTATAATATTATAACTACTTGGAGAAGAGTTGTAGGAAGCTAGTTAGTTAATATAGGTATAGTCTAGAATGGATCTGGTGGAACCATGTAATAAGGAATAGTAAGTTATATAATATTATACGTAGTATACAAAGTATACGCAGTGTATGCTATATATAATACGTATAACACATACCTTATATACAAGAGAGGATTTCTTAGGAGTATAGTTATATATTTAAAGGACCTTAGTCCCTACCGTAGATAGTTCTCTCCTTGTAGTAAATCTTAGAATATAATTGGAGTTAATCTGTTAGGCAACTACTCCACTAGTTGTTAATATGTTATTACCTTTATTCTTACCTACATACCTAGCCCAATAATAGGACCCACCGTAGTTCCTGCTACAAGGTTCCGTTATAAAGGCTGTGCAACCAGGCTATCGCGTTCTAGGTGTTAATTTACAAACTAGGCAAATTACATCCTTATTAGATAATTTGAAGACAGAGGCTCTGTAGACGGCACTAGTCGCCGCTTTAGAGGACAGCAGAGATATGCAAGGATGTCCAAGTAAATGGGGTGCTAGAGGTTAAACCGTATATATGCCCGCCGTGGGTGGCTAAGCCCAATGTGGTAATATATAAGGACGAAGAGCATGCTCGAGCTATTATTAAAGACTATAAGCTAGGGCAGGTTAACATATACGTTAATACATTAGTGCGTAATGGCAGGGCAGGAGTTAGCGTGTATGCTACGCTATCTAAAGCAACGCTTTTAAAAACGGTGGCGGGCTCTAAGTAGGCCGATGCCCACCTAACAGAGCTTCTAGCAATTAGTGAGGCAGCTAACTGGCCATAGGACCCTATGTGCACGGCTGTTAACTAAGTAGGTTTTCTAATACCTGCTTCTAGTATAAGAATATTCTCTAACTCGCAATTAGTGTTGCTATTAGTATAGAGCTAGAAGGCTGGAGCCTGCTAGGAAATAGTTATAGAGATCTTAAAGAAACTCTAGCTAAATAATGTTACGCTATACTAGATTCTAGGCTACTCGGGATTTATAGGAAACGAGAAGGCTAATAAGCTTACCAAAGCAGCAACAAGACTGGAGAGCGAGGAGCCACTATAGAGAGACGGCCTCCTATGGTACCTTATAACGCAAGCCTTAAAAAGAGCTAAAATAACAACAGGACCGCTTCTATTAGGAAGATCTAATATGGGCAAGTTTATAAGGAAGATTAATGCAGCACTCTACCTTAGAAAGGCTGTAGGATTATACCAGCAGCTAATTAGCTCTAAAGCTGCCATCCTTATATAGCTATAGACCGGCAAGTCATTTCTAAAGGAATATCTCCACAAAATTAATGCATTAGAGACGGCGTTATATAACTACGGGCTTATAGAATCAATACAGCACTTCCTCTTTTCTTATAGGAGGTGGACACAGCAGAGGTTTAAACTAAGAGAGCAGTATAGAGATCGATTTGGGGATCTATTATATGCATTAGGAGGCTACTCACGCAGACAAGAAGGAGGTAGGAATATTAACGGCCCAATTAAGCGCTAGAAGCCAGACATTAGCGTAGTTAAAGCTATAATTAAATTTGCAAAGGAGACCGGACGTTTACACTTAAGCGTATAAGATGCAGAGAGTATAGAAGCCGACGTTAATAAGTAAAGACTTTTAAGAATTCCTCTAATTATCTAACCGAATACACCGCAAGCCTTCTCTACACGTGCCTCTACTGGTGCGTCGCCGATCAAGAAGCGCACAACGCTAGAATAGCCCTGCGGACACAAGGCGTTAAAAACTTAGGCTCGCCTCTAAACTCCAACTTTCTTCTAATAGTAATATATTACTTTCCTTTATTTTTCCTTGGTTGAGCTTGGTGTTAGGTAATAGATATATAGTTCTTATAGTTGGCTTCTGAACTGGAGCAAGCATGTTAATGGCAGGAAGTATTTAGTTAGCGCTTTGTAACAGCCTATACCCTAGATAGTGCATAGCCATAATAGAATATACATACATATATATATACGTATATCGCCGTCATAACCCTATCACCCACGTTAGGAATTTTTTTAATTTTTTATTTAATAAAAAGCTTTTTCTATAAAGTAATAAGGCTCTATTATAATATAAGGCTGCGGAAAGCTGGTTATTTTGAATTTTAACCCAATATTGGCAATATTATATTGCCGATATATTGCCGATAACCGATATCTTATTAGTTCGTATTGGTTCGTATCGGTGCCAGCTCTGCGGGTGGCTGTCTCGTTTAGGTGGCTAACCCGTTAGGCTGCACAGCCACGGCTTAGATTACACTGATTTGACTTATAACTTCTCCTTTAGCATTTTCACTGCTTTCCCTTTCTAACTCTCCACCTCTTGTCCTCTACAGCTCAGCTTAGCTTTTTCTTGAAAATAGGACAATGCTCCAACGGTCAACCAGGAAGCGGGATGCCGAAATGGCCTGCTATAGACTAGAAGCAAGTCTCACCTTAAAAGCGTCCTCTCAGCCAGCAGTCAACCGTCTTGCCTCCGTTCCTGGTTTACCCTTCTCTAAATGTCCTTCCCCTCAGAGCTTGGCCTCAATCTCCTCTATTGAAGACTCGCCGCCCTTGGCCGCGAAGCGTGCCGTCGAAAAGTCCTCCACTTCGACCACTTCCATTAAAAAGTCCTCATTAACCCCATCAACGACTCAAGTGCCCTCAACCTCCGTACTGCAAAAGACGCTACCAGATCATAGCAGTGCGCAGAATATAAAGCTGAAATCGTTTAGAGAACTCCATGCCATAAGCAGGGAAGAGTTGCGGGCTTATGAGATATCTCAGGGTTGGGACATCCGTTAGTAGAGCCCCTTAATTAACTGTTAGAGTGCATGCTAACCAATGCCCTGATAGCCCCTGATTGTGAGACCGTACCATTTGAAGGCGTTGACGGCTATCCGGACCTTGACTATAAGTATGGGGAGGGCGAATTTGCTAATAGCGACAGAATAACGATGGGTGAATTGTTGGGTTTCTAAATAGCCCGGTTAATATACTTCTAACATGGGCACGGCGGAGCTTTATAGGATGGCGTTTATTGCTGCTTAGATGCAGTATTAATTATAGTATTTGCTGGTAGAAATAAGCGATCACAAAAACACATAGCTGCACTAGTAAATTCTTTGGCTAAGAAGCAGTAGGTAAACGGTCTTATACATAGCTCTAATAGCTTAGAGCTCCTTTATTATACTGCTATTCTATCTAAAGAGACAGCGCCTATAATAGGCCTTTTAATATATTAATTTAAGACGGCTTAAGTTATCTATTGCTAGACTTACTAACAATCAAGCGGACCCAATCGAGATTGATTAATTGATTGCTTATAAGCAATCAATTAATTAATCTAAGGAGGCTTAAAATTTGGAATTAATTAATCTGCTAAGGCCCTAATTGATTAATTAATTGCATATTAATTGCATATTTATATAGGTGGTGGATATGAGGTTTGTGATAGACTTTAATATTACAGTCTTGATTTTATTTGTAGGGCTAAGTGTAAATATAGCAAACAGTCCACTTTAGGCAACTACTAGACCTATTTAAAACGTTTTTCCGCCCTAAATTAACACCAAATATACCTTTATATCGCCCTTAATTTCTACCTTAATATATTTCTTTATTAATTAACTTAACTACTGTGTATCTAACCCTTGTTCCTTACTATTATAATAAGCCAGGACCTTACTAAGTTAAACCTACGTGTGGCTAACACTCTCTAACCTAAAACTCCTATATTGGTACTCTCCGAAGTCGCTATACCAGCTAACAATGTACCTAAAATTGATGCTGGTGGTAATATTAATAACTATAACGGTATTAACTGGAAGCGCCTCCCGGATCTATAAAAGCCTTATTATAGCTCTAAGCGGACACCTAGCTGGATATTTAAATATAGCTACTAATGCTAAAGTCGCGTTAATATAAATTAAATCGTCTTTATCTGCAAATACTGCCATATCTATAAAATTATTGACTGCGGTGGGGCTGGCTAATATAATATTACTAGAGCGACCTTAGCAGCTGCTAGATATCTTAAAGCCAACACCAGAGGCCACGGCTATAATAAGAATGGAAAGATAACCTTTAAGAGTAAGAAGCGCTAGAGAACAGTCCTTAAAAGCCTTTAGGTAGAGGGCTATAAAGTATTACAGGCCGTCGCAAATAAGCTAATTGGTGGCTTTAACGCGACTTAATTTAGGCAATTAGCTATTAATTAGCTTATTAAAAACACCTACCCCCTCCACAAGTTTAAAACCCCTGCCTTCCGTAATCTAATTGCTACGGCCAACCCTAAGGCCGAGCGTGTTCTATGGCAAAATTACTAGTCGGTAGTAGATTATATTATGGCTAAATATTAAGCCTTTTTGCCCTTAGTTTGGAAGGAGCTTATAAGCGTAAACTCACTAGTTTATATCTTATTTAACGGCTGGACGACTTAGAACGGTAAACACGCTCTTATAGGTATATATGTTCACTATTTAAACTAGGGAGGGCATGTGGTTAACTATCTAATTGCCCTTCTAGAGCAGATTAGCCGCCACTCTAGTATTAATTATACAGAAGTTATTAGGAATACATTAGATAGCTTTAATATTAGTAAGGAATAGCTTAGCTACTTTATTATAGATAACGCTTTAAATAATAATACTGCGCTTAACACCCTTGCCGTTAAATATAGCTTTATTAAAGAATATAGACGAACTCGCTGTACCTACTACGTCCTTAATCTCGTCGCTTAGTTAATTATATGGGGCAAGAATAAGGAGTTGTTTAAAAATAGCGACAAGAATATACCAGTAAGTCGCTCCTATATAGAGTACGCTGGTTATATAAGCAACTTACTAAAATCTACTAGGAGGAAGAGCAGTTTCTTACTAAGTGGCGCAAAGAAGGCCCTCTTGGCACGCTCTGCGATCTTATTAACTCTATTAACACCCCTTAGCTTAATTAACTATTTAAATTGTTCTAGCGCGATAAGAATAAGCATCTTCGCTAGCTAAACTTTAAGATTAAGCAACTAGTTAAGCCTATTAAGACTAGGTGGAATAGCTACTATAAAGCCTTTATACGCGCGGCCAAACTCTAAGAGCTATTAAACACCTTTGCTCAGTATCAAATTAATAGATATAAGAAGGAAGTTATATTGCTATAAGCTTGGGGCAAGCCTCTACCTAACGCGCGCCTCTATATTGAAGTTGGCGGCCTTAATACAAATAACTGGCAGATTATTAATAACTATATTAATATCCTTCGCCTAATTAGTGAAGCCATAGGCCTTCTAGAGGGTAGAGGCAAGGCTAGCCGCTATGGTGCTATTTAGGAGGTTATACCTACATTTAATTGGCTGCTTAAGGTATTTAAGGAGAGGAAGGATAGACTTATAGAGGTAACTTTAGAGGATTATCCTACCTAGGAAGCTATGGAAGATCACGCTAAGATTAATATTAACCTTAGGTAGAAGAAGCTGTCGGCCTACTTTAAGAAGCTTAATAAGACGCTAGCTTATTATATAGTAGTTCTACTATATCCTTACCTTAAGCGCTTCTGCTATAATTCTTAGCGCGATAAACTACAGTGGTTAATTAATAGCGACGCTGCATTTAAGAGGCTTTGGAAATTGTATAAAGTGTAATTAATTACATTATCTACTAATCCCCCCCCTTTAAAGCGCGTATGAGCTTCCTCCGGCCGCGAGGACCATATTGCTGTATATACTGGAGTAACTACACCTGGCGAGACTTATAATGATAAATATAAGCGCTGGAAGCTCCTCAATCCACTTCTAAAAGAATACCCCTTAGTGGATAATCCAATTTGATACTGGCTGCTGTATTAACCAGAGTTTCCACGGCTTGCTTAGTTCACCCTTAATATCCTTATTATTCTAGTAGCCAGCACTGACTGTGAACGAGTCTTTAGTAAGGCTGGTGATCTACTTAAACCTTATAAATTAAAGATAAGTCCAAATATAATCGCGGTAATTTAATGTGGGCGCTCCTGGAAGCGCATAAGGTTTAAAAAGGTTGTTAAACTAATAAGTAAGTAGATTAATTCATCTTGGGGCAGTATCTGATGATTTGGCAGGTGCTTCTTCCACTCCTACGTCCACTTCACGAGTCTCAACACCATGCTAAGACTTAGATATAGACTCTCCCTCTGTACGAGCTGCCTCATCGGCCACCCCTACGGCGACTCCGACGATTGATATATCATAATTGGCAAGATTTCAGCTACTAGAGGACCTTTTTGGGCAACAATCTGCCATAGAGCGAAGCTATGTTAAAATTTGCATGTATTATATAATCTATACAATTAATTAATTAATTTGCAATCAATTAGCTCGGATTTGGGCGAATAATTAATTAATTAATCGAGAGGCCACCAAAATAGGCAATTAATCAAGCGGAAGGGTCGTCAGATTGATTGATTGATTGTTAGCAAGTCTGTCTGTTGCTGGTAAAACGGAAGGTGCATGTGATTTATGCTAGTTTTGTTACCTGGTAGTAGGACAATTTAAGCTGGCTTAAACTAATTTGTTAAAAAACCCTTCCTACAATGGATACGGAATCTTTTTTCACGCGTGCTTTTAAAACCTATAAAGAGACTTGGCTAAATACTATATTTAGCTTATTCCATCTTCTTAAGAGAATGGTCCTCTATGCCAAAAAAAGCTGGCCCTAAATAGTTAGCATATCCCCTTGCTAATTAGGGGACGACCTAGAAATGATAAATAGGGTGTTATAAAGAATTAATAACGCTAATAACAAAGAACTCTGTCCCTTGTGGAAAAATTACCATGGGGTTTGCACTTTGTGGGCGGTTTTGCAGGTATTAAAAATCGCCAATAATCCTAACAGCCTTTATTTTATGGATAATGGTTACTATAGAATAGCGTTTATAAGATGCGGCATTCTTATAGATAGTAGTGCTAGAGTGGCTCTATAACTTAAGAATAACGTCCTATATAAGCACGGAAAAATCACCTATACTATAAAAGGGATAGGGCAAGATAAACCAATCCTTTTGTATACCGTGCGTTTATACTTAAGGATTATAAAAGCGACACTAATAAAAAAATAGCAAGGCTTAAAAATGTACACAATATTACTCTGCGCAAATTAGTAAGAGGTAATAAGAAGATGTTTTTACTAGGCTATGCTAATAGGTAAGGTTCTTTACATATTCTAGTATATATCTTTCCCTCACATGGTTAAGAGGTTAGAAGACTTACTAAGAGTAAAGGAACATACACAGCGGCAAGCTGACATTTAACGGCTAAATTAAATGGTGTAAGGGAGGGAACATTATACAATAGAGTAAGCGTAAAGTAGATGCTAGGAGAGGAATGCTCATTAAGTTCATCCAAAAGGCGGTTTTTGGGAGTGGGAACCAGGGAATAAATGTGCAATATCAATCCCGGATGGTTTCGTTCACAATAGAGGGGCAGAGAGCGGTCCAATATGAAATAATTCGGGATATTATGGAGGCTCTTTGGGAGGGGTTGATAGCCGTATTTGGCTATCCAACTTTCGAGACAGGAATCTGTACCACGGGCTTAATTGATATTGAACGTTTAATATTCAATATTTAATATCAATAAGCAATATCAAATACTGATGGAGGTTGTAGGCCAAAGGGACAGAGACTGAGGTATGATGACTGAAGCAGAGGCTTCTTTTATAAAGTTCGGCACTTACTTCTTTGTTTCTGGCAAGTCGATGACTAACTGCACTTGATTTGTCTCCCATTCAGCATTTTGAGCACAGGTAATCCACCATCGCAAAACGAAAACATAGAATCGCAGTCTAGCGTTCGCTTCCATCTCAAGATTAGACCCTGGCCAATCACGCTCAACTGGAGTTAAAGAGGCCCGCCCTCTTTCCTCATGCAATGATTCGATTGAAGTCTGTTCCACAAAGTCGACAAGTGCATTTATGCAAGCGTTCAACAGCAACACGTTGCCTGTAATGAGCTTGCCGTCCGTTTCCGTCGCTTCCAAAGTTTCCGGGGCGCTTTTCGAGAGAAATTGGAAAACGGTGTGGTGCGCGAGGCGCACGATTCCAGGATAACCTTTCGTAGAGTGCGTATCTTGCAACGTTGGTTCTAGGCCTTCATATGGAGAATCCGTCTCCTCAAACTCCAACAACCCTCCACAAACAGCCAAGATACGCGTCTCAGCAGGGTAAGTATTGAAATCCGTATACTTACCGGTGGCGAAATGCACTGCATATCGGAGCTGCAGGGGCGTCAGGTATTCAGGGGTGCTGATCGTTATAGCTAGCATGGTGCGAGCTTCATTCCGGTCCTCAGGGTCTAATTGATCCAGGATACGCTGATAAATGTCATCAAGCTCCTGTGGCATCCCTTACAATCGTTTTAATAGACTTTCAAAGTCTTCCCCGCGTTTAGCTGCGCGGAGAAGCTCGTAGCTTGCCAACTTCACCCATATGAATAATCCCTGAGCATGTACGATAATCTGATTGACAAGCGTGCGGTAAGTGTCACCATGCCTTTGGATGAACCTTTCGAAGATGTCACTTGTGTATTTTCTAATGTCGCCGCCAGTCTCGTTTTCCATCAGAAGCATTTCAGAAGGGTTGAGCTGCTCTCGAAAGTCGATGTGTGGGCGGCTGGACACACATAGCTGTAGATTCTTCGTACAAGCCTCTGATATACTGGTGAATAGTTCTGCTACCACGGCATCCTCGCCCTCATATTCGTCAAGAGCGTCCACAAGGAAGAAGAATCGAGTCTGTGGCGAATGTTGAATAATCGCGAGAAGGCATGTTTCAAGTATCCGCAAATTCCAAATGATGCCGCCGCGTTGTTGCTTCATCCTCCGAAATTCATCCTCCACTGCATGAAACAAGTTGGATCGCAAGGACACCACATGGTAGAGCAACGTGCGCAGTATCCCCTCCGCCGATTTAGCCATTCGAGAGCCTTTGTAGTCAAGAAAGCAGGCGGCTACGACAACGTCCCTACCTTTACCAGTTATGGCTTCTTGGTTTTGAAGTTCAAGAGAGATTGATGGCGTATCCGCGAGATGTTTCATAATGGTTGATTTGCCAGAGCCTGCTTTCCCTGCAATCCAGAAAAGGCCTGTCCCGGACTGGAGCCATTCCTTAAATCGTATGTGTGGACGTGTCTAGATCCAATGAAGAGTATCTGGATAGGATGTTTCGATTAGATCCTGCTGATTTGCCATGCCGTGGAACTCTAGACTTTGGAGGAACTCTGCCGACTTCATGAGCCACGCGCGTCTGTGGATTGATGAATCCTAACCTTCTTGCAAATTGCTTGAGAATGCCTGACGATTGCATGAACGAAGTTCCTTGATCTACTTGAATATTTCGCCCTCCACGACCTCGTAGCCTGGGTTTCGGGCGGAGGTAAACTTTGTCATATCCTAAGTCAGATTAGTACTGGCATGTCTCGCACGCGGCGTGATGAGAGGATGCTCACCATATGGTTTGCTCGAATACCATAGCTCGGATATGCAGGTAGGATCGCAGAGTGTTTGGGTACAATCTTTAATGTCAGCTATCGAAAGGGGGAAGCAGAATCGTTGAGCTCACATGTCCTAGGCCTTTCACTGGAAGTTCTCCGTAGAAACACTCACCGGCGTCGCTGCGTCTTGATGAAGACCTTGGAATCCTTTCCCTACGTTTGCAAGAACTTCCGAATCTGGCTGAAGGACTGCGACAATATCTCGATTACTTGTCTTTATCCATTTGGTCATGTTCGATGCAAACGTAACCTATGCGGCATAATCAGAGCCATAATGCGGAGTGCCTAGGAAGGCAATCCCGAGGGTGTCTTGTTCGATGGATCGAATATCGGCTTGCGGGCTGGACCTCGACAGGTTCAGCGCGCATTCCGTGACAAGACCACCCAAGCTGTGCGCAATGAAAACGATTTTCCGACCATCCTGCGGTATGGTTAGTATCAACTGACGCTCCGGGGATATTGTCAATACCGTGTTTGTTTTGGCCCTCAGTCGCGACAGAGCACCTAACAGGTTCTCTGCATGATTTCCCACGCGGTTGGACGAAGCCGGACCCCAGAATTGTGTAATGTCTGCATCATAGTCAAATGCAAGGATACGCGCGTCTGGATAATCTTTTGGCAACAGATCATAGGGCCAGTAAGTCTTCGTCTCCCTATCCTGATGAAGCCAAGTACTGTATGCATTGCCTGTCAAGCCATGTACAAAAAAGATATCTACGATAGCTGAATTGGGATCTTCCGGTTCATGAAGCTTCGTCAAACCAATGTTGGGGCTTTTGCTGATCGGAGGAGCAGACGCAGCGCTCGCAGAGGAGCGTACGGGTTCGGGGGAGTCGAGTGATGCTTCTGAAAGACTCGGTGAGGATGCCATCAGCGTCACTGCATTCGCAGATGCGGGTGAAAACGATCTTTCATCCCGCGTAGCAATGTTTCTCCGAGAGGTCCCACCTCCACCTCTGTTTGAGCTCTCGGCGACGGGCGTAATTCGGGCTCATCATCGTCTGTGCGCTTCCGTCGCCCGAGTAGCTGGGCTAGCCGTTCAAATGGCATGTTCTCAAGATCTGTGAAGTGAACGAGTGCTGATAGTGCCAACGCTTGCTTTACGCTCTGTCATGCCGAGGCTGTGGTGTGTGTTGTGAAGGAGGCTTCGCGCCTAAACTCGGCCGTACGCGCGTTGGCGGTGAGACATTACTTTTCCTTTCGCATTCGCTCTTGTTAGACTCCGCACCAATAGGGGAGCAGCGGGCACCATTGGCACTTTACTCCATCCCTTAACCTGGTTAAAATTGGTCGTACGGTTATCCATAAGGGCTAGCCAATTAGATCAATTAGATCAATCCTATCAGATCATGACTTTAGATGAAAGTGACCTCGCTTTGCATTACATGCATCCATCTAGCCAGCCAAATATGTCCGAACAAATGTACGCGTAAGAATGGTAACCCAGAGACAATAAGTGTCCGTCCTAAATCCCTGAAGCATGCTTCGCTATTAGTCCAACCCAACACACCGGAACCCGATATCCAAACAAAATAAAACATACATAAAGAAAAGAAATCCATCACGTTAACGAAAAGCAACCCCTGATTCCATATTTTCCTCAGCGAGAGCCCCAAGAACTTTCCCCGAACCGTGGATATTGCGCGAATGATCTAGCAACTTATCCTTTCGATAGAAGCGCTTCTCACAATCAAGCTCCTTGCAAACAAAAACTCGCTCCCGAGGATTGTGTTTCCGCATGTGGCGGTCACGGTCGCTTCGACGGCGGAATGAGCGCGCAGTGCAGGCCGAATGTGTGCATTGGTATTTTCGTGGCTTAGGAGATCGCGCGTGCGGCTCAGTGTCGGCAACATAGCGAGGAGAACTAGAAGGTTGATCATCTAGAATACCTGGTGGCTCTTGAGCTAGATTAGCCGTGCCTGATTGGTCTCGATGATACTCCAAGTCCGGAAGAAGAGCATAGCCGCTCGTTGTGCATGGTGAACCATCTCCAAATGGGGCAACAACAGATCCATCGCAGGACGTAGGCGGGATTATAGGGGACTCGGGGGTTTTCGGAGATTGTAGATTCTCGGTTGCAGTCAGGAATGGCTCCTCGCCAATCCAAGCAAGGGATGTATCCAAAGTATGATCAGTCGCTCGATCACCGAAGAGAGGGTCGAAGTCGTCGAAAAGTGAATCTTCAAATTGTGCTGATATATCCTCACCTGCTGGATAGTCCGAGATGAGTGAATTCTGGGCTTCTGGGACTGGTAGAGACGGGCTGCAGAATATCAATATCAAAGACCATTAGATTTAGGACCTAGTTTTGTACCCACAAAAGTGCTATATTATTGAAGTTATGTCCAGAAGCGGACGTATCCAGGAACTTCCCGTTATTTAACCAATCTGGATCCCAATTTGAATTGTCACCGATACGAGCTCCGGGAACGGGATTACTACAGTCTTCGGCGGGACGGCAGTGTTCCTGTAACTCATGGGGATGGCTAAGGTCTGCCTCGTTCTCATATCTAGGCGAATTCGAAGCTAAAGTTTCTTGTCCACGAACATCCGTACTGGTTTCCAAGATTGAGGTATGCTCAGCTAGGAGCAACGAACGAGTGGGAATGGCCGGGGTAGTAGCAACCGGGCAATTGTATGATCCCGAAATTGTGACGCCATTGACTTTGTTGTAGTCCGGAAAATGGTGTGGGACATGGTTGAGACCGATGATGGTGGGTGGTTTGTTTGCCGTAGTGGGAATAAACACCAGAGCATGCCTAATCCGCGTCAGCCCCCAAAGGAATAGCTCAAACTTCGCACGGATGGAATTCTCAAACCTCCATTGTCCATCCCAATGCTTCAAGTGATGTAAATCTTTGGGAGTGGGAAGTTTTGCGCTGCTCGGGCATGCAGCCCAATCATGTTCTATCGGTAGTCTTAAGGTAGGCTACATGCGTCAGGAGATGTGTGAGTAAAGCGTCGACCTAGGCATGCTTTAAGGGTTAGGGGTTAGAAGTGAAATTCACTCACTCGTGCTAACGGTTCAGTGGCATGGGTAGTGCTTACTGAACCATCAGCACGAGCATAGCTCGGGGTGTACACAGCGAAGGATGAGAGTTGCGATGAAGGCGATGCAGCATCCCCCCGCTCCAAGACTAAAGTTTTTGCCATTTGATTTTTTTTTTTTATGGGCTTCAGCCTATTTTTGAGGCTCTTACAAGCTTCTCTTCACAAAGTGTGAGACCAAATTTTTTCTTTCTATTTGTCTTATAGAGGATGCTGCCCTTATCGCATGGCCAATCACCTTGCACTGGTAGCACTGCTGATGACCTCCGGCAGATTGCAGGTGTAACTGCCTGGCGTTTCGGGCGCCGTCGGTGTGATTTGCGGTGGTCTGGTTAAGGTGGTGAAAAACTTAACGGTTTCGGAATGATACTGTCTGCTCCAGGTGTTAGCTTGTAGAATAGCACATGTGGTAAAATTATCATACCTTACAGACTTCTCCAATTATCGAGTTTGCGGTCTTCTCACGAGCTCTGAATTTAGGTTTTTTGGCCGAAAAATGTGCGGCTGGTTTCTGAACGGCACATAGTCAGTGGGCTCACCTTTCTCTAAGCATCAAGTTTAATCTACGGGAGCGTGAAGAGCTCTGAGGAATGAAGGAAAGTTACAGTTTATACCGTCCTTGAAGCGAAGGGCGCCAGGCAAAATTAGTGCCTTGCCCCGCTTTTCGCCCGGGCTACTCGCCCAAGAGTCATCGGGCGTGCTGGCAAGGCTGAGATATACGAACCATGATAGGTGGCTCCGAAGAGCCGCTCCGCAACGCCCTTTTCAGGGCGCGCGCGGAGTGCGACGTGGCCCGTCATTGTTATCCAGCAGCCCCCGTCCCGATGGCACGCCCAGATCATAGAACTGGCTAGATTTAACAGGGAGGACCCGAGCACCCCTGTTTTCTTTTCACGAAATGACCCTTGAGGTGGAAGATAGCGGCTCGAATCATGTCGCCCTAATCACGGGCCCTTTCGTGGCTCGAGCGTTGAGACTGCATTCAAGAGTACGCGCTCTCACCACCACCGCAGGTAATTTCATTGTCTAGTAGCCCCTGTCTTCCTTGATACTCACACCTTAGCCATAAACCTCCTATGTGCCATTGCCCATTGCCCGGCCTAAGTTATTGCATCTAACAACCGCACCTTAACTTCCGCCCAATTCCACACCGTCACCAATTCAGCCTCAAGCAGCGCTGCCGCTTTCATGGAGAGGATGTAGGATAATAATGTAGCTTCCGGGGAAGAAGCTACTGGATACTGGTACCTAAGTATGGCTGGCAGGATTAACTGTTGATTAGCTGATCCCTGCTCATATATCCGTCTGGTGAGATGAGACAAGCGTCGCTTGTATACCTCCCCTGCTGAATCTCTAATGGCCTATCGGGACTTACTGGAAATACTTTTAGTGCTTGGAAGATGGAAGAGTAGCAGAGGCTGCGGGAAATCTAGCTTGAGACCGCAGAGAGCTATTCGAGTTTCGTCTGCTTTGGCGGCCAAGAGAAATGTGACCAGCAGGCCTCAGATACTCTCGAGGATATGAAGATACTCCGGCTGAGAATGAACTGGAACATGAATGATTCTTGGATTAAATAGTGAGGTATATGAAGGTTGGCTGAACGCTTTCACTCCTTAGATCGTCGTTACACAGCGAAGGCCTCACACAGCTACAACCATCTTTGCAAACAACGTCGTTCCAGGAGCGAAACTCTGTCCTTGGAGGTTCACAGTTCGTCGAAACAGACCTATGGCCCACGAGTGAATTAGGTTTTGTGGACTCGATCAACTAGGCGGAAGGTAGCAATTTGTCGGACTAGGAGGCATTTGTGTCATAGAAACAGTTGTCAGCAGTCTGAGCGATTCAACTACAATTGCCGTGTTGAGATTAATCATGGCGAGCACTCGCAACTTATAAAATTTGAAGATATCTTAGCTCAACACTTTCACGTCCACACCACACCCGAGCGGTTCCGAGATATCCATGGCTGTTTTTCCAAAGGGTTTGCTACAGCGGTAGTCATGCTCGTTTTTCTAGAGCAATGTCAGGCCGATGTGGTTTTAAACAGGTAAGAGTTTGTTTTGATTTGTCCGCGTTCAATTCCAGTTGGAGTTGTTCCGGAAGGTTGATACATCTGCAGCACTTACGTCCCAATATTATCATCAAAGCAGAGACATACTCTGCTGCTATGTGACAGAATGCCCAGGCATCAGACCCAATCCTCGACATTCTGCTGGAGTCTTCGCGATGAATAATATCTTAAAACTAATTCGAAATGCGAGATACGCATGACGATAATATCGAAGTCCCCACAATATGCCCTCTGAATTGTTCCTCCGAAGGCTTTCATAGTCATGTCGTAAGCTCTAAGACTCGAAGGAGTTGGGAATCCAAATTCAATGTCATTCCAACAGTGTTTAAATAGACCTTCTCTACCCTCATTCATTGAACTTTCTCAAATCTGTGTGCTTGGGTACTTTTATTTGACACTGCTTTATATTCTAGCTCTATTTTATTATTCATTCTCGTAACTCTCAATTATGTATGTCATGCTATGGTCAATAATATTCTTTACATGTATTATTGCGCTAGCTTGTACTGCTATAAAAGCAGGACCACTTACGTCTCTCAGGAGACTAGGCTTCCAACTCATATATCAGTTTGAGAAAGGTGTTTCGCTTGAAAATATTGCAGCCCGTTCAAACGGTCAACTACCCGTCACTCAGATCGATCAACCAGAGATCTACCAGGTCAATCGCCAGGCTCCCACTCTTCTTGGCACTGTCCAGTACGCAACTAGGCTCTTCAGTATTGCAGAAATAAGCACGGATATCTTTGCATTCGTCGCTGGAAACTACTCCTCTGCGGCACTCAGTCTTATGCTTGATTCGTTCTCCATCTGGACAATAGATATGAGAGCAATGGCCTCCTCTGATCCTCCAACTCGACCTTCTATGCGCATCTCTAAAGTCATGTATATCGGCTCGGCGATGTCTCTAAATGGGATGACTGCGCTTCAACCTCAGTTACATGTCACAGCCGGCTAATCGAATCAGCTATCCACTCTACTTATGGCGGATTCTTTACAGAGTGTCGTCTACCGTCTCAACCTACAAACCCTCTCTTACTCCATCGTTCTCAACGACGGTGCAATCATGGCACCGCCTCCAAATGCCATTCCTGCCATTGGGATTAACAGCCTCCACTACCGTCCGGCAGATGGAACCTCTACTACACCAACTCTCTCCGGGAGCAATTCAACCGAGCACCTATCGCGATCACCGGAAATCCACCATAAGTCACGGCTGCGGGCGAACAAACTATTATTTCCGGCGGTATCTTCGGCGACGACTTCGCGCTAGGCGAGGATGGGACTGCTTACATTGCTGCAAATCCGATGAACGAGGTCTTCAAAGTGACGCAGAAGGGTGAGGTGAGTGTAGTAGCTGGAGGTTTGAATGATACGACTGTAGCAGGAGATACAAGTACAGCTTTGGGGAGGACAGAGAGGGATAAGAACGTTCAGTATGTAGTCACAAACGGAGTCATAGCGGCGCCGGTTAATGGGACCTATACGGCGGGCGGTAAGATTGTTGCTGCAAGAGCGTTTGGACGTATGTCTGCAAATGTAATGCGGGATCAGGCGGATTACTGGGAGTTTATGGGAGTTGTGCCATCTTGGCACGGCTGAGTTGAATAATTTTCCGGGGGACGGGACAACTGACTCAATTACCCTACTCTGTACTGCATGACATGGAGGTAGAAAAATCCTCAACTCTGATGTACGCTGCTATTTACTTTCTTCTAACAAGTCTGCCTTGTCTCAACCGTCATAGGCCTTTTGCAACTCCGCTATGTCCAACTTTTTCATGGCCATCATTGCGACTGTCACCCGTTTCACCTTTTCCACATCCGAATCACCAAGCATATCCTTCAACACTGTTGGAACAACCTGCCACACCACACCGAACTTATCACCCAACCAGCCGCACTGCTGTTTAGTATCATCTGCGTCCTTCCCAAGTTGTTCCCAGTAATAGTCGACTTCTTCCTGATCAGCGCAGTCGATCTGGAAAGAAATTGCTTCGTTGAATTTGAATTGAGGGCCGCCGTTCAATGCTACGAATGGCTGCCCATTCAATTCGAAGGCTACGACAAGGACACTACCCGGTTCACGGCCATGCGTTTCCTTGCCTGCCTCGGTATAGCGTTGTATTTTTGTGATTTTGGAGGCTTTGAAGATGGAGGTGTATAGGTTGGCAGCTTCTTCAGCTTGGCCATTGAACCATAGACAAGGGGTGATTTTGCTAAGTGACATGTTGGGGAGAATATTTTCTCTGCAAAATAATCTTGATAATTTTTCGTCGAAGTAGTCTTCTCAATCCTCCCTGCTATCAATGCGGTAAACTTATAGTCTCCCAAGGATGCTGAGAATCCCAGGCTCCAGTGCAGTGCCAAGGCTTCATACCATCGTGTCGAAACAGTCGTCGAAAGACTAAATACGAAATACGTGGATTGCGAAGAAATCTAATGCTTAAGGACAACCATCATTTGTCCTCCTCAAGCCTCCACAGGCAACAGCGCCACATTCCCCGCTTAACACTAGCTAAGCTTCCCCGTCAGTTTCGCGAACCACCACACTACTACAATAGACCCAGAAGTAACAGCATATCACGCCGATCCAAATGGCCGCTTGGGCAAGGATCTCACATATTACCTTCAGAAGTTTAAAGGAATAAAATTCTCGCTTTACTTCATTCCGGACGAGCCAGCGGTTTAAGGACTTTTTCCTATCGCTGCAAGATCCACATACCATCCCGGCTAGCATAACAGCTGCAGATGCAGTAGTAGTTATTCCCACGAATGACGAACTGATGCAATACTGGAACTAAATAGTCTCTTGCTTAAAACTTCGAGCCGCTGATTCATAGCCCGAAGCAAAGATAAAAACAGAACCGCAAACCATCTCCCAACCATCTCCCAAACACGAACGACAGTCAGGAAAGAGTCAGAAATCGCATACTTTTACTCCCCAACCCCCACTCTCGCGCTTCATTGTCACTATCGCTCATCGCAGCGCGACCTATAAAAACCTACCATAACTCACAAGTCGTCAACAATGGGCTTCGGTCCGGCAAACGGGTGCCCTTAGGCCCGCCAACATGATGCGTCTAGATCTCCGCCGAATGCTCAATCGTGGCGCTCTTATCCGCCCCCCAGATCGCATTCAGCAGCACCTCATCAAGCGGGACCAGTGACTCGACACCCAGCTTATCGCGACAGTTAGCGCCCCCCTGCACATTCCAGCGACTCAGCACGGCATCGCGACCGATCTCGACGCGCTCGTGGCCAGCGACTTGGGCAAACGTGCGGACGACGAAGGAGCCGGGGAACTCGGCGCGGTTGATACCATGCGTGCGCTTGAAGCCGGTGATGGGCGCCGTGTGCGGCGCGCACGGGAAGGGCTCGCCGAGCAGCGGGTCCAGCGAGCCGCTCGCATAGCTGTAGCTCAGATGGGCCTCGACATCCGTCACGTCCGCCGACGTGTACTAGGCGCCGCTGCCGGCCTGCTTGAACGGGTACAGCGGCGTCTCCATCGTGAGCGGCGTCCCTGGCGGGATGGCCGGTAGACCCTCGACGCTGACGGTGCCGCTGAAGCCCGGGATAATGGCCAGGCTGCCCGCGGCCGTGGCGTCGTGCGCCAGCAGTGGTGGAGGAAGAACACAGCGTCGAAGCCGGCCGTCTCATTGTCGCCCATGTCGCCGTTCACACCGAGGATGGGGTCTGCGTTGTATACGCCCACCTGGTAGAAGCCTCCAACCGCAAGGTGGATGGCGTTGTGTGGGCTTTCGAGTGAAACGACATAGTGCGGGTCGGTGCTGCCGTGACCTTTGATCCATTGGGTTGCAAAAGAGTTGTTGGAAGAGACTATGTAGTTGGGAGCTTCGAGGCAAAGCCTGTACCTGTTGTAGACCGAGTACGTGTCAGGCTGCCTGGTTATTGGATCCATCGGATCCGTTGTGATCTGCACCGTGCCATCCCACCAGTTTGCGACGTTACCATTTAATATCTGAGTTTGCACCGCCTGATCGGTGTAGGCTGAATTGTGAAGCTCCGTGTCCTCCCTATCTTGTTCAGTTCCTACCAACCCTGATAGAGGATACCGAACCGTCTAGTATTCGACGAGCTTACCATAGCGCTCGTTGGAGCCTCTTCCACGAGGGCCTCCCGCAAATTGTAGGAGTATAGTGGGTTGTCCGTCTTACCATCGAGGTCCGGTGGTGTTATCAATATTTAATATCAGAATGAGGCCATATTGATATTGGTTTATCTCAGGTGCCTCAGCCGCTTCTTTAAGGATTTGTGGCGTTGCATGGCCCCACTCTCTTGCCACAGCCCCACTCTGCCAACTCGTGCGAACTCCTGAGCAAATTAGCGGCGCGCACTAACTCCTGCGAACTCCTGAGCCAATAGAACGTCGCGCTAAACCCTACTACCCCTGCCACCCCAAAAATTCCTCTGCGAAGCGTTTAAGAGATTATAGGCGCGCGTTTGCTGTAAACCGGGCACGATTCTTAATATATGCTAAGTTTAAGCAACTACAACGGGGTTAATATAGCAGCTATAGCTATAGTTCGCGATGCAATTAAATTATAATCTCTTCTTTTATTTAATTATAATAATTGCAATTAGCCAACTACCGTATTAGGGGGCGAGATACAGCCTTAAAGTTTAAAGATGTGTTTTTAAAACTGGTTCCTCTTCGCTAGCTGCATTAAAACAATAGCCGTACTCTACCACCACTACTCCGTTTCCTTCTAAATTCACGGAGGCGCCTCTTCTATCTTATAATAACTAGCTCACCTGGTTAAACTAGTAGGTATAGATTTGCTTCGCAAATCATATCCCTCCGCCCCTTTAGCAGCTATAAGATTCTTCTTAAAGACTAACATTCCCAATTATAAATGGATATAATTAAGGTAAATAAGGTTCTTCGGCACTTATACGGGCCACTACTAAAAGGCATATTTAATAATAAGGAAGTAGATAAGATAGTAAAAGAGAACTGCAAAAGGTTATTACTTAAGGAAGTTACTAAGGCTTAACTTACTGCTATAGTAGCCCCGGAGACCTATGCTTACGTAGAAGATTATATAATTAATAAGGAAGAGGACTTAGATAAGCAATATATGGCTATTAAGATTAACTACGAGACTAAGGTTATTAGTAAGACGTAATATAAGTAGCTTTTAGCGAGTTGTTCTATATCCACGCTTCCCTTTATAACACTATAATAATGCTAAGCTTTTCTAAATATAGTATATAAATATATTGGAGCTCCTGGAGTCAAATAATTTACTAGCTGGATGGAGTGGATTTGAGCTTGGATCCACTCTAGTCCGTCCAAGAAGATCACTGGGGCCCCGCTAAACTTAAAGAGGTAGCGCACCTGGACACAGATTACCCATAAGATTTCACCTCTCGTGCTGTTTATGTCATACATGAAGATGTCGTCTGCAACGGAGGAGGTTTAAGAAGGCTTAAGAAAGCTTCACAAAGTAGATTCCATGGTCACAACTCTTCCAGATCCATATCCGAAAGCAACAATACTCCTATAAACAGCAATACGGCTTGGCCGATGCTCCGGAGGAAGCCAAAGGATTCGCTCATTATGGCGACTCACTCATTGCCCCTTGACAAAAATACAAGGTGGAAGCTGTGGACTGGTCATAGCTGTACCATCAAAGCAAGATGATAAAACAGGCAATGACCATGTCAAATGTAAGGAAGTTGGGGTTGTGAGTCCTCTCAATTCATAGATACAGCCGTCATTGTCGCTACTTCTACCCTAGGCGACTTCGTTTCTGCCCCAGTACCGAGGAAACAAAACTCGTATCCGCTTCGTCCAATGTAGAGAGCGGTAATACTTGCTCCAAGGATTCCAAAAAGTACAACTTGGCAACACCCTGAATCTCGTTAACAACTGTATTGTTCCCTTGTCCCGGTATTGGGGCGTGGTTGATGTTGAATCGAACACGATCTTTGAGGTCTAACAATTCAGAGTCGAGTCGGACTTTTGCGTGTAGCTCCAGAAGTATTTGGCCGGTTCTCATCATCTCGAGAAGGCAATGTTCCAGCTCTGTCAAAAGCTCGTCACGTTTGATGCTATTTCCAAGCTGCATGGCGTAGCCCAGGGTTTCTTGTACCACGTGGTTGACCTTGGAGCCGTAAAAATCACCCTGCGCTTGCCGATATAAATATCCTAAAAACTGGGTACTTTTCAAGTATGCCAGGAATGCCCTGAGAAGCGAGAGACTTGGGTAGAAGTCGACTGGAACTTTCCGATCTAGATATTCGGTCATCTCCTGGGTTCTGAGATAATCCATAACGGTCCTGTGGAGGAACTCGACACGATCACTTGGGCCATTGACCTCGAGAAGGCCACGGCATTGGGCGTTGAGACGTCGAGTCAACTGCTTTTGCCTAGCTTCGGTTTCGGATGCATCAAGTGTTTGTATGGGCAGCTTTAATGCATAATCCTCATCTTCCCACTCTTTTTCGTGGAAATCATAGATTGCAGTCGGCGCTGGCTGTTTGGCAGTCAGTGCTATTTCCAATGTTGTCGCCATTTTCTGATTGTAAAAAGGCTCGACGGACTCGAGAATTTGCTTGAAGAAAGCTTCGAGATCCCGAGGAACACTGTCCAATCTCTTTTTCATGTCCGAGAAGTTGTCATACTCGGTAAGGCCGTTTCGCAGAAGCTTAGTCACCAAAAAGACCCAAAGAAAAACTCCGGCCGCTCTCCGCGTTATCTGATCGACGAGCCATTCGGCATTTTGGCTCTTGATATGCAGTTCGGGCCACCGTGGATGCTCTTTCAGTCGACTCTCTGAGTAAGATCGGATATCTTCCAGAGTTAATTCATGCATATATAGCTTGGACGATGCGCTCCGGCCAAATGAGTACTCAAACACGTTCCAGGGACGACTTGAAACACACAGCTTGACATGCGGTGACTTGGTCAGTTCGCACAAAGTCGCACAAAAGTCGACATGATCGCCATCAAACTCATCCAGCCCGTCAATGAAGAAACAGAATTTTGCTGAAATTGTTTCTTGGGCTGCGATTCGCTTGAGTACCGCGTGGAGCTCGGAGACATACCAATCTTCATGGCCAAGTTGCTCTTTTGGTTTCGGCCATCTCTCTATGCACGTTGTCTCGATTAGATCCGGTAGTTGGCGGAAGATGTCGTACAGTAAAGTCCTTAAGAGGCCCTCCAAGGACCGTTGCATTGGCGTACCGGCGCTCCAGAAATAATGGCTCGCAATGACCACAGTTTTGAGATGTGCCCACTCGGACAAAGCTTGGGAAGTTTTTGGATGGCTGACGATGTATTTCATCAATGTCGATTTACCCGACCCTGGTTTACCAGACACCCAGAACCAATCTTGCCCCGTTTTGAGCCAAGAAAGTACGTTGCCTTCGGCTGATGACACGCCGGAAGAGCTCTGCTTCTGGTTCCTGAAGATCCAGCGGTAAGTGCGCCTGTGAGCCTCGGGCACGGACTGGAATCGAGCCGGGCGGCTCTCGAAGCTGAGACTTTTGAGAATCTTCTGTTCTTTGGCGACATTCGATTCTGAGAAGGATAGTCGGGACATCCGGCCTTCGAGCGATTCTATCTCGGCGGGCGAAAACGGTTTATGAACCCGGTTCTCCGAGCTCGCAGTTTCCAAACGAGTATTGATTTCACCGAGAGCCGCATAGATGCTGTCAAGCTTTGCGGAATGTCTCGAGCTTAGACGTTGACTTTCCGAGCGGAGTTTTGCCAACTCGCTGTAGCAGATCCTCTGCCAGACACTGATCAGGGAGTTAACTTGCGCAGATTTTGGGCATTCGATACTTCTTACCTTGTCAGGGAACATACTTGGAGCGTCAAAGCCACTTGAACGCCCTGCAACCTCTTCTCCCGGCTTGCGATCTCCTTCTCCTTCCACACCGTCATTAGAGCGATCCTGAAACTCTGCCAACGGGTCCTGGAGTCAGGCTCACATTTGAGCTTGGGAACCACTTCCAAGAGCTTGTTGCACTCATTTCTGCACACCTGTGACAGATCGTTGATTGCTGACGTTTGGGCATCCAGGAGAGACTTGTCCTCCACTAAAAGTCCTAGACCAGGTTCCATCTTCGAAGGCTTCCGTAGCAATGTGCTGAAATCCCGAAGTCGCCCGTAGACATCTTCAATGGTTTGGATGTGGCTGACGGATCCCTTGGCCGAGTCAAAGGTTTCCTTGGATGCGGAAACCAAGTTGACTGCAAAGCCAACAAACTGAGCAATGGCCGCGGCTGCCCCTAAAGCGGTAATGGGGTCCATGTCGGTGGCTTTTGACCAAGATAGAGAGGACAGCGGGAGGACTTTGTTGTGAAAGAATTCTCTGTCAGCCTGAAAGCTGAAGCCAGAATTGAATGTTGATGGGGAGGCCAGCCGACGTTGAATATTGCTGCCGTCGAAACGTCGTCTCTGCCACTCTAATGCACGCGGGCGTTCTGAACAAAGTGTTGAAATATGAGCGGTGCATAGGGTAATGTAAGTTGATTGATTCCGTATAGAGGATGCGGGGCATCCTCTATACTAGTATGATTATATAATCATCACGTGACTGCGGTAGAAGTCAGCAGACCTGGCACCGATACGAACCAATACGAACCGATAAAATATCGGTTATCGGAAATATATCGGCAATATGACATTGCCAATATAGGGTAAAAAAAAAAAAATAACTAGCTTTACGCAGCCTTACATTATAAAAGAGCCTTACTACTTTATAAAAAAGCTTTTCTATAAGGTAAGATATAGATAGGGAGTATAATTAATAGAATAATAGAGTATATTATAAGGATAGACAAATCCTTAAGGAAAAGGAGGTATTCAGACCTGCGGGGATAGGCCGGATAGGCCTCTCGGATAATAGACCTATCAGCTGATAGTATCCGGAGACTATCCGGATAGTCTCCGGATAGTCTTGGCAAAATCCCCTAATATGCTTATACTTGTAATGCACCCCCCA
>Ga0307507_10003279_pt1 | contig 31831 bp, 4 predicted proteins | sample 7_EM_MG_FD_207223 | JGI IMG/M metagenome (GOLD analysis project Ga0307507, IMG submission 207223) | Populus trichocarpa ectomycorrhiza microbial communities from riparian zone in the Pacific Northwest, United States - 7_EM | ecosystem: Host-associated > Plants > Roots > Unclassified | place... | reverse complement strand
ATATATTTCTTAACATGTAATTAAGGTAAAGTTATATGCTATATATTTAACTATTATATATTATCTAATATAATCTTATACAATCTTATATAGTTTTATTACTTGGAGGCTCTGCATAAGGCTCTGCACGAGGCTCTACACGAAGCTCTACACGAAGCTCTACACGAAGCTCTACACGAAGCTCTGCGTACAGAGGCTCTGCACGAAGCTCTGCGCATAGAGGCTCTGCACGACGCTCTGCACGAAGCTCTGCACGAAGCTCTGCGCATAGAGGCTCTGCACGACGCTCTGCACGAAGCTCTGCACGAAGCTCTGCACGAAGCTCTGCACGACGCTCTGCACGAAGCTCTGCACGAAGCTCTGCACGAAGCTCTGCACGAAGCTCTGCACGAAGCTCTACGTACAGAGGCTCTGCGCGAGGCTCTGCACGAAGCTCTACACGAAGCTCTGCACGAAGCTCTGCACGAAGCTCTGCACGAAGCTCTGCACGAAGCTCTGCACGAGGCTCTGCGCGAAGCTCTGCATATGGAAGCTCTACACGAAGCTCTACACGAAGCTCTATACGAAGCTCTATGTATAGAGGCTCTGCATAAGGCTCTGCGCGAAGCTCTGCGTACGGAGGCTCTACACGAAGCTCTGCATTGGGTCCCCGCTATATTCCTAATAGCGTCTATACGTGTCTCTGCCTATGTAGCCGCCTTATTTTTTTACCCTTCTTTTCTTCCTTACATCCTCCCTACCTAGGGAGGCACTAGAACGGCAGCTAGTAGAGAACCGTTGCTAGAACTAGATAACTATCGCTAGAACTAGACAACCGTTACCAGAACCAGACAACCGTTACTAGAACCAGACGACTGTTGCTAGAGCTAGACAACTATCGCCAGAGCTAGACAACTATCGCTAGAACTAGACGACCGTTGCTAGAGCCAGATAACCGTCGCCAGAACTAGACGACCGTCTCCAGAGTTAGACGACTGTCGCTAAAACCAGACAACCGTTGCTAGGGCTAGACGAAAGTATTGCGAAAATCAAATTAAGCGAGCCCCGCCCACACAGCATTGAATTTAGGTGATCTCACTATACAAATTATATGACTACCACGCATACTACGCTTGCTGTTCTTTAATTACTTATGAAGCTTAAGTATTACATTGTATTGCTTATATAGCTTAATTTTCTGGTGTTGCAGGCGTAATGGTAAACCGCAATAGCCTTTGGAAACAAGCTGCCAGTTAATCTATAGAGTCTCCTTAGGTGACTAAGCGTAATACTACTGCCCCTTTGCATGTAGGCCTCCGTACTATTCTAGCTCGTTGCCTACTTTAACTGCTTAGTTCTAGTGAGGAGGAAGAGAATAAGGATAAGGATAAGGATAAGGAGGAGGAAGAGGATGAGGAGGCCTAAGAGTTAGATAAGGATTTAGATTAGGGTAAAGATGACGAAGACGAAGACAACGTAGGCCTAGTTAATCTAGATATTTACTAGCCACCTTAAGAGCCACCAGATGAGGAAGTAGGCTTTAGAACAGTAAGTGGGCGTATTATTTAACCAAGTTGAGGAGCCACTGAAGCTCTTAAAGCTATTAAAATTGCATAAGTTGCTAGAGCTACTAAGGCGTCTAAGTTAACTCGGCGTACTTAGAAGCCTACTAGGCGTTTAAGCTAAAAGAGTTTAAATTTAAAGTTAACCTCTAAGAAGAAGCCTACTAAATTAGTAAAGACTTTAAAGGCTTTAAAGCCTCCGCTAAGATAAAAGGATATACCTAAGGAAGCTCTTATGATATATTTAAGCTCGCCAGCTCCCTTGGAGCCTGAGGTAGTATTTCAATACTATATAGCAATTTGGAAAGCTTGGGTAGGAGAGGAAGATCTTGCTTCTACTTCTACGCAGCGTATAGTTGGTAGAGAGCTTTTTAGCAAGATTGGTTCCTGGATTAATAAGGTTAAAGCTAATATAGTAGGTAGATCCTTTGAGGATAAGTACTCTATTAGGGCAATAGCTTCCTACAATCGCATTATAGCTCGCGATATGGTACCGCAAGACATTTACTCTACTAGGCATGTCTACAACCTTTTTTAGATTATAAGAACGTGGCATGCAGAGGGCAGGAAAGGGCTACACGTAGAGGTGGTAGTTATATTAATTAAAAAGCCTATACTGGAAACTATATTAATATACGCCTCTCTCTACGCCCTTGGTGTTAAGGCGCTCTAAAGAGCCTTGCTAGTAAATACACTTCTATTAAATATTCTTGAGGCTAGAGCTATATCTAGTACACCTAAGAAGAAGGGTATATTAAGTGCTACTATTGCCTAGCGCCTTTCTCTACCTAATGATATTTTATTAGAAGTTTTTATAGGAAATCTAGCTCCTTTAGTAGCCTTCTAATAGCCCTGCCAATTAAAGATCTGTTTAAATAATGGAGGCACTTATTAGGTAAATGGGAATGTAGAGCTGCCCTGTTTCTATTACCTAGTTAACCACTTTGTATTAAAGGCCTGGGGCAAGCAAATTAAGGACGGTAAGGCTTTTGAAGAGGAGCCTCCTGCGCCGCTTGCCGTACGCCTTTTAACCAAGAATGGGGCCATGGGAGGTAGCAGTAGTGGTGGTGGTAGAGGGGGGGGTTGGTGGGCGCATGGGCCGGGGGGCTATTTTCAAGCAGGAGCTAACGATTTTGGCTATTATTCTCCCTATGGTTAACCTAACTACCCCCCCTAAGGGCCACCACCTACCTATTATATGACTACCGGAGTGTAATAGAATCTATACTAGGCACCTATATAAGCACTTTAGCAGCCTCTAGTAACTCTAACGCCAATAGCTACTATATAGGCAATACTAGTAGCGCCGCCAACTAGCCCTATTAATAGTGACTTAGATTCTAAGGAGAGGCTTCGCAAATTCTTTAATTAGGTAAAAAGGTGACCTAGCTAGGCAACTTTAAAGCTTGTAGCAGAGCTTAAGACTGTTCTTAATATACTTATTGATAACTTCTATGACTTAGAGGCGCTCCGCTTAGGAATATCCGAGCAGGTATAGGTAGATAAGTTAAGCCTTATAGCAGGCCTCCTGCTTTAATTAAGGCGTAAGCTTAAGACCTTTTAAGCAAACTAAAAGGGATAGTAAGTTTTTAATTTCTATAAGGGCACTACTTAAATCTAAAAGATTGTACTTCTAACTAGTTTTTTACTAGGTAGCTAGCCTATTAAAAGTGTCCTTAAGCTAAGTAATGGATTTCTATATACTATAATCTAAATTGCAGGAACGTACTAAAGCTTTTATAGTCCTGAATTGAGTAAATGTTTAGTTAAATCCATGCCTTTAAGTTGTGAAAGGAAAGCTTAATTAGGTTAAACTCTGGGCAGTATAGAGGAAGATACTTAATAGAGATATTAGCGGCAGCGTAGAGCTCTACAAATTCCTATACCTAGTTAGGTTATATAGTTATAATATATATATAATTACTCTCTTACCTAACTCTTATATATTAAGGCGTTATCTAATACCAAGACTGTATAACCGGGTATACATTATGGCAAAATAGAAGACTTAATTTAGGTATTAAATATTTTAGAAGTAATTAAGCCTTGCTATATAAGAGTCCTAGGGAGGAAGCCGTTAAGTGAATATGTAGGTAAAATACTCCACTGTTCTGAGCGCTTAATTGATACTGTATTAATTGCAGGAAGGTTTGTAGGGCTTTAACTAAACTTTCTATAACTAGTCCTCTTATTGGCGCCTGACTTGTTAATAAATATAAGGCGATTAGAGTCCTATATGCATTAGCGTCCCTTCTAGGCAGTATAAAGATCCTTAGATTGCTCCTATGCTTTGCGCTATATAACCTTCCTACTCTACCTATTACGCTTAAGAGCCCTCCATATTGACGATATTAATACTATAATATTGTAATCGTCCTATAGGAACCAGGCTATCTTATTAAGGTAGGTAGTAGGGCGATCCTCTAGGTAGGTAAGAAGCGCCTATATATGTAATTAGTATACCCAATACTATGATGTTATATTACGAACTTACTTATGTTCTGCTTGTATATTACTTGGCCGCCCAATTCTAAGATTTAAGGGGGGATATGGCTCTCTATAGAGGTCTAAGTTAAGCTGGATACGGTATATAGTTGAAAGGTGTAACTTTGTAGCTGCCGCAATATATTTAACCGTCTAATTAAATAGAAAAGCTACTAAAATTTAATGGAGCTGCTATTTAGGAATCCTTTTAGGTATAGAAGGTAGATATAAGCGTTGCAAGTGTAGTATACGTGGTAGTCATATAATTTGTATGGTGAGATTACCTAAATTTAATGCTGTGTGGGCGGGGCTCGCTTAATTTAATTTTCGCAATACTTTCGCAAAGTATAGTATTGGGAACTCGCTAAGAAGTGAAAGAGCCGCATTGCCCCCTACCAAAATTTGTATAATAGGCAATTCTTTTAATTTCTACCACCGCTAACGCGCCCAAAAGCTCTTATAATTGCTTAAAATAAGGCTATTATCCTTGCCTAGTTAGATAAAATATATATAATGTTTAGTATTGCATTTTATATAGCCGCTTACATGCCCACTTATATGCCCACTATAAGCCTACTGCCCCGCCATCTATTTGTACCGCTATTTATTAAGTAATAACATACCCTGCCTCCCGGAAGTGCTCTTATGTATATATACTATAGGCTTGGCTAATTGTAAAGTATAGGAAGGCCTTAAAGCTTGCGAAGTCCCCTATAAGCTGGTGGTTCCTTTTAATCTAAGCTTTAATATTATTAAATATCGCCTTAATAGGATTAAAATCTGGCAAGTATAGGGGTAGGAACTTTAGTAGAACGCTATGCTCCTCGCAGAGCTCTTAAAGTCGTGTTAACTTATAAATAGACGTGTTATTAAGAATGAGAACTAATCGTGGCCCTAGATATAGCGTATAGTGAGGGAGCACTTGCTCCTCTATAAAAGCTTTAAATATTGTAGAGGTAATGGATCCTTGTATAATAAGGTAGCTTAGATATCTGTCTAATACTAGGGCTGGTAAAACGCTCTACCTTTCTAATCTTTTAAGCTGATGTAATACTTTATAGGTAGATCTAATAGGTGCCTAGCCGTACTTCCTATCGCCTATTCTTTTATTTAACGTAGACTTGTTAAGGAAAATAAGTTAATCTATTATCCAGCTCTTTTATATCCCAATCTAGGCGTTATATAGAGGTGCACTTCTTTGCGCTGCCTAAGCTTTTACTGCCTTCCGCGACTAACGGGCTCTTGTAAGAATATTATAAACAGTTACAATAGAGACTTAAGCATTAAACTTATTATAGAGGAAGTCTTGCAACTTATTTAGGTATGCGGTTAGCTGGTCTTTAAGAAAGTTGAGAAGTCTCTACTACTAGTAAGTAGAAGGCTAACACTATTGACTATTAATGTTATATATAGTATTACCTACTAGTTCTTGATAAGGTAAAAGAGCTTGCGGCCAGCTAAGAACAACAGTCGTGGGTGTATATGGCTCGCCCCAAATATCAAGGTTTAACTGTAGCTTATAGATCGTCTTTTTACCCACCCCTACTGCCTTCGCAATAGCTGGTGCCTCTTTATTGGCTTTAAGGCGGATCCGAATTCTGTGAACAACCTCATCTGGAAGGCGACGGCCCATTTTATAGGCAGTTGTGGTAGGTAAAAAGCCGTTGTACTGCCCCTTATACAAATTTTGGTGGGGGGTGTTGGAATTATAAGGTTATAAGGTTACAGCGGAGGTGTCTTGAGGGTCTATTTGATGATAGAGATGACGCAGACGATGAATATTGATTGATTCGTAATGTAGTAGATGCGGTTGATGTCTATGTAGATTGCATGTAGAGCTTGACCTCGCAATGTGTCTAGAGCTTAGTCAGCACCTTATCGCTAATTTCTGACAGGGGGGCGATGCGGCTCTTTCGCTTAGCGAGTTCCCGATATTATTAAAATGGCTGTATAGTCAAATGCACGACCAGCTTCACCCCCCCCCTTTAGCGAGCGCTGCGAAATTTTGAATTCGGTACGCGTATCCAATCTCGCTTGATTGCCACTAACTGTACATAGTAATCGAAGCGAAGCCGAGTGCCTGCATGTAATGGTTGTGCTAGTTGCTAGGGGCAATTAAATTGAAGCTATTTAGAACTTACCTAGCTGGCTTGCTAAAGTCTTAATATCAATCCAAAATCGTGCTGTAAAATTATTAATTTGCCTTTGATATGAATCCTCCTTTAAAACGCGTAGTGGCTTAATTAATAGGTGTGTCTCCTTACCCTTAACAAAATTGACGAAGCTTCCTTTCTCCCTCCTTATTGCATACGCCTTTGCCTTTGTGGACTTCTTACTGGGGTGCCCTGTAATAGCCGCCAAGACGCGAATATAACGCTATTCAGTCAGACTTTACATTGGAGGAGCTTAAGGAAATGGAAAATAATCTGGAAGCTATAGATGAGGACAATAAGGAAGATACGGAGGCTTAGCTTAACTATATATAGAGTTAGCAGACTTCTTATACGCAGAGCTAATAGGCTTCTTAAAGTTAGATTAGCCGATTAACTTAATTAAGGCCGTATAAGTTACTATATCTAACACAGGATCCTACCTACCTATAGTTAAATATGTTAACACCGCGATATTAAGCTATAGCCTCTTAGGTAGCTGCTTAAGCTCCTTAAGCTTCTTGGGCTTCTTAGGCTCCTCTATAAAATATAATTAAGGATAAAGAAGAAATAACTCCGCCACCTTGCCTACGCGTAGAGAGTGAGATTAATAATATAGGAAGAGCTAGCGGCGGCGTGTTTATTACTTACAATTATAATATATTAATTTGATATCTAAAGGAGCTAGTGTTTACTAAAACTCTTATTAATGCAAGCCTTTAATGTTATAATCTTTAGCGACTTTAAGTCTTTCCTATTTGTGAGAGGGAGCTATATTGTTAAGAGCAAGGTATTCGCGTTAAGCTCCGGCCAATTAAGGTAAAGGTTAACACTCAGCATACAGGCATTTGTGACGTTAGGTTTAATATAGATTCTAAAGTTATAGATTAGTGGTAGAAGATTAACACGCAACTTGTTATATAGGCTTAATATACTAATAGATATAGCGAGATTAAGGCTCTAACTGTTAACTTCTTAATTGTATATACTCTGGATGGAAATTAGCCAGTAGCCTTTTGCTCTAGAGGTAGCTCTCGCCCGTTAATAATTAATTAACTCCGTAATGAACTTCTAACGCCCTTGCAGAGCTTAGAGCTCAATATAACGCCTTGCGTACCTACCAGTAGTGTTGCAAATTTAATAGGCTTGCAAGTTAAGCTTACTAGGTATTAGCGCTATAAAAAGCACTGTCCTAACGCCAATTGGTGTTATGTACTTAGCCAGGTAGATATCAAATTAATAGATAAGGACTTATAGGAGTAGGTAACTGGTATTTAGCAAGGCATTGTAAATATTAAGAATCTACCTTATAAGCTTGCTACTTGGCTTACTAAGAGAGCGGCAATAAGAGAAAAAGGTAGTAGAAGAGTATACCAATCTACCTTAAGTGAGAGCTCTACAGTTAATAGCCCAGGCGTTATTAATTACTTTTATATTAGCTCTATAGGCTTAATATCAGATCAGCAAATTACTTATACACTAGTAAGCCAACTGCCCTTATTATCCTTACCTATATTACCAATATACTGGCTATAAGGTATTAACCGCGCAAAGGATCTAGAGGAGTTCTTTAAGTATTAAAGGCAGAGTGTAGCTAGCGATCTTGACTAGGAGGCTGATTTCGAAGCTATACACAAAGTTGTTTATAATTTGAGGTGGGACTTAGAGCTCCTACGTAATAAATCTAATAGTGCTAATCCTATTAAGGAGCTTATTAGTGCTAGTGTTAAATCAGGTGTCGCAAGACGGCTATAGAAGGACTTAAAGAAGTGGGCAAATAAGCGTCGTATGCAGCTTAAGGGAAGTTTTTAAGACATAGATAATTAGCAAAATATAGGGTGTCTCTACCACTGCTAGCGCCCCTATAGTGGCAGAGACGCCCTATATCTAGGTTCTTTAAGATATAGATTATTGTAATTAATAAAATATAAGGTGTCTTTGTCACTGCTGGCGCCCCTATAGTAATAAAGACACCCTATATAGAGCCTTTTGGTGTATTTACAAATATTACATACGGTTAAGAACGCCGCTAAAGATTAATTATAACTCTTACCCCAAAAACCTCAACAATTGTATCCACTATGTTGGAAATGGCCTCTTGCGCTTTTACTCTTGCTACTAACCTTATTTATACTCTAAAGAAGGAACGCCTTAAAGCTATAGCCAAAGGTTTCCGGGTACTTTAGCTAAGAGTACTACTTCCGCCAAATGAAGGCCTTTAGCTCTCTAAAAAACTCTTTAATTGGATTTAGATTAGGTGAGTATAAAGGTAAATATACTAGCTTAACGCTAAAGGCGTTAAAGAGAGACTGCATTCTTTCCAAATAATGGAAGCTGGTGTTATCTATAACTACTACTAATCGCTTAGTAGGAAAGCGATTATACCGTAGTAGAAGAGTATTTGCTACTTAGAACTCAAAGCCTTCGCCATTTATTAAGCCTTTATATACCGAAGCTGCCAGTACGCCGTTAATTGTATATGCAGGCAGTATATTAAGCCTCCTCTCACCCTAATTGTATGGCGTCTGTAAGACTAGTATAATACTAGAAGGAGCCTAGCCTACCTTTTATACGCCTGTCTTTGAATCCGCACCTAACTCATCTACAAATACCAGTTAATTGGTAGTATACTATAATATAATGGCAAAATATATATCGCGATCGTAAGCGCTACGTTTAAGGGCTACCTGGCAACACTTTTTTGTGTAAGCTACTTTCTAAGCTCTATACTAGAGGATCTAATTAACTTACCTATTTTCTTGTCTAGCCAGCCAAATAGAGCTCTCGAAATATTATATAGCGGCTTACTACGACGTTAAACGTATTGTAGATTAGCCACTGCAACTTATTACTAAAGAGATTTAGCTTCTCCTTTAGCCGCATTAATATCACCATAATTATTGGATTGCTTAGTAGGAACTAGCCACCTTCACCGTTTAAAGGTGCCAGAGTTAAGCTAAAGACTTATAAGTTCCTTCTAATTGAGGCAATTAAGCGAATTGTACAACTAGCAGCGGAGGCATACTCTGCTTAAGTTGCTCCAAGCCGAAGAAGATCCTTAATTAGAGCGTGCTAATATGGGCCCATTCGCGGAGCCATACTATGGGTAGAGGATAGGTAGAAACCTTGCAATATTTAACAATGATCACGACACCATAGGAAGACCGATCGCGGACAGCTTTAGATTTGTCAGGAACAAGGTTCTTACAGCCAAGCATAGGGCTTTGCTTTGATTACTATGTATAGTTGGTGGTAATCAAGCGAGATTGGATACGCGTACCGAATTTAAAATTTCGCAGCGCTCGCTAAAGGGGGGGGGTGAAGCTGGTCGTGCATTTGACTGTAGACGACTGTCGCCAAAACTAGATAACCGTCGCTAGAGCTAGACGACCGTTGCTAGAACCAGACGACCGTCGCTAGAACTAGATGACCGTCGCCAGAACTAGACGACCGTTACCAGAACCAGATAACCGTCGCTAGAACTAGATGACTGTCGCCAGAGCTAGACGACTATCGCTAGAACTAGACGACCGTCGCTAGAGCCAGACGATAACGACTAGCCAGCGAGCACTATAAACGATTTAATTGATTGATTGAATTAAGGTAGCATAGACAGGTAGGCATAAATAGGGAGATGCTAACGGGTAGGCAGATACAGACAGGTAAGTAGATGCAGATAGGCAAGCAGATGTAGATAGGTAGGCAGATGCTGATGGGTAGGCAGATATAGACAGGTAGGCAGATGTAAACAGGTAGGCGATGCAGACAGGTAGGCAATACAGATAGGTAAGTAGATATAGACAGGCAAGCAAATATAGACAGGTAGGCAATATAGATAGGTAGGCGATGTAGGCAGGTAGGTAAGTCAATAGGTAGATAGGTAGAAGAGAACCATTGCTATATTATATTAAATTATCTAAAATAATATTATTTATTTTGCTAGCCTTATAAATAGCTTTAAAGTAGCTTTTATTTATTTAAAATATGTTATTAGTATAAAAGAGGTAAATATAATTATAGTTGCCAAATGCGCAGATTACTGGTAGGTTGCGCGCAGGTTGCGCGCAGGCTGTGCGTAGGCTGCGTGTTAAAAAAACACGATATAGGCTAGTCGGTCGAGTTGCTAAATGACCTCAACTGCGCGCTAATTGCGTCAACCACTAACCATTGAGGCCATTGAAAGGGTACCATATTTTGCCGATGTATATTAAGGTCCTTAGGGTACTCCGGACTACTCCTAATTGCCCAAGTAATGTTAGTATAGGAGGTATCAAAGAGGCGGGCAAGCGCTTCGCGTGTATTTGCTAATGGGGTATTCTAGTTACCCATTTCAGGGGATCTAGGCAGGGTAATTAAAATCTATAAGGCTGGCTGTGATGCTAAGATTATCTAGGACAATACTAAGATTATCTAGGACAATACTAAGATTATCTAGGACTGTACTAAGATTGTTTAGAACTGTACTAAGATTGTCTAGGACTATAGTACGGTATTATCGGTCACGCCGGGTCGCGATTATACTGGGAAAATAGGGATAGTGGACTGGGGAGAATAAAGATCGCAATAGGGCGCAAGAGGAGATACCATAAACTGTTACAGTGCTATAATGCTAATAGGCTGAATAACTACATTGTGGTATAAAGAGGAGAAGGAGGTAAAAGGGGGTATTGTATATAAACAGTAGGGGCAGCCGCCAAGGCGCTAGTGGTGGGCTAGCCAACAGTAGGAAACAGTACGAGACAGTACGCGTCAGGACTGTGCCGTGACATTAAGGGAGTTGGTTTGTGAATAGTTCCTAAAAGGCCGTCTACAATTGACTTCCTTGCCTCCTTCCGTACGTATACTCTATTTTTACGGAGGTAATCCCTGATCTTCTTCAATTAATCCTTGCCAAGGTTATCAAGTATATCCCTTGTAAACGACTCAAAGTTGTCAATAAAGCTCTCCTATAAGTCGAATCCCTTCCATCCATTCTCCTCGTATATTGATAAACGCCAATTAACGAATGCTTTAACTTCCTTAATGTCGGTTACGGTCACATCAATTCCAGTCTCCTATTTTTCGGTATCTATCGCAGAGGTAGATTTTTCGGTATTCATCACGGAGGTAGCTATCTTTTGGTTCCGTAGTTAATTCAATTTAACAGTTGGACTAGAAGCGTGGAAACACCCATAAACTAATTATTCTAAAGGCGTAATAGACGTAGGTCAGAAGCGCGAGTAACCTCACAAACTGGCCTTTAGGCTTAGCAAGCAATACCTTAATTCTTAGCCTTTAACAAGAGGTCTAGAGAATTAGACAGTGCCTCTCTTCGTTATACCTTGCTGATCTATGCGGCACTGATCAGTGTTGGAACCACAGTAGGGGGGGTTTTTGGTTTCAATCGATTTCTTCTTCTTCACCCTCTCTACTTCTACAGGTGGAATTTGATGGATCTCCTGAGCTCGCTTAGCTCACGTGATCAACCTAATTAGTTACAAGCAACCGTCTCTACTGTATTACAGAACCTTATTCAGACAGAGGCTTTTACTTATAGTATTAATTTCTAGTTATTTTAGCTTTTACTCTTACTATGCATAAAAGCTAGGGCCTAACGCTTAACTAGGTAGTTCTAGATATTAAGGAAAAGGATAATATAGCTAAGCTAACTTATATAGCAATCTTATAAATTAGAAAGCTTTTAGGGCTTATATTTAAACATAAATTTAATAAGGAATAATTTTAGTTATCTATAAGTAAGGCTAAAGAGGTATAATAGAAAGATTTTATATGGAGGTAGCAGTAACTACTTATAAACAACTTTTCTTAAATAGGAAATTATATACTGGCTTAAAGGTAAGCGGAAAATATAGTATTTATCTTAGTTTTTTAACTTTTAAATAGCTTAACTATAAAATCTAATTTGTTTAAATTTTAACCTACCTATCTATTCTATCTTCTTATTGCCTTTAGAGCTATTAGATATATATATAATAGTTATTTATATCAATTTAATAATACAAGTGAGCCATATCCAGGGGCACGAAATACGTATAGTATCGTATGCTCTTTTAGATGGTGGTGACTGTTAATTCTATTAAGGTAGACTACGTGGTCTATATACTAACGCGCCTCCCCCCTAATTAGTCAGTATATAAGTAGTTGGTGCACCAAACGCGTAAATACGCGTTCGTACACCAGGTGCTGTAATTATACACTAGCGGCACTTAAAAATAGGCCCACTTGTATATAGCCCCCATAATTGCTTTAATAGAACCATAAAACACAAAAGAAATACATAGGAAATCCCTCCTAAGGTGCCTTCTAGGCTGCCTTCCAAATGGTGCTCTAAACTGGCCGTAAGTCCTACTTACAGTCCATAAAGTAAACTATACAGCCTTCCAACGGGCCGTAAATAAACCGTAAGTGCTCCGTTAGTTACATTCCACCCATTCTATAACCTTTAGATTAAGCTTATTTATATTAATTAGGGTTTTTAAAGCTTAACACAGCTTTACCTTAATTATAGCGTCCGCTAGGTTATCTCCGCTGCTAATCTATTTAACCTCCATAATCTCACATTGTTCATAGGCCTAACGCAAGCATATTAGGTCAACCATAAGCCTCTTCTCCTATATCGTACCTAGTTTAACTAGGCAGTTATAAAGGGACTTTAAGTTGGTGTATAGGACCAAAGGTAGTTGCTTGTCACGGAACGCCGCCGCAGGAGCCTCCACAGGAGACTCCCTAGCGGAACCCCGTGCCCTCGCGTACGCTTCGCGTACAGCTTACGTCAGCCACGCGTAGTATATCACCTTCCTACGCCTTCGATCCTTACGATCGATCGCGTAACGTCTTGTAGACTCCTCGAATACATACGTTCTGTAGCCACTGCCTCCGCCCCATGACATTACGTTGCGCCTTTTTTCTACTACCGACACCTAGCCTACGACCAATTCTACGTCCCTACGATACTGCAAGCGCTGCCAGAAGCAGCGTGCCTACGAACAACCTCCGCACTATAATAGTAAGACGATATTCCTTACTAGCCACTATGTTAAGCCTAAAGAGTAACCTAGTACCCTAATCTAACCTACAACGCCAATTAATCCTAGGAGAATTTAATTTATTAATCCTAGCCTTAACCCCTAAGGGCAAGCCTAGCGGCTTAAAAGAGCTATAACTACGAGTACCCCTGAGCACCTAGTACTACCTTAAAGACAATAAGAGTCAACCAGCCTAGTAGGATGGGTACACCCCTATTAATATAGGTGGCCACAGCGACGACCTTAACGAGATAGACACCGGCAACGTCTTATCCTTTATTAATTATATAGCCACGGAAAAGCAGCCAGAAGGGCAGCTACCTATTAAGATCAAAATACGGGACACTAAAATGTTTATATAAATGGTAGCATGAGAACCTAACAAATACTACTACCTTCTACAGAACTACCACCTAAAGCTTATACGAGCTGAATTGCGTGCTGCCTAGGATTATAATATTATCTAAGACTTACAAGCTAGTAAGGCACTTGCTAATAACACACGCTAAAAGACTAAAGACGACCTCCGTATATCTAAGCGTAATGTTTAACAATTAAAGAAAGCTGAGATTGTACTTATCGCTAAAGTTACTAAGAAGGAGGGTATAATTAAATACCTACAGTCTTAGCTTAATAAGCACATCTATAACAATGCCAAGCACCCCCTTACTACGCACTACACTACCTAAGTCTCTACGCCCCTGGCAGCTTTACCCACCAGAAACAGCTTCTATAATAGTGACCAAACTTAAGCTATAATTGCGGGGTCTAATACACGATACCTTAACCTCCTAGTCTTCTAGGGAGACCGCAAGGAATATAGCCACTAGAAAATATAAATCCGCAAGAAACTAACCTAGAGCACCTACCTTTTTCCTAAGAAGGATACTAAGATTGGTTATATTATTGGGCGCATAAAGGGCACCCTATTTAACAGACTCTTTGCCTAATAGGAGACTAATAGCCCCTAGAAGTAGTAGTCCTACTAAAAAGTCCTTAATAACCTTAACCTAATATATCGCGACTATGACCTAGTGGCCACCAGTTAAGCTAAACTACGCGCCCTAAAGATAAGTCCCACTGAGTTATTTAACGAGTTCTATGTTAAGTTTTAGGAATACACTGGAGTTCTCTCCTAAGATAACACTAAAGACTAGGAAGATCTCCTTAAAAAAGTTACCTATCGCCTTAGTTACGCTGCCGCTAGTTATAATTACAATAACATACACAGCATGGTGGCAGCCCTATAGAAGATTAAACGATGGCTAAATTAGATCTCTACTGCTAACCCTTGCCTAAAGGCTCCAATATAAAAGCCCTTTAGGCCAACCACACCTATATACACTAGGTCACCGACGCCTACTACTAATACCATTACCGGAGCTAATATTAACCTCTCTATACCAACCTTCCTACGTAAACTCCTAGACGGAGAGCATAAGCTACTTTAGAAGCTAGGGCGCTGCTATAGATACTATTAAGAAGGCTGTTATTACGAAAACCTAAACTGCCTAATAGCTAGGTTCGGTAATCGCCGCCTAATACCTAACTTTATACCTCGAACACCAAATACCTTGCTACACACCGTTACCGTACAAGATGAAGAAGCGGCAGCAGCGGCAGTAGCGGGAAATGCTTAGTCCCAGCCCTAAGTCGCGAGCTAGGACACCCTAACAATGGAGGGATCTATATATTAGCCTACTCAATAGATAACTCAGTAAGAATAGACGGACGGAAATAGATAGTTTTACCTATAAAAGGAATAACTGCTAAAAAATAATATAAAGACCGTTCTATAATTAACTACGGAGCTACTAATAAATTTATAGATACCCAATTTATGCGTAAATATAACCTACTAACCTTACCCCTTACTAAAGCCCGCGCCCTATAACTCGCTGACGGTAGTTATACTGCACAAAAGATTACTTATATGGCATAACTCTACCTAGATATAAACGGACACTAAGAAGAGCTCTAGGCCTATATTATACCACTTGCTAATTACCCTATTATCCTTAGAATAAACTGGCTTGAGCAGTATAACCCCATTATTAACTGGAAGAAAAGAGAAGTGACCTTTAACTCTAACTACTGTAGAGAGACCTGCCTAGGGTATAGCCTAGCCGCCTCTACCTACTCCCTAGGATATTAACCTAAAGAACCTCTGATTACACCACCCACAACCAACTATTACTATATTAGTGCCGCAGCCTTCTATTGTATAGCACGAAGGAAGAGCTGGGTCGTTATAGCAGCCTCCTACTTACGGCTATACGAACTCAATAAAGAACAGGATCACGTCCTCTATAGTAATAGGATAGACCTAGTGGACCTCCTAGAGGACGACACGCCTATAAAACTTAATAAACTCTTAACCTTGGACTTTAAGAAGTTTATAAAGCTTAAAAAGGGACTTACTAATAAGGAACTCCGCAAGCTTCTCCCTAAGAGGTACCACGACTTTATCGACATATGCTTATAAAAGGGCGTAGATATACTCCCTCTACATTAACCTAATGACTATGCCATTAACATTGAATAAGGAAAAATACCACCTTATAAGAGACCCTACCTAATGTTAAAAGACGAACTTCTAGTTATAAAAAAGTATATTAATAAGCACCTTAATAAAGGGTTTATTTGTCCTAGTATATTACTAGCAGCCGCCCCTATCCTTCTTGCTAAGAAGCTAGGAGGAGGTATCTAATTCTATATTAACTATAGAGGACTTAACGCTATTATAATTAAGAACTAATACCTAGTACCGCTTATACGTGAGACCCTTAAGTGGCTTAGTTAAGCCAAAATCTATACTAAGCTCGATATTATTGCCGCCTTTAACTATCTCTGAATACAGGAAGGTGACAAATGGAAAACCGCATTCGCATTGCGCTTCGGCCAATTCGAATATACTATTATGCCCTTTAGCATATGCAACGGCCCAGGCACCTTCTAAAGCTATATTAATAACGCCTTACGGGACTACCTCGACGACTTCTGCTTAGCGTACCTAGACGACATACTTATTTATAGCGATGACCCTTTTAAGTATACTAAGCACGTTTAAAAGGTCCTATAGCGCCTTAGGGAAGTAGGACTCTATATTAATCTAAAGAAGTGCGAATTCTTAGTTATAGAAGTAAAATACCTTAGACTAATTATTACTACTAAGGGTGTCCATATAGACCCTAAGAAGGTATATATAATTACTAAATAGCAAGCCCCTAGCTGCATTAAGGACGTATAAGCCTTCTTTAGTTTCGCTAACTTCTATTAGAAATTTATATATAACTTCTTAGGCGTAGTAGCACTATTTACAGCAATAATGCAAACGAAGGGCCTTTCTGTAAAAGGAAGAAAAGCGTACTTACGCTTTACCTAGACGCTTAACTGTAAGAAGGCATTCTAAGACCTTAAAAATGCCTTTACTAAAGCACCTATCCTAGCTCATTTAATACCAGGACAATAACTCTATCTTAAAACCGACTCCTTAGACCACATTAACGCAGGCGTCCTCTCCTAGATAGGTAATAATGGTTTTCTCTACCTAGTTACATTCTACTCGTCTAAGCTTATACCATAAGAGTGTAACTATAAGATCTATAATAAAGAACTCCTTGCGATTGTATAAGTGTTTAAAGAATTCTAACTGGAACTTTTCTTAGCAGAACCTAACTAGCTAACTAAAGTCCTTACGGATTATTGCAACCTTAAGTACTTTATAACTATAAAGCAACTAAACTGACGCTAAGTACGCTGGAACAAGTTCCTCTTTAGTTTTAACTTTAAAATTGTATATAGGCCAGGAGTATAAGGTATAAAACCTAATAGCCTAATACGCCGCTCGTAAGACCTTCCTTAGTTAGAGAACGACCCCTATAATTAGTTCTAATAGTAGATAATCCTAAAAGCAAGGAACCTAGCCCCTGGTATACTACCTATAATAGAACCATCCGTACCTTAGCTTTACGCTACGGACTTAAAGCCGCCCCCTAAAATTAACAAGCTTATTACTACTATATATAACATCTCTATTAACCCGCTATTATACTAACTTATTGCCGCGAAAACTGCTAGCGTCTGTAAGCTACCTACTAGCCTCCAAAACTTAGGCCAAATTGATATGGTAGCCTTAGAAGTAAAGGAGAATAGACTCTACTATAGAGGCCATTTATTCGTCCCTACTTTAGAAGACCTATAATAGCAACTAATCCAGATGGCCTACAACCTCTAGTTAAGCGGTTACCTAGGTAAAGAAGGAACTTATAAACTCCTTAGCCGATACTACTTCTGGCCTAAAATAATAGACTTAGTTAAACGCTTTATAAGCGCCTACTACGGTTGCAAGCGCGCTAAGGCCTTTTGTATTAAGTACTAAGGACTACTGCACCCGCTACCAATCCCTATACGGCGGTGGGCAGATATAGCTATAGACTTTATTACTAACCTACTACCCTGTAAATGGCACGGTTGTACCTATAAGAACATCCTAATAATAATATACCAACTTATAAAGGAACGTTACTACGTCCTAACTAAAGGCATAGCCGTTAATAACATCGCAGACGCTTTTCTTCGCGAAGTTTACTAACTATATAGGATACCTAACTCCATTACGTCCAACCAGGGTACGTAATTTGACTCTAACCTATAGAGACGGATCTATTAACGTCTTAGTATCTCTGTTAAGATGTCTATATCCTTCTACTATAAAACTGCGGGACAGCTAGAAAACGCCAATGCCAGTATAAAGGCGTACTTACGATAGGTCGTTGCCTACGGCTAGGATAACTGGGTAGATTACCTCCTACTAGGCGAGTTTGCAGCTAATAACTATGTCTTAGCCACTATAGGACTTACTCCATTCTTTGCAAACAAGGGTTATTACCCCTAATCTGGCATAGAGCTACTAGAACCTATTAATAAGAAACTGCCATACGGAAAATGCCTTAAGATGCTACTTGCCGACTAGCATGCAGACTGTATAAAAAATCTACTTAACTACTGTAGGGGAAAAATGGCCTGGGCTTAAGTAAAGCAGGCCTACTTCGCCAACTATTATAGAACGCCACCGCTGGAGATGCGTGTTAGCGACTAGGTATAGCTAAATGCACGCAATATCTCTATATAGAGGCCTATAAAGTTACTCGATTATAAGAATCTCGGCCCCTATTAGATTAAACGAGTTATTAATAGGGGAGCCGTATATAAGCTAGAGCTTCCGCCTGCCCTAGCCACCTGTGGGATATAGCCTATATTTTACCTATAGCTACTACACCTTTACCAGCCTAACCCCTTACTGGGATAGACACAGCCTAAACCCCTACTAGTACTAATCTAAGATGAGAACGAAGACAAGAGCCATAAGGAGTGGACTATTAAATAAATTATTAACTCTAAATACTTTAGCAAAGGCAGAGGACGGTAGCTCTACTATAGAGCTATCTATACAGGATTCGACATAGATTAGCCAGAATAGCAACTATAGGAAGACTTTAAAAATGCAAAGGACCTAATTAGTGACTTTTACTACGCGAATCCACAGAAACTGGGCTTAAGCAGAGATTTCGTGCCTAATCCTCTATAGGAACCCTTATAGAGTTCAACCGTTGTACACTACTATATAAGGGCAAATTGCTATCAGATTGCTGTAGATAGCCATTATATAACCGGAAAATTGTTAAGGTGTCTAGGAATTTTAACCGGCGGTTAAAGTTCTCTAATTAGTTAAATTCTTGGGTGCCAAGCCTTATCACGTAATATCGCCGCAACTGTAAAGATGTTAGTTTAGCTTACCGCCTTCCACCAAGCTAATAGCGATTTTCTATCCTAGGGATGGAAAATCCTAATTGGTCTATTTAATGATTAGAGCCGGCAGAACTCCATACTGCTAACCCCTTTAGCGTTATCTCTTTCTCTTCTCTATGCCTTAAGCGTTCCTTCTACATGTATATAGTAACCACAGCGTCGCCGGAGCTCCGCCTCTATAAGAGGGGGGGGTAGTGTCACGGAACGCCGCCGCAGGAGCCTCTACAGGAGACTCCCTAGCGGAACCCCGTGCCCTCGCGTACGCTTCGCGTACAGCTTACGTCAGCCACGCGTAGTATATCACCTTCCTACGCCTTCGATCCTTACGATCGATTGCGCAACGTCTTGTAGACTCCTCGAATATATACGTTCTGTAGCCACTGCCTCCGCCCCATGACATTGCTCCAATTATAGGATCTTTTAGATTATTAACTTAATTACAGCTGCTATATTAAAGCCATAAGCTAGTGCATATAGTTTAGAAGCTAGTACACTGCAGGTTACTTATTTACATTTAATTAAAGACCAATACAATATATTTACGTCCTAATTATAGTCCGTAAGTACAATTATAAAGCCAATTTATAATAATAGGTCCCTATTATTAGCAAAGGAGGCGTATATAAATACTAGTACGCTAAGGGAATTCAGGTCTAGTGGTACAAAAGTAAGTCCTCTTATTACATTATTAATTTGCCACTAAATACACTTATTAAACTGCTTAATATTTTCCTCTTATAGATCTGTTACCTAGGCCGCAAAGGATAAGTTATAGGCAGATTTAGGTTAACAGACTATAGCAATATAGGCGCCTCTTGCACGCTATGCAATATATTAGTCCTTTATATTTACAGTCTTATAGGTCTCTCCGCGGGAACTAGTAAGGTCCATAGGCTTTACTATAATAAGCCTTAGGTTTTAAGCTTAGCGTTCCTAAATTAACTAGATTAAGTTGCCCTTTTATATAATTAAACCTCCATTAAACTTAATTAGGGTCTACTTAGTTAACTGCTCTTGCAGCTTTACTAAGAACTTAGCTTCTTATAGTTTAGTCTCTTTAGCGTCCACAAAAGTCTAGTCCGCTAAGAAGAGAGTATTATCTATTTGGAGTCCAATAATACTAAGGCCATTTAATAGGGTATATAAAAGGTAGGGGTTATAGGTCAACTACTCCATCTTAAGTTTATAGACATAATGCTGGTGATATATCTTAAACTAGTGGTTTCCAGCTTCTAGCACTCCATAAAGTGGTTTTATAACCCATAAAATTATTCCTAGTTGCAAATTAAGCTTAAGGGGTAGTTGTATAAAGATGTCCTTACTTAGGTAGGTATTAGACTGTATATAGGCTTGTAAGATGTCCCATAAGTAAAGGGCTACAGATTTAATTTGCTGTAGTTCAGGCGTAAGTGCAAGTATAATCCGTTAACTAACCCGTTAAATTATAGGTAATTATGTAAGGACTAAGTCCTTTCCCTAGTCATTATAAGCTTATACAACAAGCCTTAATTTTTTAAAGGCTTTATCAGTACTAAGGTACTTAATTTTATTAACAAAGTATAAGTTAAATATACAGACGCCTTGCGGAATGTCTCTCTCCATTACAACCACAAAGACGCCCTTTTTAAGTAGTCCATTAATCTCTTTACATTATAAGTCTATAAAAGGGGTTTCCTATACTAGAACTGATATATCCACAGGTAGGAGTTGCCTTACAGATGTGCCTGCGGAGGTTAGGTAATTCTCCATTATAGGGTTCTTAGTTATGGGGTTCTTAGTTATAGGGTACTTTTAGGGGCATCCTTAGCCACGCTTTATAGTAGGTTTAGTAGGTTTAGTAAGTTTGCAAAGGACTTCTAGGGTAGATAAGGGTACTTCTAGTTTATCTAGTTCGGCGGGTGCTTCTAGTTCATCTGGTTTAATATTATAGGTGTTTTTAGACCAAAAATAGGGTTTTATAAACATGCTTCTAAAGCTAGTCAGTCTACTAAGAAGTTATACGCAGCACATTTCGTCTTTTACAGCCAGTAAACAATAAGGTCTAGTCCAATTGCCGCTCTTACGCCATATAAGGACTTCAGAATTAAGCGGGAGGTTATGTACTAAGGTTATATTAGGTCCGTTACAGTAGTACAGAGCATTATTAACAGTTTATTTAGCCCGTAATTTAACTATTTCGGCCATTGCCTTCCGTATTGCAGCTGCTTAATCCATAACAGACAGGGCAGGAGGGTCCAGTTTGCCCATCCTTAAGTAGGCTCCATAAACTAAAAGGGTAGGTACTAGTCTATTAGGGCCAGCAGTATTACTAACGGCTTTTACAGCTATCTATAAAGCCAGTTCCTTTTAGATATCCTTATACTTATCTATAATAATCTGGTAAGCTCTTTATAGAGCTAGGTAAGCTCTTTATAGAGCTAGGTAAGCTCTTTATAGAGCTAGGTAAGCTTGCTTAATAAGCCTAATAGACCAATACGCCTTAACTAGAACGGTTTTTATTAAAATAGCCATGGCCATAGCGTACTATTGGAATTTCTTGCTAATAAAGTTCCTTTTAGCATTATAGGTAATATACTTAGGAGGTCTAAGGTATATATTAATCTAGCAGGTCTATAAAATATCCCAGGTATATTTTATAGATATATTTTGCAACCAACAGGCGGCTTAATAATAGGTTGCCTTATTAATTATATATAATACTAGGCTGCCGTTAATATACATAATGTCTACATACACTAAGTAGTTAAAATTAAGATTTTTATAAAGGGTAAACTTAAATCAGCCTAGGGAACATCCGTATTTCTAGCAAAAGGAGTAGTATTTAGTTAGGTAGTCAATTGCCTTCTTGTTAATATTATCATGTCCAAAGCGTTCAAGGACTCTATACAGCTTTTCAGCTAATAGGTAGCCAAAACGGCAGTGCAGGCGGTGGATTTCAGTACTAGTAAGGTAGCACGGGTTGTAGTTAAAAGATTCCTAAATATAGGTCCGTAAAGTCTCTCCCTATATAAGGAACGGGTGTCCAAATTATTATACAATTAGCAGGATAACATGCTTGCTTCCTAGGGCAGTTATAGAGCTAATTATAGTGTCTATAACATTGTTATAGTAAACCTATAACCTATCTATGTCCGTAAGACAGAGTAGAAAAGGGGTGTCTGCTTTTACTACGTGGAAGTTAACTAGGCTAATTAGGGTCTTAACTACAACTAATCCAATTAATATAGTTAAGCTAATACCGAATTGGATATTTACGGCCCCAGTTTATATAGTATCAATATCCATATTATTATTTACAGTGGTCTTATATGCAAGGTATTATCCATAACCTACAGTAGACTTCTTAGAGGCACCTATATCAATTATAACGCCATAGAACTCTTTAGGGGTATAGCATTCTGTAGTAATATATGCAAATAGGTCCTGTTCACAGTCTATAACATCTATAGCGGGTCCAACAGGTGTGCTTATAGGCTAGTTTTTAGGTGCAATTAAGTATATAAAGGAGCAGTCAACTAATACGGTCATAGTATTAAAGGCTTAGCTATCCATAAAAGATCCAAAAGTAGTTAGAAACGTCTCTAAGGTCTCCTATTCCTAAGTATCCAAGTTAAAGTTAATTATAAGGACTTCCATTAACTTATCAAGGGACTCCTCTACTTCCTCTCCTTTGTATTCTAAGATAAACTAGTTAATTTATTTATTAAATCTCTTCTTAGACCTATCACATTCTTCCTAGGTATGCCTTATAGACCAACATCCTTCCTTACCACACACAAAGCACTTTTAGCTGGTTTATCTGCAGGGGTATGCTTTTGTAAAGGAGTTGCTACAGGGGTTACAGGTAGGACTTGGTCAATGCGGGTACTGCTAGCAGTAGCGGCGGTCTATAAAGTAGGCATCTAAGTTAGTTTATAGGTTCTATAGGTCCGTAATAAAGGCTTAAATACTGCCTAGCGGGTTTAAGACTTCATACATTGCAATAGAGGACCGTAAATCATTAATAAGGCCGGATATAGTGTCTACGGGCTTATAGCAGGCGTATTTACAGGGTTCTATTTCCTGGCAAGCCGTAATAAGTTTATTATACAGGAAGTCGTCCATTTAAAGCTTAATATTAAGGCCGTGCTACAGGTGCCAGAGGTCTTTAATAAGAATTTACAGGCACTCTATAATCAATTTTTTGGTATTCTTATTAATTATAGTCCGTAACTTAATCGCATTCCATTAGGTAAGGATATTATGCTTATATTCTGGTCCTTTAAAGTAGTTGCGTATAGCCTTATATAGCTTATTAAAGGGAACACCAAGGGGGTTACTCTTAAGGTTAGTGTAGTAGTAGTTAAGGGCTAGGCCGCATAGCATAGTAGAGTAGGCTTGGCTAAACTCCTATTTAGGAATATCAGCCTTCCAACAGAGGTCTGTAAAGATGGTTAGTTTAAAGTTAAAGTTGTTATTTTCACCGCTGTACTTAGATTTATCAGTATAGAGCTTAGCTAGGTTAGCTAGCTCCTTACTATAGGTCTTTACTTAGGTGGTTTGCGGATCTATAACTTAAGCAACAGAAGGGGTTTGGTCCGTATTTTGGTTTACAGGGGTATTACAGTCCATAGTTTAAGTACTAGGTATGCTTTAGCCTATAAGATTAATTCCAAAGCCACTTAGGTCTATAGGACGAATTTAGTTAAATGGGTTGTCTATAAGGCTAGAGATCCTATTAAGTTTAAAAGAAGTAAAGAGTCTATTAAATTTAATATAATCTAAGATCTACTTTTTAGTCCATTCTGTTGGGTTTTCCTCGCATAATATATTATATAAGGACCATGCAATAGTAACTCATTTATCTTTTTTAACCCATATACCATGGTTATAGAGGAGGGTTCATAGGTTACAGATAGTCATAAGGCTGTAAGCCTTAAAGGTAGCTTCCATAAAGTCCATAAAATCTTCCTTATACTGCTCCTACATGTCATTATTTATAGGCTTAAAGTATCCATATTTAAGGATTTTAAATTAAATATAGTCGTTAACGTTATTTGTAGATGTAACGTCAACTCCTTATCTCCACTTCCTCTAACCTTTACTAATTTGCTTACTAATATCTGCCATACTGTGTAGTGTAGTATATCTATATAAGCTATAACGGGTAGTGGTAGCTTATAGCGGGTAGAGGAGGTCTTATAACAGTCCGTAATAGTTTAAGAGGTCTTATAATAGTCTATAAAGGTAATTAATAGGTCCATAATAGTTCGCAGGAGGGTAGAGGGTTCTATAAAGGTCTGTATTTGCATCTATAAACTTCCAGTAAACCATACTAAGACTTAAATAAGTATACAGAGTTGGTAATAGTCCATAATCCCCAACTTCCAACCTTCTAGCAGGTCATACTAGGATTGAATAGGTGGTTGCTGTTGTATATCGCTCGGGGGAGGTATTAAGTAATTACTAATCTATACACGCTTACTAATTAGTATTTGTATCAATTTAATAATACAAGTAAGCCATATCCAGGGGCACGAAATACGTATAGTATCGTATGCTCTTTTGGATGGTGGTGACTGTTGATTCTATTAAGGTAGACTACGTGGTCTATATACTGACGCGCCTCCCCCCTAATTAGTTAGCATATAAGTGGTTGGTGCACCGAATGCGTAAATACGCGTTTATACACCAGGTGCTGTAATTATACAATAGTATATAAAAAGAATTAGCAGTATTGCCGGATTAATATTACTACTATCTATAGCGTTAATTAAATTTTAGAATTTTTTATATTTTTTATAAAGCGGAAATGTTACTTATATTAGGAGTTATATAACCTCTAAAAATATATATTACTTTACTATAGTAGATCCTCTTAATAAGATAATATTACTTAGTAGTAACTAAGGCGCCTTAACCTTATTACCACTTCTTTTATAGGCCTCCTCCCATTTATAAATACTTCCTCCTTTATACCTTCCCTTTTTTTCTTCTTCTTCCTTATAGAAAGCTAGAAATACTCTAATACTTCTTAGTCTCTACTAAGGGATTTATTAGTTAATATGGTAATATAGATAGTATTAGATAAGAAGATAATAGGTAAAAGAGAAAATAAAAAGGACGGAGGAACCTCTAGTAGGTATTAGTTAAGCAATATTAATATCTATATTATAGCTGCCTAATCTCCTATACTTATAGGCCTCTTTCTATCTATAAATACTCCCTCCTTTATACCTTTCCTTTTTCTTTTCTTCTTCCTTATAGAAAGCTAGAAATACTCTAATACTCCTTGGTCTTTACTAAGGGATTTATTAGTTAATATAGTAATATAGATAGCCTTAGATAAGGAGATGGGTAAGAGATAAAACAGGAGAAGACTCTAGTAAGATACTAACGCTCTATCCCTAAGAAGACTTCTAATTTTTCTTGCTTAAAAATTATGTTATATAATAATATTTAGGAACGTAAATATATGCCCCCTTCTATGCCTATACCACTACTAAATATTTTAAATTTTATACTTAGAGCTACTTATAATATATGTTCCTAAAAGATCTACTAATTTAGTGTTCTAAAATTGGATATTATTAACATTTTATATAGGGGTTATTAATTAAGCTCCTAAGATATAATTTTTAAAGTTTAATACTATACTAATATTATGACTTTCTTATAGTGGCTAAGCTACCCCTAATCTCCTCCCTTTCTTCCCCTCCCTTTCTTCCCCTCCCTTTCTTCCCCTTCCTCCTATTACTTAGTACTAAGCTATTATATTACCGCTAAGCTATCGCATTATTATACAATTGCGTTGTTATGTTAAGGTAGTAGACAGCTATGCGGCAATTTAGTTATAAGGCGATTAAAAATATTTAATATATAAAGCTTTAAATCGGAATTATAATTAACTGCTTTATTACATCCTATATAAAGGGCTCTATATTAAAGCTCTATAGTCCAAATATATACTAGATTTATAACTGTATAATTACAGCACCTGTCGTACCGAACGCGTGCTTACGCGTACGGTACACCAACTACGCGTTTACGCGTCTAGTGCACCCCTGAAGCACTGACTAATCAGGGGGAGGTTGCATCAGTATATAGACCACGTAGTCTGCTTCAATATAAGAGACAGTTACTACCATCCCAAAGAGTATACAATACTATACGTATTTCGTGCCCCGGGATACGACTTACTCGTGCTATTAAGTTAGTACGAACACTGATTAGTGAGCGCGCATAGATTAGCAATCACTCGATACCTCCCCCCGAGCGATACATACAACAGCAACTACCCGTTTAGACTCCTAGTACGACCTGCTGGAAGGTCGGAAGTCGGGGATTACGGACTTATCTCCAACTCTGTATACTTATTTAAGTCTTAGTACGGTTTACCGGAAGTTATAGACGCGAATATAGACCTATACGGAACCCCTATCCTTAACCCCCTCGAACCTTAACCCTCTTTGGACCTTTTGCGGAAACCCCCTACCCTTCTACAAACCATTACGGACCTGTTAATTGATTTTATGGACTGTTATAAGACCTCCCCCACCCGTTATAAGCTGCTACCACCCGCTACGCACTACACTATACTATAGTATGGCAGACATTAGCAAGCAAGTTAGCGAAGGTTAAAAGAAGTGGAGATAAGGAGTTGACGTTATGTCTACAAACGACGTTAACGACTACATCAGTTTTAAAATCCTTGAATATAAACACTTTGAGCTTATAAATAACGACCTATAGGAGCAATACTAGAAAGACTTTACGGACTTTACAGAAGCTATTTTTAAGGCCTGCAACCCTGTTACTATCCGTAAACTACGAACCCTTTTACGTAACTAAGGTGTATGGGTTAAAAGGAATAAACAAGTTACTGTTGCACAGTCCTTATACAACATAATATATAAGAAAGACCAAATGGAATGGACTAAAGAGGAAATCCTAGACCAGTTCTAAGAAACTAAGGAACTCTTTACTTCTTCCAAACTTAATGTAATTGCTGGCCTTATACCTAACCCACTTAACTAAATTCGTCCCATAAACCTAAGCGGCTTTAGACTCGACCTTATTGGCTAAAATACACCCTACTCTCAAGTTACGGATTATAACACCCCTATAAACCAAAATACGGACCAAATTACCCCTGCTATTTAAATTACAGATCTGTAAGCCATATATCCGCAAGCTATAGATCCGTAAGTTATAGATCTATAACCCACCTAAGTAAAGACCTACGGCAAGGAGCTAGCTAACCTAGCCAAGCTCTATACCGACGAATCTAAGTACAGCGGTAAAAATGATAATTTTGACTTTAAACTAACTATCTTTATAGACCTCTGCCAGAAGGCTGACATTCCTAAACAAGAGTTTAGCCAAGCCTACTCTACCATACTGCGCGGCCTAGCACTTAACCACTACTATACTAACCTTAAGAGTAACCCCCTTGGTGTCCCCTTTAATAAGCTATACAAAGCTACCCATAACTACTTTAAAGGACCGGAATATAGGCGTGATATCCTTACCTAATGGAATACGACTAAGCTACGGACCGTAATTAACAAGAACACCGAAAAATCGACTATAGAGTGTCTGTAAATCCTTATTAAAGACCTCCGGCACCTATAGCACGGCCTTAACACCAAGCTTTGAACAGACGACTTCCTGCACAATAAACTTATTACGGCTTGCCAGGAAGTAGAGCCCTGTAAGTACGCCTATTATAAGCCTACAGACACCTTAACTGGCCTCATTAATGACCTACGCTCCTCTATTGTAACGTACGAAGTCTCAAACCCACTAGGCAGCACTCAAGCCTTCGCCATAGATATTCAATATCCGCAGACAGACTTAGACGTCTACTTTACGGACCGCTGTTACCGCTAGCAGCACCTATACCGACCAAGTCCCACCCGTAACCCCCGCAGCAACTCCTGTATAAAAGCATACCCCCGCAGACAAACAAACCAGAAATGCTTTATGTGTGGCAAGGAAGGATGTTGGTCTATAAGGCATACCCAGGAAGAACGTAATAGGTCTAAGAAGAGATTTAATAAACGGATTAGCCAGTTTATCTTAGAATATAAAGGAGAGGAAGAAGAGGAGCCCCCTAATAAGTTAATAGAAGCCCTTATAATTAACTTTAACCTAGATAACCAGGAACAGAAGACCTTAAAGATATTCCTAACTACTTTTGGACCTTTTACAGACAGCCAAGCCTTTAATATTACGACCGTATTAGCCGACCGTTCCTTTATACACTCAGTTACGCCCAAAAACCATTCCGCAAGCACCCCCATTATGGACATTATAGATCATAAGCAGGACCCATTTGCATATATCACCACAGAACGCTATACCCCTAAGGAATTCTACGGTGTTATAATTGATATAGGCGCCTCCAAGAAGTCTACTATAGGTTACAGACAATACCTTATATATAGGACTACCGTAAATAATAATATGGACATTAACACTATGTAAACTGGGGCCGTAAACGTCCAATTCGGCATTAGCTTAACTGCATTAATCGGATTAGTTGCAGTTAAGACCCTAATTAGCCTAGTTAACTTCTATATAGTAAAAGCAGACACCCCTTTCTTACTTTGCCTTGCGGACATGGACAGGTTATAGGTTTACTACAACAATATTACGGACACCTTGATCGGCCCCGCAACTGCCCTAGAAAGCAAGCATGTTACCCTACCAATTACACGACAATTTGGACACCCGTTCCTTATATAGGGAAAGACTTTACGGACCTACATTTAGGAATCTTTTAACTATAACCCGTGCTACCTTACCAGTACGGAGATCCACCGTCTGCACCGCCGTTTCGGCTACCTATTAGCCGAAAAGCTATATAGAGTCCTTAAACGCTCTGGACACGACGATGTTAATAGGAAGGTAGTTAATTACCTAACTAAATACTGCTCCTTTTGCCAGAAATACGGACGTTCCCTAGGCCGATTTAAGTTTACCCTTTATAAGGACCTTAACTTTAACCACTTAGTGTATATAGACATTATGTATATTAACGGCAGTCTAGTATTACATATAATTAATAAGGCAACCCACTACTAAGCCGCCCATTGGTTGCAAAATATATCCATAAAGCATACTTAGAATATTTTATGGACCTGCTAGATTAATATATACGTTGGACCTCCTGAGTATATCACCTATAACGCCAGTAGGAACTTCATCAGCAAGGAATTCCAGCAGTATGCTATGGCCATGGCTATATTAACAAAAGCTATTCTAGTTAAGGCGTATTAGTCTATTAGGCTTATTAAGCGAGCTTACCTAGCTCTACGGAGAGCTTATTAGATTATTATAGACGAGTGCAAGGACATCTAAAAGGAACTGGCTTTATAGATGGCCGTAAAAGCCGTTAACAACACTACTAGCCCTAATGGACTAGTACCCACCCTCTTGGTTTACGGAGCCTACCCAAGGATAAGTAACCTAGGCCCCCCTGCCCTATCTATTATGGAATAAGCAGCTGCAATACGGAAGGCAATAGCCAAAATAGCCAAATTACGGGCTAAATAAACTATTAATAACGCCCTGCACCACTGCAACGGACCTAATATAACCTTAGTACACAACCTCCCGCTTAACTCTGAAGTCCTTGTATGGCGTAAAAGCGGTAGTTAGAATGGACCTTACCATTTACTAGCCGTAGAAAACGAGACGTGCTGCGTACAGCTTCCTAGCGGGCTAACTAGCTTCAGAAGCACGTCCGTAAAACCCTACTTTCGGCCCGAAAACACCTATGACGTTAAGCCAGACAAACCAGAAGCAACCACTGAACTAGATGAACTAGAAGTAACTGCCGAATTAAATGAACTGGAGGCACCCTTGCCTACCCTAGAGGTCCCCCAGAAACCCACTAAACCTACTAAACCTGCCGTAAAGCGTGGCCAAGGACGCCCCCGTAAAAATCCCGTAACGGAGAACCACCTAACCTCCGCAGGCATATCCGCAAAGCAATCTCCGCCTGCGGATATATCAGTTCTAGTACAGGAAACCCTTTTTATGGACTTACGGCATAAAGAGATTAACGGACTACTTAAAAAGGGTGTCTTTGCGATTATAACAGAGAGAGACGTTCTATAAGGCGTCCGTATATTTAACTTACGCTTTATTAACAAGATTAAGCACCCTAGTACTAATAAAGCCTTTAAGAAATTAAGGCTTGTTATACAAGCTTATAACGACCAGGGAAAGGACCTAGTCCTTACGCAATCGCCTATAATTTAACGGGTTAGTTAACGGATTATACTTGTACTTACGGGACATCTTATAAGCCTATATGCAGTCTAATACCTACCTAAGTAGGGATATCTTTATATGACCACCCTATAAGCTTAACCTATAACTAGGAACAATTTTATAGGTTATAAAACCTCTTTACAGAGTACTAGAAGCCGGAAACTATTAGTTTAAGACATACTACTAGCACCACGTTAGTAAACTTAAAATGGAACAGTTGACCTATAACCCCTGCCTCCTATACAGCCTATTAAACAGCCTTGGTATTGTTAGACTCCAAATAGATAATACCCTCTTCTTAGCAGACTGGACATTTGCGGACGCTAAAGAGACTAAACTATAAGAAGCTAAGTTCCTGGTAAAGCCATAAGAGCAGTTAACTAAGTAGACTCCAATTAAGTTCAACAGAGGCTTAATTATATAAAAGGGCAACTTAATCCAGCTAACCTAGGAACGCCAAGCTTAAAACCTAAAGCTTGTTACAGTAAAGCCTACAGACCTTACCAGTTCCCGTGGAGAGACCCATAAGACCGTAAATACAAAGGACTAATACGCTGTATAGCGTGCAAGAGGCGCCTATATTGCTATAGTCTGCCAACCCAAATCTGCCTACGACTTGTCCTTTACGGCCTAGGCAGTAGATCCATAAGAAGAAAATATTAAGCAGCTTAATAAGCGCATTTAGTAGTAAATTAATAATGCAGCAAGGGGACTTACTTTTGTACCACTAGACCTAAGTTCCCTTAGCTTACTAGCATTTACGGACGCCTCCTTTGCCAATAACAGGGACCTATTATCGCAAATTGGCTTTGTAATTGTACTTACGGACTATAATTAGGACGTAAACATCCTATACTAGTCCTTAATTAAATGCAAATGGGTAACCTATAGTGTACTAGCTTCTGAACTATATATACTAGCTTATAGCTTTAATATAGCAGCCGCAATCAAATTAACGATCTAGAAGATTCTATAACTGGAGCAGTTACCCCTAGTTTTATGCACCAATTTAAAGTCCCTCTATAACTGCCTAGTTAAACTAGGTACGACATAAGAGAAGAGGCTTATGGTTAACCTAATATGCTTACGTTAGGCCTACAAACGACGTGAAATCACGGAGGTTAAATAGATCAGCAGCGGAGACAACCTAGCAGACGCCATAACTAAGGCAAAGCCGTGTTAAGCTCTAAAAACCCTAATTAACACAAATAAGCTTAATTTAAAGGTTATAGAATGGGTGGAACGTGACTAACGGAGCACTTATAGTTCATTTGTGGCCCGTTGGAAGGCTATATGGTTCCTTTACGGCCCGTTAGAAGGCCGTATAGTTTACTTTACGGACCTTAAGCAGGACTTACGGCCAGCTCAAAGTACCATCTGGAAGGCAGCCTAGAAGGCACCTTAGGAGGGATTTCCTATGTATTTCTTTTATGTTTTACGGTTCTATTAAAACAATTACGGAGGCTGTATATAGGTGGTTTCATTTTTCAAGTACCGCTAGTGTATAATTACAGCACCTGTCGTACCGAACGCGTGCTTACGCGTACGGTACACCAAC
>Ga0307507_10003277_pt1 | contig 31836 bp, 39 predicted proteins | sample 7_EM_MG_FD_207223 | JGI IMG/M metagenome (GOLD analysis project Ga0307507, IMG submission 207223) | Populus trichocarpa ectomycorrhiza microbial communities from riparian zone in the Pacific Northwest, United States - 7_EM | ecosystem: Host-associated > Plants > Roots > Unclassified | place... | reverse complement strand
TTCGGATCGACAAAGGCCGTGGCTGGTTGTGAATGTGACATGTGACATTTGCCTCTCCAGACTCCGACCATGACGATGACTGAGGAATAGCTTCCACAAGATTATTATAATGTGACTCAGACTCCTCATCACGCTCGGAGAACTCAGAACTAGATTGATACCACACAGAATCAAATCTCCTGTCCATTTAGAACCCGTTTAATTTATCCACAGCCAAAGCGCCCTGCCCCACATTTACATAGTCTACTAGAACAAAGTTGGGATTTCGGTCATCGACCATCCGTGAGCATTGAGCAGCGTGCATGAGAATCCTGGTTTTATAAACCCATCAATCCTTCACAGAAATCGGAAAGAGCTGTTTAAACTCACGAATCAACGCTATTCGTTCGAGGACTGTTTAACCGATCCGGAAGGAGGAGACCACTCTCTCCGAATACAGGCAGAATATTCACGTTCAAATTATGATTGATCAAATTAAGTTGCTCTCTTGGGGATAGAGGTCCAGCCGTCCTGTCCACTTTGCAGGGGAAGGTAATGTCCGTAGGATCGTATCTGTCTTCCCAGACCATCTCGAATTCAGACAGCATGAATTCTGCATTGGCGTCCTTTCGACCCTCAAGCCCTGTATCCATAAATACGACGATGCGTTTCCCTAAAGATATCATGTCCTTCAGTGTTGGCCAGTCGTGGCGTGACATGATGGGTTGTGGGGGAACATAGGCTAGACCAGTCATTCCTACATGCATTGATCAGCAAAATTCTAAAGCAGATAAGTTCACCCACCGCTTTTGTCAAAGACGGTTTTCCACTTCGGCATGCTAGGAGTTTCCACTTTGTTTGCAATGATCAGGGTTATGACTTCATTCGGATTGGCGTCGAGAAAAGTCTTGACTTGGCGCAGGTAGTTTTCCACTGATCCACCATCAAAAAGGCTCTACGAAAGTTTTAGAAATCCATCAGGTTTGTATCAGTTGCAGTGACATACGCAAGCTGTAGAAAAGATCAAATTCAAGTTTATAGAAAGAAGAATGGACCACGTACCAGTATGACAGAAGTGAAGTTCGTCGTCGTTCCTGGTGAAGGGCCATCAATGAATAGAATATAAAACAGCTGATACTTATTCACTCACAGATGAGCCTGAACTTGTAATGCCCGAACGCCGAGCTTCAACTGTGCTTCAATGTCTACTTCCTGCGTCCGCGCCACTAAAGCCCAAGAATCAACGTTCAACGCTCGCCATTCCTTCCACGGACATGCTGATAACTAGCGAGAGAGAAACTCACAAGCCAGCGGGTTACCACTGAACGCGAAGGAGTCATGGGACCCAAGGAAGGTTGTGTTCCCGTACTTCCTATTACACAGCCCGGCATGACCATTGCAAAGTTGTTCACTATAAGTCGATAGGCATTTGTCAATAACCACAACTCCGAAATGACACAAGTAAAAATTCTCACCGTTTATACAGAATAACAGCAGCAAAAGAGGATGGAAGCGTTAAAGTGAGCGATAGGAGTGTGAAAGCGGCCAGCCGCAGCGATAGGAGCATCTTGGATTCGTGGGGTGCAGAGACCGGCTCTGTAGACGAAGGTATGGAGCGATTTCAATTTATGGGGCTCCGGCACGTCCGGGCCTTCCGCAAACGGCACGCTGTCGTACTCGTCTCTTTCAGGTACATGTTTCAATTTGCGATTTTGAAACTCGCTATCGACAGAGATAGTCCCAAAGCATTCAAAAAATTTGTTGCAGGTTTACATTCCAAATATCGAAAAATCGAATATGACATTCCTAAATAAGGTTCCTATTGCAATCCTATTGTTCTGAGGCTGTCCTAAAATCCATTCAAACGGTTTACAGCTGTCATGCCCTGCCCAATATCGATGAAATCCAAAAGAACGAAGTTGGGTGCTCTTCCCTGTGAAAGCGGAGCACAACCGTTGGCGTGCTTCAAGATGCTAGGAACAAGGGAGTGGATTTCAAGATCCCAGAGTATGCCTAAGTCACTTACTTGGCGGCCTGATTTGTGGTAGGACTCTCAACAAATGCGGGGAGCAGGAGACCTGTTCCAATCGGGATTGCGTTGACGTTCAAGTTATGATTGACGAGATACATATGATCATCGTTCGACAACGTCCCCGAAGTGCGGTCGATTTTGCAGGGGAAATTTCGATCAGTAGGTGAGAAAGGGTCTTCCCATATCTAAAGATCCCGTGAAGCAGATGAGAACGATGTATCATTGACTCAACTTACCATTTGGAATTCCGGAAGAATAAAGTTGACACTCCCATCGGCTCCAGCATCAAGAAAAACGATAACTCTCTTGTTCGTGTCAATCAGCTGTCCAAGAGTCGGCCAATCCGATCGTTTCACTGGGGGAGAAGGAGGAACGTAAGCAAGGGGTGTAATACCTTGTGTCAACCGTGAGTGTGTAACAGTTAAATACTAAGACCCGAGATTTACCCGACTGATCAAAAGCAGTTTTCCACAAACCAGGGATCGATGCCCTGTCGGGATTTGTGAAAATGAAGGTGATGACCTCATTGGGGTTGGCATCCAGAAACTGTTTTACGGTCTTCAAGTAGTCCACAACGAGACCGCCATCGAAGACAGCCTATAAAGGATGGAATCATCAACGAAGTTACTTAATATGCTCAACACTTACACAACCTGGGTAGTATTTAGGAACTCATCAAAACAATAAAGACTTAGACACCTAACTTGTATGACAAAACCGGAGTTGGCCATTTTGGCTGTACAACACTCAATAAGTAATAAATACCCTTTATAAACCAATTGATCTTACATGTGGCCTTGGCCTTGTAATGCTCGTGCACCAATCTGTAGTTGAGTTGGGACATTGACTTGCTGATTTCGACCCACTGCAAGCAAATCATTTAGTTTTGGGGTGAAAATGAAGAAACAGAGGACTCACAATTCAGGGGGTCGGAATCAAAACCAAAAGAGTTGTGGGCTGTCAGGAAGGTGGTGTTCCCGTACGAACGATTGCAAAGTTCGGCATGGCCATTGCACACCATCGCTCTAGAACATTTTATTAGAGTATCGGATGACAAGGTCCACAACATTGCAAACCTCTTCTTATGCAAAGGAAATAGGGCGCCGCTTATCGGCGCAAGTAACAGAAGGGGTAAAATGAGCAACAAGGACAAAAGCATGGTAGTTTGCAGCACAGTGATGAGGCCAGAGGTGCACAACGAACATCGGCGCCCATTTATGAGAAAACGAATTGTTTTGCTGTGTATCGGCCATTCAATGCAGAACGGCCGCAAATCGCAGATTTACATGGTTCTGTTCATTTTATCTTTGTCGACCACCAAAACGACAGGTAAAGGAAATAATTCCGTTGAGATCTTTGAAGAAGCAAACACTTTGTGTGTTTCCGTGATCCACTCAGAGACAAAAGGAAGATGTTGAGGATGCAAACAGGTCGATTTGTAATCAACGCATTATATATAGCTCCGCTCTTCAACTACTAGGACAGTCATACTGCATTGTACGGACAGTACAAAACTTTCAGCTGAAGCAAATATATAAATTAGCAGGATATAGTCCTTACAACTAAATATAAAATAGATGTGGGAACTGCAAATACGGACTATTTGTCTCGCACCCGTTCCTCCGTCAACTGCATGAATTCGGGCTTGACACGACGACCATGCCCATGCGTTGACGACCTTCCTCTGATAAAGTTGACAAAGAAGATCAGGGAATGCATGATTTCTCTACCAAAATCAGCTGCAAAATATGAGCGACAGCCTCGAAGATAAAAGGGAAATAAAAATACCCAAATTTATCCTGAAAGAGTGGTCAGTGTCGCGGTTCTATCATCGAGGGGTGTAAGCACGTACGAATCCCAAATTGGTCGCCAGATTCTCGTGGCAGGTTTTCCTTCACTTCGCCTGTATTCTCTTGCCGGGTATGCCCACCACATAAGCAGAGAAAAGAAAACCATCTTAGAAAATGAACGTTTGTAGTGATACAGAAGAATTTTGTAAAGGACGCTACCTCGATGCATATTGCCAACGAGTTTAGACCATTGGCAATGTTTCTTACTGTCCAATAAGAAGTCGCTGGTACGTTGTATGAGCGAATTGCTACTTCTGAAGTATATGGATTACCATGGATAACTCTGCCTTCCAAAACTTTCAACTAGCAAAAGAATTAAACAAAGGTCTATAATGCTACAGACAAAACCAACACACCATGAATGATTGATAGAAGGTGAACATGACGATCAATTTAATTGATAGGAACTTAGCCATCGGTCGACGATTTTGGAGTTCTTCATGCATCAGACCGTAAAAAACGAACAACCCGTAAAGAGCAATACTAAGAGCAAGTTAATTTGAGAAAAACTGATATATTTTAACAGGAAAGCATACGTTATGCTTATGAAGGCAATCCCTTCGAGATAGACGGAGGCAGAGTGGAAGGAGAAGCCATCAGCTTCACAAAGGACCTCATATTTCTCGCAGACAATGCCAGCAATAGACGCTGCTGTTGGATTCATGAGACAATGAGTTACTTTAAGACTAAAAGCAGATATATTACCAGGTCGGATGATGGCATATTGCAACACGGACCACTAGATATAGACAATTTAGAGATGGTGAGGACAAGAGTTAGAAAACGGACCTGCCTTGAGAGTGTACATAAAGTATGCCTGTGGGAATACATATCGGTTGGTAGAATGTCCAAAAATCAGAAGATGCAAACCTTTGTAGGCCGGTATCTAAAGCAACAAAACTAAGAGCCCTTGAGTTAACTTTGGAAACTAAGTCAGAGAAGAAAGTACATACGGGTATCGGCAATGGCATCTTATTCTTCCGCTCTAGAGCCATGTCAGTTGAGTGGTCCGTGGCTGTTTCGGCGACATAATCGATAATGAGCAACCTATCTTAGAGTTACGACCACCTCCGATGACGAGTTACAAAACGTACAGAAAAGCGCACAGGGTTATGGCCTTCATTATCATTAACCATCTGTGGGAATTTATGTGGTAACAAAAGACGGACCTCGTAAGCTGAGTGGCACGATATTTAGTACTCACAGCTAAGTCAGTTATTAGGAAACTAACCGATTTGAACCAAGGAGTAGTAGGTGTATTCGCGATAGAACCGATATGAGAAAAATGAAATTATAGAGTATACCGCCGGCATATATAAAATTCGTAAACTGTGGCATCAGAGTAAAATCAGTTTCACAAAATAAGGCAGAAAGAAATCGCCTGTACATCTGCCGTTGTTGCCGGGAGTTCGTGTAATTCCTATGAAGATCTTCAGCATCCTTACTTGGAAAAATAGAAAACGTTTCCACCTGCAATGTTGGAGGATTGATAAGAGCGTTACCACTATTGTCTTGAAGAAAGAGGGTCAGGCCAGGGGATTGGAAAGGATACTCAGAAAAAACAAACTATAGAAGTACATCCTCCTGCGATGGTCCAGCCTATTCGATGCGTATCCCAGTGGATCCCATTGTCATCCCAGAATTTACTCTGATCGACAGCTACCGTATTCGATGATACCTTGCAGACCATTGTACAAGAGCCAACTCGTCCTGGACACAGGTCACGTATTGAAAAGTAGAGCCAGATAATCCGAAGACAACTAGTGAATTTGGATGCGGGTGGCTCTCAGTGGAAATATAATGAGCGTTCTTTGAAAGAACAACATGCCAATGCATCGGCCCGAGATTATAAAATTACGTAATTATCTGGATAAATCTTCCGTGGCACACACTAGTAGAATTCTTCGTGGATTACTTCTCACATCAAAACCGGAACAACGCCCTCCGCTAATGCTGCACTCTCATCTTTCGGCCGTTCATTCCACAAAGCTGGGGAGGCAGCATTAAGGACACTCCATTCGAGCAGCCGCATGCGAGTGGGCATACAGCCAGGAGTGTGAAGTGTGATGCATGTGATGGCGCATTGGAAGCGGGTGAAGTCAGTGAGATCTATCTCGATTACAAATTCAGGGTAGGTTTTTTGAATAAAAGAGAAGGGAACGACAGCTGTGTGGATAACCTGTGCAGATGTGGTAGGATCGGTGAAAGATATGGGACTAGAACGCACATGTAATTTTTCGAATGATTTTGTCCAGTCAAGACGCAGTTCAACCGTCATAAGCAGACTAAAATATGCAGGACGAATTGAAACAGAGTGATAAGGGAACATACCAGTGAGTGACGGTTCTGTCTGGAGGGTGATTTGCAAGGTCGAGTGCTTGTATAGTGCAAAACATGAAACACCGTCGCCAGGCTGCGGGTAGGTGTTCCAGCGTACATGCCACTAAAGTTAGCGAGTCAATCCGGCGTTGTAACCAAGCTTGAGAGCGAAAGATCACCTCATTCGTCTTACTTTGATGTCAAACGAGGACGAGGCACCTAGGCACGACACTAGCCCGCCATGTGATGCATGTCTGCGCTACGGCAGTCACTCATAGAGTGAAAAATATGAGATATTATTTAGACAGTCCAGTCCGTTTTATGAGTTAACCTAATCGGTTGCATAAGACATAAAGGACGAGTTGTTTTGCAACCAACGAAACTTATACAACACATCCTGACTTCAGGCAGTGAAAATAAAAGTTCAAGAAAGGAGAAAGAGGTTTGAAGTCATAAAAATAACCGAAAAAGAAACCGAAAACAGATGGACCGTGTGCAATTACTCAGGAAACAAAATTTGCCAACCATCGGCAACATTATTCTTGGCCTGTTGAATCGTAACCTAATCCATATTTTGAATCGCGTTAAATAAAATATGACCAAATTACGCACCTCTAGTAGTCGTTGGCCCTGAGGATGTTTCACAACACCAACATTTTTGATCTTCTCAAGAGCATCAAGAACTTGAGGAGCATCGAAATCGTGTTGGCTACGGAGATACGACCCGCTGATAGAGAGCTGAATGCACGCTCCAAGGACAAGAACTTCGTGTTTCGCAACATCGTAGTCAAATCGTTCATAATGCAGGCCACGGTTAACTGCGTCGATGAATACATCAGGGTTACAAAGCGAATACTTCATGGTTGTTGCGGAGAGTAGTGATATGGTGAGATGTTCGTTCGAGGGTGATACGGATGCATCCTTTACAGCGGCGAGATCGCTGCCAAGATATTCATCAAGTTCCCAGTCAAGGGCGCGGGCAATCTGTGTTGTATCGCCAAGCCTTCCACCACATCTGACGGTGATATTTGTCTCTTTAAGTTTGACGAGAGTATCCGCGAGTTTGTCGACCAGGGAAGGGGCCTGTTGGGCAAGGTCTATGTAGGTGACTGCGATGACGGTGATAGTTGACAGTTCAGGATGAGCACGGATAAGTTCGACCAACTTTGAAGTGGGATCTGGCTCAGTCATTGTGGGGTGGGTGATAGACTAAGAGTCAACAACTTAATTAAGGATGGCGTGACATCATTTGTCACATGTCACGTTATTGTGACCAGCAGCAAAATAAATAAAATCATGATGAATCATGATGGTCAGCTCAGTTCTCTCTCTGGTCTGTGACGAGTCTGTGATAGAATGATGAATTTTATTCCTACCATGCTAGAAGGATGTTTCTGTCTTTATCTTATTGCTTGCTGCAATCCCGTCCTTTTGACTGGACACTGTTCTTGCCTCTATTGCATCAACCTGCTACTTTCTTTGCCCGGCGCTCTTCTCAGATGCATTGGATCTTGTCCTAGGTGTTTCTCCTCATATTTTGCCTAAATATTTTCTTTAGACATCACGGTTACCCAATACGCTGCGGCTGAAGGCTGGGCACAAGATTCAGCAAAAAGCAACATTTTGTTCATAAGTTAAAGCATTCATAACCACGAGAGAGTATACATGCCAAACCAATAACAGTCCATTGTCCAATGAGTTGTTTTGAGGCCTTCCTCTGTTCTTTTTTCCACCTTCCTCACCTTCCTGTGGTGTTAATCTACACCTCCGTGACAAATTGAAGACCGTGCACCGCTCTCAGTGCCTTTGCCGTTTTTCTGGGATTTTACCCAGTAGACCTCTTCCCGTTTTCCAAGGACGATCACTTAATTTGCGATGAATAGGCTTGACCTCTGATTCTGAACCACTACCGTCCAGACCTGACAAACGTGCGATCTGGTGACTCGAGAAGTAATCCATGAATAGTTATACGCGGCAGGTGTTCCAGTGTGCATAACTAAAGGTAGCCGAGGGAAAGAAACAATCTGGCATTGTGTTTCCTAAGCTTGGGCAAAATCTCGTCTCCGAGTCGACGAACGAGGGCAAAGCACTCGCTCAAGATTTATACTGAGGCGCATCCCATTTATTGGTTGGCAGAGTCTTAAGTAAGAATCCTCCAATTGGCAATCTTGGCAAGCCATTGATCACCTGACCGCGTTTTAACGAGGTCGCGGCTCATTCTAAGCTACAAATTTGTTGATCCCAGCCATGTCAGCCTCCTCAGAGGAAGAAACAGAGAATCTTTATTACACCACTTCCATCACACGCAACGGCTTCACTTGCATTCGTGACGATTTTTGGGTCGAAGGTGATCCACACAAACACCCAAGGGAGAATGCCGAAAAACTCTACTCGATTTTGACATATACTCCACCGCCGCCGGTTCTTACAAAGAAGGGGACTGTAGCTAAAAGGCAGCCACCTCCTTTCAAAGAGCCCCCTGCTCATTTCTTTACAGCCCAGATGACACACTATGGTCTCAAACCTCTGAAAACAAAGGAACCCGCGAAGAAAAAGCTTTTAGAAGCGTTTGCTTCTGCGGGTGGAAACGGGATAAATCTTCCAGTTCCTACTGCCATTCTAGAACTTGAAAACGCGTTGAAAAAAGAGTGGCACGATGCGGATGAGGCAAGGGAAGCCAAATGGGAAGCATTGCGAGCTGCGTACAAAGAATCTATCCAACAATTGCAAGTCGAAAAGGCCGGACTATATGAAGGGTATGGTTTCTACGACGATTCCGATGATCCAATGGAAGACGAAAGACACCTCCGCATGAAAAAAAATATTGGTAAGTACTCTCGACTACATACACATTCAGCTAAACATCTTCCGGTCAGACGTCTCAGGATCGGACGCAGACCAAGAGCTCACCGAGGCAAATATTGAGGACGAGATAAAGGCCATGCCCATTGCATGTGCGCGTGGACTGCTGCTCAAGCTTCTACAAGACGACTCTCGTGCAAAAAGAATCATGACAACTGAAGTTTTGTGGACCCGTAACGCCGCGAAACGAGGCTACAAGGAGGCCGGGGTGTGTTTAGAATCCTATTTTTCTTTGATGCATATATCTGATATCGTCTGCCTGTGACATCTAGCAAGCTCTTGAGCGCGGAGAGTGGGAAGGCAAATTTATTCTCAAGTGTCCTGCCATTAAAGAGGGATGGGGAGGTTACGAATATCACGAATTCAGTCTTACCGTCTACCCTTCATCCACCTCCTCTCGCTTATGGATTTCATTCGATCTGGGTGTTATCTCTGGCGTAATGCGTTCAATGCAAGGTTTGCCTAGAGTAACCGGCGAAAAGGTCATGACTGAATGGCGGGGATGTGAAGACGGGGAAGGTGTTATGACCTTTTCAGATAGTAATTGCGCCATTCTCACGTTCTATGGTAATGGAAACGTCGAAGGGGAACTGCGAGGTGATTTCTGCGCTGGAAAGGCTCCCTTCACCGGCTCCAAAGATAAATCGGCCAAGAGCCTAGGTAAACTGAGGTCTCAAGTCAAGAAATTGAAAACCGAGTTTAGGAGCTACAACTGGCACAATTATGAAGTCGCCAATAAGCAGAGGTGGGGAAAGTGGGGAGGCGAAGAAAGGGCAGAAAGTGCGTATGAGAGTGATACCAGTGCCGGGGGTCATAAAAGAAAGAGAGGTCTAATCTTTGAAAGCGGAGGCAAATCGGATGACAGCGAAGATTTCGATGATGAATCCATGAATGTCGCCTTTTAGGTTGTAGCGATTCACTATGTATTCTCAGTTAACGAGGGTAACTTACTCCAAATTGGATAAGTCAACGTGTTGTTCTTTGTCGCGATATGCCATCCTTCAAATAAGTCCAGCTATCCAGAATGGAGTGTAAAGACATAGAAAGGCGAATGTCGCAATGTCTTGCTCGTTTGCTTCTTAACGCAAAGTTCAGACACTGGACCTGAACCGAAACTAGCCGAAACGGGGTTAAGTGATTGGCATTTTGTACTGGCCAAAACAAACCAAAAAATACATTCTTCAATGCACCGCACATAAGTTCCGCCTAACAAGAGATCATTTGCTTCGGGAAAAAACCTACGGTATGGCCCAGCACTCCACCGATAATTCTACCCAAACCTGTCGCGCGTTATCCGATGTGGAACACAACCCCTCCACAATATCAATGGCGGCTTTTAAGGCATTCGTGGCACTAGCTGTCAAAGTTTCGCCCTCTGCTATATCCCCTTCCACCGCAGTCGTTACTGCTTGTTCCAACAAAACACGAATTTTCGCCACTCCAGACTCAACATCAGCAACCGACGCCTTCAAAAACGACATCTTGTTTGTCAGGCTGCTCCCTAACTCACGCACCCTCTCGGCTTCGTTGCCAATCGCCTGCCGCGCCTGGTGTACCGACGCGGACCGGTCGAAGAAATTAGCACCGTGTAGTGCGAGCGTCTGGGAGGCGCTACGCCGCTTCTCGTATTTGTGTGCAAGGGCGTCGGCTCGTCGGGCCTGGGCGACGACGAGGTCTAGCCTGGCAGTAATTGTGGATGCGGATGTGGTGATCATGTTCAAACGACGGCGATAGTGGAAAGCGATAATGTGCCAAAAGATGGGAAGTGCCGGGAAGAAAACGAAGAATAATATCGGAAGCACTGGGAGAAAGAAGATCGCAGGAAGAGCAAGGGATGGGATGGACTGGAAGTATACAACAACCACTTTGAGGAGAGATACAGTCAAAGAAGTAGTCTTAGATGCATCCAAATATGCATAACGCAAGGGCCCAGAGAATGTGCGGATAGGCGCGAAGACAGTGATAATGAGAGGGATAAAAAGCAGTCAAGTAGAATAGCTTCACGATATAGGTAATACTGGATTCAGCGCCACACCTAGCGAGAGGAGGACGAAGGGGCGATACCTGCGCACAAACGATTAATCGGCCATACATATGAGACCTTGGCAGAGACTCTGACTCGCGAGGGAGGTTACCGCCTGCCGGGGAGTACTAACATTTTGATCCATCGGATGGGATGCGAGACTATAACAGAGTCAAACATGTCACAGGTTGAATGAAGCAGTGATACACACCTGGGTGTCGATGAACTCTGGATGAGATGCTGTCGGTCGATGGGGACAGATCAGTCATGGCATACTTCCTATATATACACCCAGTCGACCCGTCCGCCTGACTTGAAATCGCAGCATTTGATTACCGATTAGAATCGATTTTCTATAGGGTTGTCATGAGATTTCGCCGTGGTAAACCCACAGAAGGAACACAATGTGTCTAGTATTATGCCTCGTGCACAGCAATCGTGGTACTGAATTAACCACTTGGTGGCTTTTGATTGGACCAACGCAAGTAAATTTAAATCATGCAGGATCCCGTTTCTATTGAACATGTTCAATGGACGATACACGAAGATGTTGGTCTACGCACAAGATCGATTCGATAATGACCGTCGATTATGCTTCAGGCCTCAGGCCTAGGATTAAGCCCGTAGGTCGAGAGCATGCTGGTACTTTGAAGGTTCAAACGCAAGTCCATTGTCCGGGCTTCCTGCCATGTCCCACAAAGCCTATGGCCTATACAGTCCACGACGCCTGCCCAGAGTAACCTTCTGAGAGTTGTACAGTGAGTTGGCGGTGACCGGTGACTGGGTGAGATGTGCGGAGGAATACAGAATACAGAGTGAGTTAGACTCGGATTGTGGGAACTGCATTAGAAAAGAGTTCCTTATCAATCAAATCCCATAATTCACCAATAAATAAAATTAAAATGCAACATACAACTGTAGATAAAATTAATTAGACGAAAGGTTGCATAGAAGTTCATCACACTGCTTTTTATGAAAAGTGACGCAGTAGAAACCCAAACCAGGCGCCAGTTGAGAAAATCCATCGGTGCAGCAGCGCACCTAAAAATAAATGTAGTTCAAACTTGGAATCGGTCATTCCAGCTCATCACCACGACCAACCTGCCACCTTCCATACTTTATTTCTCATATCTAAGTGTGCAGCCAGCTCCACGGACTCACGGATTTCGAGGTCACAACGGAGTTCCTTTGGGTCCATGGGGTCAGCGAGGTCGGGTTGAAGTGGAGGAGAAAATAACCGATTCGAAGACTAAAACCCATGTTAACTGGCCAGAGCGCGAGGTTTTGTGCGCCCAGAAGGCTTTGACGCCGACGATACAACCGAACTGGGTCTCGCTGATAAGAACGGGGAATTTCATCGGATCGACGATGATGGGGGTACATACACCTTGATGTTTGGCGATCCACTCCCAAGTAAGTTTCACATTAACGCGCGGTTCTCATTCACGGCAGACATGGCTGTCGTGGACATGGAGGTCATCAAGGCACGGACGCGCACCTTCTGAGACTACAGGGACTTGCGATGGATTTCGCGGTAAATTGTTACAGCGAGATATTTGTTGTGTTTTTACTGGACTTGAGGCGGATGGTGGAGATGGTTTACATATCATCCCATTCAAGCGGGATCCTGAGGTATGTTCTCCACTCCTGCATTGATGGCCATCAGATCGGCTCTCTTTCCTCTCGTTTTTTTCAGTGGCTTCGGCTCATTGTAGAGAATCGACCTCATGAGGACGACGATTATGTAGGAGGACTCGAAGATATCAATGATGTTCGCAATGGCATTTTCGCTACGAGCACAATCCATCGGTTCTTTGACGCACGAAAACTTGTCATTCTCAAAGTTTGCGCAAACCTATTATTCCCCTAATTTGTCTGAGTGTATATACAGACACCTGACAGTATCCTCAACATCGATGACATGCCTCCGAGTCCAAATCGTCTATTAGGAGCACTCCACGCCGATGTCAAGTATCCTGAAGGCAGCCGCTACTCGGCACAATGGCTGGACCCATCTGCAAAACCTTCTCCCTGACAACACCGACGCCGCCTTTGGGGAAGCTTCTGCAGCAAGCAAACCAGCTGCGCTCCTATTGCACTATAGCTACGGGGCCGCAGCCGTCAAGCTTTGGGGCCATAATACCCACATCCTCGGCCATGCCAAAAAGTCCCGCCCACCTAAGCCCGCTCCGATTTCAATAGATCAACCCAAAACGGTCCATGATAGGAATCTTACAATCGAGAAGCGTAGTATAGCGGCTGAGGAGGAGGCCAAGAAAACTAGAGCAGATGAAGGACGAAAGCGCAAAGCAACCTTGGATGAGGATGATGTGATGCTCTTCTTTTGGGGAAATTCGAGGCGCGCAAGAGAGCGCTATCTTAAAACGCGTGAAGAAAAGAGGGAGAATTTGGAACAGTGGAGGCAGGGCCTACCCCTTGCTTTTTAACGTTTTATTTAAAAGATTATTTTTCTCCCTTTATTTTTATTTTAATTCTAATTTTATTACTTCTAGGGTTCGCTACGTAGCGAACCCGGACGTAAATAGTGATAGGTATGTTCTTCCTTGTTGCCTGTCGTCGCTTTCTGACCCATTATTTAGGATCGAAGAAAACAATCAAATTGCCATCGACTGGTAAGGATCCCCTGTTTTGCTCGGCTCACAAGATAATTCATATTTTTCAAAGAATGCTGAGATGGGAGGGAGAAAAATGTGTGGCGAAGCAGTCAGCATCCAATTTTCCAGCTTTGTGATAGGATTCGTCGAGGACGTATTTTTCAGCGGGGTCGAAGGTGGCGGGGTCGCATGTATTGGGAAAGAGCAGTGAGCGGTATGGTGTAGAAGTTGGCCGTGGACTGACCGGCTGATTGGCAGAAGAGAGTTGACATGAACGTGGATACTAGTGCAGTAAGGGATACTCAACATCTACGGTATGTCTTTGACACCATCCTGTGATCATCCAAACAAAACAAAGCAGGTCCCGGAGGATTCTTCAAGGCCCATGTTAATAATCCGCGACAACAAAATGTTCAGTTTCCTCGTCGTTCTCGAGGGCTGCTCCATCATCCATCACAACAAGGAATGGACCTTCGACTGCTTTCGTCGCCTTCTTCAGCGACGTCGAGCACTCTGATCGTGTGGGTCAAGTCCTTGGAAAGACGAACCCGTTCAGCACGTCCTATCTCTATTATGGAGCCACGCTGTTGTGCGTCTATGGGGAAATTTGTCTTGTTGTGGCGATTCCACCTGCCAAGGCACGAGTGAGAGAAGATAACTAACCAAGGAGATAAGACATTCCGAATTGGAAGAAGTTTGGCAGTACTAGGCAGGGTGGCCACTGCGACTCCACACGAATCGCCGTACAGTATACCGTTCAAAACGTTTTGAACATGTTTATCCCGGCAACGATTGGCATTGCCGCCGAGAATATGACTCGGAAGACCCACCTGTCATGTATGATAGTATAATGTTCATATGGATAGGCCTTGGTTCGCTAATTGTTCATATTCTGTATAGATCTCCGAATTCAGCAACATCTTATTTCGCCAGCAAACCTTTTTAGCCCGAGTCCGCTAGCGGGAAGCAATAGCGGTAGGCCATTCCATTTGCCCGAATCAGTCCCGGTATTCGGGATTTCAGAGTGATAGTTTAAGCAATCCATGAAATTTTGAAAAGAAAAGAGTCGCAGGAAGGCAAGAAATCAGACGATAGGTCACCCGGACCCGATGTAACAACAGCCCAGACCACCCCAGGTAAGTAATGTCAGCAATAACTTGTACTCAGGTCCCATGGATTTGCGCCACAGCCATCGAATATGAAACCTTTCTCCGTGATCTCGCATTGACAATTCCGACGATTCTCTTCTCTTCGCCGACTCTCGAGTTTAGGTCCTTGGGGTTACGCCCTGTACTGCATGAAATCAAGGCACACAGCTCGTCCCAGAAATGTCAGCCCTCTCCGTTCAATAATCGACATCATGATTATCTTTGCCAGTCGAAAAGGGTATGCCCAAACACAAACCCTCGAGGCCCCTTGATCCCAGAGATAAAACGGCGGCCGTCCACAAAGGCCCTCAGCTCACCTTCAATGTACCAGCACCGCACCGTAGATCCTCGGAATCTTGCTGTCCTTCCACAGCATGCCAATGAGCTTTCCAACGGACACTCAATGTTTAACATTTCAATTCTCAAATTTCCAACTTCATCCCCAGGACGCCGCGTCTTATTATTTCCCGAGTCGAGGACCAACTCGAAAAGATTGGGATAGGTACTACATGGAACATGATCATACTACATGTATACATGGTGCATTCCCCCCGTCCTTGTGCGACCATTTCGTCGATAAGTCGATGGGATTGGCTTTTTCCCGCCATTTGGTCCTTTCCCGTAAACAGCGACTGTAGCATGCCGTGGCTCTCTGGGATTCGTTCCTCCAGTATGGGCGGCGCGTCTTTGTATTCAAGGCCTATTTAACCTTGTGATTTCGAAGAGGAAAAAGACATACTGGATCTTTGCTGAGCGAGCACCAGGAACACCTCTCATATATTGCTTGACAGCGAGCTTGTGACGTTTTTCTTCCCTTCTCCTCGCATTGCCACGGAAACCTTGGTTCTTGATATCCTGCCTTGCTTTTGGACTAAGTGTGACTTTTCGTCCACGTCCGAAGAGCTCCACATCGTCTCGCGTGAGTAGAATATCAGATTCAGCATCGGATCGGAGAGAAAGGTCGTCCTCGTACAGAGAGCTGCGCTTAGAGCTAGATTTACACAAATCAGATATCGGCCATAAATCAAGAGAGCAAGAAACATACAGTGTATAATTCTCTGACTCCGGCACTGGTAAAGCGAGGACAGCAGAGAGTAAGGCAAACGCTATGAGGAGGATGAAGTTGAAACGCATGATTGACGACCGGCGCCTTGATGATGGTTTGGGTGATAAGACCAGCTTTGAAGAAGTTCCTTTTTCGAGTCGGGTTTTATTCAATTTTGGCAGACTCTCACGTCCAATACTAGGACTCAATTACATCAACTCGGGGCATGTCATGAGATGTTTCATGGACACCTTCCAACAGGGCAAGAACAACAGCCATCGACGATGCTCCGAATATGCTCCGACATCCTGTTTAAGCAATCCCTGACAATTTTAAGAGAAAAGAGTGAGAGAGAGGTAAGATATTAGAGGATGGGCCCAGTCCGACGTAGCAAGCAAGGGAACTTAACTTGTGCTTGGCCTTACGTCTGGTGCCATGGACATAGCATCGAGGTGAAACTCGGCGCCATCCCAGCGCCCATATAACTTACCTAGAATGACAGTGCGATGGGCGCTGGTGATTGTTTAAATATGGTTGGCTATTGCGGCTATTGTCTCCTGTCTTGCATCTTTTACTCTCGCCACTGCAAATGTCTAAATTTCCAGAGGAACCACTCAATCTCACCTCCAGCGAAAACTTTGGATACTTCCCATCTTACCCAGGCCAGAGACTCAACAATGGTCGGTACGAAATAACCAGGAAACTCGGCTATGGGCCGAGATCATCCGCGTGGCTGGCCTTGGACACGCAGTACGTAAACTCTGCTCCTCTGCCTCTTAAATGAAAACAAATAAATTTTAATCCACAGAGTAGACGAATATGTCACTATCAAGATATTGACCGTCTACGAAACGCTCCAATACCCAACATATGAACTTGATGCTTCCAAAGTCGCCGTAAAGGGAGGTCTCATCAGCGTATGCGACCATTTCACTGAGGACAGCGCTCATGGGTCCCATTTGTGCCTGTTGTTGGACGTTGCGGGTCTTTCCTATGAGCATCTCAGGTTGTCCTCGCCTACAAAGTCGCTCCCTAGGCACGTAGTGCAAAGGGGAATCGCATGCACGGTGGAGAAGCTTATAGAGATGCACGAGCTGCACACATGTGGCCTTATCCATGGTGGTGAGTCGTATTATTCTATTTGGTTGTCGTAACATTTGCTAATTTTTATATGCCACCTTCCCAGCCGTGACCGCAAGCAACATCGTTTTCGAACGCGATACCAGCCGGGAAGGAATTGACAACGATTTCGCCGACATTCCACCTTGCACTGTCGAAAGAAAGATTACCATAAACAACGTGGAGTATCCTATCGTCCGTTCCCATCCTGTTCCTTACGATATCGAATGGAACTCCGATTGGGAGCACAGTAACAGACAAATGCTTCTCTTGATCAACTTCGGGCATGGTATGTGTGTTTCGAACTTTTGCCGACTATTAGATCTCAACTTTATTTGTGCTAGCTCAAAAAATAAAAGGTACACCAACCTGGGAGAAGTCTCGTATGGATAAATCCCTTCGTCCGCCTGAGGTCATCCTAGGCTTGCCTTATTCTTCAAAGGTAGATATCTGGATGCTTGGTTGCACAGTACGTTTTTCGTATTCACTTTCCCTTGCGATACATTTTTACCTCTTGGTTACAGACATACCATTTGTTGACTGGAAAACCCCTCGTACCCGAAGAAAACACGACGGACGATGGGATCATGCTCGGTTGGCTAATTGCCATGTCCGGAGGTTCCATTCCTCCAGACATGGCTATCAAGTCAGAGTTGAAATCGAAATACTTTAATGACGACGGTATGTACAACATATTCACTTTTTTAAGAGGTGGCTTATTTCTTTATAGGGTCTTTCAAACTCAAAATTCCCGAGGAAACACTCGAAAGCCAGATTTCCGCCAGTGGACTTGTTCCTACGGATGATATTCCAGGGGTTGTCAAATTCGTTCAAAAATGTCTGACTATAAATCCTGCGCATAGGCCTTCCGCTGTTGACTTCCTTGATGACGAGTGGATGGAACCTGGCTTTGCCGGGTAACGGTGTAGGTTATGTATTCTGGATGAAATATTGTATGAAATGTCGAACGGTTTGCGAAATCAAATGTATATATTATTATTACTACAAAAAGCGATGATTTTTTCTGATTTCATGCTCCGGAAGGATTGGGCAATAATTACCTGACACGGATGTCCGACTCGTCGTCAGTTTACTCATACCTCGCACTCAGCCTCGAACGCTTGATGCTTGCTTGATGCCGCATCGGACCACTGCCTTGATATTACCTTCCTGACGAGTTGAGAGGGTCCGATCAGGTCCGATCATCTTGAATTCGACAACACTCCATTTTTGTAATCGTAGCTCCTAACACTATTTATGGTAGTGGACTCTGAAACCAATACTGGTAGATCCACCTAGCTTCTTCAAGTCGATGCCACGTAATTAACCCCGTTGAATGCAAAGTTGTACTGTCTCTATTCGATGAAGTCTAAGTTTGTCAATGATTCGACGTGATCGGACATTTTTTGCATCCAGAGCTCAAACATTAAATTTTGATTGTATCTACATATTTCTATGTTTGGCATGCATGTATTCACGCGTACAAAAGGAAAATGGGAACAAAAAAAAATTAGATGTCTCCCCCACCGTTCTATACTAACTTGTAAAATCATACCGAGGTGGAACTGTATCTGGTTCAACGTGGAGAGCTTCACTAATGATAGGTCCACTGGCAGGCTCCATCCTGTTTGCGGTATCAGCAGGATCACGTTCGGCTCGTAAGGCTTCCATCATACTCGCAATATCTGCCGCAGGTACATTACGCATATACAGATTATTGAAGAATCGAGCATCTTCCTCGGTAAGCCCAGAAGGAATCGGATAGGGTGGGGTCAGATCGGGAGTTGATGGTGTGGGAGCTGGGAGAGCAAGATTGCGCTTCGATGGTGGTATCATTGCATCTGGATGGAGGTGTTGTAAGCCAATAAAATTCGATGCTGGAATAAAGAATGGGTAGGTTTAAAAAATATACGATTCTCAAACACTCACGCGATGTGACCATGGCGCCGGGATATAATAAGGAATCATGTCGGATTATGACATTTGAATCGTCCATTTCTCTAATGACAAGAATAGTGTCAACTATGCCTCACAAGATGAACAGAGGAACATACGACAACCGCCGCTTCCGCCATCGGAGGAAAAGAAATATAAGGATGATGAAAAACAAAAGTAAACCAATCTGCATAAAGTCGGTGCTATAGCCAAACCACCGCTGCCAAAAAACGAATAGGAGCATCAAAAAACGAATAGGAGCATCAAAAAACAAAATACGTACCGCAATTCCTGCCATAGCACCCGCTGAAGGTATTGAATCAGAGCCTGGGCTAGGGTTTGGAAGAGGGTTTGGTTTGGACGAGGGAGCCCTAAGAAAATGCAGATTAGTAGCCATATACTAGGAGATGGGTCGTAAATAAAAGTTAGGCGCACGGAAGGGTATCAAATATAACAATCTTGCTTTGATCATAAAATAAATCAGCCTGGTTGGTGAGCCGCACATGGTATGTCCGCGTCCTATCCAGCCCAGTTGCTAGAAATTTGAGTGTGTTTAGGCCCACCCAACGTGACGAGCCATTATATTCGAATGTTTGCGTTGCACCAAGATCCGAAGGAGGATTTAATGTGACAAGATAAGGTCCATGGTTGAAGTTGACGTGGCCAATAATATAGAATGCACTAGCCGATGAAATAGGGAATGAGATGGCGGAACCTTTGACGGCCGTGTTTATCCGTGGAACATCTACACCGCTATAGGGCGATGCTTCGTTCCATGCACCAATGAGGTCTACGCCGTCTGCAGCAAGGGTGGCGGTGGTGGTGGTGTTGATAGTGCGATTTTGGATGATGGCGCTTCAAGCCCATAACTGTTTAAATCTGACTGGAGAGCTTGGAACAAGAGCACTTACCCAGTTTCAACTCCCATTCCTACTGTTATAATCGCGCTCGAGATAGAGGTAGTAGATGTACCTTGAACCACATGAAGAGTTATCCAGTGTGGTCCATATAACAAGTCAGACTTGGCAAAAAGCAGCCCTGGAGTGTTCGTTTCCACATTTGTAGTAGCGCCGTCGATTTCGATAGTATACGCTCCAGTAGAGGCATGACCGTACAAATAGATGGCAGTCCCAAGCCAATCCAAGCGTACTGAGGCACCTGGAAGTGTTGTCCGATGTGCACTGGTCTTGGGGTAGAAGAGCTCAGAGAAGGTATGCCATCGCTGAAGAAGGACCTCACCCCAATACCAAGGGACTCAGGGACCCAGGTTGAATCTGAACTACCAGAAAACGAGGCGTTCCATGAGGAGTCGATAGGACCATCTTGGGTGGGGAAATAGTGAAAAATCGGAGACGTGTCCGAAATTGTAAAATTGAAGGGATTTGGCATTGAGGGAAGAGAAAAGGTATCGTTGAAATTACCGAAGCAAAACACGCCACGTCTTCTTGGACCGTCACAACACGCGATTCTTTGCATCTGTTACTTCGTGTCTTCTAGTATGCTTTCTATCTATAAGTTCCTAGACTCATTATAGCTTCGCATTGACAGTATGTAGACTCTGAGTCACAACACCTGTTGTGTTAATGCTGAAGTCTGGTAGGTGGTCCAAATACCGCTGATGAATCGCAGGTCTTAGACATGTATCGCAATCGTCCGAGGGTCGGTGAGAATTTCTTGAGGAAGTTCTGAGAGGAACGATTCATGATTCTAAGTGGCCCGCTGTTTCGCCGCAGTTGTCCAAGACGCTTCAAGGGCGTCATCAGAAGATAAATATTGTTCCGATTGACGAGTACGACACACCACTGAAGTATGCGGCAAACCACCCCTATTTTCCGAGTCAGACAATGTAAACTTCTCATTGCCTTCGCAAATGACCACGACCTCCTTTTACCTTCCCCTCAACAACTGCCCGTCAAGCGGAACGTTCCATAATACAGTGCTGACCATCGATGTACTGACTGCCCACTTCACGGAATCGAGACGCCTGGGCAGGTGCTACCCGTATTTTTTTTCCAATCCGTGAAAATAAAGATGGTCAAGGGTCCATTTGACCCGAGGCAGACGAGATGGTTCGTGAAGGAAGATGCAGCCGCGTCGTCGCATCTTCTGATAGTTGGAACGGTGGAATCGTCTTCTGCGTAGCCGGCGAGGATATGTCCCAGGACGAAGGCAATGTTCCCTGAGCGCTTATGGAAGAGTCTCTTTATGCTAGGAATGTGGGATCCGGAGCAGGCAAGGAGGATGTTGTACCTGTATATATGTGGGCAACGGATGAACACTATATCAGCAACATTTCTGCAAACAGAGGACACGGAATCGCCGCTGCAGAGCCAGTTATGGTCACTTCCTAGTCGCTAATCTAGTTGTAGAATCAAATAGAAGAATCCCTACTGTCATCCATGATCAACGATGAGGCAAAGAGATCTGTATAGTGCACTCACAGATACGCCTAAGACAATTGACGGACAACGGTCTTTATCGTTTGCTCGACCGCCAGGTGGACGTTTCAAACCCTGTGCCGCGTCGTCGTCATAGACTGAGGACGGTGTTACGGAGTATCAGGAACTCCTTGATAGGCGCTGTGCCAGCCGGATACGAGGCGGAGCAGGGTGTTAGATCGCGGAACGTTGATGTGACCCCTCTTGCTCAAGCTCTCACCCGACTCTCACCATCACGCTCCCGCCTCAATCGTCGACGAGCTCGGCCTCTGCTGCCAACCCAAACCCTCTCAGGTGACTCCGTGCTCGGATGAAGCCATGGTTACCAACATTACTCTCCGAGCCGACGATCGACTCTGTAAAAAGTAGAGGTAGGGTCGATTTATCGGCCAAGAGACGACATTCTTGGCATTTACTACATTGGAGTATCCTTCTTGTTCAGTCATTATGAGTGAAAGGTGAGTACTTGAGTACTTGAGTGGGCGGCCATCTGAAAGTAGACGCATACATTCCATCAGTAGGAGTTTCATCTATTGAATTCGTCTCCAGAATGGGTCTTTTGGAAAACATGAGGCTGTATACTACCACGTGGTATGTCGAGGCTGTATGAACACTTTTCACTAGAAGATGACACCTCTAGCACCAGGCACCCCCAGCCCAGACGACATCAGTGTCCGTCCTTACATCAACCCCCATACCAGTGACCCAGTCAACAACAATCCCAGTGACCCAGCCGACATCAACAGCAATCCTGGTGACCCAGACGACAGCAATCTCGATCCATACCCAGAAGAATTCGATTCTCATAATCTCCACCAAGACGACATTGCACTGATCCCAAAATCCAAGTTTTCGACTGAACCTACGTCCGCCTCTCATAAGCGGACTGGAGAAGAAGCTGATAGAACGAAAATCTGGGCACTGGCAACTCTGCCACTGATCCTTCACCTCGCCTCCGTCCTCACTCTCCTTGCCATTCTCGCAACTTATATCGACCATCATGATTTCAATCTGCATTCCCGACACGCTTTATCGAACCTTACCCCTCTTCAATCCGATATCACCACCGCCATATCAAGCGGTATTGTCATATATCGATTGTTTGCATCAATGTGGTCCTCTGCAATGCTCTGGAGATGCATTTTTATCCTCATGGGAAACGGTGGCGTGTCCCTAGAACAAATTGACCGCCTGCTAGCTTGGCAGATTCATTTTCATCCACTCCTAAAATCGTCGCATAGATTCGGTTTGTTGATCTCAATCATTCTATTGGCGGCCTTTCCCTGCCAGTTCTCGGGACCTATCCTTACAGGATCCGTTACATGGTCTTCGTCGCACCACCTCAGTGGGAGACAGAGGATCACAGGCATACATAGCGGTTACACAGGCAACTTGTCATCCTACGGCCCGCCGCCTCTGTACTTATCCTCGAACTCTTTGGCTTCTGGTTTTGCAAGCACTGCCTGGTATGACTTGCAAGGAGATACACAAGTTATGAAACGCGTTATTCATAGCCTGGCCCAAGTGCCAGTTAACTCGACTTTGAACAACGTCACGTTGCCATATTTTGCTATCAGCGAAATCGAATGGGTGGAGGAGCCAATGGAAGAGCTCCCTCATGCGGTAGCTTTGGCTCTCAACAGTTCTTCAGATCAGAACCCATTCAGCCGCTCCTCAAGTTATGCCCTACCGGGTGTTTTTGCGCTGATTCCCGACACTTGGGGTCATAATGAGACCCTTCCCTCTTCCTACGATGGTATTGTAAAAGAAAACCGGACCATTTTTGGCATTCAGTTGAGTAACCCCGACTCTACTTGCCCCCCGAGTCCTATTGCGAAGCTGCCACCCTATTTTGAAAGTATTGGAGTTTGTGTGGCACTTGGCCATGTCACTTTCGTGGCTGGGGCTGCCGAATGTAGGGACTGTAGAGTCTCTTCTCTGCTCACGGTCCAAAATGACAGTGCTCTGTCAGTGTTGCCATCGATGGACACTCAGGCCGCGATAGGTATGATGCCAATGACCGGGGCCATGATGGCAATGCAGCTTGTTTCCCTTCCAGCACTCGCGGACAGTCTCGATGTATATGTCTCCGAACTTCTTATTCGATCCTACGCGGTATCGTGGACGTACGCGACGATGGCGAACTCGAATATATCCATGTTATCGACAGACGCTGAAATCGCAATCCCGACCTCACGCGCAACCGTCATGTGGTGGAGAGTTTGGCTGTGGCTCTGGTTGAACCTCCTCTTCACGGCCTCAGGATTTCTCTTCCTTGTCGCCCAGAGAATGAGTGGCCAACGGCTGGTGGGGAATCCCCCGCTTGCTTGTCTCCTTCTTGACACTTCGGAAATCCTCCATAAACGTGATCGAGCCTTCTGCGACTTTTCGACGATGACAAAAGATGACAAGGATATTGGTTATTTACTTTTCGTACGAGACGCGGCTCGTGGGGGTCATAGGCAGGTGGAAATTGTCGAGAAATGACGAGAGGACAAGAAGTTCATGGATGCTATTGGGATTTCTCTCATTTGTCTTTCTGCTTCTGAAGTAACAGACTCCTTTGAGATCATATGGTACATAAATTGATTTAATTGTAAATTTGTAGTACATATGTTCATTTTTATCATGAAAGCGTGCAGTCCAAACCGGGGGGTCAAATCCAAAACCTATGTTACATGTCAAGTACCTGTCCAAAGTAATACTCGCCAGGATCCTCCGAGTCTGTTTCATTTCTCCGCATTACACACTCTTAGCCGTTTATTTGTTACCTAGTACTCTCCCTTGTTGAAAGTTGGTTTGGTTCTGGAGATGATTCACGCTCTTCGAAAATGCGGATGAATGATACCCCAAAATATCATCTAGTCGCGTAAAGTGGGCATAGAAAGCTAACTCACTGACAATGGGTGACTGTCATGCAGGGTTTGTACGGTGGATTCAGACTGCTGCGTCTGAACGGAAAGAAACGAATTGAATTTACGATCTCATCGGACGAGCTGAAAACAAACTTCGAGGGGAGTTGTTTATTGAGTCCTATCATTATTTACGCTTTGGAAACTTCCCCTACAGGGTAGATCTACCCTCGAAATCGAAGCAGATAAAAGGTATAAACTTCTGAGTCGTAGTTAAAATAGAAATTTAATGGACGGCGGAAAACATACAGCTTACCTCAGATCCGACCCAGGGATGTTTGAGAAGACCGAGTTATTACTTGGCCTTCCTACAGCCAGATTCTACATTTACAGAACTGTCCCTATGTATCTGGAGTTATTCAGGGCCTCCGAGTCACATACCTCGTCACCCAGGGCTGGGATTAGTAAACCACCCAGAAGCAACCCTCAAATCTTTGCGAGCGGTAATTCCCCATTATGAAACGTGCTGGGTTACAGCGCTAGATCGCTGCTCTGTGTCCGACCATCATGTGGATTTACAGGGGCAGAACCACAATCTATTTTCAGGCCACTAAACAGGTAAGTGTTGGCCCAATGTTGGCCATGGCACAAAACCTGATAAAGGCATGCATTTCCTGTGTCCATTCTGTAGGTTAGTACATAAACGCCCGATATCATCGCTTCTCAACTTGATGGATGAAGGATATCTGCTGGGCGAGCCCCGAATGCTGCCAAGATGTGCTGTGACTTGGCAGATGCGCTACGTTCAAGTTGCATGTGTGACATTTATACAACTTCAGAATTCTGGCTCATACCAGGCTACGTCTCAGGAATATCCCCTGCCTCCAAAAACTGGATTGCATTCACACGAAAATCTCCAGTAAAATCGGAATGAGGCCCTTCCTCTGGTTCTATTTTACCCGACGTCGATTTCCTGATCCTGGTGAGTACATTCATCACTTTCGAAGATCACTTCTCGTGTTTATCTTTACCTATTGTGGCATTGGATTAGGCAATTGGAGGATGGTTGTATGTCAGAACGACCCAAGCAGCGCCCATGGCCAAAAGACATATAAAAACATCGTTCAAATACCGTTTTCCCTCAAGCCTTTGTTGCTTGCTTTCAGCTCCTTTGGCATCATCCACTCTCCACACTGAATATGAAGCTCTTCAATATCTTCGCCGTCGTTGTCGCTAGTGCTCCTCTCATGTTAGCAGCCCCCGCCGCTAATGTCGAGGCGCGTGAACCTGGCGAGCTCGCGAAGCGCGATTTTTCGGTCTACGTCTGCGAGGGCGCGTAAGTATCACCCATCTCTCTCTCATCTATGGCCGCTTATCGTTACGATTTCAGCAACTGGACGGGGACATGCCACAGCATTGTTCCCCCTTGGAATGGCTGCGAACCCTTCTCCTATACTGGTCTGTCGGGCTTTCAGTCTTGGGGGCCTGGAGAGGGTGAGCACAACGCTTTGCTGGCTGATATTCGTTCACTGATTTCCATGCTTCGTAGGTACTGTTTGTCTGTGGTACACCGGATCGAGCTGCAGTGGTACACAGTCCGATTATGTCCAGTACCCAGGGTGGAGCACTGTTCCTGCATTTTGGCAGTTCAACACAGCGTCATTCAAGTGTTGGACCAATTAAGGAGAAGCGATGATGGTGTTCATGAAACGTTGATTCGTGAAAGGCTTATGCGAGTGTTTAGTAGGAGTAAACGTCAGATTACCTTGTCTGTTGAGCCCCGGTTGTGGAATCGCGAAATTATTCCCTCGAACTTCACTTCATCAATTATTCTAAGTCACGGTGTTTCTTCCTTACAACGTGGAGGCTAAAACTGCCGAGAGGTCCACCCTGTGACCTTGTTCAAGTATAGTACAACATGAATGAGATAGAATGTGGAACATACCGTCCCCAATAAAATGTGATAGAGCAACGGCAGTCCCAGCGTCATGCCAAACTCAAACCCTGTCTGTGGCGTTGGTGCAATTGGTACACCTCTTTGAGCCTCCTGAGCGCAAATTTCCCGACGTCGTACTTCTCTTCCCAAACTGCGGCTGAGATGTCGTCTGGATTGTCCAGTAGATTGCGCCGGATACGTAGGTGTTTGCAGACAGATGTGGAGGAATTGGAATCTAGCAGGGTTGGGACGGAGCACTGTTGTGTTGCGAGTGGATTCGTTGAGCACAGAGATGAGAACTTGCCCGTTGGGATTGCGGGCAGCGTGGATCGAGGGTGGGCTATGTCAGACGGTTCATAGGACGGCCTCCCTTATCACTCTTATCACATGCCCATGCCCATGCCTCCTGAAATCGGAATTCAGCACCGACACTACCACATCTTTGTTCACCCCCTCCATCTTTTTCTCACCAGTCTGCTTCCCTCGGTGGATTGGCACCATCATCATCAACGCCGTCTTCAACAACGAAAACCCTAAATGCCAATTCATCGTCGTTTGTGCCCAGGGAGCAGTCACGGTTTCGTTGAAAATACCACATTGTGTCGCACCCAGCTTCTACTATTATCGATTCTGTGGTCGAACCCCGGACCCGGACAGTAATGAAGACAGACAAGGGAGTGTCCCCAAGTTGCAGGACTTATTTGGTCGTTGGCCTGGGAGGCAGTTGATAACATGAGAGGCAGCTGATAACAACCCAAGAGAGCTCGTCAAGTGTCCCCAGATCACGTTTTCAATTAAGTCTTACCTTTGGAAGTAAGTGATTCCTGTGTATGCTTATCTCGTTTCTGATAACTATGCCAATACTAATAACCGTATTCTTGTGCAATTTTGGGACCATGCAGTCTGTGAGCCATCTCAAACTCCAAGTGCGCCTTGCCTGATTCACCACCCCAGATATTCATATTCGATAAATCTACCGAACCTCCACCAAGCGCATCCTCGTAGTCCCAAGTGGGCTCTGCGGCACCTTTCATATTCTTCAGAACACATTGAAGGAAATGATCGCGGAAAAGATCGTCGAGAGGACGAATATTCGAATTCTGGATATGGTCGAGTTGGAGGACCTTTCCAGCGATGTCGTCGTACATGGAAACAAAAGGGACAACAACATATCCTCGCTATACGAATTCAACGTAAGAACCGACGCCATGGACAGAAAAAATATAATACAAACATCAGGATTGACAGCGATCTGGTAGTTATACCATGCATCATGCAAATCACTTCGCAACAAAATCACATTCTGGATGGAATCAATCTTGGTGGGTCCACCCATTTCTTGGGGAGGAGCGGGATCCGTGATAAGGCTCGGATAGCCTTTGTTGACCCACTGAATATCCATTGTCCGTATTAGCTTTGTGGGAGCTACGGGACATGACAAGACATACCTCGACATCGTGTGCGCGTGGAAATATGTGAGCGGCCCTCAGACGAGCGTATTTGTTATTGGCAACTCGGAGACCTGATATGAGGCAACCAGGGTCACGGGCGCGCACGCGAGTTCGGTAAGCTTCTGCCTGCAGAGGGAGTTTCAAATTAAGTTACCATCGAGGTTCCGATGGGACAGCATACCCTTGTTTGTGTGTTCGATACCGTTGGATGGCGAGGGCGAGCTGCAACGGCGGCTAAACTAACTGTGATTGGATTGCCACCTGCGATACTTTACTCGAATGACGCATGCAATGATAAAACTTTAGATACCGGGCGTGAGGAGTATATATATTCCCGGAGTAGGGTATTCGATACTGTTTGCGGGATAATGAGCTCCCCTCTTCCCGGGGGCGTGCTCGTCGTACTGAAAAATCGTCCAACTACTGCCGGAAGCGATAACGGTGTTCAGGCAGGAATACAATTGGACCCAGTCAATTAAACCGTATTGCCAGAACTCTAGGAAAAGGAATCAGATGTTATCAAAGATGATCCAAATTTATGGCTGACTGGATAAGATATTCCCATCGAAATCGCGGATAGTAACGTCGCCCATGGAGTCGGAAAGTAAGCGAAGGTTATACAATCGCAACCAGCTGCCTATTTCAAACTCCGCTGACCCGATTCGCGGGGTTTTGATCAATGTGGTTGGATATCATCCTCACACTCAACAAGGAAGGCCCCACATATCTTCGAATTGTTACAACGCTCAAAACTTGTCAGAAAGAATTCTCAAAGAATGCACTCTCCCTAATCGGTTTGACTCTCGCACATTGGGTATGTCTTGTTGTCCAGAAATACAGCTGGTTCTTCTTTGCCTGGGATTAGATGCATAGTCACAATGACGATTACTTTGCATGTAGGCGACGATCATGATTAACTGCGCACGGCCCACTTCTATGTAATTTGGTTGAAAGCCGTCTTCCAGACCCTACGGTTTAGTACAACAGTTTTACTTTTTAAAGTCGAAGTTACTGATAGACGTCATTCCTGATCACCACCAGTTAAGCACGATACAACATGTCTAAAATCTCAACCAGCAATCCAGGATTCTACGGCGTAGGTTCCGTAGAAATGTGGGCCTGTCAAGAAGTACCTTGACGTTAAGGCCGCTGTTTCAGAGATCGGTCATTGCGTTGACCTTGGTGTCTCTAAGGGAGATGTCTTCGATATCTATGCACAAACCGGGTAAGCTCCTCACACGTTCTTTGAACTGACTCCTTTAGTCCCAATTGGCAGCTTATGTCTCATGGTTGTGTTTCTGTCTCTGTTACAATTGCCACAGCGTATGACAATCCTGGAGACTTGTACATTCGCTCAACGAACCCGAAGGTTCTTCCCACTTTGTGACGTGGTCTTCCCAAGGCCCCTACTGTCAACATCGTGGTCTACAACGGCGAACCAGAAAAGTCTGTCCTAGACAATATTCGTGCCGTTCGTGACACGATCAAGTTAATGACCGTTGACGAGCTCCGAGCAGTCGTGCATGCTTTGCCCACTGGTGCTCTTGATGCTCGCGTTCCCAAGAAGGAAGATGTCGCCTTGATAATGTACACAAGTGGGAGTACCGGAAATCCGAAAGGTGTCGTTCTCAAGCATTCGAACCTCGTCGCTTCGGTTGGGGCTGTTTTCACCCTTGCTGAACATCACTTGATACCGAGCGACACATTCCTTGCCTATCTCCCTCTTGCGCATGTCCTCGAATTCATTTTTGAGCTTGTCTTCTTCTACGCTGGCTTGCCCATCGGTTATGGACGCGTGAGGACCCTTAGCGATGCCTTTGTTCGCAGCTGCCATGGAAAATTTGTCGCGCTTTGGTCCATGTCTACATGGCAAAACCAGCGGATTCGTGATGGCGAGACGATATGATGGAAAGGGATTTCAGTACCTGGCAAGTATCACAACACGGAAATCCATGTACAGAGGCAGCAGCCTCTTCAATCATCAACGTAAAGACTCGAAGACGTTAGTTTGGTTGGGGCAAATTCGAGACCGAGGAATCGGGGGACATCTTCTAACGTTGCTGATAGAGAGAGATCCCACCTTCCTCGACAATAGGTGCGAATGGAATTACAGTATAGAATCGAGGAAAAGTCAATGTACGCAGCTTCGGCCCTACTGACTCTCGAGAGCTGCTTTGAAGAAGTCCTTAAATATACTCAGTAAGTAAATCGGCTTCGATGGTCATCTACGTGACAATATTGTCGATACTAAGACTAACCTTGTTTTGATACTGCATGGCATCTTCACTGATGTTTTGCTACAGTCGTCTGACCCACCGAGGGCATTATCGAACGTCCTTGTGGTCAAAGTTATAGCGCGCCATACTCAGAGCAGATCTAAAAAAGCAGTCCCTTGACATCAACATTGCCACCAACCCCGGCACAGCAGGTCATTACATAAGAATGCAATCAACAAGCAACTTGGGTTTCTGCAAGACTGAGTTCCCTTTGCCGTGCATCTTCCCAAGTCCATGTTTCCTGATTGATGAAAGAGTGGGATCTCCAATAGTCGAAGGTTTTTTTACATAATCTAATGACGTTGTTCGCTGATGTACTTGAATTATCCTCGGGGTTCACAACCCGTTTGAAGGCCGCCAAATGTACAATTACAATTACGTGGCTATTAGCCTTGCCCCACAATGGTTCCGTTTTCATAAGCATTACTCTTATGCTTTGGCGTAAAAGTCCAAGTATCCGGTGCTGGCCCAAGGAACATGTCCGAAATCTTCACCCAATCCTTGCTATCCCCACTGGCAAGAAGGGTTTCTAAATTGTGATTTAGTATATCATCAACCAAGCGATTCTGGGAAAAACCATGCATACCTAATTCATCTCTACCCCTGAAACCCGGAGAGCGATCGTTAATCCGACCAGGAAGATGTTCAAGCAAACCGATAGGAACATATCGATATTGAAATGAGAGAGCTTCGCATAGATAACGACGCGTCGTATTGACTCCGGTAGTGTCCGAGCCAAAATGGCTTCAATGCCCTCAGTTAGCCAGGAGTTGGAGAGATACTCGAAACTTGAAAGAATCACCTCAAACCATATTCCACATACTTCGCTACCAAGTCTAATCGTTCGCGTGCGCTGATATCCCATTCGCGCTTTTCCTTTATTTCGGTGAAAATCCAAGGTTTTATTAGTGCTCCTCGACCAATCATGATACCATCTACACCGGAGAGGGAGAGTGTATCTTCATAGGCAGAGGATGAGAATATGTCGCCATTCCCAAAAATAGGAATCGAAGGTACTTTCGAATGCGGGAGTTCAGGACTAGGCAAAAGAAAGAAAAGAAAAGGAATCACAATCTTCATCCTTCTCCCTCGCTCGGACTGCGTCAACACATTGCTTGATATAATCCCAATCGGCAAGACGCGTGTACCGTTGCTGTCTAGTGCGACCATGTAACTGTACAGAGAACAAACCTTCGGTCAGCCGAGTTCATCGCAGCAGACGTGCGACCTTACTGTAACACACCCAACACCCCACTCTGAAGCCAAACGCGGCATTAACTTATGAGCCATGTTCTTTCCGTCCTTCACACCCGTGCGCAGTTTGACGGTCACCGGAATGTCGCCTAAGGCATAATTCATGCCAACAAGAATTTTGCCTAGCTTCGCAGGGGCGTCAAGTACTACGTATGTATTCACATCATTGCAGAAAGGATGAAATAAAAGGACTCACGCGCGCTCCCACTTCCACTCTTAAATACCAAGTCAATGGGACAGCCGCAGTTAACGTCAACGAAATCTATCCCTCCATTTCCAATTTCTTTTGCGATCACTTCAGAGGCGGAAGCAAGTACACCTGGTCTATTTCCAGCTACTTGAACGCCGAATGTTCTTTCAGAGGGATGACGACGGACAAGGGACCATTCTTCCTTGGAACCAGAAAGGAGGGTTGTTGTAAGAGCCACTGATCGGAGAAACTCAATGTTCGGACGAAAGAATGAACGCAAAACAAAAACTTACTCTCTCCACAGGTTATATCCGCACCGAGGCCAACACATAACCTCCTAAAGGGCTGCCGAGATCATGGGAATTTCAGTATCAGATTTTGAGAGCAAGACTCACCAAGTTTCCTACTGTCGTCAGCGGAGCTAGATCTGTAGTGAGGGAATTATCAGCTTTTGTGAACGCTGGTTATGTCCGGAACAAGCACGGACATGTCTGTCCTCGCCAATTTAACCT
>Ga0307507_10003276_pt1 | contig 31837 bp, 15 predicted proteins | sample 7_EM_MG_FD_207223 | JGI IMG/M metagenome (GOLD analysis project Ga0307507, IMG submission 207223) | Populus trichocarpa ectomycorrhiza microbial communities from riparian zone in the Pacific Northwest, United States - 7_EM | ecosystem: Host-associated > Plants > Roots > Unclassified | place... | reverse complement strand
TTTGTAGCTGCCGCAATACATTTAACCGTCCAATCAAATAGAAAAGCTACCAAAATTTAATGGAGCTGCCATTTAGGAATCCTTTTAGGCATAGAAGGCAGATATAAGCGTTGCAAGCGTAGTATGCATAGTAGTCATACAATTTGTATGGTGAGATCACCTAAATTCAATGCTGTGTGGGCGGGGCTCGCTTAATTTGATTTTCGCAATACTTTCGCAAAGCATAGTACGCAGAACCGTCGTACGTAGAGCCGTCGTGCAGAGCCTCCGTATGCAGAGCTTCGTGCAGAGCTTCGTGTAGAGCCTCCGCAGAGCTTCGTGCAGAGCTTCGTACAGAGCCTCGTGCAGAGCTTCGTGCAGAGCCCCGTGCAGAGCCCCGTGCAGAGCTTCATGCAGAGCTTCGTGTAGAGCTTCGTGAAAAGCTTTATGCAGAGCCTCCGCAGAGCTTCGCGCAGAGCCTCCGTACGCAGAGCTTGGTGTGGAGCTTCGTGCAGAGCTTTATACAGAGCCTCCGCAGCTTCACGCAGAGCCTCCGTACGCAGAGCTTGGTGTAGAGCTTGGTGCAGAGCCTCCGCAGAGCTTTGTGCAGAGTTTCGTGTAGAGCCTTAGCAAATATCCCTAGCTTTCCTACTAGTTAGATATCTCCTTTCTAACTTTTTATTTATACTTCTCTTTATATAAAATACTATAAAATAAAATAAAAAATAGTATAAAAGAGAGGAGACTAGCAGTTTAAACTGTAACTTTTATCTATTCCTTATTCTCTAGTTCCATAATCTAATCCTTACCTATAAGAGTACATATATTAGATCCCGCCGCGCTTGCGATAAGTTCGCAAGCACTTAATATCTTTTTGGCCGTATAGCGACGTAGGGGCGGGACACGTTACATTACCCTTTAGTGCTCCTACTGCCGCCACTATAGGCTAAGAAATTTTATTATACGCTAAACATCAAGCCCTATAATCCCCCTACTTGCAATTTCTATAGCACCTACTATAAAACCCTAGGAGACTCTAATACTTAGTAAAGGGGTAAAGGCCTATTAGATAACGCGGAGTCGCTATATAAGCCTTATAGAACTAGCATTAATTAGCTCTCTGCCTTATATAAGTAATATAGATTACTTATAGTTATATCTAGAGATCTACGGCTCTAAATTAGAATTGTATTTATATATAAGGGCCTCCCTATCTATACCTACTTCTTTAATATACTCCCTGCCTAAGCCTTTATATTAATTACTGGTAAAACTTTTACCCTCTTCTACTTATTCTAAGAGTGGTTAGTTATATAGGTATTATAAAAAGAGGAGAGTTTACTTATAGTATAGTAATATTACTAGAGAATCTCTTATATAGTAGGACAAGATGTATACTAAATAATTATATTTCCTAATTCCTAATTCCTAATAAAGGATAACATTAGTAGAATTTAAACTTATAATCTATTATATTTATATATAGCATCGTATAATAGAGGGTAAAGGTTTAGTTTATTCCTTACATCCTATAAGAGTTAAAATATGCGCGAACACCAGAATTAAAAGTACTTGTATGGTCACAGAGCCTTAATCCTATTAATTCTATTAGCCAGCCCAGGCTCTGCGTACGGAGGCTCTGCACGAAGCTCTGCGGAGGCTCTACACGAAGCTCTGCGGAGGCTCTACACGAAGCTCTGTATACGGAGGCTCTACACGACGGCTCTGCGTGCGACGGTTCTACGTACAACAGCTCTACTACGGAGGCTCTATAAAAGCTTTGTGTAGAGCTTCGTGTAGAGCTTTATGCAGAGCCTCCGCAGAGCTTCGCGCAGAGCCTCCGCAGAGCTTCGCGCAGAGCCTCCGCAGAGCTTCGCGCAGAGCCTCTGTACGCAGAGCTTCGCGCAGAGCCTCTGTACGCAGAGCTTCGTGCAGAGCCTCCGCAGAGCTTCGTGCAGATAAGCCTTATAATATTACTTATCCTTAGGATATTTAAATAAAAGTGGTACCATTTTAAAGCGCTTTACAAGCTCTATAAATCTATACTAATAGAAAAATTATTTATTTAATATTGGGGGGTGTATTACAAGTGTAAGTATATTAGGGGATTTTGCCAAGACTATCCGGGCTATCCTCGGATAGGATTATTATCCGCCCGACCGGATAGGATAATTTATCCTCCGCAGGTCTGCTCACCCACCCAAGACAATGCACGGACCTCCTACCAAAATCAAAATCAAAACATCAAAACCTATATCTATCCCTTAACCCATCAGCGTCCCCAGAGTAGCTGGTCTGTGCAAGAACGCCAGGGGGTGCAGCTCGCAGGGGTCACGGAAAAGTTAAACGGGGTCACCAATAGGGTCGGCGAAAGCTAAACGGGGTCACCGATAGAGCGCCGGAAAAAGGTCGGCGGGGTCACACTTTTAGCCATACAGAACGCGCATTGGTAGCCAAATTTAACTTAAGCGACCGCATAAACTAAAATATCTAGGGCATATGCTACGCATACGCACATAGGCACTTAGACATACACATATATATACACATACATATATATACGCGAATTTATATATATCTCGCTATACTAATAATAAGTGAAAACTATACTAAGGTAAATGAGAGTATAGTAGGATGGTTAAACGGCCTACTAGTTAGTATAGACAACTATATACTACGCATATGTTAAGTATACGCAGGTATTCTAGAGCGTACCTAATATCGAACACGAAGACGATAGTTCTTAAGATAATATAATCGGCAGGGAGAGTATTGAAGATGAGGAGAATAAGGAAAATAAGGAGAATAAGGAAAATAAGGAGAATAAGGAGAATAAGGAGGGCGAGGAGGGCGAGGGTTAAGATAGTACGCAATAGCGGCTTCTATTTCATATAGGTCTCTCTAAGGTAACACTATATACGGCTTTATGCATATACTATGTATATACTTAGAATAGCCAGGGCACACTCTAAGACTATAGAGCACTTATTAGCTCTAACGGCAAGCATCAAGTTATTGTCTAAGAGGTAATAGACTATATTATAATGCTAGAATATCCAGTAACCAGAAAAGAAGGAATTGTATACTTTATCTATAAAGCAACACCTCTACTGTCTATAGATGCAGATAAAAAAAATAGTATATAAGGTTATTAATTGGTATATATTAAAGGTAAGCAATACATATATAGAGCATATGCTGTACTTATACATCTAGCAGATTTAATTCTTATTCTATTAAACTGGTAACCCTAAGATTATACAACTATAGCTTCTTAGAGAAAATAATAATTGGGAGAATAGAAAAGCATTTTATTAAGCGTTTAAATATAGCAGCATTAAACACTGCGAGTACGCCTATAAGGATATGCTAAGTATATACTTGGCATATAATAGGGTTAAGCCCAAATTAATTAACGACCTCTAAAAGCGTAGTAGTCGTCCATACTAGGCAGTAGAGATTAATAAAAAGCTTAAATAAAGCATAGAGAGGTAAGCATTATCTATATATGTTAGGCATATACTTATAATATACAGCTACTACCACGGTGTTCTATAATTATGGCGGCAGTATATCTACCCTAGTATATAAGAATGTGTATATAGTAAAAGCAGACTAACAATGTTTTTTTAGTATAAAGTACGCATATGGCCCGCATATAGTCCGCATATGCGCGATATATGCTTATTATATATAGGTAGAGTTTATTAGTTGTTCTAGCAGCAGTAATACTAAACCATAGCATACTGCCTGGCCTTTATTATTAATAACTGCCCAAGTAGATATTTAATACCTTTGTTTACTTATTAAACATAGAGTTTAGGAAGTTAAATGAGAATGTACCTATATTGGACATACAATGTTAAAGCAAAAATATTGTGGTATGTAATGTATACATCGTGTATATACTATGCATATGCTAAGTCTATATAGGATTTGACCACCCACAAGGCTAAGGTAGAGTAGTGGGCCGAACATGCGGTGTATAGTTAGATTGCTATATTCCTGTTAATATGGCACGGTATCCTTATATTTGCCTTATTACACGGAATTCTTATATATATTATCCACTATATCTAATAAAGCTACCAGTTAATCTTGCTAATAATATAGTTAAAGCAATAAAGCAGGTGGATGTCCTAAGCCTTACTATACGTATGCTCCGTATATGCATAGTATATATAAATGAAACTACTTACTATTCTATAGGTCGATTTATCCTATCGCCGTAGTACTATATTTTATATAAGAAGTATAGGACGTAGATACTATATGCGGTATATAGCAGTCTTAATATTAAGGATTAAATTACTGCTCTAATTTAAAAGGAAAGGCTACTACAGTTCCCAGAGGGGACGGTATATATAGGTAAGTATAGGTTAAACATACGCTAAGTATATACAGAGGCTAAACGTAGTAGGTATACTACATAAGTTCTCTATTAATTAATATAAAGAGAACACCAAGCAATGGATTTAGGCAATTTATAACTATTAGAATATATATCACATAGTCACATGTCTCTAATTAGTCACCCTTACGGTGACTTATTAGCCCCCTACTTAGGCACCGCGATCCTTACGATCCTCTGCTTTTGACACCTATTAGACAAGAACAAATCTATTAGTTAATAGGCCATACAAGTGCACTTAGGTGATACCGACATTGATCAATAGTCAACCTTACCAGTTGGCTATAGAGCAACAAGGTTCACTGCCGCCCTAGCAGCTTCGATTGAAAGCAGCACTCTAGTACCTAGCAGCAAAACCAGCACCTAGCAGCTCTGGCAGCATCCAACTACCCAGCTAGCTTAGAATGTATTTATATATTCTACAGCACGCAAATCAACCCCCAGTACGACCTCTTTACTAAGTGCCAGTACCTCCAGCATAACAGCACCCAACATCCAACAGCCCTCGGGCAGTACCCCAGCAGCTACCTTAGCAGCTACCTCAGCAGCACTTATACAGTATACCAGCTTATACAGCACCCAGCGTCACAGCAACCCAATAGCCTCGCGCAGTACCCAATACCCAATAGCTTTACGCAGTAACCTAGTATAGCAACACAACTCAGCAGCAAACCAATACCTAGTACGCGTCTTAGCATACAAATCAACATCTAACAGCCTCGTGCAGTACTCCAGCGTTATAGCAACCTAGCAGCCGTCAGCAGTACCCAGCGTCATAGTAACCTAGCAGCGTTAGCAGCACCCATTACCTAATAGCCTTATGCAGTACTCCAGCGTCATAGTAACCCAGCAGCATTAGCAGCACTAAAGTACCCAGCTTCGCCAGAAGCAACCAGCTCCAGAAGAGCACCCTATATAAGCTTAACACCCTGCCATGTCGAAATCACGTTAATAACGCGCTCTCCAGCCCCCCTGCTCCTCCGTTAGCATTTGCAGCAGTTACCAGCGCGCCCTTATCTTACGATAATTTTAGCTCTACCAGACTCTTAAAGTTCTGCTAGCACGCTATTCCTACAAGCTCGACACTCTACCACAATCCTAGCGGCTCTGCCACGTTAAAATTACGTTAATAACGCGCTCTCTAGCCCCCCTACTCCTCCGTTAGCATCTATAGCAGTTACTAGCGCGCCCTTATCTCACGACAATTTCAGCTCTGCCAGACTCTTAAAGTTCTACCAGCACGCTATTTCTACATTCTTAACACCCTACTATGTCGAAAATCACGTCAATAGCACGCCCCCAAACGCCAGCGTGCCCCTCTACGGCCTTTGCAAGCTACAAATACCACGTTAATAGGGTCTATATATTGGTGGTTTTACGCACAAAGAAAGAACTGCCAGTATTAGAATATATAGATAGTAGTTACGCCTGCAATCCATCTGACGCTGGCACCGTACTACTACATACCATCGACAAACTGATAGCGCCGCTATGCCTACTATTATGATACTGATCGTGCCAATACGCCTACGATCTACCGACCGAATGATCGTGCCTATATACCTACGATCTACCGACCGAATGATCGTGCCTATATGCCTACGATCTACCGACCGACCAATAGACGAGCTCTACGTTTAACCACTATCACCACCCGACGCTTGCACTGTACTGCTACCTGAATCTAACAACTGTCGTGCCAATACGCCTGCGACCCAAATACAACTAGGTAGAGCTTTGCTCCCTAAAATACAACCCCGTCGCTAGCACCGTACTGCTAGTGTTAGAATACATGGATAGAGGCTACATGGTTATGTGTCTTAGGATGGCTGTTCTACGCACAAAGAAAGAACTGCCAGTATTAGAATGTATATTACATAGTCGCGTATCTCTAATTAGTCACCCTTACAGTAACTTATCAGCCCCCTACTTAGGCACCGCAATCCTTACAATCCTCTGCTTTCGACACCTATTAAACAAGAACAAATCCATTAGTTAATAGGCTATATAAGTGCACTTGGGTGATACCGACAATAACTTTAACAACGAGCATTTCCTTATTGTATGCTATATATATGCGCAAGCTAAGGCATTCCAACGCGTAATATATATCGAAATGGACCTATTATTTAAGATGGTTTAAGGTAAAATAAATATATTCTTAATTGTAGGATAGGACGAGAATTCTAAATGTATATATACCCTATGCTATATATATGCTATATATAAGCTAAACACTTACAATAGGAATTAAGGTTTAGGTATACGCCTTTCTTAACCTAGAAACATGTACTGCGTATATAAAGATGTTTTAGCTAGTATTTAAGGTTTTAGGTAATACTGCTCAATTATTTATATAATTTACGCATATCCACAGAACTGGACTTCGCACTGCTATAGTTAATATATGTAAGAAATAAGCTGGTGGTAAGTATACGTTCTATATACGCTTTGTATATGCTCTATATATACTTTATATATGCTTATAATATATAGGCTTTGGAGATTACCTATATATAATTAACCTATCCCGTAAATGGGATGAACACCTTTAGTATATACTTATATTCTGCCTAGTATACGTTAAATAAAACTTTATAAAGCGCTTTCCAACTTATAAAGCAAGATATATTATAGAGCAGATATAGGAAGCGGAGACAGAGCAGAAACTAATAGTGCGTATGCAAAGTATATACATACTATATCCGGAGCTTACGTCTTAGATAAATAATAAGAAGAAAATATGGATACTAGTTGGGCTTATAAAGGAAAAGTCAAAGGTCCCTTATAAGTGGTGGGTATATATACGGAAGCATACTGGACTTGGTAAAAGTAGTCACTTTTAAGATAATAACTTTACTGGTTGAAAATTATGCGTGCTTACCGCAGTACTTTGGTAAAGGTATACGCTCTATATATACACTACATATTCTAATATTTTAGTATAGGCTTAAACTCTATATATAAGAAATGTTTAATCTATAAGAGCTATATAAAGAAACGGGAATAGATAATATATAGAAAAATTATAGTGACTTAAAGCGGATAGTAGTACAGCTATAGAAACAATGTATGCATATATGCTATATATGCAAAGTATATACTAAGCTTAAGTAGTATAGAAGTAGCGAAAATTAGCTAAGCGGCGAGCCAGAAATTCTAGGCTTAATCTTCCTTAGAATCCTTAGAACCTATTTAATACCCCTAGGCCTATTATATCTAGTAGCCAGATTATCTTATAGATAAGTATAGTAGATAATAATATTATATTAGTATTAGATATATTACGCGTATCTACCGCATATATAGTAAAGATGCCACTACTACCGTCGCGAAATTAAACACCCTAGACTATAGGTAAGAGGTATAGGTCTTACCTATCTACAGAGGAGCTAGAAAAGGAGGCATATACACTATATATAGAAAATATGGAGTAATGAATTAACGAATTAAAATAGGCTAAAGATATATATAATAGAGCAAAAGAACTAGCAGAGCTTAAGAAGTGGGCGTAGAAATATAGTGTTAGCATATAGGGCGCATATGCACGGTATATATATAGAAAGTATTACGTAGAGTTCTATAATAAATAAAGAATTGATTAATATAGGCCTTCCGCCCCACGCCCTATATTAGGTATATGCCTAGCCTATCTACTAAATAAACCCCACCAAAACTCCGATAATGTGTACTGTATGCTGCGTATATAGCGTATAGGCCTAGCATATACTGGGACTTATAGTTTAATACTTAGTCGAGTATAGTGGGTTAAGTAGCGAGTTTTGCCTATAGCTTATACAGAGCATAAGCATAATGTATGCAATGGAAGGAATTAAACTTACTAGAGCTCTTACCTCTACTATAACGGCCTATTGTCTTTCTGCTTGCTAGTGCTAAATATTAGCTGTATATATATAGGGAATGTGTAAGGTAAGCTTACCCCTTTCGCGGCAGGTGGATAGTAAGGGGGACTCCTTATAGTCGCCTAGTAGGGTCGGGCCGCGCTATGCATATGGTTAGCGTATGCCAAATATATATAGGTGAAATACTAACCCTGCGTTTTAAGCTGGTAGAGGGGGTAGATAGGCCAACACACTGTTTTTTTCTTATTAGTATACGCCTAGTATAAGCACGTGTTAACCTATGGTTAGTAGAAGATATTATGGGTTTATATATACGAAGTATATACGCGTATAAGCTAGCAATATAACTAAGTAGTGGTTTTGGTAATATATATACGGGGCCTATATAAAGTTGGATTTTACCAGTCTCCTAGATATAGAGATAAGCGTTTATTTCCAAATTAGGCAGTAGCCCTAGTAGTAGCCGTGCTTATTCCTCCTATACGCTACCCTTAGGCCTATAAGTACCCTTAGGTCTGAAATTAAACTTAGGGGGAATAAGTATATAGATAAATAGATAGATAGATAGATATATTGGGGTATAGCGCACATATGTAGAAGCGAAACTAATGCTCTTACCTTGCAATAGAATTGCCTGCCGAATTAGATGGCAAACCCCTAGTCCTAGGTACTGTATCCAGTTAGCTTAGGCTAGATATATACTGGGTATAGAGTAAGTATACGCAAACAGAGTGCAGGCGTCTATATACTCCGAAATTCTTAACCCTAAAGGGCTACGGCTATATACAGTGTTAGTACTGTATATATATTGTATATATATAACCTACCTAGGCTTATATAGGTATCTAGTATCCCGCCAGCTACTAGAGAGAACGAAACGCTTTAGAGCGCTATATTATATTAGCGTTGCATATATATAGCATATACTAGGCATATACTTCTCCCCTATAATTAACTCTATAGCCAACGTGTTAGTAGTAGGAGGGTTGGTTACTGTATATAATAAGCATATGCCTCCGCTAAACTATATAGTAATACTTACGGGCACCGCTGTGCTTGTTACGGATATAGCGGCGGTACTGCAACTATATTAGTGGAAGACGTAGATATTATATATATACGGAATATACGCTTAGCTAGGCTGTAAAGACCCAGCCGTATATCTACATGCCATTTACTATAATATTATAGCTATGTTTGTTATCAGTATATACTATATATAAGGTATAGATATGCGACCTATACTATAGAGTTAATAGTAGATAGGACGGAGGCAGGGTTAGATAGATCTGGTTTACGCTTAGTATATATATACTCTTTATATAGAGCCTTTCTGGCACCTACTTGCGTTATCCTAGACTGTTATAGCTGGGGCTGCATAAGGTTAGCATATACTATAGGTATATAGCTTTAGATTCACGTACGCCTTCTACCTACTATGGCTGCTACGGCATGTGCTTTGTCTACTATAAGCATATACCTTATATGCGCGTTCTCTATAACTAACCTAGTGTTACCCAGTTAGGGTTAGAGTTAGGGATCGGGCCTATATACTTCTATTAGTATATGCTTCTTCTAGGCATATACGAAGTATATACTCACTATAGTAGTACCTAAAGGCGCTAGGGTTAGTGGCACCGGCCACCTACGTATTATTAAAGTCTGCGATTATAAGATTACTTATAGTAAGCGTAGGTAGAGCGTATACTAGAGCGAAATTAAGATGTTAATATTGCCCTAGCTAGATGTTAGCATATGCAGTGCTTATGCATAGGCTATATAGTATATACTCGTAGCGTATGCTGTGGTGTTATAGAGAAGTTCTAATACAACCACTATTGTTATGGATATGCAACTCGTATACATAGGCTATATTTTAATAACTTAGCTCGCCTTAGTAGCTAGTGGGATGTATATACCCTGTATATACAATCCACACGTTCTATAATATTTACGATTTATTAAATACTGCGATTTAAAAATAAAAAAAATTATTTTGTATATGCGCTGCATATGCAGAAACTAAGCGGGGTTAGAAGCTGAGTAAGGTCAGAAAGGTTGTGACCCCGTTCAACTTTGTGACGGGGTTACAGCTGAGCGTGGTCTGGAAAAAGTTGAACGTGGTCGCTAATAGGGGTCGGCGAAAGCTGAGTATAGTCGCCGATGGAATGCCGGAAAAAGGTCGGCGGTACTTAACTTTTATCCATATAGAACGCGTATTAGTAGCCACATTTGACTTAAGTAACCATATAAACCAAAATATCCAGAGCATATGCTACGTATATACACAGAGATATATACACAAGGATATATATATATATATATATATATACGCGTATTTATACGTCCCTCACTATACTAATAATAAGTGAAAACTATACCGAAGTAAACGAGAGTATAGCAGGGTGGTTAAACGGCCTACTAGTTAGTATCTATAACTATATGCTACGCATATGCTAAGTATATACAGATACCCTAGATCGCACCTAATATCGGACACAAAGACAATGGTTCTAAAGATGATATAATTAGTAGAGAAAGTATTAAAGATAAAGAGGATAAGGAGGAGGATAAGGAGGTTAAGGGTCGGGGGGGTATATAACAGCGGCTTCCATTTCATATGGGTCTCTCCGAGGTAAGACTCTGTGCGGCTCCATGCATAGGCTATGCATAAGCTGTATATATACTTAGGATAGCCAGAGCACACTTTGAGACTATAGAGCACTTGTTAGCTCCTGTGGTAAGCATTAAATTGTTGTCTAAGAGGTAGTAGATTATATTGCAATGCCAGAATATCCAGTAATAAGAAAAGAAGGAATTGCACACTTTATCTATAAAGCAACACCTCTACTATCTATAGATGTAGACAAAGAAACGGTGCGTGAGGTTATTAAGCAGTATATATTAAAGGTAAGCAATGCACATGCTAGGTATATACTGTATTTATACCTCTAGTAGATTTAATTCTCATTCCATAAAACTAGTAACCCTAAGATTATACGACTATAGCTTCTTAGAGAAAATAATCGGGAGAGTGGAAAAGCATTTTATTAAGCGTTTAAATATAGCGGCATTAGACACTGCGAGCACGCCCATAAGGATATCCTCCGCATATGCCCCGCATATAATAGGGTTAAGCTTAAATCCATTAATAACCTTTAAAAGCGTAGTGGTCGTCTATACCAGGCGGTAGAGATTAATAAAAAGCTTAAGCAAAGTACAGAGAAGTAAGCATTGTTTATATATCTTAAATATATACTTATAATATACAGCTACTACCATAGTATTCTATAATTATGGCGGCAGTGTATTTACCCTAGGACACAAGAACGTGTATATGGTGAAAGCAGACTAACGATGTTTTTTTGGCATAGAGTACGCGTATGGCCAGCGTATGCGCAATATATGCTTATTATATACAGATCGAGTTTATCGGTTGTTTTAGCAGTAGTAATACTAAACCATGGCATACTGCCTGGCCTTTATTATCAACAACCGCCTAAGTAGATATTCGATACCTTTGTCTACTTATAGAATATGGAATTTAAGAATAAAAACAAGAATGTACTTATATTGGATATTTAACATTAAAGCGAAAATATTATGGTATGTAATATTCCGTCTTGTATACGCTATGTATATGTTAACCCTATATAGGGTTCGACCACCTATAAGGCCAAGGTAGAGTAGTAAGCTAAACATATAGTGCACAGCTAGATTGCTATATTCCTATTAATATAGCACGGTATCCTTATATTTGCCTTATTACGCGGAATTCTTATATATATTATCCGCTATACCTAACAAAGCTACCAATTGATCTTGCTAACGACGTAGTTAAAGTAATAAGGCAGGTGGAAGTCCTAAGCCTTACTACACGTATGCTCCGTATATGCATAGCATATACGAATGAAATTACTTACTATAGTATATGTCGATTCATCCTATCACCGGAATATTATACTTTATATAGGAAGTATGGGGCGCAGACACTACGTACAGTATATAGTAGTCTTAATATTAAGGATCGAATTACTGCTTTAATTTGAAAAGAGAGGATGCTATAATTCCTAGAGGGGATGGCATATATAGGTAAGTATAGGGTAAATATACGCTATATATATATAGAGCCTAAGTAAAGTAGGTATGCTACGCGAATTCTTTACGAACCAACATAAAGAGAACACCGAATAATGGATTTGGGTAATTTATAACTTTAATAACAAGCATTTCCTTATTATATGTTGTATATATACGCAGGCTAAGGCATTCTAATACGTAATATATATTAAAATGGACCTATTATTTAAAATGGTATGAGGTAAAACGAATCTGTTCTTGGTTGCTGGGTAGGACGACAATTCGAAACATATGCACGCTCTATGCTACGCATATGCTATGCGTGGGCTAATATTTATAACAGGAATTAAGGTGTGGGTATACGCCTTTTTGAACCTAGAAATACGTATTGCATATATAAAGATGTTTAAGCTTATATTTAAGGTTTTAGGTAATGCTGCCTAATTATCTATACAATTTGCACACATTTACGGAACTGGACTTTGTACGGCTATAGTTAATATATGTAAGAAACAAGCTGGTAGTATGTATATAGAGTGTATACGCTATATATATGCCTAGCATATACTAACGATATATAGGCTTTAGAGATTACCTATATACAATTAACCCATTACGCGAATGGGACGAACACTTTTAGTATATACTTGTATTCTGCCTAGTACATATTAAACGGAACTTTGCAAAGCGCTTTCCAACTTATAAAGTAAGATATATTATAAAGCAGATATAGAAAGCGGAGACAGAGTAGAAACTTATAGCGCGTATATAAAGTATATGCACACTACATCCGGAGCTTACGTCTTAGATAAATAATAAGAAGAAAACATGGATACTAGCTAGGCTTATAAAGGAAAAGTTAAAGATGCCTTATAAGTGGTGGGTATATGCACGGAAGCATACTAGAATTGGTAAGAGTAGTCACTTTTAAGACAATAACTTTACCAGTTAAAAATTATGCGTACTTGCTGCAGTAATACATATACTCTATATATGCACTACTGTCACGAAATTCGTGTAGAGGGGTTCATTAATGCAATGGGTTAATTGATTAATGATCTTGACTTAATTATTTATTGATGTCAATGTTTTAACCTAGGGCCCCTAGGGCTCTAAAGAGATTTACAATACACATGCCCCGTACACGTGACTCGTGCACGTGTCCCACGCCTTAGAGAATACAGATTATCTAATACACCCCCTTAGCTTTAAGCTCTTTGAGGTTAAAGCTAGCCACCTTCTTGTGTCCGTTAATGAGTCAATTGAATCGTAATCTTATCTGAATCCTTTTGTCTTGCTCTGATACCGTCCCTTAGGTCCTTTAGTTACTTCTCCTTATCTAGCTACTCCTTAATATCCACCATCCTGATTATATTAATGAAACTTTAAAACCTCTGCTTGGGTAGGGCCTTTATAAGTCTATTAGCAATCATCTCCTTTATCGCTGTCTATTGAAATCGTACTTGTCTTATTGCGTATTCCTAACGTAGCCAGTGTTAATAGATGTTAACATATCGGAGCTTCGTGATTAGCTTTGCCGTGTCTTCTATAATTAGTTGGAGCGTCTAGGTGTTATCGCATTTAATAATTAAGGGCTCATTTAGGCGTAACGTTATTGCTTTAAATAGCCTACTGGTAAAGATAGCTTCCTTTACTGTTTATAATAGGGCTAATAACTCGGCTTCTATGCTTAACATCATAACTATACCCTGCTTGTTTGCTCTTTAGGCAATCAGCCCCCTAAATAGCTTTATAATGTATCCTTACAAGCTCTTTCTGTCGACGGAGTTGTCCGTAAATAATGCATTGCTAGCACAGATAAATAATTGCGCTTTACCTCTACCGTCTCTTCTATCGTCTCGTCCTTTATCGCGTATTCCTTTGTCTCTCCCTCTACTGTTTATTCCTTCCTTATCTCCTCTATAGCAGATTGCTCTGCTTCTCGTGCTATATAGGTATTAGATGACTCTGTTTGCCGCTTAATAATGCTCTTAGCTTAGGTCCTAATTAAACCTTACCAGCCTTAATACTGCAAACGCAATATCCAGACGCGTTGTAGTGGCTGCATAAAGTATTAAACCCATTTTTCTCTGATATAGCATTGTAGAAGCTGCTTCTCTTAGTAGGGATATAGAACGGACTAGTAGGTCTGTATTAGGGGACGGAAGCGTTGGACAGATCGATCGGTAATTAGTAGGGAGGAGTTCCAATTCTGCCATAGAAGTGTCTAGAAGACGCCCTCTGAGATCTATCTTATACTAGTTAGCTATCTTCTTAATATAGGCTTCCTGGGATAGCCATAGGAGCCTCTAGCTACGATTGCGTAGCACATAGATTCCTAGGAACTATTTTAGCTCGCCAAGGATACTTATCTAGTATTCCTTGTATAGCTCCTTAATTGCTTCTTGAGCTTTCTTCTTATCTGTCTTTTGGTAGTAGAAGACAATATCATTAACATAGAAGAAGACGACTATTCCACCTTTTAGCATAATATACGGCTCCTAAGGTACCTCTTTAAAGCCTAATTCGTTTAACGAGCTTGTGAGATTCTTCTGCTATAACAGTGGTAATCGTTATAGTCCGTACAAGGCTTTTCTTAAGCGTAGTACTTTGTCTTTCTTTCCTTTATTAAACCCTAGCGGTAGCTTTACGTAGACAACCTTATTGAGATCACAATGGACAAATGCATTAACTATATCTATCTGTGTCGTTTCCAGGTCAAATTTTGCGGTAATTGCTATAAGGGTTCAGAAGGTCGTACTAGCTAATATAGTAGCTCTTATAGGTAGGTCTCCTGGGGCCTATTAATTTCCGCATACTACTAAGCATGCCTTGCATTTCTAGAGAAATCCGTGCTTGTCTGTCTTGTAGACGAATACTTATATTAAGCTAAGGATCTGCTGTCCCTTTATATACTTCTTTTCTATTTCTTGAAACAACCTTATTTGATAATGAGATTGGAGATAGGCTTATTAAGCCTCTTAGAACTAATCTCGAAGAGGATGCGTATTAAGGTCCTAAATTAACTAAGGTGGCGGAGGTAGGTTCTTCCTATATAATCTAACATCGCGTATTCTGCCTGATTTCAGCTTACTATCATTAAGTTAACTATTAAGGTTGAACTTCCTTCCTGCTAAGAAGGCGCCGTAATAGGCTGATGTAATCCTTTTAGCAACAAAGTCTTTAAACCTATTATCGCTGGCTTCCTTAAATAAGTCTTTAACTAAGTCATTGGACACCCCCTAAGTGTTAAACGCATCTCCTACTTGATAAGCGACGTCTTAATCAGTACCTTATACACCTGACTTTATAGGATACTCAACGTAAAAGGCATATAGAGATTCTTCGTCTTCTTCTATTAGAGGTGGTGTATAGTACGCATTTTTAAGAGCTCTTGCAAGCTCGAGATCTGCTAACTTATTAAAGGTTTAAACTGGCTTATTAACGTCGTCGTCGTCTTCCTCTTGAATTGACGGTTTAAATATTTCTTTATTATCTTCCAGAAGGACCTCATTCTTAGTTAGGGTATTAGGGAGTTAAATCTTCTTAATCAGCGTGTCTAATTCAGTGTGTAGGTCCTTTAAGATGTCCATTCGCTTGCTGTTAAAGAACGTCTTTTTATTAAAGATGACATCCCTAGTAGAGATAATAATACCTTTATGTAGGATCCAGATCCTGTAGATATTGGTAGAGTTATAGCTAACGAGGTAGCTAATATAGGCTCACAGATCTAGCTTGCTTAGCCTTTTCTTCTTTAGCTAGGCATCTGACGTTATTACATACGCCCTACAGCCGTAGGCTTTTAGGTGCGCTAGTTACGGCTTTCTTAACCTATTAGCTAGGTAGGTATGGAACCTCTTATATAGTAATTTCCATCCATTACTTTCTCGTGGCGTTTAATCTTAAAGGTAGACTGCACAGTTAATAATCTCGTTCCATAGATTATGCGGTAGCTTAGTAGTAATTCTTATTACTTGTGTTCTCTCAATAATCACACCCCCTGAGCGTTTGGCGGTACCATTCTAAGCTTAGGTATATAGCGCCAAAGGCTTAAATGTAATCCCTTAAGTCCGTAGCCATTTAAAAGTTCTCTTTCTCCCTAGCTCGTTGTCTGATCTAATAGTGTTAACTTTAAGGTTATACCTCAGACAAATCCATTAGATAAAATCTTTAAGCACTTATAGTGTCTCCTTCTCCTTGCTATACATTGTTATAAAATACGGGAAGGATCTTCCTGAGAAGGTGTTATAGATAAGCATAACTCATACAAATCCGGTATGCGCTTCCTTAAGGTTAGTCCAGTTAATATAGAGGTTAAGATAGGGTTTATCAATTTTCTATTTTAAGAACCTTCTTAAGACCTAACGCTTGATTTTGGCGAGACTGTAATATTAATATTCCATTATCTTTAGGCCTTAAAGCTTAACTCCTAGGGCGTTAAGACCTAAATAATAAAGGCTTATAGGTCCTGGATAACCTAGACGTAGATGCTATAGATATATATTACCTTTTAAATCTAGACAAGCGTCTCTTAACAATGCTCTACGCTTCCATTAGCGGCGTAGCAGTCGGCTTATATTAAACGCTAATCAACTTCCTAGTCGGATATATTCGATAGTCTATTATCCGTGACGTTCTTCTATTTAATATAGGATTATGTCATCCTTCCGAACTAGAAGATTGTTGTCTCCTTTATTGTCCTAGTAGAACCCTCGTTTTCGAAGCAGATAAAACAATACTAGATTTGTATTAAAGTCCGTATAAAAGGCAACGTCCTTAAGATATAGGGTTCCCTTGCTCTTGTCTAGTTTTATAATTTAGATAGTGATATCGCCATAGCCTAGTATAGGCACTTCTAAGCTGCTGGCGGTAATATATTCGTGTCTTAAAGCTTTCCTAAAATTGTAAAAATGAGAGAGGTTATTAAAGATATAGAGAGTGGTTCCTAAGTTAAGAATAGTTAATAGCTTTAGTGGATGGGTTTAACCGGTGTGATATAATTTTAGGAATATTGTATTAGCTTCTCCCTTAATCTTAACTTCCTAGCTCTTATCCTATTATTATTAGGCCTTGTCTTCTTATTCTTCAAGTCTAATCTTCGCAACTTAGTTAGTAAGATTCTTATTCTTTTCTACCTTCTTCTATGCCCTATTGATGCGCGCATCTCCTATTATAACTCCTACAGGCCTCTTGTCTTTAAATAAACACTAATAGTCCCGTAGGGAGTGTCCTCGTATTCCGCACGCTAAGCACTTGGGCGTTGGCTTCTTGTAGGACGTCTTCTTATCCACTAGTGTCCTGGCTCTCTTTAAGCGTCTATTGCGTGCTAAGGCCTTTCCTCTTTGTAAACCTTTAGTAGTATCAGAGTGATCCTTAGTGGCTTACTCTGCGAAGTCTGCATTAAAGGTACTGCCTCTTATAATAGCATTGGCTTTCTTTAAGGGTGTTCTAAGTCCTTCTTGCAGCTCCTTTGCTACTTTGCGGTATTTAGAAGATCTCGACTTCTAAGGGTTATTTAACTCGGTAGTGTACTTCATATAGTAGGCGTCGCTAAAAGGTCAAATAACTTCTGCCAAATCTTAAAGCCAGATACTATCGGACATTTAAGAGATCTTATACTTCTCTCCTAGGGATATTACGTGTTCCCATTAATCTAGCCATTGGTTCAATTTTAATAACTATTTAAACCCCTTAAGGGCTTCTATGTACTAGTATTGTACCTTCTTCCTAACAAACAATGAGGTAGGTTCTGTGTTCTCCTTCAGCCAAAATAGCCATTCTTTAACTATTAAGAAAGGGTCAAGTAGTAGCTTCTTCTAAATTGATACTATAGATATAATCTAGGTGCGGATCTGTTGAAGATAATCTTCCTATCTTAGGAAATACTTTATGTCCTAGTTATAGTATCGTCTGCTATTCTTATACGCTTTCTGTTGATTCGTCAAGAGCTGCGTATACAAGGTTGCATTCTTATTGAAATCTATAACTTCTGGATAGGCTGGTTCTTATAGTAGACCTCATTAAGGTGCTGCACCATCTGGGTCAATATGGGCCCAAATTCGCTAATCCATAAGGGCTCGGAGTTGCTATAGCTATTGCTCCCAGTCTTCTAACTTATTAAGGATGATCATTGTTAACAAGCTTAACATCAGTGGAGTCATTTAACTAATAGGCAAAGGAGGGATTAAGATGGTATTTTATTATTAGGATCGTCCTGTTGTCAGGATCGTCCTTATCATCAGATTAAGGTGGAATCTTGTGGAATCTCATAGAATCTCGTCGAAGACTCGTCTTATAACAATTAAGGTAGGATTTCTGTCAGAGTCTGCGTCTTGACAATAAGGTGTCAGAGTCTGCGTCTTAACAATAAGGTGTCAGAGTCTGACGATAAGGTAAAATATCTTTAAATGATTAAGTAATAGCTGGATAGCTTCTTAAGTCAGTGGACCAGGCTCATAACTATCACGAAAATTCAGATAGATGAGCTCGTTAATAAAATAGGTTAATTGATTAATAATCTTAACTTAATTATTTATTAATGTCAATGTTTTGACCTAGGGCCCCTGGGGCTCTGAAGAGATTTACAATACACATGCCCCGTGCACGTGACTCGTGCACGTGTCCCACGCCTTAGAGAATACAGATTATCTAACAACTGCATATTCTAATGGTTTAGTATAGGCTCAAACTCCATATATAAGAGATGTTTGATATACAAGAGCTATATAAAGGGGCGGGGATAGATAATATGTGGAGAAATTATTGCAACTTAAAGCGGATAGCAGTATAGCTAGAGAAACAATGTATGTATATACGCTATAAATGCAAAGTAGATGCTAAGCTTAAGCAGCTTAGAAACAGCGGAAAGCAGCTAAGCAATAAGCTAGAAATCCTAGACTAAATCTTTCTTAGAATCCTTAGAACCTATTTAACACCCCTAAGCTAAATCTACAGTATATACCTAATGTAGAATTATCTACTATATTTAGTGGGCAGACTATGTCGCAGATAAGTATAGTAGATAATGATATTGTATTAGTATTGGATACGTCGCGCGTATCTATAGTATATGTATTATAGATGCCGCCCCTACTATCTTGAAGTTAAACGCCCCGGACTGCGGGTAAAAGGCATAGGTCTAACCTATCTATAGAGGAGATAGAAAAGGAGGCATATATACTACGTATAAAAAATATGGAGCAACGAATTAGTAAATTAAAATAGGCTAAAGATGTATATAATAAAGCAAAGGAACTAGCAGAGCTTAAGAAGTGGGCGTAGGAGTATAGTGTTAGTATATAGGGCGTATATATATAGTATATAGAGAGCAAATGTTATATAGAGTTTTATTACGATAAGAAAAGAATTGATTAATATAGGCCTATAGCCCCCGCGCCCTATATTGGGCATATGCCTAGCCTACCTGCCTAGCCAACTCTACTAAAACTCTGATAATGCATACTGCACACTGTATATATAGTGTATAGGCCTAATATACACTGGGACCTAACTAGTGAGGCAAGACGAGCGATAGGCCATAGTAGGAGTGGCTTATGTAGAGCATAAGTATAATATACGCAGTAATAGAATAAACTAAACTTACCAGAACTCTTACTACCACCACAGTAGCAGCTAGTTGCTTTTTTGCTTTCTATGCTAAATATTAGTGATGCATATATAGGACATGTGCAAAGCAAACATACCGCTTTGGCGGCGTGTGGACGGTAAGGGGGATTCTTTATAGTTGCCTAAGGGGGTCGGGCCGCGCTGCGCATATTGTTAGCGTATGCTAAGTATATATAGGTGAAACACTAACCTTGCGCTTTGAGCCAGTGGAGGGAGTAGTAGGGCCGATACGCTGTTTCCCTTATGTTAGCATACGCCTAGTATAAGCGCGTGTTGACCTATGGTTAGTAGAAGACATTGGGGGTTTATATATATATAGTATATACGTATATAAGCTAGCAATATAACTAAGTGGTGGTTTTAGTAATATATATATAGGGGATACGCTAAATCGGACTTTCCTAGTCTCCTGAACATAAAGTCAAGCGTTAGTTTTGGAATTGGGCAGTAGCCCTAGTAGTAGCCGTGCTTATTCCTTATACACGCTACCCTTAGGCCTACAAGTACCTTTAGGTCTAAAATTAAACTTAGGGGGAATAAGTATATAGATAGATAGATATATATATTGGGGTATGGTGCGCATATACAGAAGCGACACTAGTGCTCTTACCTCGCGATAAAATTGCCTGCTAAATTAGGCGGCAAACCCCTAGTCCTAGGCACTATATTTAATTAGCTTAGGCTAAGCATATACACGGCATAGAGTGGGTATATGTAAAGAGTGTATAGGTATCTGCATACTCCAAGATCCTGGACCCTAAAGGGCCACAACTATATACACTATTAGCGACGTATATGTAATGCATGGGTATAGATATACTTGGGCTTATATAGGTATCTAGCGTCCCGCTAACCACTAGAGAGAATAAATAGTTTTAGGGTGCTACTATGTATTAACCTCGCATATACGCTACATATATATAGCATATACTTCTTGCCCACGATTAGCTCCCCAACCGGCGTATTGTTAGTAGTTGGGTTAGTTACTATATATAGTAAGCATATACTAAGCTACTATACTAACATAGTAGTATATATAAGCACCGCTGTGCTTATTACGGACATGCCGGCGATACTACAGCTATATTAGTAGAGCCGCAGGTGCTGCGCATATATAAAACATACACTTGGTTAAGTGGTAAAGACATAGCCGCATATCTGCGTGCCGTTAACAGCGATGTCATACCTAAACTTTGGCTCAGCATATGCTACGTATAGGGTATATATAAGTAATATACACTGTGGTATTTACTAAGGAGAGTACAGAGGCGGCATTAGGTGGGTCTAGTATACACTTAGCATATGCCTGCGCAGTATATAAAGCCATATATACTCACGTTGTCTTGGACCGTAACAGCTAGGGCTATATATAGTTAGTATATGCACTGGATATGCGATTCTATATATACTTACATCTTCCCCCAGCGAGAGCTGCTGCGGCGCGCGCTATAGTTATTATAAGCATATGCTGTGTATATGCAATTAAATAACTCACTAGGTATTACCCAATTTGGGTTTAGATTTAGAATTGGGCCTATAAGGCTTTATAAGTAGGTCTCTATATATACTCCGTATATACTTACCATAATAATAGCCGAACGGAGATGGATTGGCAGCGGAGGCTACCTGCAGGTTATTAAAATCCGCGATTATAAGATTGCTTATAGTGAGCGTATGCGCGGCATATACGATTGTTAAGTGTGTTATTAAAAATTTGCCCTAGTCTTTCTATAAGTATATGTAAGGCCTATGCCTACGTTGCGCTGTACATACTCGTGGCATACGCTGTGATGTTATGGAGAAGAAGTTATAGTGTGACTGTTATTGTGGATATGCTACGCGTGTGTATAGGCCATGTTTTGATGACTAACTACCATTACCTTATATGGCCACATTGGTGCATATGCACAGCATATGCCCCAATAACGCGCTATAATATTTGTGATTTATAAATTAACAACTTTATATTCTCTATTTTATTTAAATTGCATGTGCATTGTATATGTGGGGGCTGAGCGTGGTCTAAAGCTGAGCGTGGTCCGAAGTTAAATTTGAAGTTCGGACCACGTTGAACTTTTGGACCACGCCGAGTTTTTTTCGGACCACGCCGAGCTGTAACCCCCTTTGTGACCCCCCCGAGTTTTTCCGTGACCCCCCTGAGCTGTAAGCCCAGAACGCCGTACTCCAAACTTCGTAGTGGTTGAATTCTATAGCTCTGATTGGCTAGCTCTTATTGATAACACGGGGACGAAATCTGACGGGTTAAGGGATATGTATATCCGCTAATTGATTCTATGGTCTGAGCCTACTGAGGTAAGTATCCGCAATCGTTTTCTTAGTCTGAACTTCTAAGGTGATTGTGGCTCATCAACTTCTAGCCTTAATATTTGGCTAAAGGTCCCTAATTAGCCTGCTGTGCACCAACCGAGCGTGGCGGCAACGTTGCTCCTTCTCTTTTGCAGGATATCAGCGGCGCCTATCACCGCTCTCATGTTGGTAATCCAGGACGTTAATAATGCGAAAAGTTTTTCTGCGAGATTCTGACCACCCTAAATGCGTCAAGCTAATTGATCTCACTCTTCCTTCGGGATTTCTTCCGCCTCACGGAAAATTCACTTCTAGGCAGCCATTTCATTCTCAACGCCTTCCAAGCTATTTTTTTTAAAAACTCAACGGGTGATTGGTCCCTGATGCAGGGGGGATGAGCCTCGGCCTTCTAATTCGCCTAACCATGCGCACAAGTGTTCGTGTATATGTCACGAAGTTCGTGTAGAGCAGTTCATTGATGAAATGGGTTGATAGATTGATGATCTTGACTTGATCGTTGATTGTGACGTGTCTGGGGGCCCTAGGGCTTCGAGCTTCGAAGAGATTTTACAATGCACGTGCTCCGTGCACGTGACTCGTACACGTGTCCACGCCTTGGAGAATACAGATTATCTGACAGTATAAGGTGGCGGAGCTTTGCCGGCTGCCGCTTGATGGTTATCACCCACCGTTACCATTTATTAATATCGAGCCTCCATTTCTCGCTGAAGTCAAAAAGTTTAACACTTCCTCAAACTTCAGCTTCGGGTTTATTGGCTCGAAGTTACTACAAGTATAAGAAAGGCCTCATACAGTTATTTCGAGATGTTTAGCGTCGCGTCGATGTTCATATCACTCACGGTACTCCTCCCCATTCCTGCCGTTCTGGGCTGGAGCTTGACAACGATAGCTAGCGCAGGGCTAGAGTTTGACAGCACCAATCCTCTGCTTGAGAAGCGCCAAACTGGATGGCAGGCTGGGCCAAGTCAGCGTGGAACTATTACTATTGTCTGGAGCTGTCTATCGACAGTGATTGCGTGTACCTGGACGATCTTGCATCTCAATGTCCCTCAACGCTGTGATAGTGCATGGGATAAAACTTGCCGGAAAACCAAGTGGATGATCATCACAATCCTCTTCCCTGAGTTCATCTTCTCGAAAGCTGTCTGCGAACTTCAGATGGCAGTCGATGACCTATATGCAATGAAAGAAAAGGAAAGGGCAGGTGTTCTGGAATGGAAAGTAAGATTCGGCCCTGGAGTGCAATTTTTGCACAAGCTATTCAACCCATTCAAATACTTTGGCCGAGCTCTTGCCTCGGGGCGAACTAGCAGGCCAGGCCAATACATGTGCACATCTCCTGAAAAGCCGGCAACGATTGGCGTTAACGAGGGCTGGCCAGCCAAAGCAGTAACCCACCCAAGCACATTTTCCTACGATCTAGACATATCGCAGGATGAGGAAAGAGTCTGGACTCTGACTCATTCATATTTCGCCAACATGGGTGGTTTCGAACGACACCGGAACCCGAATCCTAACTTTAACGCCATTATTCCTGTCACAGCTAATGCGCTTATCAATTGCTGTGTCGGCTCAGATCATGACCCGCTCCCGGCTCTTGCCCTTGATGAAAAAGACATTAATGACAAAGCTAAGGCTGACTGGTTCTTAAAATCTATTGCCGTAGCGCAGATATCGTGGCTTACCTTGTCCGTCATCGTCCGAGCTGTGAGAAAGTTGCCAATCAGCCAGCTGGAAATATGTGCAAGCGCCTTTGCCGTACTGGCAATCGCGACGTATTTCGCAAATTGGTCAAAGCCGAAAGATGTTGGGACCCCCATTCGGTTCAGAGTCCTAGCTGATACTTATCAATGTGAAGCACAAAAGTACCACGGAGAGCCGTTTTTCCGGCGTCAGATCAAGCCATCAGGGACTCTTGGGGCCGTTGTAGGTTGTCGGATCGAAAATGACTTTGTTAGGTTGGACGGATGGCTACCTACTATGGCTATTGCTATGGCCATATCAACGTCTGTTTTCGGAGGTCTTCACTGCCTAGCTTGGAATTTTGAATTTCCTACAAAGGCAGAGCTTGGCATCTGGATGGTTGCGAGCGTTTTGTCTGCTACGATACCCACCTTTGCCTTACTGGTAAATATAGTATTTGTCAGTGGAATTCACGGCGCAGTGCGGACATGTCAGAAAAACTTCGATCAGAAATTTTATATGCGCGATGGAAGGAGTCCAGAGACCTCACACACATGTATGGAACTTTCTAATATATGTGCGAGCCCATTAAGAAGCAACCATCCTGTACGTCCTTCAATTACCTATGAGAACGCAACAGTCCCTTATAGCCATATCTTAAGCTGACTGTCAGATTTAGGGTCTAGCAAAGAAGCTGTCCACCTTTTACTGCAATTGGATAAATTTTATGAATTTTGGAAATCATCACCTCGGAATGTTTGAATCATACGATAATGCCTTGGAGGCGTGTGGAGCATATAAAGAGATGGAATTAAAGGAAGAACTCCAAACAATGGGTCTTCAACTACGTGAGGTGACCTTTCTTTCCTTCCTTTTTGAAAATCCCGAGTTCGTTCGGGTTGAAAAGGAGAGACTTGATAGTGTCGTATCGCCTCGCGATCTAGCTTCTCGGCTCATTACTACTATTGGCGGTTTACTCTATGCTGTGACTAGGATTATACTTTTGGTATTAACATTCTGCGCTTTTCGCTCTGTTCCGGAAGGGCTCTTTATCGGTACTTGGACGAGATTCTTACCGAACATATCTTAATTGCGAATTCATGAGTAGGTGATGCCGCGTTTTTAGAATTTAAATATCTATATTTCCTTAGCTATTCCGCACAGATCAGGAAAGACACTATTCAGTGGGGTTTTTAATAAGCGAAATTCCAGCCAATAAAATATTAGCATTTTTCAATATTTACAGTGTCAATATTAAATATTGGCAATAATATAAATATACTTATTTTAAAAATAAATATTATACAAATTATTGGTATAGATCGGCAGTTTTATAATATTATTATATAACTTAAGCTATGTAATCTAGTTATGTGACGGTGCTAGAGCGCGTTACCTACTACTTTGCCGTTTCCTAGGCAATTTGCGGCAACTTACGGCAATTTGCCATTTCCTAGGCAACTTGCCGTTTTCTAGGCAATCTGCTAAGTTCTGCCATATTCTGCCAAGTTGCTATTGGCTCGCTTACCGTTAGCGCCTTGACGACCCTTTATATCTTACTAGTCTCTACCAGTCTCCTTTTTCTCCTTAGCTTAGTATTCTTGTATAGTAGCAATCTACAAGCTTTAGTTTAGAAGCATTTATATAAGCCTATTATATTATACTAAGCTCTCCCTACATTGCCTGGGAAGGCCTTAATAATATCCTACCCTAAAAGAAGACCTTTATCTGCAACGACACATTAACGCGTTATACTCAGATATTAAGAAACTCGCACTACTACGCCTAAGAAGGCCCTAATAATATCCCACTTTATAGGCCAGACTGTACTTAACCTACACCCCTAAAAGAACCCCGGAATTAAAACTAAGTTATACAATTCTAACAAACCTTAGGAAGCCGATAATAGTACCTAAAGTAAGCTTATCTAAAAGACCTGCCTTTACCTAAGAGGAATATAAGATCTAGTTAAAATTAGAAATTAAAGACAATAATAACACTACAGGTATATACGAGCAGATTTATGCTCTTACAGCTAATTAGAAGGTTAATTGTCTTTAAGCCTAAAGTATATAAGAGACTCTAAAGGAGATTCTAGAAAGTCTTACTACCTTATAAAATAGCCCAGCCTCCCCTTTATAAAGCCTTAGTTAACCCATTTACTTAACTAAGTATAATACACTAGAGAGTACGGACACAATAATAAAATAATTAAAGTTTGTTAAGCTCCCTAACCCTCTACTATTGTTAGATGGTATAGACCTAACCTTTAAGAACTGGAGAATCTAGGTATAAGGGAAGCTTTATATTAACTATAACCACTTCCCCTCTAAAGAAGCTAAAATACTCTACCTCTTTAGTTAAACCATTGGGGACGCCTAGCAATACCTCTAGGCTAAGTTTAAGGACGAGTTACCTATTTAGTTTATATTTATTAATAAAATAATATAGCATCTAGCTGCTATTTATGTTAATCTAAACAAAGTACAGGATATTTATTACAACTATAACTGCCTAATAATAAAATTAAACTAATTTTTTACCAAGTTCTAGACCTAATTCTTATACCTAGTAGGTAAAGGCTAGGTTCCCCCTAAGAACTACCATTTAGACCTATATAATAAGCTTACAGTCCAACTATAAGAGAAGATTGTGGTAACCTTAAATAACCTACTAACCTACCAAAGACTCGCAGCCTAATGTTTATTGCTGGATTTAGAATTAAAATAAATTAATGCTTATTCTAACTAACTAAAGAAGTCTTATAGTAACCAAAACCTATCCGCTATACTAATGGGAGCTAGCATTAGAAGACAAACCACAACCGCCCTTATATTAAAAGTGGTTATAACTACCTACTCGCAAGCCTTGTCCAAATTGCCACGTACTATGCCTTTAGTTAATGCTTATTATAATACCTTAATTAACCCTACCACGGTCACGTGCTTTAATTGCGGAAAGGATAGTTATTTTACTATATCCTACCTAGAGCTAAAGGATATGGGTAATATTAAGGATATAGAGAAAGAAGAAATGTCTAATAAGTTAGGAAAAGAAGAACTCTAGGGAAAGACTCCCCCCTAGGGTATTCTATTAATCTTAAAGAGATTAATCTAAGTTAGCTAATAGGTGGAAAACACTTTATGGTTCTATATATAGTATCTTAAAATAGATATGGAGTTAATACAACTGCTCTTATTAATACTGGAGCAAATAGCCTTACCTTTATAAATACTACTTATACAAATAACGTTGCTAAGTTTTTAAATATAAATGCTACCTAACTAGAGAAGCTTGTTTAAGTAAAAGGCTATAATGGCCAAGCCAGTAAGCTGGTTACCTATGTCTTAAAGCTATATATCGCCATTAATGGATAATACTAGTTTAGTATCCCCTTCTGTATCCTAGACCTAGGGTTCTATAACATAATCCTTAGCCGAAAATAGATGTCCTACTTTAATATTTAGCCAAACGTTTAATAAAGACAGTTTGTCTAGCTAGAGAATAGACTAAAGTTACCCTCCTTTATTAGAGAAATCCGTACTAACCGCAAGATATTAGCCGTAAAGGCTAACCCTATCTACTAGTAGGATGTTAGGGACCGCGACCTAGCCTTTATTTAAGAAGATGCTTGCTATAAGGCCGGTAAGAACCCTATACTAATAAGGATACTCCCTCAAAGGACTATAGTTAAGGAGGACTCTACTTATAGAAGTAGAATAGATAGTAACATAGATAACTTCTAAATTGCGGAGATCCGGCTAATAGGGAAGAGGATATACTAATAGGATATAGCGGATAACCTTTAGAAGATGCAATAAGAGCTAAAAGGAGTAAAGATAACACTAATACGCCAAAGGCCCCTAAGGCTGCGGATATCCCTACTATTATATAACCCCCCTATAGTAGATATTACGGTAATTAGCGCTATAGGTTTCCACTTTAATATATATTAGAAGGATAATAAGGCCTTTATAACTAGCTTATATAAAATTAACCGGATTATTAATAAAAAGGAAGAAGGGCTAGTAGAGGAAACCAATAAGGAGCTAGTTAAGTGCCTCCTCCCTATATACCTCTTAGACTATAGAAACGCGTTCTTAAAAGTAGCCTTAAATATACTACCCCCTTACTAAATCTATAATTATAGGATTTAACTAGAGGTTAACAACTCTTTAGGCTACAGCCCCTTTTACTAGCAAACTATAGAGGAACTAAAAGCAACTAAGTAGTACTTAATTAATAACCTCTATAAGGGGTTTATTAAGCTAAGTTAGGCCCCTTTTACTTCCCTTATTCTATTTATAAAGAAACCTAATAAAGGCCTCCGCTTCTATATTAACTATTAGAAACTAAACGCTATTACTTAAAAAGATTATTACCCTCTCCCCTTAATTAATAAGACCCTTATATATCTAAGCTAAGCCAAAATCTTTACTAAGCTTAATATCCGCTAAGCTTTTTACTAAATTAGGATAGACCCTGCATTAAAGAATCTAACAATATTCTATATCCGCTATAGTTCTTATAAATATAAAGTTCTCCCTTTTAGACTAATAAATGGGCCAGCCACGTACTAATGGTATATAAATAATGTTCCTTTTAACTACCTAAATAAATTCTACATAGCGTACCTAGACGATATTCTTATATACTTAAACAATAAACTTAAGCACTAAGTCTACGTTAAAAAGGTCCTAGAGAGACTGCGGAATATAGGCCTATAAGTTAACATTAAGAAATGTAAATTTAGAGTAAAACAAATAAAGTACCTTAGGTTTATTATTAGTATAAAAGGAATTAAAGTTAACTCTAAAAAGGTAGAGGTAATACATAACTAGAAACCTCCTTATACTATAAAAGGTATTTAGCCCTTTCTTAGCTTCTATAATTTCTACTATTAGTTTATCCATAATTATAGGGTTATAGCTAAGCCTTTTATACAACTAACTAAAAACGACACGCCTTTTATTTTTAACGACAGCTACATAAAAGCCTTTAAGTAGTTAAAGAACTAACTTATCTCCTACCTAATTCTCTATTACTATAACCTAGACCTAGAATTAATGCTGGAAACAAACACGTTTAATAAAGTAGTAGTAGGTGTTCTCTTATAGCTATACCTAGATAGCAAGTGGTACCCTATTACGTTCTTCTTAAAGATAATAGCCTTAGCTAAATATAACTACAAGGTATATAATAAGAAAATGCTAGCTATTATATAATTATTGTCCTAGTAGCATATAGAGCTTAAAAGCACAGACTCTTAGATTAAAGTCTATACGGATTATAAAGCCCTTAAGTATTTTATAATAATAAAGCAGCTTACCGGTTAATAGGCTAGGTAGGCTAAAATACTCTCCTAATTCTTCTTTACAATTATATACCGCCCTAGTAGGCAAAATTTTAAAGCTAATGCCCTTACTTAGAGAGAATAGGACGTGGAACCATAGGATAAGCTAAAGGCTTAGTACTGGACACGTGCCCTCCTCTATCCCAAATAGCTTAATCTATATATCCTTAAAGAACTAAGCTCTAAATAGAGTAAGCTGGTGCCTATAAAAGGAAAGATCCTAGATAAACTAGTAGGACTAATTAACTGCATTCTAATCGCAAACCGCTTAGCCAAATCCCTAAAAGCCCTCCGCGAATAAGCTACAGAAGGCGACCCTAATTTGGAAATAGAAGACGGACTACTTTTATACTAAGAACGGCTTATAGTTCTAGATATTAATAACTTATAAATAGAACCAATCCGTAAAGCCTACTGTTAAGTCTCTATGGTATACCCTAGTTAAGATAAGACCTACTAACTACTAGCGCCTTGCTACTACTAGTAAGGACTTCTATCTAACATAGAATAATTTATTAAGAATTGTTATGCTTATAAATGGGTAGATACCCTTACAGATTAAACCCCTAAATAGTTATAACCACTACCAGTCCCTAAACGCCCTTAGCAGTATATTATAATGGACTTTAAATTATTCCTAAAGAATAAATATGGCTATAATATGGCCTTTATAGTAATTAACTGACTAAGTAAGCAAGCTATTTACCTCCCCTGCTTTAAAACTATAACTGCAAAAGATATGGCCCGTATGTATATTAACAATATTTACTAGATCTATAGCGCTCTTAAGTTAATTATCTCTAACCGTGGACCCTAATTTATATTAGACTTCTAGGACGAATTCTGCCACATTTTTAGGATTAAGATTAAGCTCTCTATTATATTTTACCCTTAAACCAATGGCTAAACCAAGATTATAAACCAATACCTTAACCAGTAACTTTACCCCTTTGTTAATTATTACTAGAATAACTGGTTGGAATTATTACCTATAATAGACTACACACAGCTTACGCTCCCTTATAATAGCATAGGAATATTGCCATTTGAGTTACTCTATAGATATAAGCTAATAATATCCTTTAATTAGGATAAACCTATAGGACCTATAATAGCCCGCAAACGCCTTAGCTATAAAGAGGCCCAGACATTTACTAAGAGAATGCATAAAGCCTAGGAAACTGCCCAAGCAATTATAAAAAAGGTATAAGAGAAGAAAGAGGCTGATATAAACCAATATTATTATAAGGTAGACTTCTATATAGGAGATAAGGTATAGGTATTAATAAAAAACTAGAAGACCTAGAGGCCGAGCTATAAGCTAGACTACTAAATAGCTGGCCCCTACAAGATCCCTAAGAAGGTAGGGCACTTTTTTAAGGTTAAGCTACCAGAGTTAATAAAGATCCACCCTATCTTCTCTCTAGACTAACTGCGGAAGGCCATAGACAACCTATTACCTAGATAGTATAACGACCCCCTACCGCCAATTTAGATTGCAGAGGATGAAGAATAGAAAGTTAAAGAGATCTTAGCAGTTAAGAAGGACCATAGTACCTTAAAATACCGTATAAGCTAGGTAGGTTATAACAAAGACCTAGAATAGTACCATATATCTAATTTTAAGTACTCTCCTTATAAGCTACAAGATTTCCACCTAGCCTGCCTAAACCTCCCTAGACTACCATATAAGTTAAACAGCTAGATTAAATGCTAGAAAGAGGGGTTAGATAACTATAATAATTTAGATAATAATAAAGAACTTAGACAAAGCCTAAAGGCAGGCTTTTTTGGGAAGGGGGGGGGGGGGGGGTAATATAATGGTGCTAGAGCGTGTTACCTGCTACTTTGCCATTTCCTAGGCAATTTGCGGCAACTTATAGCAATTTACTGTTTCCTAGGCAACTTGCCGTTTTCTAGGCAATCTGCTAAGTTCTGCCATATTCTACCAAGTTACTATTAGCTCGCTTACCATTAGCACCTTAACGACCCTTTATATCTTACTAGTCTCTACCAGTCTCCTTCTTCTCCTTAGCTTAGTATTCTTGTATGGTAGCAATCTACAAGCTTCGGTTCAAAAGCATTTGTACAAGCCCGTCACAAGTTACGTAATAGCGCGCCATTATTCGGTCTTTTAACATTAGCTCTTTACTTTAACTTTAACTTTACCTTACTAATAGTAGCAATAATAATATATATATATCCTCTAGAAAGATTGTATAAAGCTAATATTAACTTAGGGCTCTTATCCTCTACAACGCTGCCGCCACTGCCGCTGCCCTCGCCGGTGCCAACGCCAACGCCATCCTTATTTTCGGACAGCAGCAGTTGGCTCCCTAGTGTCACAGTCCGTAAAGCCGAGCGTTGCCGGCCCTTTTAGGGCAGAATATTGTCACGGAACCCCACCGCAGGGGCCTCCATAGGAGAGCCCCGTGCTCTCGCGTACACCTCGCGTACAGCTTACGTCAGCTACGCGTAGGTATATCACCTCCTTACGCCCTCGACCCTTACGAT
>Ga0307507_10003275_pt1 | contig 31842 bp, 15 predicted proteins | sample 7_EM_MG_FD_207223 | JGI IMG/M metagenome (GOLD analysis project Ga0307507, IMG submission 207223) | Populus trichocarpa ectomycorrhiza microbial communities from riparian zone in the Pacific Northwest, United States - 7_EM | ecosystem: Host-associated > Plants > Roots > Unclassified | place... | reverse complement strand
AACCAAGTATATTGAAAACTCTGTCTGTCGAAGTCTGCTCTCTCTAAGTCCGGAGAATAGCAGGTCTTAAATACACTTGTCAGGCTAACCGGAGCCTTGTAAACCATAACCATAAAGACTCCAAAACGGTAGCCTTGAAACATATCAAGTATCATACGATACCTTGACACAATAACTAAAACATACTGAGTATCAAACGATACTCGAAACCAAACATAAAACATCATGAGTATCAAACTCAATCATAAAACATAGTGAGTATCCAACGATAGTCGAAACCAAACATAAAACATCATGAGTATCAAACTCAATCATAAAACATACTGAGTATCAAACGATACTAGAAACCAAACAGTACCCTGTACCGGTTACAAAGTACCTTTAGGCGCAACCAGCTCGACCCCACTTTCCGCTTTGTCCGGAAAGGGAAACCTTCCTTTCTTTAAGAGCCTGGAAAGAATTCCTTTCTTGTTTGTTTTATTAAATTGAACATCAGGCATTCCATTCATCGAGTATATCTCCCACATCTACAAGTAACAGACACAAAGTATATGAACATGAGACATTCACCATATATGGTAATTTGTCTGTGCGCCACATGTCTCATGTTCATATAGATCTTGCCTCTAACCTTTACAACTTGTCAATATTTAGGACCTCCAACAAAGACGGGATAATAGCCGCAGGTATGTCTTTTTCGATTTCCACTAGCGCTTGATAATCTTGGACAGTACCAGTACCTTCTGTTCTAGGTTCAGGGAATTAGCAACTTCTTTTCCTGTCTGATTGGTCTAGGTTTTTTTATGGTCCCTTTCTTCTGTAATGGTACTCAGTGCCAGGATCTGTTGAAGCTAGAATACCGATAGACGATACATTCGTGGAATTTCCAGGACACTGGTATCCGGTTTCTGTAGCCCCGGCTTGACCGATTTCCTTTTTTGACTCCCAAATACCCTGCTGGTTACCTTCTAGGCTTTCTCCTGAGTACAGGTAAAATTGTACAAGTACTGTATTCAGCTAGATAGGAAAATATTGGGACTAACAGGGGGCGGTGGAATTCGAAAGCAGTAGTTATTTCCTTTTTTGGTTCCACACGGTTTTCATTAATACTTCCAACGTATTGTGACTTGACGGGATTAACCGTGCATCGGCAAACAGAAAGAATTCTAGCCATGACAACAGCACCCCCACCACCAACCTCACTATCATGAAAACTATAATCTATATATATATAAATGTAAATATGTTGTAGAATACATAATATAAATTAATATTTGATTTAGAGAAGTTTGTTTGGGGGTTGAAAATGCGGGTGATGAGGGAGTTGCATTGCTATCAACCGTTGGAGCACGGCTAATTTTTGTTAACAGCCAATATACACTGGCCTCTGCTCCCCCTGCTTGTCCCAATACTTAAATCTACTACTTTTATGCACGGCAACATATTTCACTATATCTATGCACGAGCCCCATGCTTGAGCTGTGGAACATCTTTCAGCAACTCTGCCTTGCAAATACATGTTTAGAAAATGGAAAAAAGAAGAAAAAACTAGGGCCAGGAGCGGGCGTCAGTCTGAGACCTAAGAACAAGTTGGTGATATCATTACAACCTGCGGTAAAGATTAGAAAACGTTGAATGGGGTTCTCATTAGGGCATTTAGTGTGCTCGGGCCTGTTGAGCAACTCTGTTTTTGACGATTCCGCTCTGCAGTTTCCCGTTTTTTTATCCAGCCTGCGCATGCCAAGGCCTTGTGCCTAGTTTTACCCCGGCCCTACATTCGGCCCACGCCAACCCCAATGGCCAGCCCCGCGCTTATGCATGCAAGTGCTCTGAAGTGCGATGCAACTATTTAGCGCAGTAGTTATAGGATTGGCTTGCAGAGAGGTGAAATTTAAGATATATGACTTGTGAATTGCATGTTGTGCCATGGTGGCTACAGAAAAGAAGTTTCAGGTATAGAGGCAAGGGAGGCAAGGGGAAGATGAACAAGGAATGAACAAGTGGAGTACATGGTCAATTTCAATCTTAGGCGACAGCATGGGAAGTTATAGGGCCTTAATTGATTTGCCCAAGTATCAGGGGTCTCGATGTTTACACTGCCTTTTCCCTGAAAGGCTTCACAAGAGCTTACCAAATATGGGATCCGGACACCTTGCCCGTCTTAATGGATCCTTCTTTACACGATAGAGTTAGTGATATGTCTGCTAGCCTAGCAATGCATCACCCGGAGCGTGGAACGAGACCACACTTGTTGTTATTTGCGGTAACAGAACCTTATTATTTATCGTAGGACGAGAGCCTATCCAGAAATTTAAAGTTCAAGATTCCTACTCGGTTAATTTATCCTACTTGTTTTGATAGATTTCGATGTTCGAAATTCTTTTTGGGCACTCTTAGCACCAGGCGTCACAGGTGACACCTTATAACCACTTGGAAAACCTACTTGTATATTAGGCTATATAGGGATCGCTTCCTTTCTCTTCTAATCCTTAATATTCCCTTCACTCTGTATTATTCCTTCTATCTGTTGTAATTCACTGGCGATTACTCCACCACAGTTTATCTTTCCTTTTTGCCTTTCCTTATCTGGTTACTACTTAGTTTCTCGTCTTCTTTGTCATTGATTATATATCAACAGGAGGAAGGGAGATACCTAGATGATATAGTATATATTAGGATAGGCACACATGGCCGGCAGGGACCGCCAAGCAAAGCGCATATGGGATCGGAATACTCAGTGGATATGGGACCGGAACTGCATAGTCGCCGAGGTATCGCCAGAAGTGTTTGTGATGGGGAACTCGGTTTGTATTTTGTATTTAAAGTCTCTCTTCCGCCATAGATACATAGGCAAGCAAGTTAGACACGAAGTCCCAGAATATATACACTCTTCCTCTTGACTTCATTGCTCTCCTCATTCCCAAACTTTCCCTCTTGCCCGCTCACCTGTTCCTCGGCAATCGGCTTCTCATAACAACGCTATCTAGCAGATGTAGGGGGGCGGCCTGGCTTGAAGATAGCCGGCGGATATGAAATATGGCCCGGCTAGGCCTTGGGGAAGCCGGTAGACTTCCTCGGTGCGTGACAGTGCCGGTAGGCTTTCTGCATATGCCATCCGTTTAGTGAAGATCTGGTTAATAGGGGGCTAAGGTCCCCGGTTGACCACAAATATCTCCGGATATCTAAAGATATCTTGAGCTGGCTTCAAATATTTTGAAATGCCGGAATATATCTTGAGGCATTCGGTAATATCCGCTCAATATCCCAACAGGTCTTTTCATGCTTCCATTCCGGATCATAGTAGTATCTTTAATGTGCTTCGAGTGTGTTGATACTTGGTAATGGCTTACCACCCAGTATACTCACAACATAGAGATGAATTACGTAGGACTATTGTCTTACAATCTGATTATCGCCTTATCATCTCTGCTTTTCACAACGGCCTCTTCTCTATGCCAAGGCTCTCCAAGATGAAATAAGATTTACAAGTGTCTATAGGACGATGGTTAAGGGTGCCGAGGGATTCTAGGTCATGCCAATTTGGATTCTACCACCACAACCCAATTAGGCTATGAAAAAGTCGAGGTTTGAAATTGCCTTTTTGCGATATTTGAAGTCGGATGCTGTCAAGTGTGTTGAATCTGTATTAGTGTTAACAATTCCTAGAATATTAGCAAACTTTGCAATCATGCTTGATCACTCGGAAGTCTCCACAGATCTGTAGTCAGGCTAGGGGAGAACCGGCTAGATGAACTTCGAAAGTCGGACTGCAGGCCACATTCCAGTCGTGTCACCTCATCAAATTTCCCCTGTAAGCCCAAAGCTTGACTAAGCAAGCCGCATGTGTTGACAGGTATAGGGAGTTTACAGGTGAAAGTGAGAGGTATTATGGGTTCAAGAGGAGTCCGGACTCCAAAGGAAGCGACTTACTTCCATTACTAGTTAAACCAAGAGAAGAAATTCAAGAGACAAAAGAAGAAAAGAAAAGAGACAGAAGAAAGGAAGCGAGGGCAGAGGAAACAGGAGGGGATGCCAGCGGTCACAAGGTGTCACTCGTGACTTCAGCAACACAGAATGTTTTAATGTCGTGGAGGATTGTTAGGACTTCTTGATAACCACATGCCAATGACCGGAATGCTTGGAATGGAATGGAATAAACAGTTCGAATGTGTGGTATGGAATGGACTATACAATGGCAATGTGTGGTCTGGAATGGATTTAGTGGATCCTGGAATGTCGAGAAGAATGTGCTCTTCCTGTATATAATAGTCTGGTAACTTCTGGTACGATTGGAAGATTAAGCAAATATCAACGTTCAATTTCTCGCACTCTAGTGCCCTTTCTGAAGCCATTTTAGGCTACACGATTAACCATTACGTTAGAGAATATCCGAGCGCGGCGGTAAATACAATTTCCAACAGCCTTGCAAAAACTGTTTCTATCAATGCCAATACACATCTAAACCTCAACCCAACATCTACCTTCCTAGGTCCAGTGTCCCAGAGGATCTACCCACCTTATCTTGGGACCTGGGTGGGAAATATGTCCGTATCGGAGAGGGCGCTTAGGACGGACTGGGCGGCTATCTCTAGTCCGTCCATGGCGGTCAAAGGGCAGGCCAGCTGTCCTTGGGCCAGACGGTGAGTCCTACAGGACCAGACACGTGTGTTAAAGGAAAGGGGTGACCCTAGGGGGAAACGTCGAGGACCGCACGAGTGAGGTCTTATGATGGTGTAATGATTAGTTTCGGCAGCGTTTGATTTGAACTTGGGCTAGTACCGGAGGTCCAAGCATTATTGCAGTGGGTTATGACTGCGCTCCTTGTCACAGGACTTATTCTCGCCACGAGAAGTCTTTAGCAACCAAAGAAAGGAAATTTTGACAATTTTATATGCTGAACTCTCTTTCATTTTATTCCTGCTTGAATTACAAAGTTTGTTCTGCACCGGCATACTTAGGATAAGTAGCAGTTAGGGTTTGGGCTAGAGTCTCCCGCCGCTGCTTTATTGGCTCTTTGTAGGATATGCATTCTGCATGCCAAGATTGAGTAACACTCTATAATTAGACTGACAGTTCAAGCAGCACGTACTGCAGCTGCCACCACCTATCTTGTCGAAGCAAAAGTGGGGGACTACCGTAGACGTAGTGGATTACAACATTGTTAGTTAAACACCATCCGCAGAATAATTGATACAGAGTTCTGGAGCTAGCTTTCACATTTCCTACTTAGGGCCACTTGACATAGACGGTGGAAGGCGTGTAGGGAAAATAGATGGGAGCGTGTTTACCTAATATACCTTCTACTATGGTTTGCTGTGAAAATTTCGATTAACAAACCTAAGGCATGCAATCATCAAGCTTGTAACTAACAAGAGCCCTCGGCAACTGAGATATCGGACAGACCAACCATGCCTTCTGACAAACTTAAGATGGGAATTCTGTCTTTGAATTGGCACTAGGTCATGGGAAAGGCAATCGCCAGGTGTGGAAGGAGAATAGAGTAGATTCGTAACTTGTCTTGTCATTGCCGGTATGAAAGATGAGAGGCATTGTAGTAGTGTTGATAGAGAGAGGTTACAACCAGACCTCTTGGGCCGGGTCCTGTTTTGATCATCTAGCAGCTAGCATATCGGACGGTTGAAAAGTAGGTAAACTGTTTTGCCACCTTTATTGGGATCTGATGCTAGATGAGACGCCACTGTCTAACTTCCCAAGCAAAAGCTCTAAAATATATAGACCGATAGGTAAAAGGGCCCTTACTAACCATTGGAAGGGCAACTTTAGCTCAAGGTTACCCGGCCAGGGAAGCAGAGTGTGGCTGCCAGCACCAAAAGCCGGATTCCCGAGAGAATAAGTTGGGATCTCGACAAGAATATCTATTATGACCGTACGGACGGAGAGGTTGGAGGGATTTCGGAGCTCCAGGGAAACATTAACTTCCAATGGAGCTTAAAAGGCAATGGTTTGTCGCCGGGCGTTATCAAATCCGCGTTCAGCCAAGGCACTCGCAGGCTCGTCGAACCAAGCATCATATATCACTTAAGCGAGACTGCAACCCTAAGCCTTGCCCCCCTGCGGCTGCACTACCCCGCCAAGAGGGTACCGTCCCCATGGTTAGCTACAGGTGCTGACCACCATTTCACAATTTCGGGCGAGTGATCAACAGGGATTACTGACAACTGATTTTTTATAACCCTAACCTTGATCATTGACTTTTTTGCTTTACAAATACCATAATCCTGTTCTCAATTTATCACTCTAGCACGAACGCCCTATAGGTAGAGATTTTAAGGTTGGAAATATGTTAGTGTATCCTAGGGAGGTTCAGTCTATGTAAAGGATGGGACGAAGAGTATGGAGACAGAACGGTGGTATTTCAGTAAGGATAGTGGCTTTTTGAAAAAAAAATATTGGGGAAAGTTTGGGTGGAAACAAATATGAGGTGGGAAAACAAAAGCTAAGCGAACAAAAGGACCAGAAGTGAGTGGAATCCTCAAGGCGACCCGAAGGAAATCTACGGCGAAATGACTCAGAGAAAAGGATGGACCAGGGGTAGGCGGACTTAAGTGGTGGTGTGAAAAGAAGTAGAAATGTGTTTAACGGATTACTCCAGCCATCCTAACCTTGAGGACTACCACTGCTAGACATGTAATAGAAAATAAATATGCAGTTAAAGTATATCTGTTCAAGGAAAAACTAGGAGGGAAAAAGGAGATCAGGGCATTTGGTGTGGGAAGAGCCAAGGACGGAAGAAATCAAAAGTTCAACAAACACTGGCTGGAAATGCCCAATCCAGACACCAGCGAAATGCAATCCTAGCCATGGCAAAACGTGCAAGATTGAGAGAGGAAGGGTGGACGTGTTACACAACCCGCCATACGTCATGGTAATAACGATGAAGTCTAGCTTCCGCGCGATTGGTGGGGTATCTGAACCCGATGCAGATTCCACATATGGGCACGAAGGTTGTCTTTTCTTTGGATTCCCCTTTTCTCTAGGCTCTCGCATTTTGGGATTTGGCAATGGAGACGTTTTTGGAGATGATTCATCTGGCGGTGACGAATTAACCTCTGCTTTGTCTTGAATGGGGATTTCCAAGTGCAACTGAGTTTATTACACTCATACTCCGCCCGGGGGAGTCTTCTGGGGCTAAGCTCGGGTTAGGGGAGAGGTGTCGCAATTAGAAAGTGAGAGAGAGTGGAGCAGAGAGGAATTTCTACCTTATAGATGGCATTTATAGTTGGCTGAAGATCAGAAGAGCCTCGGGTGTTCTTGCTAGCAGGGTTGGAAATCTGGTACCCAAGAGGGTGGGTAATGGAGCATTTGCTATGATTGGTATGCAACCCTGGACTGTTCACAGAGTACAAGCCATCGCCTGCTGGATGGAGTGGTAGATTTTCGAACAGTGGAAGTAGTGGGTGCAGTGGTTCAAATTTATTGACCAGGACTGGCCCCTGATTGCGAATGCTATCGCGAAGACTGTGCCTGCCAGTTTCAAAATGAGGATCTCACTTTCCAGATAGATTGCGGTATAGGGGGGGTGAGTTGGGTTACCTTGAGAGTGTAATGCCTTTTGCTGGAGTGACTCGATTGGTGATATCTCTGTAACAATATACACAATTAAAAGAAGTTAATCAGTGAAACTGTGGGCAAGTGATGATAACATCCAAGTAATGGAACGTGTATGACCAAGCAACCCGAAGTAGTCAACAATCTGCAATACGCCGCAATGCCATACTATAAGGGGTCTGTTTGCCGCACACATTCACAAACTGATCAAGCCCCAAGGCCCAAGATGCCTTGTATGGCTGTCAATGCAGCTTGCGTAGGTGGTAAGATTGTTTTGTTCAAGGGGAGGATTTAATGTGTTGCTTTCCGAAAGGTCCCCCATTCGCTTTATACTGAGAAGACTCGTCCCTAACCCAAGACGCCTCTATGCTCTCTAGGAGGAAGTCTTTCTTGATCTCATCCAGTTCTCTTTCTAAATGAAGCGGGTATCGTCCAGTCACGAGCCACACTTTGCCAGTGACACAGAATTAAGAGAAAATGCCTACAGATCGCCCTGGGAACTAGATCAAGCCTGCAGAATATAGAGCCCGGGGGTAGAGGATATAGTAAATCAGATGCTAGAAAATCTATTCTCCCAGGCCGGGTTTGGGAAGCATGATTGCTGTCACTTCAACCTGTTATCATTCCGAATACATTACAACTCTTATAAGTTGGCGAGATCTAGTACCAGCCAAATCTGGTATCGGATGAGATGAGCCGCAGGTGGCGCAATTTAAGGGAGTCATGAAAGGACGTTGTGGTTGCCCGTGTAGCGAGTCGCTCTGTATTTGCTCCTTTTTTACCTCAACTGAGCCTGCAGTTTTTCCTCCGCCCTATCTCGGAGAGAGATTTCAACAACCTAATAGATCTCTCTACTATCCAGCGCCTATACTGGCTATGTGGTCTTTAGCAAAGCGAAAAGGATAGATGAAGGGTCACAGATTGTGAGAATAAAAATGCGGGTCATATTTTTTGATAATTCGATTTGCATTGTTTTAGGTACATGCTAGGATAAAGGAGACACCCAACGAGTTCAAAACCACTGCACTGCGGAGGTACAGCCACCACTCTGCCCCGGATGAAATACTCCGAGAAATGTGTAAGAACCGTCAAGCCCTAAGTAGGTTGAAATAAGAACTGCCTGGGGTGGAACTTACGCTTGTGTCAAAATATCAGGCTTGGAAGGCCTAGTTCTGGCTACAAAGAATTAGCGTTTGGCATCTTATTGCAATTTCGAGACGTAATTCGCGCTTGACGGTTCTTGTTAGTCTTTGCTGTAGGTGGGTGACGAACATGGATCAATTACCAGTAATTTTTGTTAATCCTAACCTTGACCATATGCTTTGTTGCTCCACTAAATAGCCCTGTTCATTACCCGCTAGGTTGGGTGGTTGGCACAGCTAACACTGTACGGTACCGATAGCAAATGAGAAGTCTAAAGCCAAACTGGGGATGTAGAGACTAGGCAAGTTCCCATAGCCCTGAGACTCAACAGAGAACGATACCTATTTATCAAGTGGAAAGCAACTCCCTCTCTTATTCCAGAGATCAAGAAACTTGTTGCCGCATTAACGGATATTGTCTGGTATGCTCCCTGTGTCTGAATAGTCGAAAGCACAGGCCTCTTGGAGGGGGGGGGTGGTCGATGGCGGCATTCATTTCAGAATGAGGGTCCATAGTAGCGTCCTAGGGGAGCGAGCTACTCCGGATTTCATCAGGGGTGGGAACATGAGAAAAGTGCAGATGTGAGAAAAGGTTGGGATGACCGCCCTTTAATAAGAGGATTTCCGCGGAGAGGCTGTCTTCGTAGGGGGGCAGGGTCCGTAAGCAACAGGGCGGCCAGTAGCGAGCCAGAAAAGCAAGGAATGGAAAAAGTCTTGTTTTGAGAGACAGGGAGAATGAACAGCAGTGCGCCGAACTTCTGGCCACTGGTTCCATCAGGCCAGTATATCCGCTAAGCGTCTGGACTGCAATCTCCATGAAAGCTCAGATAGTAGGGTTGGGCCAAAGACAGGGTTGTGGAAGGGTGGGTATGAGATTTGCTCGTGGTGTCGAAGCATTTTTAGAAAAGACTGCTATTGCATACCGCCCGAATTGCAGAAAAAGGCCCAATTTTGGCGGTTTCCAATAGCAATCTTTTCTAAAAACACTAAGACACGGCGAGTATAAGGACATTCCTTCAACGGGCCATATTTGAATCAATCAGGGTGATCATCTTGTGTATTTCTGCGCTAAAGGTGAGGACATTCGGTATAGCACAAGGGATCAGAGACCTGTTTGTGAATTAAAAGTTATTATAAGGGAATAAGTGTGAAATTGGTGTACGTGAGACTCTGTTGGACGGTTCCAGACTGCCCAAAGGAAACCATAAACACTTAGGTCTCACGAACTCCCCCAGATGCTCCCCAATTTTCAGTGCTTTGAACAAAAGCGTGGCCAATCAGGGCATCCAAATCGTCTTGCTTATGTTATTTGGCCTTTGTCGCGAGGTCTCTAGGAATGAAGGTGTCTGATTTCTCTGCACAAAGAGACTGCCCAGTTCTTGATACGCCAGTTTTTATGGTATGTTAAATGGGAAGAAGCAGAGTAAACGCTTGAAAGAAAACAAATCGGTCACTTTTGATCTACCAAAGCAATAGCTGGCTAACCTCAGACATTATGTTATCAAGCCTGTTGGTAATCACTTCTCCAGGGTGCACCGATTCTAGCCCTGGCCCAAGTACACAGAGAGCCTTTGGCATACCAGGTCTCTTCCTGGGAGTGATACTCGAGTACTGTAAGTGCCACTTTGAAGAGACATGCCACAAGGGTACTGTACACGACCAGCAACATGCTCTGCACCGGGTATCTGGCACCGTCCGCGCCCTATGTTTGGGAGATACACATTCGGCTGCCGTAAATAGCGTATAGCAGCCGATATACTACCCTGGAGGCTCAGCTGCTGCATGAGCACAGTTAGTGCCTTGTGTCACAACCCCCATATGCCAACTCGAGTACTTATCACCTAGAATGCACATGCCGATCCTAACCCCCCAACCTTGGCTTACTACCGTGCTTCCTCCAACCAATCCCTTACTATCTTATGAGCTAAGTTATAGTGTCGAGCTAGTAAAGTTCCCTTACGGATTTATAGGGGTTAAGCTTTGGAGGTTTCACTGGGAGGTTGGTTTTCCTGATTTCCTATGGAACCTACATAAGTTAGGGTCTATACCTACAGAGATTGCAGGAGGCGCCCAGCGTTGTTATTATTTGAAACATTCGAAAGAATACAAGAATTGACCGTATAGTAACAGAGATATTCACCAATTCAAACTTGCAGATTCCTACATGGTTCATTCACTCCACAGGTTGTCACTTTTCTAAATATAGGCAGCCATTACGAAATTTCACACATATGCCACAGTGGCCCAGACACCAAATTATTGAAACTTTAAGGCCTCCTAACAACTCGCCAATTTACGGGGATGCCGTATATTTCTAGAACCATGCATGTAAACGGCAGATAGCCCGCCGACCTACTTGGGGGTTGCCAACAGCAGGGTGTATTTTGCAAGAAAGAGGTGGTGGTTGCATGTGGAGTAGGCGAGAACAGGGCCCGAGCCATATTTACTGTTTATGATATGGTGACAGCAAGGCTACGGTGTACTTATCATAAAATCTCGGGTCTAACAAACGTGCTCAGGGCGGTCATGCAGCAATTTTCACTGGTTTGAATTGGTCAAGAGAACGTCCAGAGCCGCTTGCTTGGATTATTTAACCCCGTTCCAGACCTCCCTGTTTACCGCAGGGTCAGATTTCGCTGCTAGACCAGTCCAGGTGAGTTCTTTATACCGAGGATTAGTGTTTTGGACGAGCCGAGCTTACTCGGGCTTTTTAGGAATTGTATCAACTAGTGGGAAAGTGATATAAATTTTGTATTGCTCCATACAAAGAAGTACTCGAGTACATTGGAGCGGACACCAGATACTTAAATAACCTTTTCTCTATCACTTTGTAAGATTTAAGGATTCTGTAACTTTGTTCATTGTATCTATCCCATGGACTGGTGGGATCTGTAGTTGTCGGACCTGCTAGTTTTGTGCGTGTCAAGTATGCAGATCTTAGCCAACCTTGGAATGAGTTCATTGATTGATCGATTATGATGCCAATTGTGAGCCACAGCTGGACTTTCAACCAAATCCCATATGGCATATGATAAAGAAGATCTGGTATTTGGTGTTCGGAATATAATTGACCTTTATGTGAAAAGGAGGTAGATTTTCAGGAATTTGATCTTTTTGAATAATTTTAAATACATAGTGGTTTAGTACTTGTACAACCCATTGCCAATTGAGAAAAGCACGCCTAATCTCCCTTAGCAGGAAAGAGTAGCCTCCCGAAGGTTGATGGAAAAAGGTTTAGGCGGTTGCTAGGCCAGTGCGGGGTCATAGCTCGAGGACAGCCAATCCACAAAGCCCCATTACAATGGTCCTTTCCTGCTTTTCCCATCCTGAAAGACCACCATCCATCCTACAGTTGCCATTATTGATTGCTCGCATGCTTAGTGCCCATCCGGTGCCCAATGGCAAACTTCCCGGCACCCGCATTGTCACATCGGGACACATTGGTGGTAACGATCTCCCTGGGCAAGGGCAGCGACAGCCTCAGCAGAGCTTCCGGAAGTGGAACTCGGTATCTGACACGCAGGATCTGGGCTCCGGCAGCATTGTCTTCTGCCATTCTTCTTTCTTCGTTTTGCTTAATTTGATTTCCTTCCTGTTATACTTAGTGATCCCTAATACACTCAATCAACCGTGAAAAATTAAAACAGGGCTAAGGTTGTGGCACTGCTATAGTCTTCGCATAGTTAGTCTACGCAATATTATATGTTGGATTTCCTACACACGCTCGGCATCATAACTCATCACCCAATCAATTAATTCTGAGGTTGATTAAAATCTAGATGCTTGGCATCCACAAGAAAGGAAGCACCAGAAAATGCAGGTCTCACCGCCCCATCTGATAGGCCCCTGCCAGAAAAGGTCCAAGTACACAGATTTTGAAAGAATGATGATTTTCACAAGTTCACCCAAGACGCAAAACGTGTCTAATAAAAGTGTAATTTGGATATTGGGAAGTCTGGGAAAGCTAGCTATTCCTGTATTTGAGGGATGATCAATTGAGGCTAAACTGGTCCAGTTGTCCGATCTTGAATATTGTTGTTTTAGATGTAAAAGGTACAATTGGGGAAGACACTATCGCACATTGCAATACAATATTCATAATACCCTTTGGAGAAAACCTATTTTGCTGTGGGTCATCCCCGGCTGGTATTCCTTTGCGTCCATTGCCAATTTTGACGTTAAAGGTTCTCATGAGGGTGACTCGCAAGATTAAACAGCAGAAAGTAAAGCTCATTGGAGTAGCTGTGAGATGTGTGCAGGTTGACTGTGGTTCACCTGTTTGGTCAGGTGGGAAAAAGGGGGTAGATGCAGGCTAAAAAAAAGTTTTTTCCAACCAAATAAAAATCTCATAATCTTCTCACCTGCTCCTCTGGGGAATCCACTCAGTATACTAGGTAAGAGCATATGCGATGCTCAAAGAAAATCAATGTAGTCACGAATGCGATCTACGGCTTCCATATTATGAGGACTTTGACTTGTAGGTACAATAGCTCAACAAGTTACTGAGGAAGCACCTAACAGCTGGACATCGGCGGCTCTAGAGCTGTGCTCACTTTTCACTTAACTCGAATAGCTCAAGCTACTATTTTGTAGTCAGTAATGCGACTATTAGAACAGTGTACTGTTGAAAAACAAGGTTGAGGGAGCGCAGATATCGAGGGGTGTCTATATGGCAGAGTACACATCATCGAACTTCTCGTAAAAACATATCACACAGAAAGCAAAAAGTTCTAAGTAATGCTAGAAATGAGGGGAGTAAGCACGAGACACGTACTCATAATCCCAAGGGGAGCAACTCACCTACCCATAACCCCCTCCCATATCTCGGAGTCAATGTCATATCCCGCCTTCCCCTGCAAAATCCTCCTCCCTTCCATCCACCCGATCCCTTAAACACAACCTCTAGCTCAATCTAGCCCTCCTCTTCCATTCACCTTCTCATTCTCCCCAATGCCTTTGAGATCTGATTTTCCCAAAGAGACTTTCCATCATCACGAGCAGGAATCCAAAGTGAATCTGAAGAATAAAGTCCTTGGCGGTTAGAGTTAGTGTAATTCGTCAAAAACGATGATTGTATTGTTAATTACCGGCACCTAGACACATCATTGGATATCACTCCCACAGTATTGGTAATCAGTGTTGAATTTCACATTACTATCTTCCATTGTGATCAATGACGAACAACGGCTTTGTCCCAAGCTTGTTTCTTCCTAGGTTATTCCGCCTTACAGGGGTGTATCTTGTGTGGTGTTGAGACATCAGTGGGTGGGTGATAATTATTGGGCGGCTATCTCATATCGGCTAGGCCGCAATGTGCTCCCTAGTTCTCTAGGTGTATTTGTTTGTGTGAACTTAAGATGCGTTTGGGCTGAGGAGATGAAACCAGTTCCTTCGAGTCACGGATGAGGTCACTTCTATTTTCTATATATTGTCCCTCTTTTGACCATTTCTTTTGAACAAGGAACAAATACATAGCGAGCAGAAGTTCTGCCAAGTATCTACTGTTCTACTTGCAGAGAGGATAGGGGCACAATTTCAACAATCAATTTTGAAGACAGGAGATGTTAGCAGGATATTGGTTGATTCAGCATGGAGTCTAGACTCGGTGAAGGGAGCGAGAAGTGCCGTTAAACACCTAGCAAAGTGGGGAAGAAGACAGGGGTATGCCGGGTATGAGAATGGCTTCCCAAGACGGGCAAATGGCGTGATACTTCTGCACAAATAATTATCTTTTTTTGTACTTAAGAGTTTCGTTGTTTGTGAATTATTGAAGTGCAACTCACTGAACATTGTCAAATTTTGATACACTTTTCTGATCTTTTTGAAACTAGCATTCAGGTATACGATCGGTATCTATAGAAGAAATTAGAAGCGATCGTGATTTGTGTTATGGGTAACAAGACCCATTTGTCCCATTGGTAACCACAACAGAGTTGTGGGTTTGCCGGGCTTTTACTCATCTCTTAGTATATAGCAGGGGCAGGAGGTGGCCTTCTAGTGCTCCTTTCCCATTTCCGCTTATTTGGTTTTATTTTCTGCCCCTTCCCGTTCCCCTGGCCAGAACCAATATACTCCCGCTGATGCAATGGGGCCTGCCTGTTTTCCCGAACACACTCCAGTAGCTCATTCTTGCTTTTGTGGGGATGATTGAGTTGGTATTGGAGGGATTTCTGAATGGTGGGCCACACACAAGCTCCTCTGGCGAGGCAGTACTCTGCTGCTACTTCCGCACCCTAATCACACCCACTATTAGCGGGTGTTCCACCATTTTGCGAAGGGATACAGAGATAATCCTTTCATCATCCTGTTAAAGTCAAAGCCGCTTGCAAGCCTTTCTCCACAATTATATTTAGATAGGTTTCGTATTTATCCATTGCTCTTTCTTTAACCTCATCATTGTTGGTATTCTTTTGCAAGTGTATACGTTCGAACATCAAGCAAGCGCCAACCTGGTTTTGCCAATGGGTTCCCAAAGTGCACATTCCCAAGCCCGGTTTGCCTTTGCCCCAAGGCTCCGCCTTAATGACCATCTTGTCGATAACATCCTAGTTTGAACAAGGTTTCCCTATTCTCCTGCTCTCCTGTTGGGACACCTTACCCCCTCTTTCGCGGCTGTTACTACGACGGGGCTGTTATGGTCAGCTAAGAACAGGGGTGGTTTTTCCCAGGGCTCATGGTGGTGATGAGCCGCGCGGGGTACCACCTACTACTACTCGTCAAGGGATTGGAAATGTGCGGGTGCGAAGAGATGAACCTGAAGAGTTGCGGGTCCAGAATGTGGGTGGCTATCATTATATGTTGCGCCGGAGGACAGGAAGGTTTGGATTTGTAGGGCAAATATCTCATCGTCGAGGTCCACTTCGTGAATTAGCATTAGCGCGGTATGGGGATTGCAGCCTCTCAAGATTTTTTTGATCTCTACTCCAATGTGCTCACAGGAGATTTTGTTTTTGAGAGCTGACTCTCAAACAAGTGGAGGTGGTTGGTTGGTGTGAGTGAATATGCTGTGTTGGAGGGCAGGAGAATTTAAATGCCTGGATTTCCGGAAGTTTCCTAGCGGCCTTCGAGTCAGGAACTATGGCAAAGCCGAGTGTTGAAACAAAGTAAATTAGGCGGTGGAGACGGAGGGGGTTGTCGACGAAGGTTTCTTCCAGAGGGAGTGAGGTGCGGACTAGGCCGGTAGCCAAGTCCTGCTGGCCAAGACCGGTGGAATCCTCCACTAATCTTCTGTGTAGGGTGTAAAAGAGGGAGTTGATGGTACAGTTGCAGCGGACGGCATCTTGTTCTGGCGTTCCGAATTCCTCAGGCCATTAAGTCAAGATCCCCCGCCGAAAACCAGAGTTGATGATAAAGGGGAACAAACCATGTGTGGGATCCGGCCATTTCCACAATATAACTCACTCCTCCGATTAACAAAATCGATATCCAATCCACCCATCTGAATCCTAGCAGTTTCTAGCTGCTTGGACTTTGCAGGGTTGGTCACGATCTGGTTCACTTCGCCCGGTTCAAGGCCGTACTGATCCAGGTTTACCTTGCTGAAGTGGAACAGTCGAGTTGCGAAATCATAACCAGTGATATTGTTTATCGCAACGTCGATATCACCGCTTTCAAGGCAGAGGAGCTTATAGCGGAGGCAACCGCATGTGAAGGGCAAAACGGGGCAGGTATTCCGCGACTTTTGATTCTCGATTTGATATGCTGCGTCCAGTAAGAGATTGCGGTTAGGTGCGACCTGAGTGCGAGGATGGGCATGCTAGTAGACATATTCCGAGATGCCATTGTGCGCTCTTTCTTTGAGATTTTTTCCAAGGCGGAGGATTATATGATGATTGTAGTTGTGGCAGCGGTGGTAGTGTTTGAAAACACTCGTTTGCTACTTTAATGAGGTTTGCACCGGGGAGATGGACAGCGAGTGCGGGACCAAGCAATCACTACTAGTGGTTATAAGGAGAGATATCTCCGGGAGTGTGGTAATTGTGGCCTTAGGAGCGCTGGAAGCTTGCACTTGGTTTGACTAATAATTTTTGTCCGCAATTTTGCCATCAATAAATAAATTTGTGACTGCCACCTTTGACTAGGGCCTGGTTGAGAGGAGACATGTACTCGATTACCACGAAATTTGAGTATTGTGTCCCCGCATGGGTGGCAACTTGAGCCATTATCAGATATCATTGAGCTGACCTCTAGCTTGAAAGGAAAGCAACAAGTATAAACCTCCACCCCATAGGTTGTTCAAACTCCGGTTTTTTCCGCTTAACCGGAGAGGTGATATCGGTGCTGATGCTGCCGTTATAAGCTGAGGTCAAGAATGAATATTCTCAGCCTAAAGGCTGATCAGTAGTCACCAGTGCCATAGGTGGTAACCTTGCTTCACTTCCTGATTTTGGAGGGACCAACCTTAGCACTACTAAAATTTGGCGGTATGGCATAGGTTAAACTGTCTGCTCTGTATTGTTTCTACAATTGTAGTATCAAGAAACAACTCCAAAACGGGACTAATTGAACTGTCTGAGTAGTATTCCAATATGAAGAATCGCTTTTCAGAGATATTGAATTGATAGAATATAAATTTCTATCCAAGACATCACTAATGGAAACAAACTCAGAAACAACTCTTAATGTGCAACTATAGAACAAAAACTAAACATCTGAGGAGGTCTTTGCTAGGCATGAATCTCATACAACTCCAATTTCTCTGAATAAATCCATCAAGATAACTTATACCCCGGTGGTCGAAAAAACAATTTTAGTGATATCAAGCTCCTTGCAGAAACCTGGCCAAAAGTAGAGGGGTCATCCATCCTAGGTCTTGCCATAAGACTCCATGTTATAGGATCCATTCCGAACTCAGTTGTGAGGTTAAGGTATGTTGTTCCTATGCTTCCCTGCAATCTGCACGACGGCGAAGCCTCATGCAGTCTCGGCAGAACTTGGAACCGCCAATTCTCTGGCCGATCAACCCCCCACAATCCAACTTTTCGATTGGGGTATCATCGCGAGCTAGCAGTAATTGAAAGCATCTATCTTCCCACAATACGTGGTGATATGCAGTGCAGTGTTCCGGTTAGCATTGGGAAAATCCACAAGCATCCTTCTCTCCTGCAGCAAAATCTCGTAAAGCACAAGTGACAACGAAGGTGGAGGATCGATTCACCCACTAGAGTAGATTGTGCATCTCGGCTAGCTAACAAAAGGAGTATTGCAAACGAGTTACCTAACCATAGGCTCGTACTCGTCTATTCGTGACAAGACGACCAACCTGTAAAAAGTATAGTATTTTAGCCGTTGGAAAGTCTTGCCAAAAGTGCCAGTACTGGGTGAAAGTCATCTATGCAAATGACCTCGTGATTGACCACGGTATTAAACATTTTGTGGACTGCGGTGAGCCACCTTCGATTTTTCTAGGGAGGTAAGTATTTAGTATTGGAGAGAATATTAGAACTCAAGACTTAAATTCATAGCAAAGCTCTGGGATCAAAAGACATTACTATCAGTCATAATCACAAACAGTGACTAAGCAAGGCAGACTCTCACATGAATAATAGCTATTAGTTGTCAGTCCGTTATCTTTCACGCTATGAGATCAGTTGACTCATAAGATTGTACATGACGACGCAATAGCGTGTTATTAGGTTATTTTTATTGGTTGATTATTTGACATGACGCACCATTGTGGTCATGTGGTTTGTGTATTTCGCACATGACTCATAGTTACGAGTCATGGGTCTCACGCATTTGACCCTGTTGGGGCACATGATTGGTTATATGAGTTGTGCTTGGTTGCGAGATATGGCGCACCTGACGCTGACGGGTCAGCTGATGGATTTCACACTATGACTCACTACGAGTCATCAGCCGCGTGACACGAGGGCATGAGTCACGCATGGTTAGGGTTGAGGGAAGAACCCCTATATAAGGGCAGCCTCGGGGCAAGGGATTTTGGTCACGAACCATCTCCCGTACACACCCAGCGATTGCAATCTCAATACCATGGGAATGCATCGTCAACATTCACAACGCCCGCACTCTCAGTGAGCTGCACCCTCCTCCTCCCGCCTTACTTCCCTTATCATGTTCTTGGGCCCTGGCGTCCTGCTTTCTAGGGGTCGTTTGGCTCTATCACCCGCTCTTTTCGCTTGCCCTTCGCTGCCTCACTTAGCGTTCGCACAGTCGCCAACACCCTCTCACCCATGTTACAGACGGCTGGGACTACAGTGCGCAGTAGGAGAAAACTCTTCAACAGGCTACGGTCGATTTCTCCGTTCTCTTCACTTCTGTTAGAGGCTACCTAGTCAGACACGCACACGGTTACCAATAGTTTCCAGGGTTATTGGGTCTACCCCTCCACTCCCCCTTGAGGTCTCGTCCCGTTGCTGGGTTACAGCTACAGTCCATTCACTCAGCTGGCACCCTACTGCCTTCGCCGCCCTAGCGATTGCCACCGTCGGCCCTTCGGTTACGCTTTGTTGTCGTATTGCACTGCCTCGGTGGCCGATGTCAATGGCCTGGGTTCTTGAGTAATGGTTGTAACGTCACATCGGTTTTACTAGCCCCCGCACCGCCTTTGTTCTTCCTTCATTGTCGGTTACTTACGGTTTCACAAGTGGTTTTTCAATTATTTCATTTTGTCAGGTGTCTATGGCAAGGGTTTTCCTGTTGATTCCTCTCCATGTATTTATTTGATGTTTCTTCTTCCGCCCCTTTAGTCGGAGTTTGATTTCTTATTTTGCGTGGCTGGTGTACAGTGGGTCTCAGACCAGAGAGACTTGGGTTGATGGCTTTTTCCCTGGCCACGGCGGGTTCACGGAGGTTGTTCTTTACCATAGCCAGCGCTGCACGTAGTCTTTGTACCTAGATGACGAATAAAACAAAGCACATGAAAAAATGAAAATAGAGAAAAAAGAAAACGAAAAAAGGCTTGAGATTTGGGTTCTTCACGCAACCATCTAGGGTCTTTCATACAATATACTTGCAATACAAAGATCTTTATCCATCACCCTTTCCCGAACAAGACATGACTGTCTTATATGAGCCTAGCGATTGACTTTTCCACATAGGAGTCATCAGACTTAGCTATCGCAACAGCCATCGGGGTAATAGAAGTGATCGTTAGCGAACTATCGGTTACCTGCTGCTAGTATCACCTGGGGAGAGAGGATTGTAACACTCATTGACCTTTGCAACAAGGTCAGGGTTTACACATAGAGTGCTTCCCCAGAAAAGCAGCCTCAACGCTATCCTCAACGCTATCAGCCATATGGGCCAAGTGTGGCTTTATTTCAAAAGAGATGCTTATTCTCAGGGTGGAGACCCGAGTAGATGTGGGGGCATTTACCACCATCTGGCCTGACCAGCAATAAAAGAGGTTCTCCAAGCATTCCTATATGCTTGGCTACATACTCTCGTTCTCACTGTGAGGGTTAAACTCGCGCAAGTTGATGTTTTCGGATTGAGGCAGCCCATTTCCTTAGCCTTTAGACTATCGGAACTAGTTGAGAATAATCTCTCACTTTCTAATTGTAAGCCTGCTCTTCCCTAAACCGGAAATCTGGAAAATAATTCTTATAAATATATTACTCTCATGGTAATATCACGAGGTGCAACTCGTATCTTACCACCATGACCCCAGTGTTAAATTTTGTTTACTTTTCTTCTTCTCTAATTATGCATTTTGTCCCTTCCATAAGCCTTCTAACATTGCATCTGCTTTACATATCTCCTATCAGCAGATCCCATAAAAGCCCTTTGAATGTGCATGCCCTATCGCTCCCCAATGCCATCCCAGTGTTAAGCTCTGCACCACTCACTTCCATTTTTATTGCTTCCAAATTTTGTGATTAGACCACCACCTGGTAGTAGCAGACAGAGCTTCCCCCTATGACACAAGGTTAGAGGATCCCAAGAACATATTGTCATATCAATAAAGACCCAATTTGAAAAAACTGCTCCTCAAGAATATGTTGACTGCGGCAGAGACACAACATGTAGAAGTCCACTATGATGAAGATTATTGCTAACGACTCGATATACGTAAGGTTGCAAGGCAAAGTACAATATAGTACTGATTCAGGTTCACTTAGACACAATCTGGGAAGGCAGACATTGGGGGTATGGCTGAAGATTTCAGGATTTTCGATATTTTAACCGCAGAGGGACAAGTTAGGATGTAACCCAGGTCAAGAGAGGCTATTGGAGGAAAAGGTACAGAACATAGAAGAATGAAAAGTACCCATCCCGTACCCCAGCAACCAAGGTTTTTTCTCTCACTTTCTTAGAAAGCAAGCCAAATATAGTTAAACGTGTCTAAAAGCTCATCGAGTTGTACTTGTATTATGTGATACTACACTTGCCTGTTTTTCATGTATGTTTTGGGGTAACTCCTTGGGTGTGAGAAATAGGAGCATGCAAGTCATTCCCCAAGTGGCATTGGTTTTTCATTCTTTTTTATATGTTATTTGATTTTGTTTTGTTTTCTTCTCTCATTCCAAGTCCAATATATAGACACCTCGCGTTTATCTAGCAAACCGGTCTCAAGGCAATTCTCCATACGGGCCCGCGGTGGCTCTTCCCAAACAGCTCTCTATTCTTGGGGTTCAGATACAAGTAGAAAGCGGTGTTTCCATGTCCTAGGACAAGCTCGAAGACAATATATATACATATAAAAAACAAACAAAAAACTAGAACAAAACCTTAACATCAGCTCTGCAAGCAAAATTCCAAAGATCCTACAATAATCCTGCACAACTGCTCCAGGTAGCGGTGCCCAGCCCCCGCGCAAAGGGGCTATCCCTTCAGTTATCTTATCAGCGAGAAAAGTCGGCTCGATCCTTTCACCAATGTTATGTGCAATGGTCTTTTATTCCTTCCATTCAATTTAGCCCGCCTCTGTCCCTAGGCAGGGTAGCAACCTAAAATTCTCACTCCGAAACCATACCAGTCAAAAACTCTATGATGATAGGATGTGAACTCAGTAGAGGGTAGATGGAAACCCCATATGGACACTCACTCCACCGCCAACACATTAGTGAGGAAATTTGGCAGGCAACAAATAACTTAGTAATGTCATATTTGATTGTCTCTGATATAGTCCATCGAATGTTGTCCACTCGGTTCATATGTATTGCAGTGCCTCCTTCCAAGAACACTCGTACCAAGTCCCTGCCCCAGTCCAGACAGCTAAATGAAATGAGAGAAATCTGGACATAGCCACGAGCGATTCAGGTCTACAGTCCACCCTATGCTCACGCAATTGTAGCCCTATGACACACTAAAACAGGCTTATATTTTCACAGATGAGCTATGTGCGGCCTCGCCCATATGGTGATGTTTTTGCACCGGGGGTAATGATCGGACCGAATGATTTTACGGTGTGAAAGGATGTGGTTCAATAGAAGAAGAGTAATTTGTAGTGAAGCGGATGAGGAGGTTCGAGAGGGCTTGAGAGAGTAAAATATTGGAAAAGAAAGAGAAGTCGGGAAAAGAAGTTTCATAGGAGAAAATATTTGAACTTTTACGTGTCCCACCAGAGCATACACGTACTGCTGCCAATGAGTGGTGTCACTTCCAACAAGGATAGTTCAAAATAATTGATGCAGAGGCGATGATCTTTGTTTAGAGTTTGACGCACGGGAGTGGAGCGGCTTATGTGAATAGATTAAGTTTGTATTAAGCGATGAAGGGATTCATGATTAGTCCCATTGAGTATGTTGAAGAGACCTCTGAGGAAAGTGACAATCACAAAGCAAGATCAAGCCAAGGAAAGGACGAGAAGGAAAGAAAAACAAATGAGAGAAAATTTTTAATAGCATTCAAGCCCCTCCTCTGATGCATACCAGTACCCCTGCAACTTTGGAGCTCTGGCATTTCCCCTGGTGCTAATTTTGATAAGCGCCCGGCATATCTTAAGTGAGACTGCACCCCTAGCGCTGGACCTGCTCAGGTTGCACCCCGGTGACGAAATTGGGTCGCTGATCAATCGGGATCATCAAACGGGGTACTGTATTTGATCGGTAGAAAAGTATATCATGAAGGTTAATTTTGCGAAAAATCAACTGTCAATTACGTCTTATCGCTGTTTCGGTGCAGGAACGGTCAAGACTGTCAGATGTCACTCCACAATTTCTGCAAGTGTTCGATTGTTCTTGGGCTATCAGAGGAAGTCTCGCTTCGCTTCTGGACCCTCAATCCACAATAAACCCTGTGGGACGAGCTGTCGAGAATCGCATTTTGAAAAAGTGTCTGCGAATGACGGACTGTGTTGCAGCACTAGAGAAACCTCTTAGCCAAAAACCACCTGGGGGAATCAATTAGCCTCAAAATACGTCCCCATATGCCATTAGTGTAGGATAGGCATACCGAGTTAGCACAATTTCCTGGTTGGGACTTTGGCGAGGTTTATGGTTGTGAAAAATGTCGTGGAGGAAGAGGGATTGGCAAGCGAGAGCATCTCGCCATAGGCGAATTGCAACAGTTAAGCCACAAGTGTCTCAAGCATTGCCAGGCATGGCATAACAGGCCGACTAACCGGTCTCTGGAAAAGGCACCATTGGTGCGCGGGCTCCATCGCATCTCCCAAGGACACAACGCTTCAGATTTATCAAGAAATCACAGACACTACTATAACTACTTGAGCACGATACACATGAGGAATAAAGTGAAGAACAAAAAATTAATCGTTAGAAAAAGGCACTAAACTCATCCATGGTTTTTGTTTCCTCTATGCTCTCCCTCCGTTGGGTGACAGGGTTTGGGTTGGCGCCTTTTCGGAATACTTTTGCAATTGCCTAGTACTAGAGGACACGTCTTTCTTGCCTTGCCACTAACCATAGGTAGTGGGGTACACAGTGCCGGAATCTCCTAGTTCGAAGACTGCTTATTATCCCAGGGAGCAACACCCGACATATCTGTATTAGAGTAGAAGGGTATTGCACTACTTAAGGCTCCCCCCCGAGTATAGTTCTAGAACGAGACCACTGGTCATCAACGGTCAGGTACTGTATGATAACGAGGCAAATACACCAAGGCTAGGACAATCTGACCACAATTAAATCTGTAACACATGGAAAATCTCATCCGCAATTATTACAAAAATTGGCTCGCTCCCATCTAGGGACTTGGATATTTGACACCTTATTTTTTTAGCTGCAATTAATTGTGAATTGGCCCTTGTGGAGGAAAGGCCAACTTAAGGTGTCCATAAGGTAATGCCAAGCTTGCAACTCCTATAGGTCTCAATAGCTGTCGGAGGAGGCAGGTCTAGCAGCAATGTAAAGTTGGTCCCTTTTTGGCTGGATACCGCAAATGCCTGGCATTCGTTAGTGTCATTAACAATCCCTTGATGGCAAACCGGCGCTATTCTCCAGTTTTGAAAATGGACATTCTGGTGGAGGAAGAGCAAGTAATAATGACCTCTCTGGAGCTAGCAAACAAAACAATCAAATAGTCTTTGGAGATAATTAACGTGCAGCAAAAAGTTTCAAATCTTTGGTTCGGTTGCCCCTCAGGACAGTAGTCAGATTGGCATTGCCGATTAGCCTACGACAAACAGGTTCCTGCTGAGTTAGGCATTACCTCCTCCCAAGGAGACTCCATTCCACGCTGCGGTGGTGAAAAAGCTCTTCTATGAACACAATATATAATACAAGGACAAAGCTTTTCTTCCGACACCATTTTACACCAAATTTAGTGAAAATCAACATTGTGCAACAGATGATTCCCAATACTGATGACATGATAATATTTCAAATATTTCCATCAGCGAAAGAATCACTACCCATTCAAGAAATCCAAGAGATTAAACAGGTTTTACTGTTTGATATTGAATCCGCCAGCTAGAAAGTGACCTAAATTGTGGTATGGGGCTCCATACACTGGGGAGAGAACCCAATACCTGATACCTAAGTGAGTTTTTCTCCGCAGGTTTTATGTTTGAAAAAGGTTCTGTAATATTTCTCTTGTCCTATCTTGGTTTACTGATGTGCGGCTAGGTTTTTTCAGATTCTCATTGGTATTGGATCAGGAAAATGTCAGAGCATGGTCCACTGTGGTCCTGAACGCTCCTGGTCCACCAAGGGCAGTGGTGGTCCTCGTGGTCCACCTGGTCCACTGCGATCTATTCTGTTTCACACTTTTTGACATTGTACCGAAAATGTGGACCACGGCGGATCAGGGTAGACCAGGAGGGCAAGGGGGACCATAACCCCCCTTGGTGGACAAGGAATCTCTTTTACATTTTGCTGATAGTGTGCCAGGTGGGAATGACGAGTGACCTCATATGTTTGCTTACCCGGCCCAGAAGCAAGGCCGCAGTGGTGATTATATTCCTAAGTAAGCTATGGTACCCAAGCCCGCTTAACCTTTCTCCTTTGGTATAGGATGGATCCCCCAAGAAGGAAATTGATGCACTGATAATTTAAGTGCAGCAATCTGCCTTGCAGGACTTCTCTAAAGGAGGGATAAACTTTGATCGCGTGCTAGTTTGTTATATAACTATCCTCAGGAAACATATTTCCACTTTTTTGGCATTTAAGAAGCTTAGTCTCATACAGTATCATATGCTACTGTGCCTGGCATAACCGCAACGGGATATTTCATCTGTTAGGGCAGCGCCTCAAGCTGCTCAGTGGCTACTCCACCTCTTGACCTCGATGGTGGCAGAGCTTTGCTCGCTGTTCACCAGGTCCCGGACAGGATAATACTGCTGGTAGTAGAATGTTATAATATTCAGATGGTCAATGGAGCCCACATATCCGGAGGAGAGCATAGGAAGGGACACGACAGGGCCTACTTACCGGGCATACCAAGGCACAGATCGACATACTTAGAATATTGCTAAAAAGTCTAAAAAATCTTTCGGCTAATCCTGTGCAAACCACTATTGAGGCCAGGATCATGTTTTGCAATTTTTAATGACCTCCCTCAAGTTAGGATTATACATGCACCAAATTACTGTTCCTCAATAGCTGTTAGCTGGCAATGTCCAATATAGCCTTGACCTTACCACCGAAGAAATTAGGGGGGGGACGGATCATGTTCAACTTATGATATTGTACTTGTACCAGTAACACCCGTAACCCTAACCTGGACAATGTACTGTTTTACTCACCAAATACCCCAGTGGATCACCATTTTTACAAATCGGTTATGGTTGAACAGTGAAAAACAGCAGGCAATAAAATGGCGGGGGGGTGAAGACCCACTAGGCGAGTGATAGCGTAAAGCGCGGAAAAGACTTTTCATTAACTCACTCACTCTCATAACTTCACGATGCTTAGCTCACTAACTAACTAACGGCAGAGACAAGCCAAGCCAGTGTATAAATAAACAGGAACGATTCCTTTCTCCTATGCTTTCATGGATCGCTACTCTGATCTATCCTTTTCCACCACCTCCCCGCTTCTATGCTGGTTTTCTTCGATGGATAGTTCCCCTATCTATCCGCATAATGAACATCATGCTAGCAAAGGAAAGAACCACACTCATAAAGAAAACTTTCCGGGTTCTGTGGTCTACTCACATCCAATACGTCCTTGACAAATCACGAGCACATATCTGGGGCTTTGCCGAAGGACAAAGGCGTAGGCTCCACCTACGCAAAACATGCCATGCAGCACCCACGACATTACTCTTCTGGGTGATGAGGGAGTTTATAATTTCTTCCATGGAGTATGTAGTAGAGCAAGTTATGAAAGGAAGCCATGACCCAGGAAGACCAAGGCAGGGAAAGGACCAGAAGAAAAGAAAAGCAAATAGCAGAAATATTTGTAGTGTTTGCGTGTTCCTCCGCCCCAGCAGAAGCGGACTACTAAGTGCTCTGAGGACAGGAACTTCCTATACTATGAGCTGTTTGAAATAGCTGTACTTGATACAGGAGATTCTCATACAGTTGAGCTGTAGCGCTAGGGGTATCTGTATGCCCTCGCGGAAGGACATCCAAGCTACGAAAGGTTTCCTTGTGATTTTCCTTCTTTCTTATTTTTCCTTCGCTTCTTTCTTACTTTCTTGCTCGAAAACCATTTTGAGACTTTCTTTTCCATCCACTCAGCATTATCGATTATAGCTTCATTTCTTAAAACAAACACTGTGTATTAACGTAAGATGTTCCACTCCACTGCGTAAAACCCTTATCGCCGATGATTACTTCCACATCGCGTATTTTCAGCTGGGGCCCGTGAGACCGGTGGGTGATGTTTCATGATTTCGCCTCTAAGCCTGCATATCTCTACTCGGAAATCTGGTCAACTAAAGGGCATCAATAACCTTGGTAGGAATCTCAGAGTCCAATTCGCGGAGACCCCTTCTGATCAAGAATGAATCTTGGAGCCTTATCTGCTGCCCTACTAATAACAAGCTGTACCTTATTCTAAATTCTGAGGGAGAATTAGTAAGCGGGCGATGAACGGTCTAGGGGGGGGAAGTGCAGATATGGGTGCCCATGCTGATGGGTTTTCAAGGGATAACTAACGTGTTATACCAACCTGCGAGGAACTTTTTCGTCGGAAATACCAGATATTTCCTCCCTCCTCCGAACCTGCTACACTTTTGAAATCATAATCAAGTCAACACTTGTTAGCCATGGTATTGGAACCGAGAAGTGACATAGACTACCTGAGCTCCTTGTGCTTTGTTGACGAAAATTATTAATACTTTACCGTTCGGCGTATACTAGAATATTGAATCTTGGAAATCATAAACACGGGCCAAGTACTTCTCAAACGCTGCCTTGTGCACTATCAACTAAGAGCGGCACGGGGTCGATAGGCTATTATATAGTGGAATTGATGTAAATACCTTTGATGAGCGAGGCAGCATACCGCTTAAGGGTTGGAAATACTACTCTGCCTCGTCAAGTTTCTCTTCTTTCATGAAACCAGTGGGGGTATGAAAGATATTTCATTGATGCCTAGATATCAAGGCTATAGGAAAGAAAGGAAGGTTTCGTGGGATATCTCTTTGGTTCAAGGGATAACCCTCAACCTTTTCTTCTATTTCTTTCCGGGATACACAAAACGATGAGGAGACATGTGGGAAGGAAAGTGGAAAGCTGTTGTGATTTTGGGAAGTTTGGGAAGAGCCTTATGATTTTCATATATACAGCAGTTATCTCCATCAGTCTAGTGAGTAAGACAAGCACGCAGGAAATAGAACTATGTTGCTCATTATCATTGTCCTCCCTCCCACTGTGGCTCATTCGGTGCCGTATTTGGTCTTATTTTGTTGATTACGTGCGCAAAAATGGGGCCTGTCCAGGGGTTTAGTAAGCAGGCTGTTGCGTGATTCTAGGATAGACACGAGTCGCTTGTGCCTATACTCCAATTTCATAGCTATTAATCTAGTTGTATGGAGTAAGGACGAGGACATCCCGCGATCATTTTTGGAATATTGCCCTAAAATAGATGTGAACAGGGTGGTGAAGATTGTGAGATGACGGCAGGTTCGGAGAAGGAGGCAAATATCAGGTATTTCCAACTTAAGGGAAATGCATCTTTTGAAAAACCAATTGATTGCGAAGTGCAAAGAAGGTCATTTTAGGCTGGCCTAAGGGGAAGCAGGTAAGAGGTGGTGGAAGAGATTGGGAGATTAACTTGAGGTATACAAGCTATGACATTCCTAGTAATTATACACTATTCATGTACAAAACATCACCATTTTAGTAATCTCGTCTATCTGCGTGACACGCTATACAAGTTGTGCTAGCCAACACCTCTCGACTACAAGGACTTGGACATCAATACGTTGATAGGGTTGCTTGCAGATATTGAGTACCGTTTGTCAGAGTACCCATTATATCCTTCAATGCATTAAACCCATAATATCCCAACCAGGTACAGTCACTTGCGAATCTTGACAATCTGAACTGCTACCCCAATTATTATACATAGTACATCCTTTGTTCAATTCCGTGGGGGTAACGAAGGCAGCACTATTCTCCTACTACTCTCCCTTATAAGGCACAAGCCTTTGCCTTCGTGAACCTCCCTCTTCCCCATTTGTCCTTCCCAATTGGTGGTTCATAACAGTACCCGGGACTGTTCTTACCATTTCCGTGACCATGGTAACACTAAAAGCTATTCAGGCAGGGCCATCACAATGGGTACCTTTTCGTGTACTAGAGCTGAAAATGCACAGTCTTTTGGCGGCACTAGTGAAATATACAAAGTTGTTTCATTAACAGTGCTAAGGTGCCATTTCTCGCTACACCAGACACAGAGTATCGTATCGCCGTGATCTGGAGATATAGTACTGGTATTGGGATAGATAAAGTCTTGATGGCTGCGCCAGGCTTCGGAGGTTGTATATATTGGCTTTTAGTGTAGATTATCCGTCAGGTTGATAAAGGCAAGCCTGACGGGACCAACGAGCACAGTTCTATATAAGGTTAACGATTGAGTTCAGTGAAGAAAATGACGAATCCAAGTGTTACCAGATAATCACCCTGCTCGCCCTTAATCACTAAAAGATATGAACATAAACTAGATTGTTAGTTCTTATTGTGTAATACGTGGACGAGCAGGCTTGTGGCAAGCCTGACCCTGCCCCCCAGGGTGTTTGTGGGCCAGTATGAAAGTATCCTTGAGTGAAGCATGATAAAGCTTCAAAGAAGTGTGTGAGGGCTCCGGGTTACGGGTGAGGTAACAGAGCAGTCAGTGGCCTCGCTATTCAGACATCACTAGCGATAGTTGAAAGAGTCGCGTGACTAGAAGTGCCAAAGATCGTCGTAGTAACAGGAGTAATTCAATAAGTTATTATTCCAGTTAACAGGAGGGGGTACTATGGATGGATAAAGCGCTGGAATACGTAGTACAGCATGGATGGAGAAAAAAACAACATCATTATTTAGACAGAGTACTAATTGCTTGCACATTGCAAATGTCTAGAAATGTGGACTTGGCCGAGCGCTAACTTAAGTGTCGCTGCCTTCTACAATGTGCCCAGCCTGGTCTCCACATTTTTGCAAAATTTTGCAATGCGCAAGAGGTTCTTCTACCGTAGTCCTGAGATAGTGACCAGCCAAACCGGTGGGATGGGACTATGATAGTCTGAGTTGGTGTTGTGCTACGAGGATGCTGGTTTCTCTAGTAGTGGGGGCTTCCGGTATGACAAGGACTGTGGCCTCGCTCCTCTGCACTGTACTGGAGTACTGGGGGAGTTACTAGTAGTACTTGCTGCAAAAACCTATCCCTGCCTATATGACATTCAGGTTTGCTGTCCGAAGTTGTTCTCAGATATTAACTCACCCCAGCCAGCATCGGGCAAGTGTCGATGCGGGGTCCAAGGGGGTTCTCAATCCCCCTGGTCCACCATAGGGGGTAGTGTTCCCCGTGGTCCACCTGGTCCACTCTTATCCATTCTGATCCAGACCTTTTCAAATTCTACTAAAACCGTGTACCCGCATGGATGAGGGTGGACCAGGAGGACCAGTGGGACCATAACCCCCCTTGATGGCCCTGGTCTGGGTTTTACATTTTGCTGATGAGGTCCCGTGTATTAGTTGTTGAGTTGCTTAGATTAAGTACTGAGGAAATAGCAATATGATTTGTTTTTCTTTTTTTGGGAAGGCTGGGGTCCAGGGTGTTTTGAAATAGCGGTCGGGGAAGCTGTATGTTGTCTTTCCGGGTAAGGGTCAGGTAATTGCGCAATATTACTACAAGTGCAGTAAAACCTAGCTTTTGATGAACTAGTGGGCAAGATTCTATGAATCGATGATAGGCAAAATATCTGGTTGCTTCTAAGATTGTCACTCCTTGGTTTTCTTAGCACCGGGATTTCAAAATGTCGTAGTCTGGGGCACCTCATTTAAATGGAGGAGTTTCTGGTACAATGTATTCAGCCAGAGGTCGGGCGTTGAAATACCGGAGCTTGCTGTTACTGTGGTGGACCTACGGGGTTGCATCAAATCCTGGGCACAAGTAAATATGCGCGGAAACCGCAGTCTTTTTTGGGGTAATCAATAAGGATTCAGAGAAACTAAGTCCAGGCTTATTCGGAACATCTAGACCTCTCTAGACAGAGATCTACTTCAGTAACCTAGTGGTAGTCTATCATGGAAAATGTTTGACGATAAGTGGTATGGATAGGAAAGGGTGAAAGGAGAGGAAACATGGACTCCTCGGTTAGCTTCTACAGCCTTCAGCGTAAGTGGCAATGAAACTGAGCGGGTGACCAATAGGGATATTTGGTGGGCAAACAGAGCAATGGTCAAGGTTTGGGTTACAAAAATTAGTTGTAAATAAGGACTTTTCGTCACCCACCACTTTTGCCAGGACTCCGGTAAAAACTATAACTTATTATAGCCCTGCTATTATGGTACTCGTTGCAACCTCAGAGACTTGAAATAACAATACTGGTCCTCATCTACTGGAATGTTCACTTGCGCTTGACGACGGAGGGTTGTAAAAGGCGCCAGGGTCCTCTACTGGCGGCAGTTAAATCCCAATTTGGGGAAATTGGGGCGGGGGTGGGGGTGAGTGAAACTTTTTTACCCGTGCTCCGGGAGTGGTGGGGGTATCTCATACTAGGGATGTGAATTTCAGCTTTGAGAAAAAAGAAAAAAAAAGATGTTAAGTGTGCTGCGGCTTGATAATTACAAGTGGACAAGCGTACCGCTATCTTCGAGTGGTCAGATTAGTGGAGCGGTGCTTATCAGGCCATCAGAATACTTGAGTACTCCCAGGGCATCAAACCCTCCAATTAGCACTCTGGAACCCCTTCTTACATTTCAAAACCTTTCTACCGTAGCGTGTGTTGCCACAATAGGGCATTAGACTTGGACTTGTCTAAGACATAACAAAAAATGGGAACACAATCACGTTCTGGCTGCAGGTGGAGTCTTCCCTCACGATCTATTATCCCTCGTCAGTTTAGCCACCTTTTGAATTCCTTCTGACAACCGGTGTTCCCCTGCCGTAGAAGCGATTGAAGAGTAGGAAGCCCATAAGTTCGTTGGGCCCTCAAAACTATCACCGAGCCGCATCCATAGTGAAACGAAAACCTGCTCTAAACGCATCATGGAGCGAATAACGTATATGCAATGGTTCGGTTCCCCCAATATAGGCTGTGGAAATGTCAGTAATAGCCACAACAATATCACTGTCAAGATGAGAGGTGACGAAGAGAACCAGATAAGGCA